>Ga0116223_10004720_pt1 | contig 11736 bp, 9 predicted proteins | sample Sb_taG_3_FD_90092 | JGI IMG/M metagenome (GOLD analysis project Ga0116223, IMG submission 90092) | Peat soil microbial communities from Weissenstadt, Germany - Sb_50d_a_PC metaG | ecosystem: Environmental > Terrestrial > Soil > Wetlands > Peat | place: Germany: Weissenstadt | collected 2010-09-21 | reverse complement strand
CTTAAATCTGGTGGAGCTGGCGGAGGGAATTGAACCCCCGACCCTCTGATTACAAATCAGATGCTCTACCAGCTGAGCTACGCCAGCGCTGCTCAAACCGCACAAGAATAGCAGATTGGGCACAGAAATTGCAAGGGGAGGAGAGGAAATGCAAGAGCACTTGGGCCACCAGATCTGTGGAAAATCTACCACAGCTTGTGCATCCATCACCGCAGGATAAGGTTATTTATTTTCAATGCGTTACGCTAAGACGGGTGCTGTGCGTCTGTCCGTCTATCCACAGCTGCCAGGGACACCCCTCGCTGGATTTTCGCCGGGAGAGCAAACTCTTGTTGCCTAGCGTGATTTGGATGCGAGAATGGCCGAGATGTGTTGCTGGCCGATTGTCGGCCTTGGGTACCATGCTCAACCGCAAACTACTGCTTGGATTGCTCGCCATAACTGCACTTTCCCTGGCGGGAACGTTTGCCTACTTCGGCTACAAGTCGGATGATCCGCTGGCCATCCGGAACGAGATGCTTGCGCGTATGCCCGTGAGTGCAAACGCGGTGGTGTTTCTGGATCTTGCAGCTCTGCGCTCTTCACCGCATCTTGCGCAGTTGTTTGCGTGGGCGCCACGTGCAGCAGCGGATGAAGAATACGTGCAGTTCGTGCAGGCCACGGGATTTGATTATGAACGTGACCTGGATCGCGTGGCGTTGGCGGTTTCCCGCGCGTCCAACGGTTCCATCTTTCTTGTCATCGCGGACGGACATTTTGACCATAGGAAAATTGAGGCGTATGCGCGGCGCTTCGGCAAATCCGAGGCCAGGAACGGTGCGACGATTTTCTCGGTTGCAGGGAGCGGGACTTCGCAAATGTTGTCCTTCATTTTCCTGCGCGAGGATCGGATGGCGTGGACCAACGATCCTTCAGCGGCGGCGCTTTTCTGGCAACCTGATCCCTTTGCGGCAGAGTGGCGCGAGCGCTACCAGCGGCTCGCGGGTACTCAGCTGTTTGCCGTGATCCGGCAGGATTCCGGGATGGCGTCCGCGCTGGCGCAGCAGACACCGGGAGGATTCCGTTCGCCGCAACTGGCGGCGCTGCTGGCGCAATTGCAGTGGATTTCGATTGGAGTGAAGCCGGACGGCAATCTGCTGCGCGTGGTTGCGGAGGGCGAGTGTGCGTCTGAAGCTACGATGCGGCAGCTCAACGATATTCTGAGCGGGATTCTTCTTCTGGCCCAGGGAGGGCTGAATAGCGCAGACACACGGGGTAAGTTGGATCCGCAATTGCGTGAAGGGTATCTGGAATTGCTGCAGTCGGCGGAGGTGCAAAAAGTCGATCGGGGATCGAGCAAATCGGTGCGCGTGGTATTTGACGTGACGCCGAAATTATTGCAGGCAGCGAGGGCTGCAGGACCGCCGCCAGGGCCGGCGACGCCTGTGGGACGGGCCCCGAGGCATTAAGTCAAAGGGTGGCCGAGATAGCGTTCAGCATTCTGTACTCCGCCAGATGCAGAGCGCCTGCGTGGTTTAGCGGTTGAAGACAGAGGAGAGTTTGACAGTAAGGATTTCGATCGTGAGGAGGAATTAATCGGCGGAGGGTGCGGTGGCTTTCATGTAGCGCCAGGGGTTGACGGGGGCGTTGTTCATCCGCACCTCGTAATGGACGTGGGGCCCGGTGGAGCGGCCACTGATTCCGGCGTAGCCGATGACTTCACCGCGCTTGACGCGGGTACCCGCGATGACAGCGTAAGACGAGAGATGGGCATACCAAGTGGTGAGGCCAAAGCCGTGATCAACGACTACCACGCGGCCATAGCCGGAGTGCTGCCCAGCATCGAGGACCATCCCGTCAGCCGTCACGTGCACGGGCGCACCGTAGTCCGCGCCGACATCCACGCCTGTGTGGAACGCACCTTCACCAGAGAAGGGGTCGAGGCGCTCGCCGAAGCCATCCGTGATGCGGCCGAGAACGGGCCAGATCGAAGGCGTATAACTTGAGTCCGCGAAAGCGCTGGCCGGCAGCAAGCGAAGGCCACCCGCGGAAACGGCGATGGCCGCGGCGTTACGCTTGAGGAAGGAATACTGCTCGACGGAGCGGTCAAAGGCGTCCTCGGGAGTTGCGGCAGAATCCATCTGATCGAAGGCGGCGGGGTGATAGCGCATCACGCCATAGGTCATGGCGACTTCGGTGGCCAGGGATTGCAGGGAGTCGAGCCGTTGGTTGGTGTCCTTCACGCTCGTCTGCAACTCGCGATACTGCTTCTTGAGGGTTTCCTGGTCGTGGCGAAGGGCGTTGTAATTCCCAATTTTCCAGAGCATGCGGCTGTAAGAACCGACGGCAGCAGCCACAGTAATACTGCCAATGATGGCCAAAACCGCCAAACCGTGGAGTAGATAGGCGGGCACGATGAGCTTCCGGAGTTTTCCGGGCGTCGTGGCAATATAGAACGTGTAGTTCTTACCGCTAATCACTGAGTGACCCCTCGGGCCTTCTTACTTTTGAAGTGCGGTTGTTCATTCCCTGGATCCGCACCGTAGCGTGAATGTCGCGATCGCTGTGAACCGTGAGCCTTGGTTCGCTGTATGTATGATATTAGATTTTGTAGGTTGCCCGCGTCAACCCTGTACTTTGATTTTTTTGGGACAGCTATGGGAAAACTGTCCCCTGTCCCGAGGGCCAGTTTCCCGGAAGGGACCTTGGCTGACCGGAAGAGAACCATCATGGAACGACGCAGAGAGCGCTGTTGCCCGATTTCCGCCGCATCCGCCGCAAAAACGCGCGGGAACTGGGGCGCAGCGGCGAGAGTAGATTCGTTAGAGAAACTCGCACGCGGCGAGATACAATCCGCCTCGGATGAGGAAGTAAGGGTCATGCGGGAACATAAGGGAGTCCGCCACTTACACTGAGCGTGAATGTAGCACTTACGAGGGCCAGGTCCAACAGCGATGAATGAAGAGCAGGTGCTAAAGCGGATTGCTTCAGGGGCAAAGACAGCAGGGCTTTTGGCGGCAGGAGTGCACCTGGGGATTGGCGATGACGCAGCGCTGTTCGCGCCGCGCGCGGGGCGAGAGACCATCCTCACTTGTGATTGGTCTTTGGAAGGAACACATTTTCTTCGCGACAAGCATCCGGCGGATGCGGTGGGCTGGAAAAGCCTGGCGCGCGCGGTCAGCGATGTTGCCGCGATGGGTGGGAGGCCGCGATGCTACTTGCTGAGCCTGGCGCTGCCTGCTTCGCATACCGGCCGGTGGTTGGAGGGATTCTTGCGGGGGTTGCGGCGCGCCTCCCGCGCTTTTCGCTGCGAGCTGGCAGGCGGTGACACAACGCGACGCGAGGAAATCCTGATCAACATCGCGGTGGCCGGAGAGATTGCGCCCGGGCAGGCATTGCGGCGCACGGGTGCGCGGGCGGGAGACTTGATTTATGTCAGCGGAAGACTGGGCGAAGCAGATCGCGGATGGGAGCGTTTGCAGAAGATGCGCGGGAGGGTGAGGGCGGGTGACCGGCTGTTGCGCAAGCATCTTTATCCGGAGCCGCGGCTGGCGCTGGGAGAGTGGCTTGCGGAGAACGAACTGGCGACAGCGGCGATGGATTTGTCAGACGGATTATCGATTGATCTTTCACGGCTATGCACGGCGAGCAGGGTGGGGGCGCTCGTGGACGTCGCATCACTGCCGATGCTACGGGATATAGAGAAGGAAAAAGCGGTGAGGCTCGCGCTGCATGGCGGTGACGATTACGAATTGCTTTTTACGGTGGCCCCGCGAAAGGCTCATCGCATTCCAATGAAATTCCGGGGTTTGCGGCTTACACCAATCGGCAGGATCATGCGCGAGAGAAAGATTGAAGCACACGCGGAAAATGAAAGTGCGTACCAGCTGCGGCCCGGTGGTTGGGATCCCTTCCGAAAATAATGGGGAAGATTGAACGAGCAACTGAAGCGCGTACGCGCAAGATGGCCAGAAGGCAAGCGTACCAAATGGGTGCACGGCCAGTGACTGGCCTCTTCGCTGCCCTTCGTGCTGCCCCTTTTCCGTTCGAGTGGTCAGTTGTCAAGGAATGTTCGCTCCTCTAATGTTGCGAAAGCAAATGCAAGTCGGCTCCCTTCCTACTCGCCTCGCCCTCTCCCGCTTGCAAGCAATGTAACCGTGAATTCGGACGACGGAATTGAGGAGGCTCCTTGAAACAGGTCATAACCATTTTGTTTTTCTTGCTGTGGGCGTGTGCACCGATATTTTCTCAGACACAAAGCGCGGTGCGCGTGAAGTGCGGCGGACCAAGCTATACCGACACCAAAGGGCAGGTCTGGCAGGCAGATACGGACTACACCGGAGGAGTGGTGACCAAAACCGCCGCGAGAATAACAGGGACAGCGGATCCCACGCTGTACCAGACGGCGCGGCGTAATCAGGCAAACGCCGCGGTATTGCTCTACAACCTTCCCGTGGCGAACGGAACGTATCACGTCAATCTCTACCTGGCGGAGACGAGCAGCGCGATGTTTCAAGTGGGTGGGCGAGTGTTCAACGTGAAAATGCAGGGGAACCCAGTGTTCACGGATCTGGACATATTCGCGGAAGCGGGAAGCGATGCGGCGCTGATCAAAGGCGCGGATGTGAGCGTGTCGAACGGAGTATTGAACATCGAATTCGATAATGTGGTGAGCCAGGCGAAGGTGTCTGCGATCGAAGTTCTACCGGGCAGTTGGGGCCCGGCAATGACCCTGAGCTTCAAATATCCGGATGGGACTCCGGTAGCGGGAACACTGGCCTATGCCGTGACTTCTTCGCTGTTGAGTTTTCAGGGAAGTGCGGCACTGACGGCGGGCAGCGCGCAATGCGTCCTGTTTGCCAATCCGAGTGCGCTGGGGATCAGCACGCAGTTTCAAGTGACGCTCAGCCTGACGGATACCGCGGGGCACGTTCTCTGGCAAATGAACCTGGGGATGGATCCATCACAGATCAATCTGGGAGCGATCCAGAGCTCAGAGCTAGATGTGATTGTCCAGAAACAGTAGGATTTGGCGGAGTGGCAGCCCAGCTTCCTGGAGAGCGCAGCTAGGGGCGCAAGGCGTTACTGCGGGGGCGGAGAGGTCGTGGGCGAAGGAGCCGCCTCCGGCCTTTCCCTCGGCAGGCTGGGGGCTTCGTCTTCAGGGGCGGTGTCTGGCGTATCGACGTTGACGTGATGTTCGCTGGCCTGCTGCTCCAGTGTGACCACGTTCGCAAAATCCATGACCGGCATGCCCGCCATGCCGCGTTCGATGAACTCCATCCAGATAGGCAGCGCGGCCTGCGCGCCGGTTTCCCGTTTTCCCAGTGAAATTTGCTTGTCGTCGAATCCGACCCAGACGCCCGCGGTGATTTGCGGGGTGAAGCCGATGAACCAGGCATCGGTAAAGTCCTGGGTGGTGCCGGTCTTGCCGCCGGCGGGGCGTCCGATGTTTTTGGCCTTGATGGCGGTGCCGAATTGCACGACTTCCTCGAGCATAGCGGTCATGGTGCGCGCGACATCCGGCGAGATGACGTCGTGAACTTCCGGATGGGCTTCTTCTAGCAGCGCGCCATCGTAGCTGGTGACGCGGCGAATCATGTGCGGATCGATGCGGATTCCGTCATTGGGGAAAACGGTGCAGGCGGAAACGTGCTCGATGAGCCTCATGTCCGCAGCGCCCAGGGCCAGGGGGAGATAGGGAGGGAGCGGGGTAGTGATGCCGAAGCGGCGGGTCATATCCACGACAGAATTAATGCCGATTTTTTCGGTGAGCTTAACGGCGGGAACGTTACGCGAGCCGGCAAGGGCGCGGCGGAGCGTGATCGTGCCTTCATACTTTTCGTCGTAGTTGTGCGGGGAGTAAGCTTGGCCGCCGCTGATGGTGGTGAAGGGCGCATCAACGATGGTGTCAAAAGGCGAGGAACCTTTCTCGACGGCAGCGGAGTAGACGTAGACCTTGAAGGAGCTGCCAACCTGGCGATAGGCCTGCGTGGCGCGATTAAATTTTGAATCTTCAAAGCTGTAACCGCCGACCATGGCTTTGATTTCGCCCGTAGGGTTGTCAATGGCGATCATGGCGGCTTGCGGGGCGGGCTGCTGTTCGAGTTGTACGCGCGCAGTGGTTTCGCGCAAATCTTGAATGGAGACCTGGATGAGATCGCCGGGGGCGAGCATCTCATTGAGCTTTTTGTGCCCGGTCCAGGCGATGTCCGAGGGAGACAATAGGGCGCGATAGGTGCCGATCTTGACGGTGGCGCTTTTATCGTCGGCGGCGAGGATGAGGCCGGTGACGTAGCTTCCTTTTTCGATGGCGTGGCGCCAGTCGTCGTCTTCGTAGATGTCGAGCTTGCCGAGATTGTCTTTGAGGATGTTGGGGAGCTTGCCGCGCCAGCCGTGGCGGCGATCGTAAATGTGCAGGCCGTCGCGGATGGCCTGGTTCGCGGCTTTCTGCATCTGGATGTTGAGCGTGGTGTACACACGGAGACCGCGCTCATGGACAGCTTCGGTGCCGTAGGTGGATTCCAGGTATTTGCGGATCTCTTCAAAAAAGTAGGGGGCGAGATCGTTGCGAGGATATTGCAGGTGAAGGCCGAGAGGCGTTTTCTTTGTGGCTTCTTCTTCGGCAGCGGTAATCTTTCCCTCCTCGCGCATCTGGTGAAGGACGAGGTTGCGGCGAGCAAGGGCGCGCGCGGGGTCAACGAGCGGCGAATAGATCGGGCCGCGAATCATGCCGGCAAGGAGTGCGGCTTCCTGGAGCTTAAGATCGCTGACGGGCTTGCCGAAATAGAATTGGGAGGCCGCGGCGAAACCGTAGTTGCCGTGAGCGAGATAGACCTGGTTGGCATACATAGTGAAGATTTGCGGCTTGGTGTAGCGGCGCTCGATTTGCAGGCCGAGGAGGATTTCCTGGGCTTTGCGGCGGAAGCTGCGATCGCTGCGGTCCAGGAAGAGATTGCCGGCAAGCTGCATGGTGATGGTGCTGGCGCCTTCGGCTTTGCGGCGCTTGATGAGGTTGCGGTAGGCGGCGCCGGCGACGCGGGGAAAATCGACGCCCCAGTGATCCTCGAAGTGCTGGTCCTCGATGGCGGTGACGGCGTTGTAGAGGACTTTAGGTATTTGCTCCCAGGTCATGAGGATGCGGCGTTGTAAGGCGAAGCTGCCGACGAGCTGGCCATCATCGGCGTAGATTTCGGTGACGACGTTGGGGCGATACGTTTCCAGGGCATGGATCTCGGGGAGATCGCTTTCGTAGACAAAGAGAAGACCGGCAGCGGCGCCGAGGGCAATGGCGCAGAGTAATAGGAAGGCGAGAGCGACGCGGTCAATCAGCTTCCAGCCGCGAAGGCGCAGGGTGATGGGAGGGAGACTTAGCATTGAAGGAGAATTCTAGACCAGATGGACGCGGATTGCAGAGAGGCAAGCTCAGTTAAGTTTCCAAGCGCCAGTGCGGGACCGGAGAAGAGACACGTTAGCCGGAAGCTGACCTGAGGTGCAGAACAATGGTGAGGTGTAGAGCTAATTCGTTGGCTTTGGTGAAGTGGACCAGGGATGGGGATGGCGGGCTTCCTGGAACGCGAAGACGGTCATGAGGACGGCAAGGAGCAGGAGAGCGCCATCGCGGAGAACGGTGATGCCGGTGAGCGGTTCGGGCTTGGCGAAACAGCCGCAGTTGATGTCTAGGTGAAGCGCATAGGCACGCACAACGCTGGCGAAAAAGCCGCCGATGATGAGTGTGGTGATGGTGGCCCAGATGCGTAGCTGCCAGCCGATGAGAAGGAGAAGACCGATGGAAATCTCTGCGAAGGGCAGGGTCTTGGAGACGAAGAGCGAGGCCCACGGCGGAAGCATCTGGTAGGAATCGATTTGAAGAGCGAAGAGGGAGAGCGCGATGGGGATGGGCGGGCGCGGATGCATGTCCGGGCGAAAGAGCTTGGCGTAACCGGCATAAATGAAGACGGCGGCGAGAATGATGCGGCCGATCCAGATGATGAGGCGGCGGTAATTAAAAGGGGCGGATTGGAGCATATTGGGGTTCTCGGTTTCTCCGCAGAAAGCAGATTCCTCGCTGCGCTCGGAATGACAATCTAACTCGTCAACTTACCATTCCGCGTCAATCGTTCGACTAAATCCGGGGTTCACAAAATACACGGCAAATTCTTGCTATTTCTGCGAAACGAGTTGATCCAAAAAAGTCTTCAGGACGTCGTAGCTGACAAAACCGACGACCGGGAAGGTCTGGCCGGACTTGGTGTGCAGGACGCTGTAGGGAGTCTGGTTCACCGGAACCAACTGGCCGAGATGCTTGTCCTTTTCGATGAGGGGCTCGAAGGTCTTGGCGTCAACGATGGCTTGCACTTTTTTCATTTCAGCGGGGCTGAGTGCGGCGGCGACGGTGCCCTGTATATCGCCATTCATTTCCCACTTTTCCTGATTCTGGAAGATAGCCTGTTCGACTTCCTCACATCTGCCAATGTGCGCCGCGGCACGGGAGTAACTGGCAGCCACGCGGGAGTAGGCGTGCATGGGCAAGGGAAAGTCGCGATGGATGAGATAGACCTTGCCGGTGTTGACGTAGTTGTCCATGACCTTCTGCGTGGTGGTGGTGTAGAGCTGCTTGCACGCGGGGCACTGAAAGTCGCTGAAGATTTCCATGACAACTGGAGCGTTCTTAGAGCCGAAAGCTTTGGCAGGATCGATGTCGTTCACGCCGTTGACGGAGATGGTGGCTTGGGGTGGAGCCGGCGCAGCCTTGGCAACTGTGATCACCGGCGGAATCAACGGGCGAGCGGCCGGAGGAGCCGTCGCTATGCTGACAGTTTCTGCGGGGCTCGGCTGTAGAGGCACTCGCGGCTGTTCCGTCTGCTGAGTTGGCGTCTCTGAGAGCTTATGCAGAGAGGGAAAAAGCAGGATGGCTACAACGATCACACCCACACCCCAAAGAGCGACCAGGATTCGCCGGCGATTCACAAAAACCTCCGAGTGAAGTACTGCGGGGAAACACGGTCAGAGTATCACAGCTTTTGCCGGTGCTGGGTGACGGTGGAAGTCAGGATGTCGAAGCGGACATGAGGATGGGATGCGGCGGGGACAAGGAGGGCTGGAGGGAAGAGGAACATAAGAGAATGAGTGTGGGGGAGTCAGGATTAAGGAGTTGATTGAAGGAAAAGGCAGTCGGACAGATTTGAGGCTAGATGGAGGAAGGCTCGGCAGGAAGGGATAGGAGTGTCTGTAAAACATTGAAGGTGAACAAGTTATATTCTGTATCAAATAACTTGACAACGTCGCACTCAACTTGTAAGCTCAGGCAGGTTCTGAGGCGCTAGTAAGCTGGCGGGCGGGCACCGCCAGGCGGGATGGCATGTTGTGTCATGGCAGTTTCCGATGGCCCTCGTTTGTGAGAATTGACGGGAGGCCGCCCTGCCAAGTCATTGCGCGCCTGGACAGGCTGAGAGAGAAAAGAGTTTTGGGAAGCACTTAGAAGGAGAAATGAGGACATGAGCAAGACAATCGGAATTGACCTGGGAACGACGAACTCAGTGGTAGCCGTGATGCAGGGCGGCGAACCGGTCGTGATCCCGAACCAAGAAGGCGGAAGAACTACGCCTTCGGTAGTGGCGATCACGAAGACCGGGGAGCGCCTGGTGGGTCAGGTGGCGAAGCGGCAAGCGGTGACAAATCCCGAGAACACGGTTTATTCGATCAAGCGGTTCATGGGGCGGCGCTATGACGAAGTGGGCGAAGAGATGAAGCGCGTGCCCTACAAGGTGGTGAAGGGCAACCATGATGACGCGCGCATCGAGGTGGCCGGAAAGGTGTACAGCCCGCCAGAGATTTCCGCGATGATCCTGACGAAGCTGAAGAACGCCGCTGAAGATTTTCTGGGCGAGAAAGTGACCAAGGCGGTCATCACGGTTCCAGCCTATTTTAATGACGCGCAACGGCAGGCGACCAAGCAGGCGGGAGAAATTGCCGGTCTGGAAGTGCTGCGCATCATCAATGAGCCGACGGCAGCGGCGCTCGCCTACGGTCTGGAAAAGAAGAGCGACGAAACGATTGCGGTGTATGACCTCGGCGGCGGCACGTTTGACATCTCGGTGCTGGAAGTTGGCGCGGGTGTGGTGGAAGTGAAGTCCACCAACGGCGATACGCACCTGGGCGGCGACGACGTGGACCAAAAGATCGTGGACTGGCTGATTGACGAATTCAAGAAAGAGCACGGCATCGATCTCGGCAAAGACAAGATGGCGCTGCAACGCCTGAAGGAAGCGGCGGAGAAGGCGAAGATCGAGCTTTCGCAGATGATGGAGACGGAAATCAACCTGCCGTTCATCACCGCGGGGGCGAGCGGGCCGATCCACATGCAGCAGAAGCTGACGCGGACGCGGCTGGAAGATTTGATGAAAGACCTGCTGGAACGGTCCATGAAGCCGGTGAAGCAAGCGCTGGAAGACGCGAAGATGTCGCCGCAAAACATCCAGGAAGTGGTGCTGGTGGGCGGTTCGACGCGAATTCCGAAGGTGCAGTCGCTGGTGAGCACGTTCTTCGGCGGAAAAGAACTGCACAAGGGCGTGAACCCGGACGAGGTGGTGGCAGTAGGCGCGGCGATTCAAGGCGCGGTGCTGGCGGGAGAGGTAAAGGACATACTCCTGCTGGACGTGACCCCATTGTCGCTGGGCGTGGAGACGCTGGGCGGCGTGATGACCGTGCAGATTCCGCGGAACACCACGATCCCGACGCGCAAGGTGGAGACCTATTCGACGGCTTCGGACAACCAGCCGGGTGTGGAGATCCACGTGATGCAGGGAGAACGGAAGTTTGCGAAGGATAACCGGTCGCTGGGAACGTTCAAACTGGACGGGATTCCACCGGCACCGCGAGGCATTCCGCAGATTGAAGTGACGTTTGACATTGACGCGAACGGCATCTTGAACGTGAGCGCGAAGGACAAAGCCACGAACAAGGAGCAGAAGATCACCATCACGGCTTCGACCGGGTTGACGAAGGACGAAGCCGAGAAGATGCGCACGGAAGCGGAATCGCACGCCGAGGACGATCGCAAGCGCATGGAAGAGGTGGAGGCGCGGAACCGGCTGGACGGCATTGTGTACCAGGCGGAAAAGACCATCCGCGAGAACCGAGAGAAGCTGCCGGAAGGCGATGTGAAGCATGCCGAAGAGGCGCTGGAAGATGCAAAGAAGGCGATGAATGAAGGCGGCGTGGCACGGCTGCGCTCCGCGACGGAAAACGTGGAAAAGACGCTGCACAAGATGGCGGAGGAGCTGTACAAGAAGACGCAATCGGCCGGCGGCGCGGAACAAGCAGGTGCGGCAGGAACCGGTGCGGGGCCTGGGTCCGCAGGCGGCGGGAGCGCGCAGGGCGGCAAGCCCGAGGACGTCATCGACGCGGAGTATGTGGACGTGGACGACAACAAGAAGCCGAATTGAGCTGGCGTAGTTATCAGTAATCAGTTGTCAGTTATCAGGAACCGGATCGCAGTAAGTGACTCTGATAATGAGAGTCGACTGTTTGTAGATCGTGCGCGGGGGTCCGGGCTGGCCGGGCCCCTGTGCGCGAAACGAAGAGTGGCCGGTCTAAAGCCCGGCCACTACACAAAGAGATTCATGGCCACAGGGACAAAACAGGATTACTACGAACTGTTGGGGGTGCCGCGGAAAGCGACGGCGAAGGATATTCGCACGGCGTTTCGCAAGCTGGCGCGGAAGTATCACCCCGATTTAAATCCCGGCGACAAATCCT
>Ga0116223_10004716_pt1 | contig 11747 bp, 11 predicted proteins | sample Sb_taG_3_FD_90092 | JGI IMG/M metagenome (GOLD analysis project Ga0116223, IMG submission 90092) | Peat soil microbial communities from Weissenstadt, Germany - Sb_50d_a_PC metaG | ecosystem: Environmental > Terrestrial > Soil > Wetlands > Peat | place: Germany: Weissenstadt | collected 2010-09-21 | reverse complement strand
GACGAAGAGTAAGGTCTACCTGCTCGACGCCAATGTCCTCATCGCACTGGCGACGCCCGAACACAGTCTAAACGCGCGTGCGGCGGCGTGGTTCCTCAAGGGGCACCGGTTTGCAACATGCCCCATCACGCAAGGCGCGCTTTTCCGTTTCCACCTGCGCGCCGGTGTGGAGGCGACGGCGGAATCCGCAAAGCTTCTGCTCGAATCCATTTCCTCTCTCCCGCGGCACGAATTCTGGCCGGACGATGTTTCTTATCTCGACATGCCCACCACAGGAATCGTCGGGCATAGGCAGGTCACTGACGCTTACCTTGTGCTGTTGGCGCGGAAACACGGCGGTTCAGTAGCCACTATGGACAAGGCGCTGGCTGCTGTTCACCCAGGAACCACACTCCTCGCGTAGCTCCCTTCCGCTCCGCGAACAGGCAGGGCGCCTCAGGCAGCCGCACGTGGTTGAATCCGCTGGAAAGCCGCCTGGACCGCCGGCGGCGGGCAAATGGCAAAAGTTCGAAACGCGTCCACGACGGGGAACCATAATTTTGAGAGGCCGCTACGAAAGCATGGTTCAAACCCGTCCATCTGCTCTTTTCTTATTAATGCGCCTGCTTTGCTCCGATCGCCTCGGCGATGATTGCCGTCACCAAGCTATTGATGCTGACGCCCTCGTTTTCGGCCTGTTTCGTCAGCTTTAAATAGAGGGTCCTGGGCAGGCGCTGGCGCCACTGAGCGGCCTCGATGCTGGGCTTTGGTATCTTGCGGCCCGAGTCCCTGAAAACCTCCATACAATCGCGGAGGGCTTCGCGGCCATTTGCGATCGCCTCTTCAATGGTCTCGCCGTCGGACATGCATCCGGGTATGTCCGGATACTCCACCAGATAGCCGCCACCCTCTTCCTTCGACAAAGGCCGAACCGTGAATTGGTACTGGTCAAGATTTCGATTTGCCGTTGCTCTCACTTTGTTCGGATACCTCCAACAGCGTCGATCAACGCCACGAATCGCTTGATGTAGACCGGCTCAATAGGACGCTTCGCTGGCACCGATACGATCTCCCGCACTGCGGGCGGGCTGACAATCACGTGGCTGCCGCCACGGCCAAGCCTTTGCCCCGCAGCCACAATCGCGATGATACCTCTCCCGATATCACTTGAAGATTCCGCTTACTACCGGGCCATGGCCAAAGACTCGTGCTACGCGCGGAGCGAGCGCGACAAACTGTACGTCTGGATCGCGCCTCCCGGCTGGCGTCCCGCGGATGCCGCCGCGCGTTTTCCAAAGCAGGAGTACGACCCGCACCGCGACTTCATTCGCTTCGATCCGCCGCGCAGCCTGGCTCTGAACCTCTACGTGCTGGTGCAGCTCACCGTGCTCATCGGCGCCAACAGCCACCTCCTGTCTCTGCTGCCGAAAGCAGGCAACCTGGCTGAGCGTCTTGTACTTTGTCTTCATCCTGGTGAGCCTGGCGACGTTGGGCGGCGTGCTGGAGAATCGCCGTGAGTTTCTGCTGTTCGAAGGCGCACGCGTCGCGACCGCGGGGATCGCCGTGCTCTTGCTGGGCGCCTGGTTTGGCGGCGCCCGCGATCCGCGCATCGTGCTGTCCCTGGTCTCGTTCGCGCTGGTCTCGCTGGTGGGGTTGTCGCTGGCGGCGATACTGGGGCAGCGGGCGCCAATTCACGGCGTCCGGAGCCGCTTCGCAATCTCCGGGCCCAACAATTCGTAGTGCCTCACATTCCAACTGTAGATCGCTTCCGCTTTGGCCTTAAGAGCGCAGTGCCCAAGCATTGCGTCGTAGATCGTGCTGCCCACAACTCCCAGGCCGGCGTACTTCTTCAGGCCCTGCCAGTACTCTTCCCCGTCGAGCGGAACGACCGTCAGCCGCTCACGCAGGTTCTCCACAAACAGGATTGCCTGCTCCGCGCTGATCCGGCGCCGCCCCGGCATCCTGGTCAAGGCGGAGTAAACTTCCGCCAAAGTATGCGCGCCGCACGATGCCTGCGCCTTGGAGTGCTTCTTAAACGCCGCGATGCTCCGCTCATGGTGCTCGTGATCTCCATAGAACACGGGCACCAGGACCGACGAGTCGAAAAACGCCTTCACTTGCGATTCCCCATGTTCTTGCGGTCGCGCTCGTCACGAAGCTCTTCCAGAACAGCGTCGGTTGCGGCTGCGGATAAGGGCTCGCCGATGCGAAACACCCAGATTCCGTCCTCCTTCCGAAGAGGCATCGTCCCTCGAACGGGCTGCAGCATGATCCTCTCGCCTTCGCTTTCCAGTTGAAGCGAATCCCCGGGCGCCAGTTGTAACTCGTCCCGAAGCGCTTTCGGAATCATCACCCGCCCGGCATTGTCCAAAGTGATCTTCGTCGTCATATTGGTAATAGATTGTGGGAAAACCCACCTGTCGATCCCATTATATGCGATATTAGGTTTGGGCAGCCCCAGCGTCTGCCAAGTACAATAGGAGAATGACGATCCGATCTGTCGCCGGTTTCTGCCTGCTGTTCGGCGCCCTCCTTTTCGCCGAGGACTGGAAGACCGCGACCACGCTCCCCGGAGTCGACACGACAGGTCTCACCGCCGCGCAGAAGGCCACTGTCCTGAAAATTCTGCGCGAGCAGAGCTGCACCTGCGGATGCAACATGAAGATGGCACAATGCCGCGTGGAGGATCCGGGATGCTCGTTCAGCCGCGGCCTGGCCTCGGTGATTGTCGGCGCCATCAAGGAAGGCAAGAAGGAGTCGGCTGCGCTGGCCGCCGCCGAGGCGTCGCGCTTCGCCCATCCGCCGGAGCACAAGCTGCTCGACGATCCCGTGGCCATCCCCACCGCCGGCTCGCCCGAGACTGGAGCGCCGGACGCCCGCGTCACGCTGGTGGAGTTTTCCGATTTCCAGTGCCCCTATTGCGCCAAGGCGGTCCATCAACTGGACGCTGTTTTGAAAGCCTACCCCAGCCAGGTGAAGCTGATCTTCAAGCAGTACCCGCTTGAATCCCATCCCCAGGCATCCATCTCCGCGTCGGCCGCGCTGGCGGCGTACCAGCAGGGCAAGTTTTGGGAAATGCACTATGCGCTGTTCGCCAATCGCGAAAAGCTTTCGCGCAAAACGATTCTGGACCTGGCCACGGGACTCGGTCTCGACATGAAGCGCTTCACCGCCGACCTGGATTCCCCGCAGACGAAGAAAGCCGTGGCGCGCGACGTGGAGGATGGCGACAAGGCCGGCGTGGAGGCCACGCCAACGGTCTTTATCGATGGGCAGCGGTACAACGGTTCGCTCGCGTTTGAGGCGGTCAAGCCGATCATCGAGACCGAGCTGAAGCATCCCAAAAAGCTGTAACATCCGAGCGCTGACCGCCCCAACTACACCAGTTTGATGGTTACCCCGCGTCCCACCATCGCCGCCGCCCTTTGAAGACTCGACAGCGCAATGTCGTTCCTGGGGTCCAGCAGGCGGTCAACCTGGGTACGGCTCGTCTTGAGCAGCGCGGCCATACGCGCCTTCGATATTTTCTTTTTCTTCATGGCCTCGGCAAGTTGCCAGGCCACAACTTCCTTGACCGCCTGTGCCTGCGCCTCCTCAAAGATCCCTTCCTCCTTGAGGAAATCATCAATGCTCGAACCCATGTGTTTCTTGCGGCGGTGGATCATCCTCTGCCATCCTGTACCTTATATAGTACAGATGCCGCGAGAAGTGCAGGGACATTGCACAGACTTGTACGCCCTCGTTCACTGCCTGCTCGGTGTAGACTGAGAACGACGCCAGTGGTTCGTTTGATCGCCGAGAACATCGGCCCGTTCGACAGGGTCGACGTCGATTTCGGACGGTAGCGGCAGGCCGCATCCCGGATCTCGCTGACTCGGATCGACAGCGCTTCCAACGGGGGAAATGAACCCCGCCGGCGTGCCTCCGTCCCGTGTCATAATCTCCTGATAGCCGACTCAAAGGAGGCGACATGAAGCTCCGTCTCTTCGCCCTGCCCGCCCTTGCCGCTCTCGCGCTGGCCCAACCCCAGCCGCGCTATCTCGACAAGGAAACTTTCTTCCAGATGGAAACCATCACCGCTCCCGATATCGCGCCCGACGGCTCCCAGATCGTCTTCACGCGCGGATGGACCGACGTCATGAAAGACCAGGCGCAGGCCAACCTGTGGATGGTGGGCTACGACGGCCAGCGCCCGCGCGAGCTCACCCAGGGGGCGTGGCGCGATTCCGAGCCCGCATGGTCGCCCGATGGCAAACGCATCGCCTTCCTCTCCACCCGCTCCGGCGCGCCGCAGATCCACGTGATGTGGGCCGACACGCGCGAGGTCAGCCAGCTCACGCATCTCGACTACACCCCCTCGGCTCTCCGCTGGTCGCCCGACGGCAAATGGATTGCGTTTAACATGACGATTCCCGATGAGACGCCCCTCCTGCCCATCAAGCTGCCCAAAACGCCCAAGGGCGCGCAACTTGCCAAACCGGCGGTGATCGTCGACCGCCTCACGTGGGGACGCGACGGCGTCGGGCCGGTGGCCAAGGGATACGCGCACGTCTTCGTGGTCGATTCCACGCTCGGCGGCACGCCGCGCCAGATCACGCAGGGCAACTACGCGCACAGCGCCGCCGAGTGGTCCACCGACGGCGCCACCATCTACGTCTCGGCGATTCGCAAGCCGGACGCCGAGTACCTGAAGAACGATTCCGAGATCTACGCCATCGACGTGAAGTCGCTGGCGGTCAAGCAGCTCACCAGCCGCAAGGGGCCCGACAACAATCCGCGCCCGTCGCCCGATGGCAAATGGATCGCCTACACGGGCTACGACGAGCAGGGGCTCACCAACACCATTGCGAGCCTCTACGCGATGGACCCGAGCGGCGCGCATCAGCGCCTGTGGGCCGGCAAGTTTCCCAGCTCGCCCACCGGCATTCACTGGGCCGCCGACAGTTCCGGCGTCTACTATTCGATGCAGGAGAGCGGCGTCGAGAACCTGTACTTCGCGCCGCTCAAGCTGGACTACCCCGATCAGCCACGCGCCATCACCGCCGGCACCCAGGTGCTGACCGGCGTATCGTTTTCGCACAACGGCTTCGCCGCCGCGGTGCGCTCAGGCATCCAGGAACCAGGCTCGCTGGTGGCGTTCCGCATCGACCGGCCTGGCGAGATCCACAAACTGGTGGACGTCAACGAAGACGTGCTCTCTGGCGTCAAACTCGGGGATACCGAAGAGTTGCGCTTCACCGCGCCCGACGGTCTCAAGGTGCAGGGTTGGCTGATCAAGCCCGCCGATTTCGATGCCTCGAAGAAGTACCCCATGGTGCTCCACATTCACGGCGGCCCGTGGTCCATGTACACCGTTGGATTCAGTTGGGATTTCCAGAACTTCGCCGCCAACGGATACGCCGTGCTATTCGTGAACCCGCGCGGATCCACCGGCTACGGCCAGGAATTCGTGAACGGAATCCAACATTCGTATCCCGGCAAATACTATGACGACCTGATGGCGGGCGTCGACGCGGCGCTGGCCAAGGGCTGGGTCGACAAGGACAATCGGTTCGTCTGCGGCGGATCGGGCGGCGGAGTCCTGACGGCCTGGATCGTGGGACACACCGGCCGCTTCCGCGCGGCCGTCTCCATGCGGCCGGTGATCGACTGGGGCTCCTTCGTCGGCAACACCGATGGGGCGAGCTGGTACGACCAGTTCACCAAGTATCCCTGGGAAGATCCCGTGCAGTATGCCGAGCGCTCGCCGCTGCATTATGTGGCCAACGTGACGACCCCGACGATGGTGATGACCGGCGAAGCCGATCTGCGCACGCCCATCACGCAGAGCGAGGAATTCTATCGCGCGCTGAAGCTTCTGAAGAAGGAGACGCTCCTCGTGAGAATGCCCGAAGAGTTCCACGGCTGGCGGCGGCCCTCGCACCGCGTCATGCAGCAACTGTACCTGATGGCGTGGTTCGAGAAGTGGAAGAAGTAGCGTTGGCTATTGTCGCCGGCTGGCCGCGTAGCAGCAAGCGATCGATCCAAATCGACGTATCTACCAGAGTCATCGCGTCTTCACCGACCTTCGCCTTCGGCCGGCCCGGGCGTTCGGCATCGTGCCGCCAAGTGCAATCAGACGCTGGCCTGCTTCGAAAGCAATCAGATGGCGGAGGGCTTTGTGGATCAAGGCTGTTTTGTTCTCGATGCCCGTCAACTCTCGCGCTGTTTTTAGCAGGTCGTCGTCCAGGTTCAAAGTGGTCCTCATATGCGTCAGTATAGTTGTCCCGCCGCGGCCAGCGCGGGTGCCATACAATAACTACCATGCGAATTACGCTCGCTCTCTTGCTCGCGGTGGCGGCCTGGGCTCAGCCGCCCGCCGGACCGCCGCCATTTCCGACGCCTTCGGTGCTGACGCAGGCGGCGCGGATGATCAACGACTATGGCAACCGCTTCCGGTATGCCGCCGACAATCAGAAAGTCCCACCGCCCGCGGCCGGCGAGGACCGCGTGGTCTTCATGGGCGACTCGATCACCGACAACTGGGGCCGGCCCAACTATGGCGCGTTTTTCCCGGGAAAGCCGTACATCAACCGGGGCATCGGTGGGCAGGTGACGCCGCAAATGCTGCTCCGTTTCTTTCCGGACGTGGTCGCGCTGAAGCCTCGGGTGGTGGTGATTCTGGCCGGCACCAACGATATCGGCGGCAACGTGGGGCCCATGACACTCGAAGACACGGAGAGCTACCTGATGTCGATGTGCGACATGGCGCGCGCCAATGACATCAAGGTAGTGCTGGCGTCGCTGACTCCGGTGTGCGATTATCACCGGCCGCAGACCCAGACCAGGCCGCCGGAGAAGATCAACGCCCTCAACCAGTGGATCAAGGAGTACACGGCGAAGAACCATTTCGTTTACCTGGATTATTACTCCGCCACGGTGGACGATAAAGGCTTCTTCAAGGCGGAGATCACCGGCGACGGTCTGCATCCCAACGTCGCCGGCTACCAGATCATGGCGCCGCTGGCCGAGAAGTCCATCGCCCAAGCGCTGGGGAAGTAGCATCATGTGGAAGGACCTGAGCTTTTCGTTCCGCACCTTGCGGCGGAGCCCCCTGTTCACCGCTGCGGCGGTGCTCTCGCTGGCGCTGGGGATTGGAGCCAATACCGCGATCTTCTCGCTGCTCAACCAGGTAGTGTTGCGGTCGCTGCCCGTCCGCGATCCGGAACGTCTGGTCCTGCTCCACACCCAATACAATGCTCCCGGAACCAGCTCGAGCGACAACCACGAGTCGGTCTTTTCCAACCCGATGTATCGCGACCTCAGCCATCGCGACGCTGCCTTCGACGGCGTGATTGTGCGGATGAGCGGGAATGTGCGGCTCGCCAACCAGGGCGGCACGGAATCGGCCAGCGCGGAGATGGTCTCGGGCAATTTCTTCCAGGTGCTTGGTGTTGGGGCGGCGCTCGGCCGCGTCATCGCGCCCACGGATGACGAAGCGCCCGGCGCGCATCCGGTGGTGGTGCTGAGCCACAGCTATTGGTCGAGCCATTTTGCCGGCAGCCAGGCGACCCTGAACCAAAGCATCACACTCAACGGCCACCCCTTCGTCGTGATCGGGGTATCGGAACCGCGGTTCAACGGCATCATTCCCGGTCGAACGCCCGATCTGTACGTGCCCATCGCCATGCAGCGCGCCATCCTGCCCACCATGGATGCCCTGGAGGACCGCCGCACCCGCTGGCTTAACGTGTTTGCCCGGCTGAAGCCCGGCATGTCCATCCGGCAGGCGCAGGCTGCCACCGACGTCGCCTATCGCTCGATTCTCGAAACGGAGTTGACACAAACAGGCAGTTTTCGGACCGATCGGGACCGCGACGAGTTCCGCAACCATCGCGCCGAATTGCGTCCGGCCGCGCAAGGCATCGCCGAAATGCGCCAAAGATGGGAGAAGCCTCTGCTGGCCCTGATGACGCTGGTGGGGCTGGTGCTGGTGATTGCCTGCGCCAACGTCGCCAGCCTTATGCTGGCGCGCGCCGCAGGCCGGCAGCGGGAAATCGCCATCCGGCTGGCCATCGGAGCGGGCCGCATCGCCATGGTCCGGCAACTGCTCCTCGAAGGACTTCTGCTGGCCATGGCCGGCGGCGTCATCGCGTTGGCGGTCTCATTCTGGAGCACCCAAGCCCTGGTGCGCGTTCTGCCCAAGGGATATGCCAACACGCTCTCCGCCGCAATCGACATGCCGTTGCTGCTGTTCACCCTGGGTCTCTCGGCTGCTTGCGGCCTGCTCTTCGGATTGATTCCCGCCCTCCAATCGACGCGGCCCGACCTCGCCGGCACGCTCAAGGAACAGGCGTCCAATGTGGCCTCCGGTCCGGCGCGCTTTCGCCGCGGCTTGGTGATCGCGCAACTGGCGCTCTCGCTGCTGCTGATCGTGGGCGCGGGACTGTTCGCCGGTAGCCTGCGAAACCTCCTCACCGTCAATCTGGGCTTTCGAACGCAACGGCTGTTGCTTTTCGACGTAAATGCCACGCTCAGCCGGCCGAAACTCGCCGATGCCATCGCGTTCTACCGGGATCTTCAGGATCGTCTCACCGCGATTCCCGGCGTCGCGGGCGTGGGCGCTGCGGCCAGCGGTCCTTTCGGCGACGGCAATCGCGGCGGAAACCTCACCGTCGAGGGCTATCAGGCGCGGCCCGATGAGTACGTCGGCTCGTCCATGGTCGCGGTCAACCCGGGATTTTTTCACGCACTCGGGATCGCTCTCCGCGCCGGCCGCGAGTTTACCGGGCGCGACGACCAGGCCGCGCCGAAGACCGTGATGGTGAACGAGGCTTTCGCCAAGCGCTACTTGGCGGGCCAGAATCCCGTCGGCCGGCGGCTCATGTTCGGCGCCAGCAATCACCCGGTGCTCGACCGGGAGATCGTCGGCGTAGTGCCCGACACGCGCTCGGAGGTCCGCACTCCGGCCCACGAGACGGTCTATCTTCCGTACGCCCAGTGGGACAAGCCCGAGCGGCTGGTGTTTTACCTGCGCACCGCCGGCGATGAGAATCGCCTGTCCGCGGACATCCGGCGCGTGGTGAGGGAATCCGATCCGAACGTTCCGGTGGCGAGCATCACGCCGCTGGACGTCAAGATTCGCGATTCCCTGTACACCGAGCGCCTGATCGCCCTGCTTTCGGAAGCGTTCGGCGTGTTGGCCACGCTGCTGGCGGCCATCGGGCTCTACGGCGTGGTGGCCGTAACGGTAGCGCGGCGCACCGCGGAGATCGGCATCCGGATGGCCCTGGGGGCGGTGCCTGGCGACGTCCTGCGCATGGTGCTGAAAGAAGCTGGCGGCATGGCGGCGGCCGGCATCGCCATCGGGGTGGTGGGAGCGTTCGCGCTGGGCCGCCTGGTGGAATCGCAACTGTTCGGAATCCAAGCCGCCGATCCGCTGGTGCTGTCCGGCGCAGCGGCGACGTTGGCCGCGGTGGCCCTGCTGGCGGCGTTCATCCCCGGATGGCGCGCGTCCCGCATCGACCCCGTGCGGGCGCTCAAGTACGAGTAAACGATCAGGCCGGGGTGGGACAGACGATCGCTTTTTGTCGTCTGTTTCCATCCGACATCGGACCAAAGCCGATGAAAAACGTGGCGCACGCACTCATGCCTGCCGCGCCGAGACTCGTCTCGGCGCTTCTTCGAGCCGAGCCAGAGACTGATGTTTTCCGACAGTGTCCTCCCCGGGCCTTTAGCCGGGCGTTTGGGCAGGCGGTTTCGCCCGCCAGCCGTTCGCCATGCTCGCACACCGAAGACGATTGCCGCATTTCCAACCCGCATTTTCATTGTTCCCGACCTGGCGTCTCTGGGGATTCCTGAACTCCTCATCCCGCCCGATCCGACGCCGGGGCACGAATTCGTGGTTGCGGATCGTGCCTTACATCGTGATCGCTCTGGCCCCTGTGACTGAAGACCCCCAGATTGCCCGCCGGTCGGGGAGGCAGTTCTGGCTGGCGAACGGGAGCGAGGTTCTACGAACTCTCGCATGGGACAGTCATGCCCAATCACGTTCATCTGCACATTCTGCCCGAGGTCGCGGGCGGAAATTGCGCGCTGGCTGAAAGGCTCGACCGTACGCCGCCGCGTTTTCATTTCCTAATCCCCGGATGCGAACACCTGGGCGCCAATTCAAAGGTTTGGGCGTTATGCGTCACTTGCCAGTCGCCCCATCCGCGGACCTAAGCCGACTTGTCGTTCCTAATCGGCGGGCTTTGGTTTCGGCCTGAAGGCCGGGCTACGCTCGCCACCTCATTTTGGCGGCAGGGCCCGGAACAGTATGGGGTACACCCTCTCGAAAGGCCACGCCGACGCGTCGGTGCCGGTGACCAGAATCCGAAAGCGTTCGGATTGCGGAGTGAGGCTCGCCTGGTAAAAGCCCTCCGCAGTTCGCTCCAGTGCCCCCACATCTGAAACCCGGTCGCCGGCGGCGTCGACGAGTTGAAGGCTGAGGTGCGAGACTTGTCCTGTAAGGTGGACTTCCACGTCTTGCTGCACTCCGAAGAGTGGGTTCCTCATCCGTGACATAGGCTCTTCCCCGTTCGCAGCGCCAGGATTTATGGAGAAGGTAACCCCAGTTAGTGCGGTATCTGCTCTTGCCAGGACCGACAGCACGAACAGCCCTCTGCCCGCGAGACTAACTCGCCATTGCCCGGTTTCCGGGTGATCGATCCGCAGGATTCGGCCGGCCTGCAAATCGACGCTCAGCGCACTGTTCGCTTCGGTTAGCTCCGCCCCGCTTGGTCGGGAAACAAGAATCGCGTTGCGGCACTGGAGCGAAACCAGTAGAAGGAAGCTCGCCATGCCCGAATCGACCGGAAATTCGAAATCACGAGTTCCGTTGAGATTCCCGACAACGCGCAGGACGGTCGCCGGATGCGTGTGGGCAGCGTTCATGATGAGTGATGTCTGTGCAACTTCGTTCTTTTGGAATAGAAACAGTTGTCCACCCGTGCTTTCGCTGACATCGAGATAGGCGGGGTCGACGGCTCGTCCAGGTACACATGGCCAGCCTGGCCTTGCGCCGCTTTGGCCGTCTTGCGCGTGCAGAAGTCCGGCAATAACGATCATCGATAGAGCACATCCCTGCCGCATGATTCAGACTACGCAATCCCGCTTCACGGCAAAAGCTGACAAAGGATAGCAATCAGGCCTGCGGCCCGATTCGTGACTGCTGCGGCAACGCGCTGGCGCCTGGCGCCGCTGACTGTTGGAAACCGAATCGCAATTGAGCCGAATGAGCAAGGATTGGCCGGAACGAAGCCGACTTGTGGGGAGTAATCCCGCCCAAATCTCGATCGCTCGGCCGCCGCCTCCCGGACGTGACAGACCGCCACGGTGATGGCCGTTGCCCTGCCGTGCAAAGACCAGGCATGTGCCGGCGGGGGAACTAAGGAACAAGTCTGCTCGCCCCGGTGTCTGAAGAACCGGGGCCGGGCTGCGGCAACGCCCCGATTTTCGCAAGTTGATTGCGTTGGTCGCTGCAGCGGCAATGCCGCCGTCTCGGACAAGACGATGAACACTGCGGAATATTATCCCTATCGAACCGCGGCGGCGAGAGATCTCTGCTTCCGCTACCTCGACGGCCTGGCCGCCAAGCTGTGGCCGATTGTGTCGGAAGAGCGCATGGTCCCCACGACGTTCGGCGCAACATTCGTTCGCGTCAGCGGCCCACCTGCCGCGCCCGCGCTCGTCCTGTTGCACGGCGCGGGGGCGACTTCGCTCATGTGGTCGCCGAATATCGAAGCGCT
>Ga0116223_10004712_pt1 | contig 11753 bp, 17 predicted proteins | sample Sb_taG_3_FD_90092 | JGI IMG/M metagenome (GOLD analysis project Ga0116223, IMG submission 90092) | Peat soil microbial communities from Weissenstadt, Germany - Sb_50d_a_PC metaG | ecosystem: Environmental > Terrestrial > Soil > Wetlands > Peat | place: Germany: Weissenstadt | collected 2010-09-21 | reverse complement strand
TCGGGCGTCATTCCTCCGCTCTACAGCGTCGTGCTGCGGCCGGGCGACACGAGCGGCGCCGACAACGTATTCACGACGTGGGGCGCGCTCTACGCGGCGTGCGCGGGCATCGCAGGCGGCGTGCGGGTCACCGCAGATGACACGCTGGGGGCCATCGTCATTCCGGCAGGCACCTATAGCGTCGACGGGTGGGAGTTCACCAGTCAAGCTGACTTCGCAAACGCGTCGGGCGGTTCGCTGGTCACACTAAGCGTGGGTGTGCACTTCACGGGCGCGAGCCTGAAGCTCACGGGCTTTGTACTGATGACGGGGGCGCTGACGACGCCGCTCATTACGGCAAACAGTGAGTATAACCTCGTACTCAATGAGCTAGCGCAGCTCATGTCCACGGGCGCGGGCGCAGTGCTCGAGGTCTCGGGCGCCAACGCCTTTGCGTTTGTCGTCCTAGACAGCTCCGCGGTACTAGGAGACGGAACGCACGCGGCAGTGACGTGCTCGGCGGGCGCGTCCGCAGCCATCAACGTCTACTCGGGCGTGCTGGCGGCAAGCGCGGTGGGAACCGCGGGCGTCACCATCGTCTTCGACAGTTCGGCGAGTATCAGCGCATCGTCGCAATTCGCAGGAACGTCTTTTGTGCAGAGGTCGGACGCGGGGCAAGAGGCATACACGCCGGCCAACGTGTCCAAGTGGAACGGGAGTGCGCCAGCGAGTGTCGCCGATGCGCTCGACCGAATCGCTGCGCAGTTCGGGCCCATTCTCTGATGCCGTTCGACTTCGCTCCCCTGCTGGTCGCACGTCACCTTGCGGCACGCCGCAAGGCGCAAGCCGCGGCGGCGCTCGCGCCGCGCCAGCAAGCGCTCGCCGCGCTGCGCGCCTCGCCGCTGCATCACGTCATGTCCGCGCCGCTCGCGCACCCGACGGCCATCGCCATGCCGCACCTTGTGATGGCGCCCGTGAGCAAGCCCATTGCCTCGGGCGCGGGCATCAAGCATCCGACCACGCAGGAGCTGGCGACCAAGGTCGCCACGGCGCAGCCGGCCGCGCTCCAGCAACTGCTGGCGACCATCATCGCGCAGGGCGTGGCGTACATGCACGCGCACCCGCCGCCCACGGACAACGCGCAACCGTCGGTCATCGAGGCGTATCTCAAGGCGTCGGGCCTATCGCCGCGCACGGTGTATCCGCAGTGGCCATGGCACATTGTGCAGAAGGCGAACCTTTCCCCGTCGCTCTTCGACCCGCTGTCGCTCATCTCGGCCTTTGGCGCGACGGAGGTCGGCGAGGCGATTGCCGTCGTGCAGCTCGGGCCCAATGATGGCGTGGTGTGGGTCCAGCACCCGAGCGGCGCGTGGTCCTACAATCACCATTGGGGACAAGACTTCGGGCAGATGCTCTCGAGCATCGCGGCCAGCGTGGCGAGCGCGGTGCAGCAAGGCATCGCGAAGGTGCAGCACGTCGTGGCGAGCGTGACCAAGGTGGTCTCGACGGTGCTCGACTACGCCAAGATTGCGGCGAGCGTCGTGCCGGGCATCGGGCAGGTGGTCAACGAGGTAGTGAGCGTCGCCGAAGCCGCGCTCGATGCGCTGGGCGGCGAGAGCGCGCTGGCCATCGCGCTAGACACCGTCTACCACGCCATTCTGGCGAGCGCGCCAGGGCTGCCGGCGCTAGGGCCCTTCGTGCAGCCGGTCGTGGACGTGCTCAAGCAGATTGTGAGCGGGAGCAGTCCGACGGCGGCGGTCGTGCACACGGCCATCGGCGACGCGCTCCAGCAAGTGCCCGACGAGCCGTCGGTCGCGGGCTTCTCGCCGCGCACGCTCGCCGCGGCGCTCGCCGCGTGGGTCGTCAGCAAGCTCGGGCTCGGCTGATGCTCTTCTTTTCGACGTACCTCTACCCGTTCGCAAAGCGCGCGGGCGCGGGCTGGCGCACCGACCTGGCGCGCGAGCTCGAGCTCGGGCCGCAAAGCCAGTTGCCGGCGATTCGCACCATGGCGGCACTCTCGAGCATCGACACGCTCACCTCGACCTACGGCGGGCCGTCGCGCATCGCCCCGGCGCGGAGCCGGTCGGCCGCGCAGTTCTTGCAGACCGAGGCGGACGTGTGGATTGCGTGCGACGACGACGTGCAAGCGGGCGAGCCCGCGCTGCGAAAGATGGTCGAGGCGTTCCGCGCGACGCAGGGGTTCGTGACCGCGCCGTGCTTGCAGCGCAACATCCTGCGAGACCCGCGCGACCCGGGCCTAATCAACATCCGACTCGATAGCGCGGACCTTCGGCCGGAGCTGGTGGTCGGAGACGGCTACACGCTGTGCGTCGTGACAGGCTCGGGCTTCGGGCTGACGGCCACGCACCGCTCGGCCGTCGCGCGCATGTTCGCGCGCTACCCGGAGCTGATTATCCACGATGACGAGACCGACCTGGACTATCCGGCGCTCTTCTACGAGGCCATCGTGGACCGACGGTGGAAGGGCGAGGACATGAGCTTTTGCATGCGCGCACGCGAAAGCGGCATCGCGATGCACGCCTTGCTCGACGTCGAGATTGTGCACGCGGGCAGGCACGTGGTGCTCGAGGTTGACGCGGGCGGCTACCTGGCGATGCGAGTGTTTGACCTGGACTAAGAACTCTCACTCGGAGGACGGGGTTCGGAGCCGGGCATCGAGCCGACCTGCCGTACGCGCCACTCGGGTATGTCCGTCGTCGTCGCCGAGCGACCGGCGGTCAACATCCAACGCGTGTTGCCGTCGCTGTGCAGCCACCGGCTACAGGCCGCGCGCCACTCGCGGTAGCGGACGAACGGGCGGCGGAACCATGGGGACCGGCGGCTGCGGGCGCTCATTCGGTCGTCTCGTCAGCCAACGAGCGCGCCAGGCCCGACAAGAGACGGGCGGACGCGGCCGGCGGGGCGGCCGGGACTGCGGGCGCCGAGGCGTGAGACAAGGCCTGCTTTTGCCACCATTCAACGTCCCACCATCCTGGAGGACGATGCGAAGTTTTCGGACGGTTCGGACGGTTTCGTCGGCCAGTGCGAGCAGGTTTCATGGGAGCACCTCACGTCCAGCGTGGGGCCGGCGCGGCTAGCACGCATGTCATTTCGGGCCGGGTCGAAACTGACCGAGAAGCCCGTTCAGTGCCGTCCAACGGCGCTGGTCCATTTTGGACCACCTAGCAGGCGCAACAGTGCGCGGCCGCCGGTCCAATTTGGACCAGTGACTGTGAGGGCGAACGGCGCGAGTCTCGTCGCTCAACCCCACAATAGGAACGGCCCGCCAGGGGAGACCTAGCGGGCCGTGAGGTGTCGTCCATGGCTGGAAGCGACGAGAAGAGCGTAGCACGGGCCGACGCATTGCGAGCGGCGCTCAATCGCGGGCGACTGCGGCGCGGCTCGGGGGCCCGCGTGGTGCCACTGGACCACGTCGACCCCGCACCCGAGTGGTCGCGCGGGCCGATGCCGCCCGAGGTAGCCGCGGCGCTGCGGCGCTTCGGGGTGCTCTCGTGAACCCGGGTCGAGTAACACCCGGGTTATTCCGCCAGTCTGAGGCTAAAACCTGTACGGTTTCGCGCGCCTCGGAACCCGCGCGACTGACGGGGGGTCATTGCGCCAAGGGGGCCCCACGGTGCATCGGCCAACGCGTCGACGCGCTGACGCTCGCATTCCAGGGCCAGGTACGTTCCGCCGTCGCGGTAACGCTGCGGCAGGTGGCCAGCCGCGCCGCGGTCGCCCGACAGCCCATCACCGCCAGCATCGAGGGTGTCGAGCTGGTGTGCAACCCGCGTTCGCGCGACGGCTGGTGGCACCTGTCCACGAAAGACGTCGCCCTGGTGGTCGACCTTGAGGCCGCGGGCGGATGGCGTGTCGAGTTCAAGCCGCGCGCGACGTGGCTCGCGAGCGAGACCCCACGCCAGGTATATGCAACATGCAGGCTTCTAGCCGACCTCATTCTGGAGAGCGAGGGCTCACTCCCCGTCGACGGGCAAGCGCCAGCATTCACGGCCGCGGGCGCCGCGCGCGTGAGGCGCATTGACCTGTGCGCCGATTTCCTGGGCTTCCCCGTGAGCGACATTGCGCGCGACGCGTGGCTCGCGCCGCGGCGCCTGCAAACGAAAGAGCACGCCACCATGGCGACCTTCTCGCGCGGCGCGCGCGTGACAGGCTTCTCGCTCGGCAAGGGCGATGTTTCCGCGCGCGTGTACGACAAGACCGAAGAGCTGGACCTGCCGCAGAACGCAGGCGACAAGCGAGACGCCGAGCATGCGCGCTGGGAAGCGGCCGGGTGGGACCGTAGCGAGCTGGTAACCCGCGTCGAGTTCCAGGTGCGCGGCGACGCGCTGGACCAATTCGAGCTTCGCGACCCGGAAGTACTCTTCGCCTCGTTCGACGCCTTGTGGACGTACCTGACGCGCGAGCGAAACACGCGAGACCAAACCCCGTGGTTGCGGCTGTCGGTACCGGAGCCCGGCCAGCGGCGCGACCGCTGGAGACTCGACGCGCGCTGGCTAGAGGTACAGCGCGTCACGTTCTTTCGCGACGCCGGTCCCTGCGCGCGCACCTACAAGCGCGCGCCCGCGCAAGGCGCTCGCGCGGTCTCACTCATGCTCTCCCTTGAGGCGACCGAAAACGCCGGCATGACGATAGTGGACGCCCTCGAGTCCGACGTCGCGGCGGGCCGCTCACGCATTGACGAGTGGTTCCCCGACAAGGCGCGGCAGTACGTCAAGGAGGTCACGGGCGGGCTCGGGCTCGTGCACGCGTTCATGTCGGCGCAGGAGCAATTCGGTGCCGACCTCATTCGCGACCGCGGCGGCGAGCGCGAGGCGGCGCAGTACCTCTACGAGCGGCGGCGGGCGGCGCGGGCTCGCGCGCGATGCCTGTCGACCATCCTTGCGGCGCGATTCGAGCGGCAGGCGATGGGTGTCGCAGCATGAGAGTGACCCCGTCCGCCCGGTGACCGTTCGAGCTCCGGGGGAGAAGCAACGGGCCGGGCGTGCGGGGTCACTGCTATCGTAGCGGGCATGGCAACCTCAGTCGCTGAGTCCGCGCTCGCCCTGGTCGACCCCGACGAAGAGCGGGCCGCGCACCATCCCCCCAAGCTCGACGCGCTGACAGGCGTGGAAGCCGAGCGCATCGCGCGCGTGGCCTACAGAATCTCGCAGGTGGCGTCCGAACGCGACCGCCGCATCCTGCCGGCGGGCACGGTCGTTCGGCCATGGCGCTCGTTCTCGGCGCGCGAGCGCTCCGAAGCGGTGGCGACCGTGACCCGCGTCGTGCAGGCCCTTGTTTTGCTGGGGTGGCTGGAGCCTCCCGACGCGGTCTGACGGCCGTCGGGGGCTCGTCGATGGGGCGTCGCGACGTGCTAGCGTGTCCACCCATGTCGACGAAGAACGCAGACAAGCCTGCCGACCTCGCGGGTTTCGAGAAGTTCCAGAAGCTTGCGGCGCTCGCCATGACCGAAGACGACGGCGAGTCGACCGAGGAAGCGCGCACCGCGGCCGTGAAAGCCATCGGGATGCTCGCCGAAGACGACGCCGAGCTGGTCGTCATCCCGCGCGCCGACCTCGACACGCTCAAGAACCGGGTCGAGGGCGCGAGCAAGGCGCTTGCGAACTCGAAGGCCGCGAAGCGCGAGGGCATGGTCATGGGAGCCATCGGCGGGCTGATGCTCGCCAAGTCGGGCATGCTGAAGTAGCTTTCGCTCTGTGCTTTTCGCAGCGCCGTCCGACGTCGAAGCGTTGCAGTCGCAAGTGAAGCAGCAAGGCCAGGCGCTGACGGCATCGCTGCGCGACTGCATCAAGGCGGGCAAGGTGAGCGTGTCGACGGGCGCCGCAAGCGACCCGACAATCTGGCGCGACTGGAAGGCGATGAGCAAGCGGCAGATTGCCTACCTGAACATCGAGGTCGACTGGCTCAATGCGAGCGGCACCTACGACGCGGGCATCGCGCTCCTCAACGACTTGCAGCCGTGGTACGCGCGCATCGACGCGGCGGGCTGCGCCGCGCCGCCAAAGCCCACGGTGCCCACGGGGCCGCTCAAGGGCGAGGGCTTGTTCAGCGATTGGACGAGCCTCGTCATGGTCGCTCTGGTGGCGTTCGCGCTGCACGAGGCCAAGGGCCTATGATGCGAGCCGTGAAGGTTCAGCGTCTGACGCCGAATCAAGTCGGCGAAGGGGAGCTGTCCACGGGCACGGGCGCCTTGCTCGTGCTCGGTCTCATCTGGCTACTGGCCGAGATGGGCCACCGCAAGCTGTCGCGATGATGAGCCGCTCGAGTTCGGCGTACCGCGGATGGGAGCACCGGCGCGAGCGCGACCAGGCCGTCGAAGGCAACCTGCCTGCCGACCTCGTGCCGCTCTGGCGCAAGGTCAAGCGGGAGCTGCGCTGCACGACCTCGCACGACTGCTACCAGGCCATGATGCACTACGCCCATGAGCACCCGGGCGAGGACGTCGTCGCGCTCGCCGAGGACGCGGAGCGCGACCTCGCGCGCATCCTCGGCGAGGAGCGGCGCGCAATCCAGCACGAAACGGGGGGGTCGATTGCCTTCCCGCCCAAACCACGAAAGACTGCACCCAAACCACTACGAGGTTCCCCGATGGCTCGTTCCAAGTCTCGCTCGCGTGCGCTCGCCCGTTCGGTCAACGTCAAGCCGGTGGTCATCCGCGAGACGCGGGTGGTCAAGCAGAAGAAGCAGCGAGGCGGTCGACGCGGCGGCGGCGGCGGCATGTTCGGCGGCTTGCTCGGCTCCGGGACAACCGAGATGCTCATGGCAGGCGCCGCGCTCGGCTTCCTGGACAAGTCGAGCTTTGCGGCCAACTTGCCGAAGCTTCCGTTCCTCGGCGAGCACGGCACCATCGCCATTGCGGCTTACATGCTGTCGGGCGGCGGCAAGAACAAGCTCGCGTCCAACGTGAGCAAGGGCGCGATGTTTCTGAGCGCATACGAGTTGGTCAAGTCGGGCAGTATCTCCGGCGACGACGAGGCCCTCGGCTTCTAAGCGCAGACGTTCGAGCTTCGGGGCACGTAGACCCGGCCCGCGTGAATCCATCGGGCCAGGAGTGAAAGAGAAACGTCATGGCAGGTTATCCGCGAGTCATCGGCTACCATCCCGGGGTCGGCTACGTCGCGGGCGGCTACGTCGTCGGAGCAGACCCCGCGGGGCCCGCGATGATGATGCCCGTCCACCCGGCGCCGCAGCCACAAGTGCACTCGGCTCCCTGGCGGCCGATGATGGCCCCGGGCAGTCCTCCTCTCGGCGAGGGCCACGTGCCCATGCCGCTCACCGCCGAGACCTTCTCGGGCCAGTGGACAGCAGCGGGCGGCGGCGGCGCTCCCCCCGGCACGCTCATCACGTTCAGCGCGAGACCGCAAAAGCCGTTCAAGCTGACGCGCATCCTGGCGCGCACCACGGTGGTCTCGAACGCAGACGGTACGGCCATCGGCACGCCCATCGGGCAGCTCTTCGTCGGCACCGACCTCCAGCAGGGCGAACTCGGGTTCATCGACTTGGCGACCATCGGCGCGGGTGGAAGCTTCGACACGTGGGTGTCCTGCAAGCAGGCCGAGCCCGGCGTGCTGATTCGTCTCCAGACGGGCTTGACGGTCTACCCGTCGGACACGACCACGCACACCGACACGGTGCTCGTGACCATCACGGTGCTCGGCCACTACCTGCATTGAGCGCGAGCGCGCGTCGACGGGCTACCCGAAGCGGCGACTCTCGCAGCCGCTTCGGGGGCCGCTCTGCCAGTCTCGTGCGAGAGAGAAAGCCCGCGTCTCTCCCATGCGTATCCGAGTCTCGGTTCCCGAGGAGCAGGTCTCGCCGAGCGTCGTCAATGCCGCGCTGGAAGCGGTCACGAGGCTGGATGAGCAACTCATTCGCGGCGGCAAGAGTCCGACGGCCAGCGAGCTAATCGCGTCGGGCGCCATCTGGAAGCCCGAGCCACCGGGCGACGAGTGCTTCGACCACGGCGGCACCATCGCCACGCGCGGGTGGGGAGACTGCGACGATTGGGCGCCTCTCGCGGCGGCCGAGCACCGCGTCAAGGGCACTGACCCTGGCGCGACGGCCATTGTCATCCCGTCGGGCCCGAGCACCTACCACGCGCTGGTCCAGCGCTCCGACGGCACACTCGAGGACCCGAGCCTGGCGGCGGGCATGAAGCCGCTCGGCAGCTCGCGCGTCTCGCGCGTGTCGGGCTCCGAGCAAGACGGCATCTACATCCAAGCGTGCGACCCGCACGACCCGAGCCGCATCTACGAGGGCTCGCTACTGCCCACAACGAGCCCCATGTCGCTGCACTGCGGTCCGCAGTTCGCCGTGCGCAAGGCGGCAAACGGGTGCTTCGAGGGTCGGTGCGACGTGCCCATGTCGGGCAGCATCATGGCGCCTGTGCGCACCGCGAGGGTGTCGGGCGCCGCGATGCCCTACAGCCTGGCGCACCAGGCGTACGCGCCGCACCCGGGCCTTGCCGTCGCGCACGCCGTCAACGGCGCCATCGAGACCGCCAACGCGTGCGGCTTCGCAGACGAGGCCGACTACGTCAAGCTGCACGCGCTGCAAGGGTGCTTGCAGGGTGTCGACCCGCGCGACGTGTACGTCGGGCTGGCGCAGGTGTGCGGCCCGCAGATGGCGCGCGACGCGGTCATCGGCGCGCATCGCATCGCAAGCCGCTGGGTCAAGCGGCATCATCGCCGCCGCCACGTGCGGGGCGTCGCGCACGCCGCGGTGGCGCCGTCATGGTGAGCTCCCTCTCGCGGTGGCTCAAGAAGGCGCCGCAGCCCACGTCGATTCGCTACACGACAGACGAGGACGAGGAGCGCGTCTTGGCGGTGACCGGCACCGCAAACAATCGCTGGCGCGCCGCGGCCGACGACCTCGAGTCGCTCAAGGCTCGCCGCGTCGAGTGCCTAGACAAGGAAGGGAGCGTGCTGCGCGTGACGTTGCTCGGCACCGACCCCGAGATGGGCGACGCCGCAGAGAGGCAGAGCAAGGCCGCAGCGAAGGAGAACGCGTCGCTGTCGCTCGTGCTCGACGCGCAAGGCCGTCGCATCTCCGAGGCGTACATGGCGGGCGCCGAAGCCGCGTCGCGTGGGCAAGATAACCTCGTGCAGGTCGTCAACATCCTTACGACGCAATGGTCTGCGACGATGCAGTCGCTCCACAACGTGAGCATGAATCTCGCGAAGCTCGCGCGGCAAGCGGGCCAGGACGAGGGCCAGGACGAGGACACGATGGGCCCCGCGATTCAGCAGATGCTGGGCATCGCCGCCATGAAGATGATGGGCAACATGGGCGGCGGCGGCGAGGCGGCGGCGGCGAACGGCAAGACGAAGAAGGAGAAGTGACGTGGACCTGACCACCGTGCTCATGTTCCTGGCGCTGCTCGAGGACGGGCAGGGCGGCGGCGGCGCGATGCCGGGCCCCGGCAACCTGCCGGGCCCCATCCCGTCGCCGCAGCCGTGGCAGCCTCCGGCCCCGGCGCCGCAGCCAGCGCCGCGTCCGGCGCCAGGGCCCGCGCCGCCGCCGCCGCACGTGATGCCCATCGGCCCGCGTCCCGCGCCGAAGCCCGCGCCCGCGCCCGCGCCGCCGCCGCCGCACATCAAGCCCATGCCGTTCCCTACGCCGGTGCAGCCGCAGGGCCTGCCGCCGTTCCCCGGCCCGCAGTGGACGCCGTGCCCGACGACGGCGGCCATCGTGGCGCGCGCCGTCTACTGGAACGCCATCCTGTGGAACTTCCCGACGAAGACGATTCGCCAGGCCACGGCGCAGGAGCAGCTCGGGGGGCAATGGGTGACGTTCAAGGCGGCATGGCATCCCGACGCGAGCGGCAACCCGCAAGGGCTGATGGCGACCGAAGCGTACTGTCTCGGCGGGGCGCAGCCGCCCGCGCCGCCGCAGCCGGGCCCCGCGCCGACGGGCAAGCCGGGCCCGGTGGGGCCCGAGCCAGAGCTGGGCGGGTGGCAGTCGGACGTGGCGTACATCAAGCGCTACCAGACGGCGCTGTCGTTCCTGTCGTTCACCATGAATGTGCCGGCGTACAACACGCAGGGCGTCGACGGCAGTGCGGGCCCAAACACCATGGCGGCGGTCAAGGCGTTTCAGGCCGACCACGGCTTGACCGTCGACGGCGAGGCGGGCTCGGCCACGGCGAGCGCCATCGACACGACCCTGGGCTACCCCGTGCCTGCCGGGGGGTATCCGCCGCCATCGTCGGGAGGGGGCGGTGGAGGCGGATACCCCGCAAGCCCGGGCTCGTGAGGCGTGGCGCCGTGCCCGTGCTCGTCCTACTCGCGCTCGGCTCGCTCGGAAGCGCGATGCCGCCGCCCGTGGTGCCGGGCCGGCGCATGACGCTAGCGCAACTGCGCAGTCTCGCCGCGGCCGTCGGCTTCCCCGACCCGGTGACCGCAGCGGCCATCGCCATGGCCGAAAGCGGAGGCGACCCGTGCGCGCAAGGCGACCCGAACACCGGGCAGCGCTCATGCACACCGAACGGCACCAGTACGAGTTTCGGGCTTTGGCAGGTGCACATTGCGGGCGCCATTCACGCGCAATACGACCCGCTGCGGCTACTCGAGGCGGAGTACAACGCGCGCGCGGCGCTCGCCATCTCGAAGGGGGGCGCAGACTTCACGCCGTGGACGACCTACACGTCCGGGCTCTATCGGAGGTATCTCAAATGAGCCGATTCGGCACGGCGACAGACACGCTTCGCTGGGGCGACTGCCAGAACGTCACCCTCGTCAACTCGGCGCTCGCGCACGTCGTCACGATGCAGAGCAAGCAGCTCGCGCAAGCGCGCTGGCGTTGGCCTCTCCTGTGGGGAATGCGCGTCTCGATTGAGCCGCAGATTGCGGCAGGAGAGACGCTGACGTTCACCGTCACGTTTCAGGTGACCATCGGCTCGGGCCAGAACACGGCGACGGTCTCGTTCGTGTACCTGCTGACCGCCGCGAACGGCTACGCGCCAATCACAGACTTCCAGCAACTGCCGGCGCAGGATATTCAGGTCACGTGCACGGTGAGCAGTCCAGGGGGCTCGGGCCTCACGGACAACATCCGCGTGGGGGCGTTCCTGGCGCCCGTAACGGAGCCGCACGCGATGACGCACGTCTACGAGATGATGAGCGGCGAGGCCGACGCGCCAGGCGCGCGGTGGATGACCGAGCACCACGGTTCCGACCCCGACGGCCCGCAGCCGGGCACGGGGCAAGGCTTCCCCATCAACCCCGACCCGTTGCACTACCAAAGGAGAGGCCCATGAACACCAGTGGCGTGCGCACGTTTGGAGGCGAGCAGTACGGAAGCCCTGGCGGCATCGTGCGGCTCGCGACGTGGGACTACTACGTCGACATCGACGGCAACTTCCAGCTCTCGACCGACCCCACGGCGAGCATCATCGGCGGCATCGTGCTCGACGTGAAGCTTGCCGGGGGCGACGCCCTGGCGGTGGTGGAGTGAGCCATGCGCATCCGAACCGAAGACGGCGCAGTGTTCGACACGGGTAGCCAGCTCATCGACGTCACGCCCACGTGGGAATGGACGCGCCTCGAGACGGGCGAAGACGTCTTGCTCGGGCCAGCGACCATCACGCCCACGGCGACCATCATCGCGCGGCTCGGGCCAGGAGACATTGCGGAAGTGGTTTTAGGGCACGGCACGTGAAAGGGCAGTCATGGCCAATCGCATCTTGTCGACCGTCCGTAGTGACGCCGCAACGCTGGTAGATACGGAAGGAAACCCCTATCCGGTGCAACCGGAGG
>Ga0116223_10004706_pt1 | contig 11763 bp, 12 predicted proteins | sample Sb_taG_3_FD_90092 | JGI IMG/M metagenome (GOLD analysis project Ga0116223, IMG submission 90092) | Peat soil microbial communities from Weissenstadt, Germany - Sb_50d_a_PC metaG | ecosystem: Environmental > Terrestrial > Soil > Wetlands > Peat | place: Germany: Weissenstadt | collected 2010-09-21 | reverse complement strand
TGTTTGCCGCCCGCGGTGAACGTCAGCGGGAAACCCTGCACCGCGGCCGGGAGCCTTGTCTCCCACAGAATACGCCCTGTCGCGGCGTCGAAGGCGCGGAACATGCGGTCCAGGTCGCCCGCGAAGGCCACGCCTCCCGCCGTCGAAACCACGCCTGTAAGGAACGGCGCATGCTGCTCGTATTTCCAGATCTCGCGCATGGTTCGCACATCGTACGCCGCCAGCTTGCCGACATTCCCGTTCGACCCCGGCATCTCAAAGAAGCGCCGCAGAGCGCCGTTGCCGCTGCCGCCGCCCGCGATTTTTTCGATTGCCTGTCCATTCATATCGAGACAGCTCTGGCTCAGGGGAACGATGAGCCGGTTCCCCGGCGCATAGTATGTCATCGACGGCCAATTCTTGCCGCCCTCCGTCGACGGGCACGCCGACACCCATTCGCCGACGCGCTGCTCGACGATATCGTTGCGATAGTGCGGTTCCCCCGTGCGCGGGTCGATGGAATCGTATACGTTCTGGAACACCATTTCCTTGTGGCCAAGGTATTTCCCGGTCTTGCGGTCCAGCTTCCACAGAATGCCCGCCTTGCCCGCGCTGAAGACGTAGTTTTGGCCCTGATCGTCCACCAGGACGCGTTCGAAAACTTCGTCCAGGTCCAGCGTCTCACCCGGGGCATGGGAATGATACCAGGCTAACTTGCCGGTATCGGCGTCGATCGCCAGGGTGGAGTTGGCATACAGCGTCGCGCCGTTGCCGGAGCCTCGGCTCACGCGCATCCAGGGCTTGGCTTGCGCGGTGCCCCAGTAGGTCAGGTTCAGGTCCGGATCGTAGCTTCCGGTGATCCACGTCTCGACACCCGCCCGGAAGGTGTTCGCGAGCCCTCCCCAGGTGTCGCCTCCGGGTTCGCCTTCGAGCGCCACTGTTCGAAAGCGCCAGGCTTCTTTGCCTGTGCTCGCGTCATAGGCGCTGATAAAGCATTTCTCTTCCCGGTACGTCGCGCAGGAATCGCGGCCCAGTCCCTGAATCAGCCGGCCTTTCACCGCGATGGGGCCGCTGGTCTCGGCGTACTCGCCTTTGGAGCGGTCGCCGATGGTGGTGTCCCAGACCACCTTGCCGTTTCGGGCATCGAAGGCCATCAGATGCGCATCCGCTGTGGCGACAAAAATCTTGTCATCGTAGATCGCGATGCCGCGCATGGCGGGCGCTGTGGCGGCGGTGGCACTGGACCCGTAGCGATTCTCCCAGATCAACTCGCCGGTCTTCGCATCCATTGCCTGCAGCACCATGCCGGCATTGTTCACATACAGCACTCCGTTGTGCACGATGGGCGCGGGCTGGTTGCCGTTGCTCGCGCCTTCCTGCATGGCCCAGCTCCACACGAGACGCAGGTCGTTGACGTTCTTCGCGGTGATTTGATTTAAGGGGCTGTAATAAGTTGCCTTGTAGTCATGACGAATCATGAGCCAGTCGCCGGGATCGGGATTGCGCAGCATGGCGTCGGTGACCGGAACGTAGTTCCCGACTTCACCCGCCACCGTGATTCCACGGGGCGCCTGCCGAGCCTGTGTATTGCCCTGTTGACCAGCGGGAGCCGCGTTGCCTTGTGGAGCCGCTCCCGGCAGCAAGTACGCCGCACGCTGGCCGGACGCGAGGCTCCGAATCGCAACGCCCGCCTCTGCTGTGAGCGCTCGATCCCCTGGCCGGGCGCTGTTGGCGTCGAGGATAAACGCGGCGAGATTAATGCAGGTCTGGTCCGGCAGCGACCCAGCCGCGCCGGGAGGCATTGCCGCTCGCATGAAACCGATCAGATCGCCCGTCGTTTTATCGCCCCATTGACTCATGAAGTTGACGCCAGCCAGTTGCGGCCCTTCGCGCCCGGAGAGATCCGGCGCGTGGCAGGTGGCGCAGTTGGCTTGATACACGGCGCGTCCCGCCTGCGCCTGCTCTGTGGTATACGGCCCTGTCGGACGCTGCCCTGCTCCGCTCTGTTGCGCGAAAAGCCGAGCGATCATCGTCACGCCATACAGGGCGATAACCGCCGCCCCCAGCGTCGTTCGAGTCTTCAATGCCGGCCTCCTTACTTCCATCCTCTTCGCGCGAAGCGCGAAACAAAACGTGTCCCGTCGCGTAGGTTATAACACATGCGGCCGCTGTGTAGCGGATCGAAGCGATCCAGCGCAGTCTCATGGAACTCTGCCGTCGGCAAGGGTGAAACAGGGAAGTGCGGTGAGCGCGCGGTCCGCGCCTGAACCGCCGCGTCGCGATCGAGGTCTCGACGCAGCCTTTTTTCAATCTCAGCGCCGCTCTGCCCGGCGGGGCAACGCGCTGTCCGGTACCAGCCAACACTACGAACCATTTTCAGTATTCCGCTGCGTGAGGCATTTGTCTTAGGATGCGGTCATGTGCCCCCGGTGCCGGTTCGACCGTCTGAAAGTCAGGAAATCAGAAGGAATCGAGCGGCTTCTCGTCTTTCTGACACGGAAGAGAAAGTTCTTTTGTTGCAACTGTACCCATATCTTCCGGGCACCCGACCGGCGCAAGCGTCCTCGCGGTTTCGAGGGCACTGTCGCGTCCCGGCGCGCGGCCAGAACCTCGTTGAACTAAAATTTCCTAGAATTTGAGCCAGGGCTGCCCGACAAGGTTGTCGAAGGATGTATCCCATGGCGCCCCAAAGCGGAAAAATCAAAGTCTGTACTGACCGGGAATTGCTGGTGCTGGCACTGGACCGTATCGTGACGGATCGATTCCGTTGTGAGCGGTGCTCGCCCGAAAGCGTTGTCGCGGTCGATCAAGCGCAGGAAAAGGATTGGCCCGCTGCGATCGTAGTCGACCTGCCGCACGAAGCGTTCCGGGGATTCACTCAGTCGGTTGGGAGCGTACCGGTGATCGCATGGCAGCGGTCGACCGCGAGCGAACCGGCCCTGAAGGCGCTCGATTCGGGAGCGGCAGGGGTTTTGAACGACATCTCAAGCGCGGAAGACGTGCTTGCGTGCCTGGAGGCGGTTATATCCGGGCGGCGTTGGGTACCGCCCTCGGTGACTCACGCGGTGTTGAACACGCGCCGGTGCCACTTGTCGCGCAGGGAAGGGCAGCTACTCAAATTGATCGCGCAGGGCTTGCGCAACAAGGAGATTGCGTATGCTCTGAGCATTACGGAGGGAACTGTCAAGGTTTACCTTTCCCGGTTGTTTACCAAGGTCGGCGTCTCCGATCGCTTTGAGCTTGCTTTGCTGGGGCTGCGACACAGCGGGCATGAATCGGCCGATCACGCATCCGCCGGCGAAGCCAGGATCGAAACGGGCTCCAAACCTCTGGATGCGGTGTATCTCTATCGAGAGGCCATGCCTCCCCGTCCCATAGCTGCGCCGTATCAAAACGGCCGGAGCCAAAATACTCTCCATTGACGTCCATGACGTCCCTTAAGAAGCATATTGACGAGTTCGAACAGAGCGTCGCCGATTCTGCGCTCAACGCATACACCTCGGCTTTTGCCTGCGTCGGCCGGGATACGGAGCGCGCTCTTCCCGGGCTGAAAGCGGGCCTGAGAGGCACACTGGGCGAGCTTGCGGAACGCCTCCGGAAGGACACGTCCCCCGCAACGATCGAGGACTCCAAGACCCGCTTCGAGCGGGAACTCGGCAAGTGGGCGGACTCTGTAATCGAGGACCTGCAGAAGAAGACACTCGATGTCAAGGAGATGATGCTCACCTTGGCCGCCACGGCCGAGCGCATCGCGCAGCGTGACAACACGAATTCCACGCGATTCGGCGAATTGACGATACGCCTTCAGTCCATCGGGCGGCTGGAGGACATCAGCGCCATCCGCCGGCAACTTACAGCGAGCGTGCTTGACCTGAACGCGAACGTTCAACGAATGGAGGAAGAGGGGCGCGCGACCGTGCTCCATCTGCAGGCTCAGATTGAGACCTATCGAGCCCAGGCAACCGAATCCGAGCGGCGCGCTTCAACGGATCCGCTCACGGGGGCGAAGAACCGCCGCGGACTCGAGTTGGCGCTCGAATCGCGCCGCGAGCGCAAGTCGCCGTTCTCCCTGATCCTGCTGGATTTGAACGGTTTCAAGGAAATTAACGATACGCACGGGCATCTGGTGGGAGACGAACTGCTTAAGCTTTTCGCCAACGAGCTTAGGGAGCAGTTCCGGCCTGCCGACGCGGTGGGCCGATGGGGAGGCGATGAGTTCATCGTAATCACGGATGCCCCTGCGGGTGAGATTGAATCCTGCCTGAATCGGGTTCGCCGGTGGGTTCTGGGGAAATACAAAGTGAAAACGCCAAACGGAGTTCTTGAAATCAAGCTGGATGCCGCGATCGGCGTAGCCGCATGGGATCTTCAGGAGGATTCAGATCGGCTGTTGGCGCGCGCCGATACCAGGATGTACGCCGAAAAACGAGTCCGTGCCTGAGCTTTAGTGAGTTCCAGTACCAAGGCCGGGCCAAAAGATTATAACTTCCCCGGCAGCCGCCGATACAAGTATTTGAAAGGTTGAAATCCACAGGCGATGAGAATCAGCGGCTCAGGTATCCCGCAAGGCATTGAGGCCAATAATCCGGCGAAACCAACTCGCCCGGCGGCCGCGCCAGCGGGAACGGAGAACTATCAAACATCCGATTTGCTGGCGATTTCGGCGGCGGCGGAGGCTATCTCTTCCCGGGGCGAGCGCGTCCAACAGCTGCGCGTCCAGTTCGATTCGGGAAGCTATTTTCAATCGTCGGCCGACATCGTACAACGGCTGATCTCCGGCGCGCTTACTCGCAGCGCGTGACCGTTTCGCCATCCGCTCCCGAAGCCTCGCCTCTGGCCGGTTTTGAAGGCTGCACAACCGAAAGTACTCTGTTCACGTAGTCGATCGTTTCGGGGATCTCCGGTATTCCGAACGACGCATCGACTCTGCCCGGGCCCGCGTTATAGGCACTCAACGCCAGAGTCAGGTCGCCGCTATAGAGATCGATGAGGCGCCTCAGGAATCGCGCGCCCGCTGTAACGTTTTCGCGCGGGTCAAACACGTTTCTGACGCCGAGATCGCTGGCTGTGGCCTCCATCAGCTGCATCAGTCCCATCGCCCCCTTTCCGGATACAGCACAGGGACGATAACCCGATTCCTCCCTAATTACAGACCGCAACAGATCGGGCGATACGGACGAGGCCTCTCCTGCCTGTGTCACCAATTCATCGACTTCGGCAGAGTGTAGAGCAGGGCATTGCGGCTCCGTGGACGCAGATCGTCCGCCCACAGGGGGCGGCAACGTAAAGAATCCACCATGCGAATCTGTTCCCGGCTGTCGGGCAACCGATAGCATCTGTGCGGCAATCGACGTCTTCATCGCCGTTGTCGTCATCCTCGAGACAGACGTCACTTGCCGCTGAGCCGAGGCTTCCATTCGGCTCGAGGTATCTGCCGGCAGGGTCTGCGCACTCGCCAGACCGGCGCCCAGCAGCATAAACACCAAAAGTAAATTCGAAATTCCCGTTCTGACGCCGATGTGAGAAAGCAAGGAAGCAGGACTCATGGAAGTAACGCCGCTGAACAGCATCGATGCCGCGAGTTCCCGGCCGTCCCACCAGTCGGACCAGAACGAGACGCTGCGCAACGCGTTTGCAACAGTCCGGAATCTGAACACCCAGAACATTTCCGACAGGAAGTTCGCAATCGTGCGCGATCCGCAAAGCCATAAGTTTGTCATCCGCGTAATAGACCGGTCGACGGGCGACGTTATCGACCAGTTTCCTCCAGAGGACATCTTGAAGTTGTTGTCGCAATTCGGCGGCTCGGCGAGCCAGCCGAACCAGGGATCTACGAAATGAATTGGAAGAGCGCTTATCTCGAGACCCGGATACTCTCCGCGAGTCCGCTCGATTTGGTCAATATCCTGTATGAGCATGCCATTCTCGAAGTCGCGGAAGCGAGGCAGCATCTCGCCGACGGCGACGTAGCTGCCCGGTCCCGGAGCGTTTCGAAAGCGATCGCCATCGTCGGCGAATTGCAGTGTTCGCTCGATCACGATGCCGGGGGCGAAATCGCCAGGAACCTTGCGCGGCTCTATCAATATATGCGCGCACGGCTGACGGCCGCCAACGTCCAGCAATCCGACGCGCCCCTTAAAGAGGTAAGCCGGCTGCTGGAATCGCTTGGCGATGCATGGCGTGCGATCAACACCGGCGCCGGCGAAAGCAGTATCTCCTCCCCCTGGTTGAATTCGCCCGCCGGGCATATCCCGCTGGGTGCGGAGCCGCATTCCGGCATGGGCGGCTGGAGCGCCTGAGCTCATTCAGCCTTTTCGAAGCCTTTGGCCACAATGGCCGCCAACCCAAGACCGCCGCGGGAGGCAAGAGCCTGAGCGAAGCTTTCCTGGGCATATTCCATGGCGGATGAGGAAGAGTCGTCGGCGCCGGTCCCCAGCCAGCCGCCTTCGGAATCGCGCATGGATTTAAGCATCTGTCCGATAAGGAGAGCTTCAAACTGCTTTGCCGATTCCTTGATTTTCGCGGGATCGTCCTTCGGAACGGCTGTAACAGAGTCGAGGGCGACCGATGAAAGTTTATCGAGCATGCCGGAACTCAAATCACCTCAAGATCCGCTTCGAGCGCTCCGGCGCTCTTCAGGTTCTGGAGAATCGAAATAATATCGCGTGGATTGGAACCCACTGAAGTCAGGGCCTGAACCAGTTCTTCGACTGTGGCCCCGTCCTTCAGAACGACGTTTTTCGCGGCATCCTGCTTGACGCCCACGTTGACCTGGGGCACCACTTGAGTGGTTCCCGCGGAGCTGAACGCGTTGGGCTGAGAGACCTGCTGAATGGTCTGGATTTCCACCGTGAGATTCCCCTGCATGATAGCCACGGGCGCGATGCGCACCTGTTTGCCCATGATGATGGTTCCGGTTCTTTCATTAACCACTATTTTGGCCACGCGATCCGGCTCGACCGTGAGGGCTTCCAGTTCCGCGACAAATTCGGTTTGCTTGTTACGAAAATTATCCGGGATCTGCACGGTGATCACTGTCGAATTGTCGGCGTGCGCCACGCTTCCGAAGTGCTCGTTCAATGCGCCGGCAATCCGGGCCGCCGTTGCGTAGTCGGCCTGCTGCAGGTGGAGGCGCAACCGATCGCCAATCGCCGGCGAGGGTGAGGCGCGCTCGACGATGGCGCCGTTCGGTGTTCTGCCTACCGTCGGATGGTTGACTACCTGAGTGTTTCCCTGGCCCCCGGCCAGGAATCCGCCAATTACCATCGCGCCCTGCGCTACCGCGTAGACCTGGCCATCCGGGCCTTTCAGCCCCGTCATCAGAAGAATGCCGCCCTGAAGGCTGGCGGCGTCTCCGACAGCAGCGGCGGTGGCATCGATTCGAGAGCCAGGCTGGGCATAGGGGGGCAAAGTCGCAGTCACCATAACGGCGGCAGTATTCTTTACCTGAATCGCGCTGGCGGTAACAGTAAGACCCATTCGCTCCAGCAGATTTGTGAGGCTCTGCGCCGAGAAAACGGTTTGCCGCGTGTCGCCGGTCCCTCTGAGCCCCACCACAAGCCCATAGCCCATGAGCTGGTTATCGCGGACTCCTTCAAGCGATATGAGCTCCTTTAGCCGCGTGGTCGCGGCGGCGTGGCAAGGCGCCGCGACCAGGCACAAAAGAACTGCGATAAGAGTTGCCTTCATAGAAGCCTAGAAAGGAAGAAGACCAAGGACGAAGCGATAAAGAAAATTGGGGCGGCGGATCGCGTCGTCCACCACGCCTTTGCCATTGATCCTGATCTCCATCTGCGCCAACTGGCTTGAGGTGATAACATTTCCCGGACTGAGATCCATGGGCCGTATGATGCCGCGAACGGTTACTTCCTGATGTTCAGAGTTGACCTGCACGTCTTTGGATCCTTCGAGCACGAGATATCCGTTGGGAAGCACGTGCGTAACCCGGGCGCTCAGCGTCGAGCTCAGTGACGTTCCCTGGCTTGTAGAGCCCGCGCCATTCAGTTCGATATCGCCAGCCGTCGTCGCCAGATTGGCCAGAGCTCCGGTTTTGCTCTTCACGCCGGCAAGCGCGGTAACAGAACTATTTACCGAAGAAACACGAGAGGTCTTGGTTGCTCCTGTAGCTACCGCCGAGGCCTGTTCGTTCACGACAATGGTTACGAGATCGTTAATCTGAACGGCGCGCAAATCCGCGCCCACATCGGTGAGTCGCGACGCGGACGTCCACAACGAACCGGCCGAAGCCTCGACCGGCGTGAGAGTCGCATTCTTAAGAGATTCCTGAATATACTTATCCAAAGCGCTCGGTTCCGTGGGCTTTTTGAACTTAATCTTTGGGGCGCCGTCGGCGGTGTTGACCATGGGCGGGGCGGCCGCGAGCAGGACGAGTATCGCGGCGGAATGGAATGCGCGATTCAGAATCATTGCAGACTCTCCTCCGTACCGCCCAGCTGAACGATCACGCTGCCCTTGCCTTCCACCCGCGCCTGGAAGACACGGCTGCTCTCGAGGTTCCGCACGGGCACCAACTCTCCCAGATGTCCCGCCGATTCCGCGCGCCCCGTCAAGGCGACACGCGCCGCGCCCATCCGCACCTCCACGTGAACGAGATCGCCGCGATTCACCTCATTAGGCTGGATAACATCACCGACGCGGACCTCGGTTCCCGCCGTAATCGCTCTTATCGGCGCGAGTCCCTCAACCTGGCTCAATGAGATCTCACGTGCCGACGAAATTGGAAACGCTTCGACAACTTCTTCGTGGATCTGGCCGGACCTGACGGGAACGCCCGCGCGCAGGTTCTCCACCGCGATCAATCGAGTTACCGGCGCCGTTAACCTCACTCTCGCCCAGATTGCGAATCGGCGGTCGCCCGCATAAATAATGTCACCGCGCCAAACCACCGGCATGTCGCGATTCGGGGTTGCCGGTGCGCGAAGATTTTCACGTTGGAAATCGATTCGGCCCACTGGCGCGGATTCGTTGCTCATATCGAGGACTTCGATTCGAAGGCCGGGGATTTTCAAGACATCCATCATCGATTCGACGACCCGAGCGCGGTTCAGAGGTTCGGTCGCGATGCGGACGCAGATTTCGGCGAAAGCAGGCTCCCGTAGTGCAAAACGCGACGCGATAGCCTGCAACTCCGCAGCGGAAAACGTCCGAACTGCGCCTGGCAGTGGAGACGGAGCAATGGGGAGATCCTGCGGAACCGTCTTAAACGCGGGAACCGCGCGCGCCAGATCTCCGCCGAGGATTTGTGCGCCGGTAACCGCCACGCAGGGCGTCTGCCCAAGCGCCCAATGAGAGGCAGCGCAGCACAAAATAAGTACGCGCGCTCTCATTGCTTCAGGTTGTTGACTTGCTGGTACATGTCATCGGCGGCTTTGACGACCTTGGAATTAGCCTCATAAGCGCGCTGAGCGATGATCAGGTTGATGAACTCCTGCACGATGCTTACGTTGGATTGTTCCGTGTAGCCCTGGAGCAGCGTTCCCAGCCCTTCCTGGCCACCGGGGTTGCCGACGGTAGCCGTACCCGAGGCGTCGGTAGGCTGATAAAGATTCTGTCCCAGACTGTTGAGCCCGGCGGGATTCTGAAAGCCGGCTATCTGGATCTGACCCGCCTTCTGGGCTGCCGCCTGCCCTGGCTGAATGTAGCTCACAGTTCCGTCGGTTGCGATCGTCACCGACTGTGCATTCGCCGGAATGGTGATCTGGGGTTGCAGCAGATCGCCATTCGATGTAACGATGCTGCCGACGTTATTCAGCTGAAACGATCCATCGCGCGTGTATGCCAGATCGCCCGATGGCCTCAGCACCTGGAAAAAGCCGTTTCCCTGAATAACGACATCGAGAGGGTTGCTGGTCTGCGAGAAGTTGCCCTGAGTGAAGATCACCTCGTTCGCGGAAGGCTTGGTTCCGAGGCCAAGCTGCAATCCGCTCGGCACGATCGATTGCTGTCCGGCCGCGGAGCCTGGTTGAACCACAGTTTGGTACAGAAGGTCCTGAAACTGCGCGCGCCTCGACTTATACCCCGTCGTGTTGGCGTTGGCGAGATTGTTAGCTATATTGTCGACGTTCATCTGCTGGGCGTTCATCCCGCTCGCCGCGCTGTATAAGGCTCGAATCATCTTGAAGACTCCTTTGTTTTCGCTGTGCTTCTCTCTGAAAATCGCAGGCGCGTCAAGCGCCGACGCGGGCTACTTCCTGAATCGACTTGGTATCCATGTCACTGCTGATGCCAATGGCTTTCTGCAACATTTCGAACTGGCGCATCACGCCCACAAGTCGCATGGCCGCGTCCGCTACCTGCACATTCGATCCTTCGAGCTTGCCTTGTTGAACATCGGGATTGGACATCGGCTGCGGAACGCTCTTAGCGTCTGTATTTTCGAAGTTGGTACTTCCGACCTTCTTTAAAGAGTCGGTGGAGGTGAAATCCACCACGGCAATCCGGCCCAGGTTCTGTCCGTCCTGTTGGACCGTGCCATCGGGCGTGATTGTGATCGTCTTCCCTGTTCCCAGGTGGATCGTTCCCCCGCCAGCATTCTGCACAGGGTAACCGTCGCTGGAGCCAAGATCGCCGGACGCGAGTATTTGCAAACCTCCATTGCGTGTATATAAGGTCCCGTTGGGACCATTAAGCGCAATAAAGCCTTTGCCCCCCAGAGCCACATCGAGAGGGTTCCCGGTGACCTGCAGAACGCCGGGCGAAAAGTCCGTCCACTGGCGCTCCACTACGGGCAAGGTCGTTCCCGTACCGCCGTCCACAGCGTTCTGAGAGTCATCGGAAGCGTAAAGGCCGTAGTACTCGCGATCGCTTTTGAATCCTCCGGTTGCGGAGTTCGCCAGATTGTTCGCGAGCAGGTCGAGCGACACCATTCGCGATCGAAGACCACTCGCGGCGGCGATGCTCAGGTTATCCATAGGTTCGCCGTGCACCGATGCAAGTTGGTGTCCATGATGAATCACGGAAAATAAATCTTCGAATCGTTGAAAGGACAGACGAATAGAAGAGATATGCAGTAGGTGCCGGCCCGTCAAACGATTGACAATCGCGGCTGCCGTCAAAACGCCAACAGCCCCGAACGCAGCTATCCTGCTGAAATACCATATCCGCGGATTTGGCGGCGCAAGTGCATTCTCTGCCGACGTGTTCGCTTTTACTGTTGTTGGTGCCGGATCCAATGCGGCCACCGGTGCGGCTCCGCCATCGTCTCCTCCGGACGACGGCGGATCGCCCGGCTTTTTTGAACAGTTGCAGCGAGCCACACAGACCGGAAACGGCGGTCCTGTTCAAGGAACGCCCCGGGCAACCTCCGGCGTCAACAACGGATCTCCTCAATACGTGCCGGCAGCGGCCCCTGCAGGCGCGGCGGTCAACCTTGCGAAGCTTGCAACGCCACGCGTGAAAGCGGACTGGGACAGTGAATTCTCCTCCTCCTCTTCAGACACTCTTGTTTCCTTTCCCAAGCCGGATCTACCGGCAGTAACCGCCCGGAAGGTTGTGACGACGAGTTCAGGTTCCGTTCCGGTGATAACTCGGGGAACCTGGCGCCGAACACTTCCTCACGGCGGGGGTCCGGAAGCCGTGCCGGATACGCACGCTCCGGCAGCCAGTCCAGCTTCGGGCCAGAACACCGATCTTCGCAATCCGATATCAGCGCAGGTTCCGGCCTCCGGCAGCGATCCCGAGTTCGCGAGCCAACCCTCCCTGGCGATCCCCGCACTGGAAGGCTCGGTCACGGCGGCGTTACCGATGCCAACGAACGCCGCATCG
>Ga0116223_10004705_pt1 | contig 11767 bp, 13 predicted proteins | sample Sb_taG_3_FD_90092 | JGI IMG/M metagenome (GOLD analysis project Ga0116223, IMG submission 90092) | Peat soil microbial communities from Weissenstadt, Germany - Sb_50d_a_PC metaG | ecosystem: Environmental > Terrestrial > Soil > Wetlands > Peat | place: Germany: Weissenstadt | collected 2010-09-21 | reverse complement strand
GGTCACCTACAGCGTGGCGGCGCCCGCGCTGGTGCCCTCGCTGGTATCGCCGCAACTTCTGCCCGCCGCCAATGCGCGGATTGAACTTGCCCGCACGGTCGCCTTCGCCGGCGGGCCGGCGATCGGCGGATTTCTCGTCGGCTGGGTTGGCGCTGCGCCCGCGTTCGGATTTGCCGCGGCACTCTCCGTGATCGCAGTCGTGCTGCTTTCGGGGATTTACGAACCTGCCCGCATGCCGGCACCGCGCCGCCATCCGCTGCAGGAGATCCGGGAAGGCGCGGCCTTTGTGCTGCACCACTCATTGCTGCGGCCGGTGTTCGTCACCCAGTTCATCTTCAACACCGCATCGTTCCTGCTGTTTGCCGTGTTCGTGCCCTATGCCGTGCGTCATCTCGGACTTTCGGCATCGGGCGTTGGCGCCACGCTTGCGATGTTCGGCGCCGGCATGGTGGTCGGCGCGCTGCTGGCCACGCGGGTGATGCGGCGGCTCGCCTTCGGCACCGTGATCGCGCTCGGCCCCATCGCGGGCTTTATGGCTGCCACCGTCATGGCGCTGACGACCTTCATTCCCTCGCCTTGGCTTGCGGGTTTGAGCTTCTTTTTGCTCGGCGCCGGCCCGATCCTGTGGGTGATCAGCACCACGACGCTTCGGCAATCGGTGACGCCCCCGCGGCTGTTGGGGCGGGTGTCCGCGATCAACATCATGAGCTACGGCGCGCGCCCCTTGGGCGCAGCGCTCGGCGCGGTAGTCGGCGGCATCTACGGCGCCGAAGTCTGCCTCTATCTCGCCGTCGCGATCTTCGCCGCCCAGGCGCTGGTGATCCTGATCTCGCCAGCGGTTGCGCTGGCGCGCCAGCCGGAGATGACACGCGAAACAACCGCGCTACCGGCCTGCTCATAGACAGCAAAATATTCGGCCTGCACATAAAGAGGCGCAGGCGCAGCGTGAGTTCCACACGATATTATGCCGCGCAATCGCGCGTGATGAAAGACTGGAAGCATGATGGCGCGATGGATTGGAAGACGAGCACCAATGTAACCTCATCCTGAGGAGCGCGCTCTTGCGCGCGTCTCGAAGGATGAAAAGGACAGTGATTCATGGTTCGAGACGCCGTGGAGCCTGTCATCGGGCGCGCGTACGCGCGACCCGTTGGCGGCTCCTCACCATGAGGCCGCCTACGCCTCTGCCCGCGTCACGACCTCGCCATCCTCCTTCACGAAGCTGTCCGCGGGATGATCGAGTAGATCGAGCACCCGCTCCGATGGCCGGCACAATCGCGTGCCCCTGGCCGTCACCACGATCGGCCGGTTGATCAGGATCGGATGCGCCAGCATGAAATCGATCAGCTCGTCGTCGCTCCATTTGGGATCGGCAAGCCCCAGCTCCGCATAAGGCGTGCCCTTCTCGCGGAGAAGCGCGCGCACGGAAATGCCCATCGCATTGATCAGTTCGGTCAGCCGCGCGCGATCGGGCGGATTCTTAAGATATTCGATCACCTCAGGCTGTTCGCCGCTTTGCCGGATCATCGCCAGCGTGTTGCGCGAGGTGCCGCAGGCCGGATTGTGATAGATCGTCACGCTCACGCCTTGGCCTCCTTCATCACTTGCGTCTTCTCCTCGCCGGTACGCAGCAGCCAGTTCATCAGCCATAACGCGGCGACCGCGCCGCAAAGCTCCGCCACGATGAAGCCCGGCAGATCGAGGGGGCGAATGCCCGAAAACGTGTTGGTCACGGATCGGGCGATGGCGACGGCGGGGTTGGCGAACGAGGTTGAAGAAGTGAACCAATAAGCCGCCGTAATGTAGAGGCCGACCAGCCACGGGATCGCGGGACGATTGAATCTTAATCCGGCGAGAATGGTTGCGACAAGGCCGAACGCGGCGACGCTTTCGGCCAGCCACTGCGCACCACCCGTTCGGACCTTCAGCGAAGCCTCCCACACCGGCAGCGCGAACATCGCGTGCGCCAACATGGTACCGAAAATGCCGCTTGCGATCTGCACCAAGACGTAACCCAGCGCCTCGCTTGGCGTGAGCTCGCGTTTGAGCGCGAAGATAAGCGTGACCGCCGGATTGAAATGCGCCCCTGAAATGGGTCCGAGAATGCTGATCAGCACCACAAGGATCGCGCCGGTCGGAAGCGTATTGCCGAGCAGCGCGAGCGCTGTATCCTTGGTGAGGCTTTCGGCCATGATGCCGGAGCCAACCACAGTCGCAACCAAAAGCGCGGTGCCGAGCGCTTCGGCGGCAAGCCGGCGCGGCAGGTCAAAGCCAGCCATCAGCCCGCCTTCTCCTGGCTGGAGGTCGCTCCTGCGCTACGGCCGATCTCGCGCAGCTTCGCGCCGAGCGAAAGCCGGTCGATGCTTTTCAATGGCAGGCTGGTGAAGGCCCCGATCCGATTCTTGAGATAACGGAAAGCGTTGGCGAAAGCCGCTTCCTTCTCGATGTCGGTGCCGCTGGCCTCGGCGGGATCTTCGATGCCCCAATGCGCCGACATCGGTTGACCCGGCCAGACCGGGCAGGTTTCACCGGCGGCGTTGTCGCAAACCGTAAAGACGAAATCCATCGCCGGCGCGTCAGGCGCGGCAAACTCTTGCCAGCTCTTCGAGCGCAAATCATCCGTCGGGTAGTCAAGTTTTCGCAGCACGCGGATCGCGAACGGGTTTACCGCCCCCTTCGGCTGGCTCCCGGCGGAGAAGGCGCGAAAATGGCCGCGCCCGTCCTTGCGCAGGATCGCTTCGGCCAGGATCGAGCGCGCGCTGTTGCCGGTGCATAGAAACAGGACATTATAGATCCGCTCAGACATGAGCCTTCCTCTTTGGCTTGGGCGAACAACAGGGCGTAAGGTCTTCGATCAGCGGCGCGCAGATTTCGGGGCGGCCTTCGCAGCAATCTCGCAGCATGAACAACATCACACTTCGAAACTGCGCGAGATCGGCGCGATAGACAATCGAGCGGCTGAACCGCTGCGCCGACACCAGCCCGGCGCGGGACAGCACCGCCAAATGCGCCGACATCGTGTTTTGCGGCACGGCGAGCGCGCGCGCGATGTCGCCGGCAGCCAACCCCTCCGGCTCATGCTTGACGAGCAGCCGGAACACGTCGAGCCGGGTCGATTGGGCAAGCGCGGCCAGCCCCAGAACGGCATTTTCTGATTCCATATATCCAGATTTATAGATATATAGTTTGAAGTCAAGCAAATTGCCCCTCGGGGCCGATTTCCCCGCGCGGAAGGAGCGGCAACGATATGGCGTGGACCTCGGCTAACCTGATCATCCAGATCGTTGCGGGCCTGCTCGGAGCCAACGCCGCCGCCGCAGCCGCTCATGAGCATCGCTTCGGCTTCCGGGGGCACAGCCTTGTCGGCCTGGTTGCCGGCGCGTTGAGCGGGCTTTTCCTCCAGACTTACTGTGTCACGGTCGTTACCGGCAGCGGGAGTGTCAACGTCCCCACCAATGCCGAAATATTCGCAATCGAATCGTTGACCGGCGCGGTCATGGGCGCCATCGCGATGCTCGCCGCCGGATTAATCATCAACGAACGAGCGAAATAGCCGGCGCGCGTCCCCGCCGCACGGGACTTTGCGGGCCGTTACTTCGATAAAACTAGAAATATGGTTGACAATCAAGGCCCGGTCTGGAACAATGCGGTCATGAAACTGGATGACGCTGCCGCACATCTCGAAGCCCTGGGCAATCCCACCCGGCTCAAAATCTACCGCGCGCTCGTTCGCGCCGGGGATGCGGGACTTGCCGTCGGCCGCCTGCAGGACAAGTTGAAAATCGCCCCCTCAACGCTGTCCCATCATATCAAGACGCTGGTGGTGGTCGGCCTCGTCAACCAGGTGCGGGATTCAACCACGCTGATGTGTCATGCCAACTACGACGTGATGCGGGGGTTGGTCGAATTTCTGGTCGCCGAATGTTGCGCCGATACCGCGGAGGACGCCGACACAAGAGCCGCGTAGTTTTATTTCCACTCTAATTTCGATATTTCTAGAGTTATCGGAGAATGTCATGAGCGAAGCCAAAATGGTAGCCAAGACGGTTGCAATCATCGGAGCCGGCCCGGTCGGCCTTGCCGCGGCCGCGCATGTTCTGGAACGCGGCCTTCGGCCGATCGTGCTGGAAGCCGGAAAAGACGCCGGGCATTCGGTCCGCCAATGGGGTCACGTCCAGCTGTTCTCGCCATGGGAATACAATGTCGACCGCGCCGCGGCTCGCCTGCTGTCGCCAACCGGCTGGAACTCTCCCGAGCCCGACCAATATCCGACCGGCGCGGAGCTGGTCGAACGGTACCTCGAACCGCTCGCCACCAGGACCGTGCTTGCGGCCCATGTTCATACCTCGAGCCGCGTCACCGATATCAGCCGCGCCGGATTCGACAAACTCAAGACCAAAGGCCGCGAAGCCGCGCCGTTCGAAATTCGATATCAGAACGGCCAGGGTCCCAGGATCATCAGAGCCGATGCCATCATCGACGCATCCGGCACCTGGCAGTCGCCAAATCCGGCCGGCGCCAATGGCCTTCGCGCCATCGGCGAGACGCTGGCCGCGAGCAGGATCGCTTACGGAATGCCGGATGTGCTGGGAAAGGACCGCGCGCGCTATGCCGGCAAGACCGTCGCGGTGCTGGGCGCGGGACATTCGGCGATCGGGACTCTCACCGATCTCGCGCGCCTCGCCGAGCAAGCCGCCGAAACCAGGCCGATCTGGCTGTTGCGAGGCAACGATCCGGCAAAGTCTTTCGGCGGTGGAGCCAATGACAAACTTGTTGCCCGCGGTGAACTCGGCGCCGTCTTCGCCGCGCTGATTGCGGCGGGTCGGGTGCGGGTAGAGAGTGGATTTGGCGTTTCGCATGTGACCATCGACGGCCCTCGTCTGATCGTGAGCACCGGCTCCGCTTGTTGCGGCCGTCAGGTAACCGTCGATGAACTCATCGTCGCAACAGGCTTCCGGCCGGATCTGGATTTCGTTCGTGAACTTCGCATCGAGCTCGATTCTGCCATCGAATGTCCGGTTGCGCTGGCGCCCTTGATCGATCCGAATGAACACAGTTGCGGCACCGTGCGGCCGCATGGCGCGCGGGAGCTCGCGCAACCCGAGCCGGGTTTCTATTTCGCGGGCATGAAGTCCTACGGACGCGCTCCCACGTTCCTGATGATCACAGGGTACGAGCAGGTCCGCTCGATTGCCGCTGATATCGCCGGCGATCGCGAGGCGGCTGAGCGGGTAGAACTTGAACTGCCCGAAACCGGCGTCTGCAATCGGTCGGCCGTGCTTGATGCCAATAATTGCTGTGGCGGACCGGCATTATCGGCTGTTGACGCCTGTTGTGTTGCGGATGCAAATGCCAAGCAGGAAGGCAAGACGGGGTGCGGATGCGGATGACGCCGGCAAGGGATTTTGATGGCGCCTGAGAAACCCGCCCGCCAGCTTCCCATCATTGTGGCGCTCGGCACGACGCAGACGCTGGCATGGGCGTCGAGCTATTATTTGCCGGCGATCCTGGCCGACCCGATCGGGCGCGACCTCGGCGTCTCCGCGAACTGGATATTTGCCGCCTTCTCCGCATCGCTAGTGATCTCGGCGCTGCTCGGCCCGCGCATCGGCCGGCAGATCGATCTTCTTGGCGGCAGGCCCGTGCTGTGCACGTCCAACCTGACGTTAGCCGCCGGGCTGGCGCTGCTCGGGGTCACCAACTCGATCCCTATGCTGGCCGCCGCCTGGCTCCTGCTCGGCATCGGCATGGGGCTTGGCCTTTACGACGCGGCCTTCGCCGCACTCGGACGCATCTATGGCGACGCCGCGCGGCGCTCGATCACCGGCATCACCCTGTTCGCCGGCTTTGCCTCCACGGTGGGATGGCCGTTGACCGCGCTCGGCCTGGAAAGCATCGGCTGGCGCAACACCTGCCTGGCATGGGCGGCGGCCCACATCCTGATCGGCCTGCCCCTCAATTTTTTCATGCTGCCACCGGTGACGGGCGTGAAGGCGGCGGCGGCGAAATCGATGAAACCACACGTCCCCATCGATCGGACCATGGTCCTCCTGGCGTTCACCTTCGCGGCCGCCTGGAGCGTCACCGGCGCGATGGCGGCGCACATGCCGCGGATACTTGAGGCCAGTGGAGCGACGACCGTGCAGGCGGTGGCGGCCGGCGCGCTGTTCGGCCCGGCGCAAGTGGTTGCCCGGGTCATCGAAGCGAGTTTTCTCAGCCGCTATCACCCGCTGCTGTCGGCCCGGCTGGCCTGCCTGACGCACCCGATCGGCGCCGCCATCCTCGCGATAGCGGGCGGTGGGGCATCAAGCGCGTTTGCGATCTTTTACGGCCTCGGCAACGGCATCCTGACGATCGCGCGCGGCACCCTGCCGCTCGCGATCTTCGGCCCGAAAGATTACGGCTATCGCCTTGGCCTTGTCGGCGCACCGGCGCGGATGGCCCAGGCGGTCGCGCCGCTCGCCTTCGGTCTTCTGATCGACGTGATGGGAAGCCGCGTTCTGATCGTCTCCTCCGCGTTCAGCCTTTCCGCCCTGCTGGCGCTACTCCTGCTGCGACCGACGCCCCGGTGAAAGGCGGTTTTTACGTCGCGCGATTTCGCCCGCTGCCTCCCGTTCCGAAATTCAGAGTTACCGCGGGAGTTTGCCGATCCACGCGACGATCGCTGCGATGACGGCGGCCGGCTGCTCCGCTATCAAGGCGTGGCTGGCGTTCGGGATCACGACAATCGCCGCCCGCTCGCCGAACTCCTCGCGCATCTCATTGGTGAAGGCCCGGGGCTTGAAGGGGTCGAGCGCTCCTTGCAGATCGAGTAGCGGCACCGTGCCGGCCGGCCACCATTCCGACTGCTGGGTCGCGCGGCCCGCCGCGAACTCCGCCGCGTCGACTTCCGGGTACCACCCTTGCAACCACACGCCGGCGTCATTGCCCGGCGCGAAAAAGGCCAGACGCAGCGACTTCAGCCGTTCGCGGTCGGGCAACGCGGGATCGCCCGACTTCCTTACCGCATCCGAGAGTTCCTTCGCACCGGCGAATCCGGCCGGATAGGCTTTGGCGGCCGCGGCGGCGATCACCACGCCTCGCACGAGCTGCGGATAATCGACCGCCGTCATGCGCGCGACCCAGCTGCCGAAGGCGTGTCCGACGATGATCGCCGGCCCACCCCGCTCGTGCCGAATGACGGAAGCGATGTCGCGGGCGAAATCGTGCAGCGAAAGCCCTGTCATTGGTCCGCGGCTGCGGCCGGCGCCGCGCGGCTGCGGCCGCAAAACACGAAAGCCGCCTTTGGCCAGCCCCTCGGCGACCTCGTCAAAATCTTCGGCGCCACGGCCGCGCGACGGCAGCATCACGACCGGCGGCCCGTTCCCTTCCGCGATCACTTCGATGCGAACGTCGTCGTCAGCGAAGATTTCCCGCACAGGCTCGGCCTGCGCCGCGGCAACGCACAGCGCCGTCAACGCCGAGACCATGGCTGCAACTAGACGGCTCAAGCTAACGCCTCCGGGCGAGTCCGTAGGCCATAGCTGCCGGTGACAGTCCAGGCAAGCGCTCGCGCGCGCCGGCGCGAGGCGCGGCCTAGGCCGGCTTGGCCTCTGTCGTAGCGATCCATATTCCGGCAAACACGGCAACGAACCCCAGAACGAGATTAGGTGTTATGGGTTCGCCAACCAATTGGGTAGCGAGTAGCCCAGCCGCGATCGGGTTGACCGTCATGGTCGAGGCCACGCGCGTCGGCGTCGCCCGTTCAAGCGCCAGCACCCACAGTATGAATGCAAGCGCGCCGCCGCCAACCCCGAGATAGATTCCGGCGATCCACTGCGGGGCACCGAAGCTGCCCAGAGCCGCGATACTGCCGGTCAGCGATCCCACCACGATCAGCGCGGCGGCACCCGCTCCCATCCCGACTGTCAGGAAACCGAGTGCGCTTGATCGCTGGATGTAGGGTCGCGAGAAAACATTATAGAAGGCCATGCACAGCACCGCGCCGGTCATGATCAGTTCGCCCCGCCAGGCTCCTTGCGGTGCCGCCGAAAGCCCGGATGCGAGGGCAGCCGCGACGCCGAAGACTGCGACGCAGACGCCGATTGTTTTTCGTGCCGTCAGCGGCTCGGCGCCGACCAAGGCTCCGACCACCATGGTGTGGAGCGGCAAGGTCGCCAGGGCGAGGCTGGCGCGGGCGGCGGTGGTGAGGCCAATCGCGGCATTATAGAAGACGAAGAACAGGCCGTAGAAGCAAATCCCCAGAAGCACAACAGCAGGAACGTCGCGACATTTCGGCCATCGCACACGAAGCAAGAGCGCGGCCGGCAATACACATGCAAATCCCAACGTCCACCGCAGAACGGCAAGTGCGATCGGATCGGCATTGCCCACCAGATAGCGGGTTATCGCCGCCGCCGATCCACCAAGACAACTCGAGGCTATTGCGATCAAGACCCCGAGCCGTTCGCTCACCCCCTTCTCCCCTGTCTCACCCCGCGCGCTTGTGGCATGTTGCCCGGCACCGTCGATTCAGCAACTACCTGGCAGGTACACATGTCGCGACAGTCGAGCTTTGCTTCGCGCCTGATCTGGTGGCGCCGGCATCGCGCCATCTCGCAGCTCGATCTTGCCGGACGCGCGGGAATCTCGCAGCGCCATCTCAGCTTCCTTGAATTGGGCCGGGCGTCGCCGAGCCGGGACATGGTGATCCGGCTGGCCGACGCGCTTGACGTACCGCTACGCCAGCACAATGCCCTGTTGATCGCGGCCGGCTTTGCTCCGGTCTGGCGGCAGACCGATCTTGCCGCGCCTGAACTTGGCGATGTCAACCGCGCGCTTGATTTCATGCTGGCCCAGCAGGAGCCTTTCCCGGCGGTCGCGGTCGATCGGCACTGGAATTTGCTGCGAAGCAATTCAGGCGCCGTCCGTCTCGTTGAATTCCTGGTTGGCCCGCTCGCGCCGGACACGCCCGTCAATCTCGCCGACGCGCTGGTCGCGCCGGATGTGCTGCGGCCGCACTTGCTGAACTGGGCGGAAGTGGTTCGCTACTTCATTCGCAGCGTCGAAGCCGACGCCGCAGCCGATGGTGCGCCCGAGACGGCTTCGCTCTACGAACGGCTATTCGCCTACCAAGGGGTACGGGAAGCCCTCAACGCGCCGCGAGCCGACGCGGCGGTGACGCCGGTACTTCCGATGCACTTTCGCAAGGGCAAGACCGAGCTACGTCTGTTCACGACCATCGCAACGCTCGGAACGCCCCAGGACATTACGCTGCAGGAGCTTCGCATCGAGTGCTTCTTCCCGATGGACGAGAAGACCGCCGACATCCTGCGCGGCGGGTTGTCTCAGTCGTAGAACTCCGGCGACATTTTAAGCGTGTCGCGCTGGGCCTTGTCGTGGTTGATCCAGAGCTGCGCCTTGTCCTTCGTCAGCGTGTCCGCGATTTTCTGCATCGAGGCCAGCGTCTGTTCCTTGCTGACGTTGTTGGAGGGGACCCCGCGGTTTTCCCAATTGCTCTTGAAATGGACGGCATCGCCGGTCAGCACCACTTCACCCGTCTTGGGCAGCTTGACGATCAGAGACTGATGACCCGGCGTGTGGCCGGGCGTGGAGATGATCACGATGCTGCCGTCGCCGAACACGTCGCGATCGCCTTCGAGCTTGGTGACGGGGTGCTCCGGCTTGAAGCGCGGCGCGTTGTTGGCGCCGGGCCATTCATATTCGGCCTTCTGCACATAGAGCATCGCGTCCGGGAACATCTCGACATTGCCGATATGGTCGGGATGGGTGTGCGAGACCGCCATCGTTTTGATGTCTGACGGTTTGACCCCGAGCTGCTCAAGCTGGGCGGCGAGGGTTTTGGGACGGCGCCAGGTCGTGGCTCTCGGGTCGGCCGGCGCAAGGCCATTCGGCATCGCCGCGACCGCATCAGGGATGCCGGTGTCCCACAGGAACCAGCCCTGCGCATGCTTGATGAGATAGCAATTGTCGACGAAGTCCATCGATTTGCCTTCGTTGACCCCCGGCGACCACCGCGAAATGTCGCCGGCGACGCCCTCCCCGCAATTGAGAATGTAGAGTTTCTCGACGCCCTTGCCGGACTGCGCGTGGGCGGCAGTGGCCGACAGGGCCATTGAGGAAACCGCTATCGCTAGGGCAATTGTTCTTTTCACGTTGCTTCTCCTTTTTAAGTGCGCAGATTTTTCAAGGTGGGTTGCATAGACTTGTTTCTTGGAATTTTTTCCGACCGATACAAGGGGGTCGTTCAGTGGGGGCAAGCACAAGCAAAGAGGCGACGCTCGCGGCGCCTCACTCGATCACCTCGTCGATGCGAGCAAGAAGCGATGGCGGCACATCGAGTCCGAGTGTCTTTGCAGTCGTCAGGTTGACAACAAGCTCGAACTTCGTGGGCTGGATAACGGGCAAATCGGCGGGTTTTTCTCCTTTGAGAATCCGGCCGGCGTAATTCCCGACCTGACGATATGTATCCGCAAGGCTCGCGCCATAACTCATCAAGCCGCCTGCGGCGGGGAACTCGCGGATATGATAGATCGCTGGTACGGCGTAGCGAGCGGCGAGCGACATGATCCGATCGCGTTGAGAATCGAAAAACGGATCGTTTTCAACGACCAGCGCGCCGACCTGCTCCTGCTTCATGGTCGCAAAGTGCGCCTCGAAATCGGCCTCGGTGCGGGCGTACAGGACGAGTAGACGCCGCCCCAGCGCCTGCGCCGCCGTATACACATCCTGTCTGTGGGGCTCCGCTGCCGGATCATTCGGGTTCAGAAGCACTGATACTGCGGTCGCCTTGGGGACCAGTTCACAAATCAATCCCAGCCGCTTTGCGCCCAATTCGCCGGTGAGGAAGCTAACGCCTGTGAGATTGCCTCCCGGTCGATTAAAGCTTGCGGTGAGGCCCACTTTCACAGGATCATCGCCGATGACAAAGACAATCGGAGTGGTTGCGGTGGCTTCCTTGGCGGCCCGCGCTGAGGGTGTGCCGCCGCCCGCCAAGATGACCGAGACGCGGAGGTCGACCAGCTCTTTCGCAAGTGCCGGCAGACTTTCGTAGTGCCCTTCCGCCCACCGGAACACGATGTTGACATTCCGGCCATCGACAAATCCGGCTTCGGTCAGACCACGGCGGAATGCATCTGTATGAATCGCCGCTTCATCGGGTGACCGGCTGCTCAAAAATCCGACCACCGGCAGCATCGCTTGTTGCGCGCGCGCCGCGAGTGGCAATAGTGTCGTGCCTCCCAGTAGTCCAACGAATTCCCGTCGCAGCATGATTGCCTCCGCTTACGCGCTTGGCCGGCGCGAATGTGGGACAAAACGGATCATAACCGCAAACGCCAAGTGCAACGCCTTATTCCGCTTTTCATTTGGCCACACCTTCAATGAGGGAGCGCGCCGTATCTCGCTGCCAAATATCGCTTTCTTATACAGCTGGACCTCCGATCGTGGTAGAGCACGGATGATTGGGGCAAGGAATTCGGCAGGGCTCGACTATTGTGGTTGGCCAACACGGCCAACAACTCGCCCAGGGCACCGCCGCCTGGCTTTGACATCTCGGCGTCAAGGCCGAGGCCGGACGTGACGAGCCAAATCAACGGACGTCGTCGCGCCCTACTCGACGCCGCGTCCGAACTTGTTCGACTTTGGCAGGCCATGGGCGAGGCGGCCGGCGTCGGCGCGGTTGCCGCGCCAGTCGGACAATTCCTTCCAGGTCATGCTCTGATCGCGTCCGGCCGAATCCTTCCAGGTGAGGCCGGCCTTGGAATCG
>Ga0116223_10004704_pt1 | contig 11768 bp, 10 predicted proteins | sample Sb_taG_3_FD_90092 | JGI IMG/M metagenome (GOLD analysis project Ga0116223, IMG submission 90092) | Peat soil microbial communities from Weissenstadt, Germany - Sb_50d_a_PC metaG | ecosystem: Environmental > Terrestrial > Soil > Wetlands > Peat | place: Germany: Weissenstadt | collected 2010-09-21 | reverse complement strand
GGGCCAGGTGTTTGCGTTCGACATGGCAGCACCGGAGAACCGAGAAAGAATGCAGTCGCGCTAGTGTACGTGCCGTGCCAAAATCGGATCTATGGAGCTACATTCGCGTATCCGGCAATCTTTATAGCTGTCCGAACAACTGCGTAATTACTTGACGGAATTTTGCTTCGCCGATAGGCGCGTCCTTCAGCAGTCCTCAGCAGCCTGACGTAGCATGCCCAGTGACATTCGAGATCCCGAATTTCATGGACTACTGATTAGCGCCCTTAGGCGGCTTGCTGGTGAGCTGGCGCCGGTTCGTGATGGCCTACCCGACCGCAGTCAGGCCTCAAGGGCACCATCAGAGAAAGGCCCGGCCAATAACCGAAATTGGAAGTCGTGCCTGGCGACGATCCGCTGGCTACTCCGGTCTTGCCGCACTCCCCGTGCTGATCATCACCGCAGTTGTCATCGTATCGATGCAGTCCGCCGCAATTGCCGCGGTGGCGCCAGTGAATCTCGGGACCGCCGCCAGCTTCAGCGTCCTGGCTGGGAGCACGGTTACCAACACCGGTCCGACGGTCATAAACGGGGACCTTGGCCTCAGCCCAGGCTCTGCGGTAACGGGATTCCCGCCCGGCACAGTGCACGGCGCCATGCACGTAACTGATGCGGTCGCGGGCCAGGCCCAGAGTGACTTGACCACTGCCTACAACGATGCCGCTGGGCGAACCCCGGCCACCAGCATCCCTGGCTTCATCGGAGCGGGCGGGACGCTTCTGACTGGCGTGTATAAGGCCACCAGCTCATTGCACGTCGGCGGCACGCTGACCCTGAATGCGCAGGGCGATCCGAGCGCGGTCTTCATCTTCCAGGTTGGCTCGACTCTGATCACCAGCTCAGGCACCACGGTCCTACTCACCAATGGTGCTCAAGCCTGCAATGTCTTCTGGCAGGTGGGCAGTTCTGCGACACTCGGAACAGGGTCGATGTTCCAGGGCAGCGTCCTGGCTTTGACGTCCATCACGGTGACGACCGACGTAACGATTCAGGGTCGTGTCCTTGCCCGTAACGGTGCGGTGACCCTCGACTCCGACACCATTACCGCGCCCGCGTGCATTCAGGCGTCGCCGAGCCCCACGCCGACGACGACGTCGCCGGGTCCCACGCCCACCGTGACGTCGCCGGGTCCCACGCCGACGATGACGTCGCCGGGCCCCACCCCCACCAGGACATCGCCGGGTCCCACGCCCACCAGGGGATCGCCGGGGCCCACGCCGACGATGACGTCGCCGGGCCCTACGCCGACCAGGGGATCGCCGGGGCCCACGCCTACCATCACATCGCCGAGTCCGACGCCGACTTCGACCAGGACCAAGCACCACCACAAGCACCATAGGCCGGCACCGGTTCCCACACCGGTCCCCACAACCTTCCCGGTAACCGGCTAGTCCCGCAGTGGGCTCATGTGGCTGGACCAGGTGCGGGTTGATGGGCTCGGCCTCATCTGACGGGGTCAGGAAGCATTAGGTCATGAGAACGGAGGGGCGCCGCGATCGTCTCCGGTCGCGGCGCCCCTCATTTGCGGAATGAGCGTCTGCCGAGCAGGAGTCCCATGGCCTGGTAGGTGAGGCGACCTATATCCGAAACATCCAAGAACGGGCTAGACTAAGCTGGTTGCCCCCGGACCCTGGCGACCTTCAGCTCGCCTCTATGCCGGGAGGTACCAGAACATGCTGGGTTATGTAGCGGCTGCCCTGTTTATCATCGCGTTCCTCATCAATGCGACGTCCACCTCCACCAGCGCGGTCTTCTCCCCGACGAGCCTGATGCTGGCCGGGCTGGCGTGCCTTGCGCTACACCTGGCCGGCGTCGGCACCGGCTGGTCCGTGCCAAAGCGCCGGGGACGCCGCTAACGCGGGCCGTGGCCTGATCGCCGCTCACCTGCGCCAGCGACTAATTTAACCGGAGGTTGCAAATGCGAATCGGAGCACTTCTGCTCATCGTGTGGCTGATCATTGGCGCCATAGCAGCAGGGCAGCGCCACTACTACAGCGGCTCTTCCACCAGCTGCGTCAAGGTAGGCACGACCGTCCTGACGATTGCGGCGGGTCCGCTCAACTATTTCGGCGTGAATCCGAAGGTCTCCTGCAAGGCGCCGCAGCCAAGCAAATGACCATGGTTGACTGCTGCCGTGCGCTTGACCGCCTTCCGGCGCTGCCGTGCGTGGTCTGAGGGTTGCGAGCGATTCTCGTAATCGGAGGGCCCGCCCGGCTGTGCCGGGCGAGCGAGGGCGAACCGCAGGACCGCGCCGACAACGATGAGAGCGATGCACATTCCGTTGCTCATCGCGCGCCTTCCGCCCGGCGAGCTTGACGGCTAGCCAGCCGCCGAGCAGTGTCCGCAGATGCCGAGCAGGCAGGTGATGACGCGGCTGGCCTCGCCCGGGTCTGCAGCTAAGCAGGGCGCTGATCTGCTGCAGCGCAGGCCCCGCCATCGCGATCGGGGAAGAACAGCTCTAATCCTCGCCTTGGCAGGCGCCCCGAGACATCCAGTCGTTTGCTGTTGGACGTGGGCCCTCTGGCCCTAGGCGGCTGACCTCTCAGGGCCCATCGTGAAAGAGAGGAGGTGAACGCGAGGTCGGTTCTGGACGTAATCGCGGGGAGCGCACGTCCGGCCTGGCTTGGCGGCTCCGCGTTTCTGCGCCACGATCGTCGGCGTGCCGGTCGTCATGCCGCCTGAGACCGCAGCCGATGATCGTTCCATCGTTGCTCCGTTAAGACGAAGGGTGAGGGCCATGACAGACTCGCAGGGTCATGCGATCGCGATCGTGGGGGTCGGCGCGATCTTGCCCGATGCCCCCGATGCCCGGGCTTTTTGGGCCAATCTGCTCGCCGGGCGGTCCTCGATCACCGACGTGCCGAAGGACCGCTGGGATCCGGAGTTGTATTACGACGCCGACCCGAGGGCGCCAGACAAGACGTACTCCAAGATCGGTGGCTGGGTGCGGGACTGGGACTGGTCGCCGCTGGAGTGGCGGCTGCCCATTCCGCCCAGGGTGGGCGAGGCGATCGACGACGCCCAGAAATGGGCGGTGGCATGCACTCGCGCCGCTCTGCTGGACTACGGCTGGCCAACCCGACAGCTCGACCAGGAGCGCACTGCGGTGATCTTGGGTAACGCCATGGGAGGGGGCGAGAAGCATTATCAGACGGCACGTCGTGTCGCCTTCCCAGAGACGGTCAGCGACCTCGCTGGGGCGCCGTCGTTCCGTGCGCTGCCCGCCGGGATCCGGGCGGCGATCATCGCTGAGGTGCGCGAACGCATGGATGCGTACCTGCCCCGGATTACCGAGGACACGATGCCGGGCGAACTGGGCAACTGCGTGGCCGGCCGGGTGGCCAGCTTGTTCAACCTGCGTGGCCCTAACTTCGTCGTGGATGCCGCCTGCGCCTCCACGCTGGCCGCGCTCGCCGTATCTGCCGACGGGCTGGCCAGGCACAAGTTCGACGCGGTGATCTCCGGCGGCGTCGACCGCAATATGGGTGCCTGGATGTTCGTGAAGTTGTCCAGGATGGGGGCCCTGTCGGCCACCGGCAGCCGGCCGTTCGACGCCCGGGCCGATGGGTTCGTGATGGGTGAAGGGGCCGCCTTGTTCGTGCTCAAGCGCCTCCAGGACGCCGAGCGTGCGGGCGATCGGATCTACGCCGTGGTCCGCGGGATCGGCGCCGCCAGCGACGGCCGCGGCAAGGCGCTCGCCGCTCCCAACCCGGTGGGCCAGCGGCTCGCCGTGGAGCGCGCCTGGCTGGACGCCGGGCTGTCGCCAGCCACCTGCTCGATGGTCGAAGCGCACGGCACCTCGACGCCCGTCGGCGATCTGGTCGAGGTCAACACCATTACCGAGGTGTTCGCCTCCGCTGGTTCGCGCCCCGGCTCGGTCGCCCTGGGTTCGGTCAAGTCCAACATCGGGCACCTCAGGCCGGCGGCTGGCGCGGCCGGCCTGCTGAAAGCGACATTCGCCCTGCACGAGAAGGTGATACCGGCCAGCCTGGGCGTCGAGCATCTCAACCCCGATATCGACTGGGCGTCCTCACCGTTCCGCGTCAACACGCAGGCGCGGACCTGGGACGTCGCCAACGGCGGGGTGCGCTGCGCGGCGGTGAGTGCGTTCGGCTTCGGCGGGACTAACTTCCATGTCGTGCTAGAGGAGTACGTGCCCGGCCGAGTGCCGGGCAGCACCGGCTCCGAGTAGCGGCTGGCGCCGACCTGTCCGGCATGGTCGTCGTACGGTAGGCGCAGCGGCGTTCCCAGGCGGGTGTTGACGGAGGTGCGCGTGAGCGGAGCAGATGATCGAGCCGAGCCGCCGCGTTCGCACGAGCCAGCGGGCTGGACGCCGGAGATCGAAGAGATCTGCCGCCGCCGGGACCTGGCCCTGGCCATGGGTGGGCCGGAGAAGGTGGGGCGGCAGCGCGCCTCGGGTCGGCTCACCGTGCGTGAACGCATCGATAAGCTGGCCGACCCCGGCAGCTTCGCCGAGATCGGCGCTCTGACCGGATTCGGCGACTACGACGGCGGCGGCCGCCTCACCTCGATCAGGCCGGCCAATTTCGTCGCGGGAACGGCGCGCATCAATGGGCGCTCGGTAATGCTCGGCGCCGACGACTTCACCGTACGTGGCGGCTCCGGCGACGCAGCGATCCACGCCAAGCAGATCTATTCGGAGCAGTACGCGAACGAGATGCGGCTGCCGGTCGTGCGGCTGCTGGACGGCGCGAGCGGCGGCGGCAGCGTCAAGATGGCGCAGGAGGCCGGATATACCTATGTGCCCATCAACCCTGGGTGGGACGCCGTGGTCGACAACCTCTCCCTGGTGCCCGTGGTGGCGGCGTGCCTCGGCCCGACCGTGGGGCTCGGTGCTGCGCGCCTGGTCATGTCGCACCTCGCCGTGATGGTGAACGGCGTCGGCCAGCTGTTCACAGCCGGGCCGCCCGTCGTCCGCGGCGGCACTGGCGAGGACCTGACCAAGGAGGAACTCGGTGGCGCGGCCGTGCACCGCCACAACGGCACGATCGAGCGGTTCGTCGCCACCGAAGACGACGCCTTCGGTGTCATCCGCGACTTCCTGTCGTACCTGCCAGGCAGTGTGCATGAGGTTCCGCCGATTCTCCCCTGCGCCGACCCGGCCGGTCGGCGCGAGGAGAGCCTCATCGCAGCAGTTCCGCGCAATCCCCGCACGCCGTACCGAATCGGGCCGATCATGGAGGCGATCTTCGACCGTGGCTCGGTGTTCACGTACGCGGAGTACGGCGGTGCCACGGTCACCGCGTTCGCTCGCCTCGATGGTCACCCGGTCGGAGTCCTCGCTGCCGACCCGTACAAGGGCAGCACGATGTCGGTCGAGGGAGCCCAGGCGATCACCCGCCTGGTCGACCTGTGTGAGGCGTTCCATGTCCCGCTCGTCAGCCTCACCGACCAGGGCGGGCTTACCATTGGCCGGGTCGCCGAGGAACGCGGCACGATCCGGTACGGCGCCCGCGCCATTGCAGCCGTTTACCAGGCGCGGGTCCCGCAGGCCGAACTAATCGTGCGCCGGGTGTACGGCGTCGGTGGCGCAGGGATCGTCAACCGGCACCGAGCCGGCCGCAGCTGGGCGTGGCCGTCGGGCGACTGGGGGTCGCTGCCAGTGCAGGGCGGTATCGAAGCGGCGTTTCGTGCGCAGTTGCACGATGCCGACGACCCTGAGGCAGAGATCGCGCGGATCCGCCGCACGCTGGCTGCTGTCGGCTCGCCATTCCGCACGGCCGAGCGATTCGGCGTCCAGGACCTGATCGACCCCCGCGACAGCAGGCCGCTGCTCTGCGCGTGGGTGCGTGACGCCTACCGGGTTCTCCCCGAACTGACCGGGCGTCCTTTCTTCGGCATTCGCCCTTAGGAGGCTTCGATGGATTTGGCCGCGATGCTGCGTGAAGAAGGCGATATCGTCACCGAGCGGCTGGCCCACTGGGCGGAGACGGCCGGGGACCGGCCATTCTTCTACTACGGCGAGGACGATCTGACGCTGACGTACGCGGACTTCGGCCGCCGCACAGATGCGATCGCCAGCAACCTGACCGCGAACGGCGTGGCCAAAGGAGACCGGGTCAGCGTGTTCTGCGCCAACCCGATGGTGAGCGCGCTTGTCATGTTCGGCACGTGGAAGGCGGGGGCGCTATACAGCCCGATCAACTTCGCCTTTACCGGGCGCCTGCTGGCCTATCAGCTTGCTGATACTGGCCCTAAGCTCATCGTGACCGAGCCCCGCCTGCTGCCCGCCCTCAACGGAGTCGCCGCCTCGCTGGCCGATGAGCCCGCGGTCGTCGTGTACGACCCGCCATCCGGGGCGCATGATCACACGCCGGACCGGGACGCATCGGTGCTGCCCGAGCTTCCGTGGGAGGCCTTGACCGCCGACGCTTCCGCTCCGGGGGTGCGTGTCGCCTTCGACGACCCGGCCAACATCATCTACACCTCGGGAACGACCGGCCCGCCAAAGGGCGTCGTTCAGCCATACCGCTGGATGGCCCAGTACACCTGGGGTTTGCGCAGGCTGATCACAACCGACGACGTGATCTACAACGATCTGCCGATGTATCACGTGGGCGGCGCCATCGCCAACGTGGCCCGGGCGGCATGGGCCGGCTGCGAGGTCGCCGTCTGGGACCGCTTCAGCCCGAACGCCTTCTGGGACCGCATCCGCTCTCGGCGGGCAACGGCGGCCATCCTCCTGGACGTGATGATCCCGTGGCTGATGAAGGCGCCGGAGAGCGCCGACGACCGACGCAATACCCTGAACAAAGTGCATTTGCAGCCGCTGCCGCTGCACCACGCGCAGGTCGCCCGTAGGTTCGGCTTCGACTTTGTCAGTGCGGGCTTCGGGCAGACCGAATCCGGCGCCCCCTTGTCGGGGCTGATCGAAGAGACCGCGGAGGGCGAGGGGACGCCAACTGATCTTTATCGGGGCCTCAGCCATAAGCAGGCGCGCCAAGTGACCGAGCGCGACGGAGTGCTGGTGCTTCCTGGCGACGCAGTCGCCAGGAAGGGCTTCATGGGACTGTCGGCGCCGTTCGTCGATGCCACGGTGCTCAACGAACACGATGAGGAGTGCTCGCCCGACGAGACCGGCCAACTCGCGTTTCGTTCGAAGCTGCCCGCCCTGTTCCTCACCGAGTACCTCGGCAAGCCGGAGGCCACCCTCGCCGCCTGCCGCAACCTGTGGTTCCACACCGGCGATGCCGCCTTCCGTGGTTCCGACGGATACTTCTATTTCATCGACCGGACGGGTGATCGCATCCGGGTGCGCGGCGAGAATCTCTCCTCGTTCCAGGTCGAGGATCTGCTCAACCAGCACCCGGACATCCGGTTCTCCGCGGTGCTCCCGATTCCAGGTGAGGAAGGGGACGAAGACGACATCGTCGCCTTCGTGGTGCCGGACAGCACGGCGCTTACCGAGGAGGCGGTGCACGCCTACGCGGCGCAGACCATGCCCAGGTACATGCGTCCGGCTCACGTCAGGATCGTCGGCGACATCCCACGTACGCCCACCAGCAAGGCGGAGAAGTACAAACTACGGGCCCAGATCCTCGCCGAACTCGGGTTAGCTCGCTCCCAGTGACCGACGACTACGGGCGCGCATGTTGGGGCCTGCGCCAGGCCGCCGGGCTGGACTCCACGTCACCGGAGCTCCGTTCGGCACTCCGGCAGTGATGTTCGCCAATCCTGCTATGCACTGTTGTATGCCGTTTTAAACTGCGATCAGAGCTAAGGACGTAAGCGTGATCAAAAATGCGCGCGCGATGGCAGTACCGCCTACGTGCTTGGTGTGGACTGCTCGGTTTATCAGATCAGCGATAGGTCGGTCGTGGCGGCGCGGCGGATCAGGGTCGGCAAATATCCGGTCGGAATTGCGATGACCCCGAATGGCAAGACCGCATATGTTTCTCGTCGGCGGTTTCCCGCCGGATATTACAACTATCCGAGCAGCGTGCTGCCGATCAGCGTGACGACGGGTAAGCCTGGGCCCGCAATCTCCACTCCGCGGAGTGCAGGCATGATTACCGGCCCGCCGTTGCAGCTGGATGTCACTCCCGGCGGAGGAACTCTCTACGTACTCAGCAGCAAAGTGTCAGGTAAGCCTGGTGCGGTGCTCACTCCCATCCGGCAGCCATCAGGCCGCCATGACCCGTCCGGATTCGCCGACTGGTCATCGGTGGCCATCGGCTAGCCCGGCCGACTCCTGATGGGCGGGTTCCTCGTCAGGTTCCGCGCGGACAGGGCAGGAACGTCGTACCGTCGAGGTTCACGTCCAGCTTCATGGCGGCGAACCCGGCAGGTGGCGCATAGACAAGCCGGCAGAAGGTGGCGAACCGATGTCGGCCGGTGCAGTTCTGCCCAGGGTTGCAGACGTACTGGTCGGCCGAGTACTCCACCTCGCCGACCCATTTGCCGGTTGGCTGGCCCGGCGTACGGTCGGCAGTGAAATCATCCCAGCCGCATGGCTCGCGGCCGGAGAGCGCGGTGCAGGTGATGCCGTACTGGCTGCTGCCGCGTAGCCAGGACGCGAAACACGACCCGCCGACGTAGCATTCCTCGACCACGGCGCCATCGGCATAGCCGCGGGCCCACCAGCTAAGAAATGGCGAGTTCTTCCACAGGCCGGACAGGCCGAGCCGGTGCATCTGGTTGAAGGCGTAGGCCAGCAGATTCTGCGCGTCCCCAGGGGTGAGATGGAATCCGGTCGTGGACGGCGGATCGAACCCGTCGATGTCGTCAAGCTCGACGGCGTCGAAACCCTTGCGCGCGCACATCTCCAGCCGCGCGTCGATCATCGGTTTCAGCGCGTCAAGCTGCCGGAAGTCCACCCAGCGTTCCTGCGGATACCCGTAGTAGACGTTGCCGAGCGTGGCCGCGGGGAAGGCGCCGCGCGGGGCCGGGCTCCCGTCCGGCCGGTAATCCTCCCAGGCCAGGTCCAGATAGCAGATCGTCTTCGGATGCGGCAAGGTGGCCGCCTGCCAGGTCTGGTGAATGGCACGGACAGCAGCGGCGGTGGTGAGGAATCCGTCGATGTCGTAGATGTCGACGGCGTGAGCGCCGCTGCGTTCCAGCGGTGTCACCCGGCCGATCTGCCAGTCCCAGCGCATCGGGCGGTGCCGCGAGTCCAGGTGTGGGGGCAGCCAGCACGAATGCCTCGGCCGGCTCAGGCAGCCGATCGGCACCGGGAACGGCACGATCCGCCAGCCGAACCGCACGGTCGTCGCACCGGCCCGGTCGAGCGTCCGGACCGACACCGAGTGCCGGCCCGTGGGCAGCGTGCCGGTGTAGAAGACCAGGCCACGCGGCATCGGGTGCCAGGATCCGTGATCGATCCGGTACAGCAGCGCAGGCCTACCGCTGCGCGCGGCGTAGTGCGGCGGATCGACCTGGAAGTACTCCTGCGGCGATGCGGTCCGGTGCTCCGGCGTTCCGTTCACGAACTCGGTGCGCGGCGCCCGGTCGGCCGGATACCCGGCGACGGTTTCGGCGGACAGCGCCGACGCTGAGGAGCTGACCACGACGAACGAGAACGTGGCCGGAGCGGTCTCCACCACCTCACTGGCGACCTCGGTGAGCCGGAGCCGCCGCCCGCTGTCGGCGTGACCGGCGATGTAGCTGGCTGCGGCATACGGCGTCACGGTCGAATCCTGCGCCAGGGCACACCTGCCCGCGGTCGGACAGGACCGCCAGTAGTAGCCGACCTCGAAGCTGAGCAGCCGGTCGCCGCGCGGCAGCCGACCCGGCCGCCAGCGCAGGCCGACGGCCCGGACCGTCCCGCCGTCCCGGGGATGACCGCCGATCCGCAACGCCCCGGTGCCCACGGGCGGCGGAATCGAGCTGGCACTGGCAGCCCGCGCCGCCAGTCCGGCAGGCTGCCCGGCAGCCCGTGCCGCCTCCTGCCCGGCCGGCAGCGACGCCGCAGTCACCGCGAGGACGGCCGCGGCCACGCCGCAGACCAGCCGCGCTGATACCCGATTCACCTGCGCACCTCCTGATCAGATCACGCGGTGCCCGGACCGCATCACCGCGCCAGCGCCGGCGGGAGCAGCGGCCCGTGAGCTTCGAGCAGTTCGTCGCACAGGGCGACGATCTGGTTGGTGGTCAGCGTCGCCGACGTGTTCGGGTCGAGCAGCGCCGCCTGGTAGACGTAGTCGCGGCGGCCGAACAGCGCCGCCCGCACGGTCAGCTCCACGACATTGAGGAAGGTGCGATTCAGCGCGGCGAGCTGCACGGGCAGGTCGCCGACGGCCCGCAGGCGCGGACCGGACGCGTCGATATCGCACGGCCCCTCGACGCACGCGTTCGCCGGCAGGTTGCCGATCCGGCCGTCATTGCGGGCATTGACGTAGATCTCCCGCTCGGTGCCGGTCTCCAGCGAGTGGATGAACTGCGAAGCGAGCTCGTCCTGCGCCTCCAGCTCGATGGGCTCACCTGCGTCAAGCTGCCCGGTCAGCTTGTCAAGCTCGCGCAGGTTCTGCTCCGACCTGGCCAGGTACTCCCCGACGGGGACGCGGAAGTGCTCGATCTGCGAATCGTGCCGCATGATCCATGGCACATACTCGGCCGAGTGCTCGCTTGACTCGGTCGGGAAGTAGCCGAACCGGCGGAACAGCTCGACCCGCACCCGGCGCTGCAGCTGCGGATCGGCGCTGATCGCGCGATGCAGCTCGGGGTACAGCGACTGGCCCAGATACCTGAAGCCAATCACGAACGCCTGGTGGTTGAACCCGGCCGTGGTGAAGCTGATGTCGGCTGGATTGAGGCGGACTAGCCCGGCCAGGAAGGCATGGGTGTCGCGGACCGAGTGGCACAGCCCGAAGACCCGGCTGAACTCGGTGCCCTCGTAGACCGCCCAGGGCAGCATGGCCATCGGGTTGGCGTAGTTGAGCAGATAGGCGTCCGGGCAGCAGCGCAGCATGTCGCGGGCCAGGGCGACGATCACCGGGATCGTCCGTAGCCCGCGGAAGATGCCGCCGATGCCCAGCGTGTCGCCGATGGTCTGGCGCAGGCCGTACCTGGCCGGGATGTCGAAGTCGTGCCGCGTCGCGGCGTACCCGCCGACCTGCACCTCGTTGATCACGTACTGAGCGCCGGCCAGCGCCTCCGCCTGGTCGTCAGCGGCGGTGACGACGGCGCCAGCGCCGGTCTGCGCGACGATCTGGCCGACCAGCCGCCGGGCGAAATCGAGCCGCTCCGCGCTGATGTCGTACAGCGAGAGATGCAGCTGCCCGGCGAACTCGGGGTAACCGCACAGGTCGGTGACCACGTTGCGGGTGAACTCGATGCTGCCCGCGCCGATGAACGCCACCTTCGTCACAGCTCGAAAGTGTTCCATTGCGCGCAGTTCCACGCAAGACCGCGCAGCTCTTTGATCTTCAGCCCTAGTTACCTGCGCATCTGCTGCGCGATTGGAGGTTGACACATCGTGCCGACGACGCCCAAAATGTGGCTCAAACATGGGTTGTTCGGGCAAGAGCGTGAACAGAGGGACCGATGGTCACTAATGGGCTGCGAACTGTGGTGGCATGCACGCTGGCAGTCGTCGGCCTGGCGGCCTGCGGATCCGGCAGCGGCGGGTCGGGGAACGGGAAGTCGATCCAGATCTGGGAGGGCTACACCGGTGCCGAGCTCACGGCCTTCAACCACCTGGTGTCCGTCTACGACAAGGCCCATCCCGGGGTCACGGTCTACCCGCTCTATGTCAACAACGACGACACGCT
>Ga0116223_10004700_pt1 | contig 11775 bp, 14 predicted proteins | sample Sb_taG_3_FD_90092 | JGI IMG/M metagenome (GOLD analysis project Ga0116223, IMG submission 90092) | Peat soil microbial communities from Weissenstadt, Germany - Sb_50d_a_PC metaG | ecosystem: Environmental > Terrestrial > Soil > Wetlands > Peat | place: Germany: Weissenstadt | collected 2010-09-21 | reverse complement strand
GGTTTGGGCCCACATGTACGACGACACGGTGCATTACAGTGACCGCAACTCCACCACGCTGACGCTTGCACATCCCCGTTCGCTGAAGATCGAACCCGAGATTGTTTTCGGTTTGAAACAGCCGGTCATGGGGGAAGGCGCTGACGCCACCGCAGCGCTCGCATCCACGGATTGGCTGGCAGTGGGATTCGAAATCATTGATTGTCCCTTTCCGGAATGGCAGTTTCAGCCCAGTGATTTCGTTGCATCCTTTGGACTTCATGCTGCACTCACGATCGGAGAACGGGTGCCGGTGAGGCCCGACGGCATCGCCGCGCTGGTGGACGAACTACCGCGATTTAAGGTGCTCATGACGAAGAACGGAGAGTTTGTGGAAGAAGGGTCCGGCAGGAACTGCTTGAGGAGCCCCGCCTTGTGCCTAGCGGAACTCAGCGCAGCCATCGTGAGGCGATTTCCCACCCAGCCATTGAGCGCGGGGGAAATCATCAGCTCCGGAACGCTCACGGCCGGACATCCGACCGACAGAGGCGATCTCTGGACAGTTGAGGTCGAGGGGCTGTCGCTGCCGCCGTTGACACTGCGCCTAACTTGATCGATAGGAAAAACAAAAATCATTTCAGAGAAAGGCACGGATAGAAGGGCTTCTTGCGGGGGCGTGAACTCACTGAAGTTGAAGCTCCCGTCAAACCGCTATCGGAGAGGATTCGTCCCTCAAACTGCAAACTGTGGAACTGCCTTGATGTCGGGCTCGCGATCAGCGTATTGCTTCGCTTCGGTCGTCGGCATAGCAGCGCTGCTTAAACGTAAGCTAAGTCAGCGCCACCGGCCCGGGAAAGGAGAGTAAGCCAAAACCGGGCCGGCGGCGATTCTGAAGGGAAGGTGCCCCTCAGAAAGTTGAGAGGCCGTTAAACCTGGTGGTCCCGCGTTAGACGGTGACGCGGGACCATTTGCAGTCTTACGGCAAGTAGTAGCGGAACGACGTGAAGACCATCCCGTCCAGTCCTTCCGGCGATGCTTGAGTTCCTGACGTGGGACCGACACCAGACCAGGTCTGACGAGTCACGTAGGAGTACTGCGTGCCGAACCGGAACCTGCCCTTGGGCCCGTTGTAGAAGCTGTACCAGAACCCGGCCGTACCCTCAATTGCCGCCCGCGTGTCAGCGGTGCAATTGGAGAGAGTGGTCGGAGTGAAGCCGGTGTTTACGGCAGGAGGCAATTCGGTGTAGCAACCGGCATTGCTAAAGAAGGGCGATCCGTAGCCAACATACTTCTTCGTGATCGTATCGTAATCCGTTGTCCTGCTGGCGTACTCCGCTCCGGTGTAGAGGTAAACGTCGAGTTTCTTGCCGCGATACTCGAGCGTGGTCAAACCCTGGTAACCCTTGACCAGGTGAACCGTTCCGTCGCTGTGAATTGACATATCGGAGAGTTGGGCGGCGCCGTAACGGCCCACGCCGCTGCCCCCGAAGCCATGCAAGCCAAAAACGATGCGCTTGTCGGCGAATCTCCAGCGGGCGTTGGCTCCAATGCCGCCACCCTCTTTCGAGTCATTGTAGGCTCCGGCAGCGCTTGCACCCGTGATGCCGTGGCAGACAGTGCTGGCGCCGGCTACCTCGCCGCATGGGAAGACACGGTCGGTGAATCGGTCGAGCAGGCCGAAGACCTCGTAGTGCCCAAAGCCGGGATCAAAAGCGACCTTGGCGATGATATCGGGTGAAGGATTGAACGTGTAATTCCCCCCCGTGTTGTAGCTGTTGCTGGCCCCGGACGACCCGAGCATGAAATTATTTCCGTTGTTATGCGTGGTGAGCGTGCCCTCCGCGTTTTCTAGGGCGACGGCGAATGACACCTTATCGCCGAAGTCTTTAGTTACGCGAATCCCGTATTGACGCGCGAAACTGAACCCGACGTTGTAAGTCGAGTCGATCGTTATGGGCCGGGCGTCGTTGACTTTTCCCAGGTCGTCGCTAGGCGCGAGTCCCGCCTTGCCCTCGGTCACCAGGCTCCACATCTGGCCGCCGAGGAATTTCCAGCCATTGTCAAACTTGGCTTGGCCCCAAGCCTGGCGCAAACGGAGAGTGTAGCTATTGGTCTGGGTAGCGGTGGAGGTAACACCCGCCGAGAGAAAATCGCCCGATACATACCCGGAAACTTCCACATGTTTCAAGTTGCCAACAACAAAGAGCGTGGGACGTGACTGGCGTGCGGAACCATAGAACTCTGGCATCGTGCTCTGCGAGGCGCCGGGCATGGTCAGCGAATTGAAGGGCGTGGAAACATCCGCTCCAAGGGCCCGTGAACGACGCACAAATTCGGCCGCCACAAAGGCGCTGGTTGAAAAGCTGATTCCTTTGTAGTGAATCGACAGCGGGTTCTGCAGCGTCGAGTCCATGGTCTTCTGTGTCTCCTGCACCGTCAACGCGGTGTTGGTGAAGCTCGTTTTGAGGTCGGCCACGTCCCCTTTCAACTCACCAACCGTCTGCTGTTGTTGGCTGGCCTGGGTTTGAGCGGCCGCGGCCTTGTTGGCAGCGTCGGCCGCGGCGGCCTGCGCCTGCTGCCAGTTCTGTTGAGTCTGCTGCAGTTGCTGGGAAAGTTGGTGGATTTGCTGCTGCTGGGCGGCCAGGGCGTCTTTCAACGCCTGAACGTCGGTAGCCGTTACCGCCGGCTGCGCTGGCGCCGCTGCTACGGGCTTGTGCTTCTTCTTTGGAGCCGGTGCAATTGAGTCCGAGGTTTGTGCCCAAGCGCCGGCTGAAAGTGCCGCCAGCGTCAGGACCGTTAGACACAGGTGCTTGGTTGATTTCATAAAATGCAAGCCTCTCCTTTTCGAGTTTTTGGTCGACCAACACATCGCGGGGGAGCAGCAGAAAACTTTTCGCAATCAGAGGTCACAGCTTGGCGACCTTTACTTTTTTTGGCAGGCGTTTCCCGAGCACCGCCTCGCCATAACCGATCGATACTCTTATCATAATAAACTTACTAGTATTATGAAAACACTTACCCAGCGGTCCTTTATTATTACGTGAGTGCTGAATCGCGCGAAGCCGGGGGAACCTTTCTTAAAATGGGTGGCCTAGGTTGACGAAGTCAGTCCCCCTTCTAACTTTCTTGTCGGTCGCAATAGAACTCGGCGCCATGACCACACCATGCTCGCCGTGTATTCTCGCCTACCGCCGATGGCGCGTCAGTGACCATACGCACCTCGCTTGGTGACGCGCTCGCGAGGTACCGCGCCCTGATGGTGATTTCTGGCGAGCAGCATCAGGGCCCGCAGCGCACACAGTCCCTTTCGTGAGATTTTCATGGTTGTCAATTATACAATAAAGTCCATCGTAGTAATGGACTTTATTGACATTAACGACACAGCACCTGCTGTTCCATCTCCTCGAGCACCGGAAGAGCCCACTAACCCTCGCGCTTTTAGCAGTTTACGGGAATCCCTGCAGGTTTACGGCGGGGGATAGTGTGCATCGAATTGCAGTTCGAAGAAGGAAAGATTCTCAGGCTCGAATGGTTTTGCCTCAGGATTGTGGCTGAATCGCTGGTGATGGACGTGACGATTTGGGTGTTTTTACCGTACCGGTAGGAGCAGTTGCGTTGTTCCAAAACAGTTCATAGGTGCAACACGACGACCCAAACTCAATCATCCATGATCCTTCATCGTCGCGGTCGGTCTAACGATTCATACCAGTTTACGTAGGAGTGTCATCATCGGGTCGAACTTGGGCATGTGCGGAACTGACTTGAGCAGCACTTCTTGCATGGTGTCTTCGGCGTCCTCAAGTTGGCCGCAGACTTTCATGCTGAAAGAGAAGGCGGTATTTTGGAGTAGGGCAGCGCCTGGTCGACGCCGCATAGTCTCCACGCCGCAAGAGCTGGACGGCTTGTTCTATTTCGGAACGCATCGCCGTAAATGTAGCATGGCAAACTTCCGGCAAGCTTGATTCGGACCCGACGTGGGCGCCCAGAAACTCGTTATCTAGAACGGAATGCCAGAATGGCGTTGTAATTCACGATAACAAAGTCTTGGCCATCAGAATCCCACAGCTTCCCGTCCAAACCTTTCCCACGCAGGCCCCGCGCGGAAATGCCAATCTACTGCGGTTGCATCGTTTGCTGATCGATTGCAACCAGGCTGCAGCATCAGGCTCGATTCACCGAATATTCAACAAATTGTCATCGTTTATTAACAAGGGCGGGCTAGGCTGGCTGTTCGCACAATAATGAACTACGAGCTGAAAGAGTTCTCTTCACGGTTTTGTCTACTATCGAAAACGTCTATTTCTAGGGAGATGAAAACAATGAAACGAATCATGGCTCTGGTGGTGTCGATGGCGCTCGTGGGGTTCGCGATCGCGGCGCAGGCCCAGCAAGATACGGCCGGTGCAACGACGAAGAGCGCGCGAAAGAAAACGCTTGGCAAATCATCTGGGCCGACTGTTTCAGCGCAACTCAGTGAGATGAAGCAGGCGATCGACGCTCAGCAGCAGCAGATCAAGCAGTTGAGCGATCTGGTTCAGAGCCGCGATCAAAAGATTCAGCAACTGGAACAGCGGCTTGATCAGAGCCAATCTGTAGCTGTGCAGGCGCAGACCAGGGCAGATACTGCAGTGGCGCAAACGACAGAGCAACAGCAAACGGTTATGGCGCTCAAAAGCGATGTCGTGGACTTGAAGACCACCGCCACCAACTCCGCGCTGACTCTGCAGGAAACGCAGAAAAGCTTTCGAGAGGCGACTGAGAGCCCGATGGCCATCCGCTTCAAGGGAGTCACAATCACTCCGGGCGGCTTCCTGGCGGGTGAATCGGTATATCGCAATCGGGCGACGGGTGGCGATGCCACTGCCTTTAACAGCATTTTCATGCCCGGCAGCGGCGCCAACAGGATTTCTGAATTCTTTGGTTCCGGCCGCCAGTCGCAAATTACGATGCGAGCTGATGGCAAGATCGGCGACATGAAGCTCACCGGCTATTATGAAGCTGACTTTCTTGCGGCTGGCACTACTTCAAACAATAACCAGACCAACAGTTATGCCCTGCGGCAAAGGCAGGCATGGGGCCAGGTTGCCTTTGACAATGGCTGGAGTTTCACTGGCGGTCAAATGTGGACCTTGTTGACGGAAAACAGGAAGGGCATCGACAACCTCAACACAGCCAGGCCAATGACCATCGACCCGAATTATAATGTCGGCTTCAGTTTTGCCCGGCAGTACGGCGTCCGCGTGGTCAAGAACTTCAACGATCGTTTCTGGCTGGCGGCTTCGTTGGAGAATCCTCAGACGACCTTTACGGCAACCAATGCTAACAACAACTTCGCCTTAGGCAGTGACGGTGTGGGCGCCGGACTCTACAATCCCGGCATCACTGCTTGCACCACTACCCTCAACTCCAGCGGCGCCCCCGTCACCGTTTGTACCAACGCGTCCAACTATTCCTTCAACGCGATGCCGGACGTCATCGTAAAGGCGGCCTTTGAACCCGGTTTCGGCCATTATGAAGTCTTCGGTATCTTCAGCCGGTTCCGCGACCGCATCTATCCCTGCGCGGTAGCTACCCAGGACTCGGCATTGTGCGGCACCACCAATTCCGTGACAGGAGCATATAACTTCTCCAGAAACAGCGGTGGAGTGGGAGGGAACGCCCGTGTCAGCGTGGCCCACAAGCATGTGGACTTCGGGCTTCACGCACTTTATGGTAACGGCCTAGGCCGTTACGCCGCGTCCGGTCTGCCGGATGCCACTGTGGATCCTTATGGCAGGCTGGTTCCGCTGCGCAGCTATCAGGGTCTGGCCACGCTTGAATTTCACTATCCCAAGTTGGATGTGTACTTCAACGGCGGCGAGGACTATTCGGGACGCCGCTATCAAACTGACACCCTTGGTACCGGCAAGGTGGTGGGGTACGGAGCGCCAAGCTACGCTGACGGTGGTTGCTATACCGAAACCTTGCCTTCGGCATCGAGCCCCGGCGGTTACAATTTTGGAGGGCTCAGCAGCTGCAGTGGTCAGACCCAAAGCGTAATCGAAGGTACCTTCGGGTTCTGGATCAAACCCTACAACGGTCCCAAGGGCAGATTACAATTCGGCCCGCAGTATTCCTACATTAGCCGGAATGCGTGGGCGGGCGCTGGCTCTACGGCGGGCACCAGCCTTACGCCACACGGAGTCGACAACGTGTTCTACACGTCTTTCCGCTACTACTTGCCGTAACACGTGCGGAACCTCTCGCCCCCGGAATTCCCTCCTCTTGCCAATGGGGCGAGGGGTTGTTTTCGAAGCCGGAACGGCCTCAATCGCTCCAGTGCGGAAACTCCCCGCATTGGGAGCGATTCGCCTTTCGGGCGCTGCGATCGGGTATTTCGAGGGCATTCGGAGCGGCGCGCGGCATTGCCTGGCGGTTGGCGGATTCGCTGGCGCTGCGGCGTTCTGTGGCATCGCGCTGGACGAGTACACGCCGGACCACTCGACGATCTCGCGCACGCGAAGATGGATCGATATCGATAGGCAGGGCGAGGTATTCGCTGGGTACTGGGCGTGCTGGCGGATCGCGGGCCGCTGAAAGCCAGCGGATCGCGATCGACGCGACGACGCTGGAGGCGAACGCAGCGATGCGCTTGATCGGGCGGCGGGACAAGAGCGCGAGTTACGAGGAATTTCTGCGCGGGCTGGCGAAAGCGTCGGGCATCGCGACGCCGACGGGGGAAGACGTGGCGCAGCTGGACCGCAAGCGCAAGAGGCGCGAGTCGAATAAGGAGTGGAAGAGTCCGGCGGACGACGATGCGCGGATTGTGGTCCACCTCAACGTCGCGCCCGAGGCCACCGAGGACGTTCAATAGGAACAGATAGCGATGTTCGGTAAACACGCCGGAGGCTCGGAGCAATTCCTCCTCGATGATCGCGGCATGTGCGGCCGAGACTCCCAGTGCCGTGGACTCGCAGATGGCGGTGATTGCGCCTGCATGATGCCTTAACCTTTCCAATTGGCAGAGCGCAATGCGGAGGTGCGCTGCCCGTACGGGTACTTCGACTGCATAGATCTTCTTGACCGCGCGACAGAAAGCGAGAGAATGCGCGAATGCGGATGTGGCTGAGAAGCGCTCCGCGAGCAACAAGGCATCTGAAATCTTTCTGCCTTCCGCAATTTTCTCTACAGCGCGGTAGTTATAGAAAAGGCGTGGAGCCGCTCGGATGACATCCTCGCCGACCGTTTCCAGCAAAAAATGCAGAGACTCGCCGAGACCCCCCTCATAAACTGATCCCACGGGCATAGCGAATGAACCTGGATCTTGAACGACCATCGCAGGTCGACTTTCCCGGAATTGCAGTACCAGAATTCCATCCAAGGCGTCGTACCATGCTGCTAGAGCTATGGTTGCCGAAAGACAAGCGACGCCGTCTGGAGGCTCTCAACACAGTGTGGACGGCACTCAGACACACCCGCGTCTCTGATCTCTGCAGTGGTGAGAACCCATCCCACGTGCCTGTTCGAAAGGTTTAGGAAGGCATGGACTATTTCGCTCCGTGCATTCTGGGCTTATTTTTGCATTGCTTGGTATTTCGTTCGATTTGGTGTACCGGACGACGAAGTTCTTTCATTTTGTCCATGCTGCAGTGTTCCTTGGTGCGGCATACGCAACGCTGATCTCTCGCGGGCGATTGTGGAGCAGGAATCTGGTTGGCATGCGTGCGCAGTCTCCCGTAAAGGCACGATCGGACTGATGCAGTTGATGCCCTCAACGGCCGCACGACTCGGGGTGCGAGACCTCTACAACCTTAACGAGAACGTCGCCGGCGGTGTGCTGTACCTCGCATGGCTTACGCACAGATTTCAAGGAGATCTGCGATTGGTTGCAGCCGGTTACATTGCCGGCGAAGACGTGGTTGCCCGGCGCGGTCTCGCGTACCGCAATCCTGAAGTCGTGATCTATGTATCTCGAATCAGAGCCAATTGTCGGCCACAACTTGGGGACGGTAGACGATTGAACCCCGCGCTGGTAAGGAGCAGAGTAATCCAATGAAAATTTGTTGGATTTTTGTGCATTTGATAACGCTGTCCTATTGCTTGGCCCAAGCGGAGGCACCTCCAAGGGTTCTACCCGAAGCGCGAATCGTGCGCCTGACACTCGACACACAAAGCGTGTCTGTCCTGCACCTGCGACCGGGGTACATCAGTTCGGTGCGACTGCCCGAGGACGTAAGCTCGGTGGTCTTGGGGAATCCCGGCACCTTCACGGCCGAGCATTCCGAGGCCGAGCCACGGCTGGTGTTCCTGAAACCAACGACCGCAAGTCGCGCCGAAACCAACGCGTTGATCACGACTAGAACCGGGCATGAGATTTCGTTGCACTTGGTCAGTACGGGAAACTCGGATCGGACTGGCGCGGTTGACTTCGTGCTACAGTACGATCTTCCGCACAGCGTTCTGCTCGGGAATTCGCAGTCGAGCTTCGTAGTCGGCGAGACGAAGAGTCTCGTACCACAGCCCTTGCCGAGCACTGTTGGGAGCAATACACCTGCAATCAACACCCCGGAGCTCCTCAGACGACAACGCGATCCGAATCCGCATTGGCAAGGCAAACTACTCCAGGTTGCTGTCGGACGGATCACCGAGAAGGATCAGCAGATGACGGTGGAATTCTCGGTGCTGAATGCTTCGTCGAAAACCATTGAACTACTGCCGCCCCAGATACAACTTGCGGGCACATCCAACGAGAAGCACAAAAAGACGGTTAAGGCGGATCCCGTGCCCATCAAGGACTATACGATGACGATCCGGCGTCTACCGCCGGGCGCCATAGCAGACGCCGTGGTGGTCTTCGACCGCCCCTCTTTCAAGGAATCCAGAGAACAAATGCTGCTCCAAGTTGCCCAGGCAGAAGGCGTGGATCAACCAGTTCTTGTCCCGGTCGCATTCGTGGCACCAGAAGGAGAGTCGAGATGATTCCTCAAAGAGGGCAAAATGGAAACGGGACGGCTGTGGCAGACAAGGTTCCAGAAGCAGCAGCCAATGTACCTGATGTGCCAACCCCTGCCGGGCAGACGATTGACCTGGCGACGCGGACGCGGCAACGAGCCCGGCAACAATTTCAACAGAACAAGTTTGTGATCATCGGAGCCGGCGCCCTGGTGGTTGCCCTGCTGCTGTTTGTTGCCCTCTCGGTCCCGCACAAGCACACGGCCCAGAAGCCGAGAGGAACGGTTGCGGCCCAACAGGATCCAACTCAGCCAAGTGAGCCTTCTTCCGTTGAACCAAGCCTCTTGCCGATCACCGATTCCGGTAGACCCCCAACCAAAGCAACCCACGAAGGCTTCGTTGATGAGCAGGATCTGCAGCGAACAGCGACCAGGCAGCTGACACCGTCGAATACGGCGCGGCCATCACCGAGCACCCAGAGCGGAACATTAGCTTCGGTACTACCTTTTCCTGAACAATGGCAGGCACCTCCGTATCAACCGGGGGCTGATGGCAGCACGCAACCAGGGGATCTGAGCAAAGCCGAAAAGGAAGCTCTGGAGAAATCCTCGGTCGCTTACGTGCGCAACGTTTCTGCCTCACTGCACGGTTCTACTACATTGGCCAACACGGAGCCTGTGATCGACCTGGGGCTGCCCACCGGCTCGCGTCTGCGAGCGCGTCTCGAATCGGCAGCAAGCACAGCGGTCAGAACCCCGGTGTTGGCTGTGATTGAGTACAACTACGAACGTGAAGGGGAAATCATCGTTCCAGCCGGAGCAAAGGTCGTAGGGCACATTTAGCAGGCCGATCGCTCGGGGTATATGACGACTCAGTTCGATTCGTTGATGATGCCAGATGGAGCAGCCCTTCCCATCGAAGGCATCGCGACAAACTTGAGCCTCGGCCCGCCCAAAAGCAAGGTCGAAGGCAAGAACACGGGGAAGAACGTGTTCGTTCGGTCTTTATCCGGTATCGGCGAGGTGGGGGCGATGCTGGTCGGCCGGGGAAACGTGGGCCAGCCTTTAAGCGAAGAGGACATGCTGAGGGAGCGCGTCAGCAACAATGTCGTCGAGGCTTCAGACGAGCAGGTCGCGAGACTTGCTTTGACGGAACATGTCGTGGTCACGATTCCTGCGAACACTGCGATCTATGTGGTGCGCGAAAAGGCCGCAAGTTCTAGGACGGCTTCAGGAAAAGCCACAGTGGGCAGTTCACAGTCCACAAGTTCAGCCAGCGCAGATCAACTTCGTCAATTGTTACAGCTGCAGCGAGAGCTACAGCAAACGGCAGCGACCAACGAGGAGAAATAGCTCCGACTGATCGAGTCCGTTACTCACCAACTTCCCAGAAGCCCGTTTGAACGAAGCCGTTGCGGCGGACGCTTTCGCGTGCTGGGTGTCAGCAGTATGTGTGAAGGGATAAGGTTGGGTCATAAGGAGTAACCTATGACCCACCTTCGCAAAATGATGCTCGAAGAACTCGAGCGTCGTAATTACGCTCAGACCACCATAGACTGCTACATCCAAACGATTGAGGATTTTGCGCGGCACTTTCGGCGCCCTCCGGATCAGCTCACTGCTGAGCAGATCCGCGAGTACCAAGCGTATCTGTTCCGCGAGAGAAAGCTTGCCGCGTCCACCGTGATGATTTCGCTACTCTGAAGTGGCCCCACTTCGATCATTACATTTGGCCCCACCCTAACCGATAGATCGGCCTACCCTGTCTGCGAAGCGGACGGGGAGGGCGATGGACAGGAGACGCAAGGTGGAGCTATTCGAAGAGATCAGGCGAGAACATGCACATGGAGCCGGTTCGATTCGCGCGGTTGCGAAAAAGCTGGGCGTGCATCGGCGAATGGTGCGACAAGCGCTGGCGAGTGCGATTCCGCCGGAGCGCAAACACTCGGTGCGGAACCGGCCCAGGCTGGGTCCAGTGATGGAGTTCATTGACGAGATACTGCGCCGGGACGAGACAGCTCCGCGCAAACAGCGGCACACGGCGCATCGCACTTGGGAACGGATCCGGCAAGAGCGCGCAGAGCGAGTGGCGGAAACGACGGTGCGCCGTTACGTGCGGGAGCGCAAGAAGAGGTTCGGACTCACGAGGCGGGAGACGTTCGTGCCGCAGGTCTATGACTGGGGCGGCGAGGCGCAGGTGGATTGGTACGAAGCCGTGGCCGAGATCGGAGGAGAACGGCAGTCGGTTCAGCACTTCGCGATGCGCTCGATGGCGAGCGGCGGAGCGTTTCACGTGGCCTATTACCACGCCACGCAGCAGGCTTTTTTGGAAGCGCACGAGTCGGCATTTGGATATTTCGGCGGGGTGTTCCGGAGCTTGCGCTACGACAACCTGAAGAGCGCGGTGAAGAAGATTCTGCGCGGGCATCAGCGGGAGGAGACGGAGCGTTTCATCGCCTTCCGCTGGCATTGGGGATTCCAGACGGAGTTCTGCAATCCAGCGCGAGGCAACGAGAAAGGCGGAGTGGAGGGCGAAGTAGGTTATTTCCGGCGGAATCATCTGGTGCCGGTTCCGCAGGCGAGGAGCCTGGAAGAGTTGAACGAACAGCTACGAAGTTACTGTCAGCAAGGCGAACAGCGGCGGATTGCAGGCAAGGCGATGCCAGTCGGGGAGGCGATGCGGATCGAACGCGAGCATCTGCTGCCGATGGCTGTGGAAGGATTCGAACTGGCGGAGACTAGTGGCCTGTCGCAGAGTAACCATTACTAGACTGTCAGCATCTAAGCTGTCGTGGCCAGTGGCAGCGAAATCGTGCTCACCCAGCAACAGCATTCCGACCTAAGCAGCATCGCCCAATCCCGTGCC
>Ga0116223_10004699_pt1 | contig 11777 bp, 9 predicted proteins | sample Sb_taG_3_FD_90092 | JGI IMG/M metagenome (GOLD analysis project Ga0116223, IMG submission 90092) | Peat soil microbial communities from Weissenstadt, Germany - Sb_50d_a_PC metaG | ecosystem: Environmental > Terrestrial > Soil > Wetlands > Peat | place: Germany: Weissenstadt | collected 2010-09-21 | reverse complement strand
GAAACGTAGCTGGCTACGTCTCGCCGCCAGCAGAGACGTTGCAAGCAACGTCTCTACAGACCCAGTTAGTCTGCACTCACGTTCGCCGGAGCGGCGGCGATCGCACCGACAATCTCCGGCGGCAGGCCGAAGCGCACGTTTTCCGGCATCACTTCGAGTTCCTGCATGTTGTCAAATCCCTTGTCGCGCAGGAAGGCCACGGTTTCCTCCACCAGGCATTCCGGTGCGGAAGCGCCGGCGGTCAGGGCAATCGTCTTCACGCCCTTCAACCACTCCGCCTCAATGTCGTTGCAGCTATCAATGAGATGCGCATTCGTGCCCAGGTTGCGCGCCACTTCCACCAAGCGGTTGGAGTTGGAACTGTTTTCCGACCCAACGACCAGCAGTAAGTCCGCCTCGGAAGCTACCTGCTTTACCGCGACCTGGCGGTTTTCCGTCGCATAGCAAATGTCCTGCGCGGCCGGCCCTTGGATGTTGGGAAACTTCTTCTTCAGCGCCGCGATAATGTCCTTAGTCTCATCCAGGCTGAGGGTGGTCTGCGTCAGATAAGCGACGCGATCCGGGTCTGGCACGCTGAGAAATTGCACCTGCTGTGGCGATCCCACAACCTGCGTCACCAGCGGAGCCTCGCCCAGCGTCCCCACCACCTCATCGTGATCTTTGTGGCCGATCAGGATCAGCGAATATCCTTCCTTGGCAAACTTCACCGCTTCGACGTGGACCTTGGTAACCAGCGGACAAGTCGCATCAATCACGCGCAACCCGCGCCGCGCGCTGTGTTCGCGCACCTCCGGAGAAACTCCGTGGGCGCTGTAAATAATGCGCTCCCCATTCGGCACTTCGTCTTCGCTGTCGACAAAGATCGCGCCCTTGCCGCGCAGTTCTTCGACCACAAAGCTGTTGTGGACGATCTCCTTGCGCACATAAATCGGCGGCCCAAACGCCTCCAGGGCAATTCGGACTACATCAATCGCCCGCACCACGCCCGCGCAGAACCCTCTCGGCTTGAGCAACAGTAAGGTTTTTCCGTCAGTTTTCGCTAGACTTCCAGCCATTGAACCCCGCTTATCAAATTCAGCGCCCCACCCGGCAGTCGCTTAAGAATACTTGTCATTCCGACCCTGAGCAAAGCGCAGGGGAGGAACCTGCTTTTAAGCCCTTTAGATGCATCCCGCGTCAGGAATCGCCACAAAATACGCACCCTTAGGGTACACGATCCCCATTGTGGCGATACCTATAAACTACCGGAAAGTGCCGCGATGGTCAACGTAAGCCACAGAAAGCGTTGGAATTAGCAGTGAATGGAGAATTCCAGCCTGCGAACGGATGGCGTAATCGGGGAGAGATCCAAGGCCCTCAAAAACCGGGGAGGCAGACATGCCCCTATCGCCTGGGAGTGACTTGCTTGGAAACTGAGACACTACCCTTAGCGGCGATTCTCTCCCGCGTTCCACAGCTTCTGGGCGTGCACTTGAATCCGTCGTGACTCCATCCCGGTTACTGTTCTATCGAAAATCTCGTCCGGAGTCCCCGTAGCTGCGACCTGCACCAGCACGCCAAGTTTCTTGTAGAACTCGATCAGCGGGGCGGTGCTTCGCTCATAGATCTCCAGCCGCACTTTGATCGCGTCCGGCCGGTCGTCTTCCCGCTGCAACAGCGTGCCGTCACAGCGATCGCAGCACCCTTCCACCCGCGGAGGCCGTTCTTTCACGTGGTACACGGCCTTGCATTTCTCGCACGTCCGGCGGCCGCCCAGCCGGGCCACGATTTCGCTCGCCGCCAGCTCATAGCTCAGCACGGCGGACAGCGTGATTCCTTCGCTGTCCAGCAACTGCTTCAGCGACTCGGCCTGCCCGAGCGTGCGCGGAAACCCGTCGAGGATGAAACCGCCGCCGCACTTCAGACAGGCAAGGCGCTCCCGCACCATTTCCCACACCGTGGAATCGGGCACCAGGGCGCCGCGACGCATGTATCCCACGGCTTCCTTAATGGCGGGGGTCTGCTCGCACTCGCTCTGGCTCCCCGCCGCGCGGAAAACATCACCGGTGGAGAGGTGGCAGGCGCCCAGCCGCTGGTTCAGTAAATCGGCCTGCGTTCCTTTGCCGACGCCCGGCGCTCCCAGCAGGACAAGCCTCCAGGGGGTTTGAGCACTCGTTGACGCAACCTCACATTGGGCAGAAGACCCCTGCAGCCACGCCGCCCGATCCTTCATATTTTGTGGGCTCATCCTTCTCCTATATCGGATCGCAGCTCACCGCTCAGTGACGGGGATCACAAACGGCGTCTTCCCGGATCACAGCTTTCGGCCGTACCGGTAACGAGCCGGACCGTCGAAAGCGTTCATTCCCGGATATGGCCCGCTCGTGCCCCCTGCCCCCCGTCCCGTGCCATTGTGATTGCACTCTGGTTATCGCAGGATAGTAACGTCATCGCGCAGACTTCCAAGTCAGCTAAATGCAGGTCAGCGAAATGTTAGAGCGAAAGCCCAGACCGACGGTAGGCAACCTGCAGGCCCCAGTAGCCTCCGAGAACCCTCAACGCGGCAGGCTGCTGCTTGCGCTGGTTCTCTTGCTGGCTGCGCTCGCCGGTGTTTTGTTGGGCGACCGGCAGTTTTGGTTCGGTTCTGAGCAATCGCTGTTGGACTCGGATGGAGCTGAGCCTGCGGTCGCGTCCAAGACGGTAGCGAAACCCGCTCCGGCGCCCGCCCGTCAAGCGCCATCCGCCGCCCCTCAGAACACAAAGAAGCAGATTCCCGCCGCCAAGACTTCCGCCGAGCCGAAGCCAGCCGAGGCGCCGGTCGTGGCCACCAAGCGCACGGTGCTGGCTCCGTTGGACGTTGAGGTCGTGGCCGGTAACAAACACAGCAAGATTCATCCCGGCACCAATTCCTCCAAGGTTGAGATCACACAGCCGACCGCGCCCTCCGATTTTGCGGCAGCGACCAATGCAGCCGAGCGCGAGCGGATGTCGACCGAGACCCCACAGGCGTCCTACCCTCTGCTGGCGCAGCACATGAAAGTGCAGGGATCGGTGGTATTGCAGGCCATCATCGCCGCCGACGGCACGGTTCAGGCTATCCACGTGCTGAGCGGCCCCGAGATTTTGGCCTCGGCGGCCCGGCAAGCGGTAAGCGAATGGCGCTTCAAGCCGGTCCTGCAGAACGGTCAGGCGGTCGAGACCAAAGCCAATATCACGGTGAACTTCACCATCCGGGTCGCCGACGGTTCCGAGAAGATCACCCTGGCCGAGAGTCGAGCCTCAGACAACCTGGTTATCACCCGTTAGCCCTACCCGTTAGCCTTAATCATCTGCTCGGCATGCTTGCGCGAAGTCTCGGTCAACTTCGCCCCACTCAGCATGCGCGCCACTTCTTCGGTCCGCTCCTCACCGGCTACCGCGCGAATGCTGGTGCGCGCGCGCCCGCCGGATTCCTTTTTCTCAATGACGTAGTGATGATCGCCGAACGTCGCGATCTGCGGCAGATGGGTCACACATAAAACCTGGTTCGACCGCGCTAGAGACTTGAGCTTCTTTCCCACCGCCTCCGCCGCCCGGCCCCCAATGCCCGTGTCGATCTCGTCAAACACCAGAGTCCGCTGGGTGCCCCACTTCTCGCGCCCTTTGCGAGAACTGGGGGAGTCCTGTGCACCGCGTTTCCTGGCAAGGTTGGGATCGCTCCCTGCTTCCACGCTGGCCTTCAAAGCCAGCATCACGCGCGAAAGCTCTCCGCCCGAGGCAATATGCTCCAGTTGCCGGAGCGGTTCGCCGGGATTGGTCGAGATCATATACACCACCTGGTCGATGCCCGACCCACTCCAGTTCCCGTCTTCCTCCGAACCGGTGATCTCGACCCGGAAGGCCGACTTCATCGCCAGATCGTTGATCTCTGCCTCGACCAGCTTCTCCAGCCGGCGAGCCGCCTCCGCCCGTTTCTTCGAGAGCGCCCGTGCCGCCCGCAAATATTCGCCAGCCGCTTTCGCCAGTTCGCCGTGCAACTGCCGCAGAATCTCGTCTTTGTTCTCGACTTCCGATAATTTCCGCGATACCTCTGCGCCAAACTGAATCACCTCGTCCAGCGTCGGACCATACTTGCGCTTCAGCCGGTCCAGCAGCGCCAGCCGGTCCTCCACCTGCGCCAGATGTTCGGGCGATGCGTGAATCCCTCCCGCATAATCGCGCACGGTTGCGCCTACGTCCTCTACGCTGATGCGCGCCGTCTCCAACGCAGCCAATGCCTCCTGAAATTTGGGCTCGTAGCGGACCAGTTCTTCGACCTGCTTCTGCGCTGCCCGTAGCGACGACGCCGTCGAGCCGTTGCCCTCATACAGCAGATCGAAGGCGTTCATCGCCGAGTTGTAGATTTTTTCGGCGTTGGCCAGAACGCGTTTTTCTGTCTCCAGGTGCTCGTCCTCTCCACTCTGCAGGCGGCCGTCTTCAATTTCACGCTTCTGGAAAATCCATAGATCCACCAGCCGCAGCCGGTCCTGCTCTCCGCGCTCCAATTCGTCAATACGGGAGCGAATCTCCTTCCACGCTGCGTAGGCCGTTTCCACCGCCTCAAGCTGGCTGCCCGCAAACGCGTCCAGCAGCCCCAACCGGGCCGGCCCGTCAAACGACAAAATGGATTCGTTCTGCGCGTGAATGGTCGCCAAATGCGGCCCCAGCAGCCGCAACACTGCCACAGTCGCCGGCTGATTGTTTACGAAGACGCGTCCCTTGCCCCCTGCCGCAATTTCGCGCCGCAGAATCAGCGACCCGTCGTCCGACTCATCCAACCCATTGGCTTCGAGAATTCCCGCCAGCGGCTTCTCCGCCGGACTTCCCCTTGCACCCTCCGCCTCAAACACTGCGGACACCACGGCCCGCTCCGCCCCCGTGCGAATCACATCGCTCGAAGCCTTGTCGCCCAGCAGCAGGGCCAGCGCATCCACCAGGATCGATTTCCCCGCCCCGGTCTCGCCCGTCAGCAGGTTCAATCCCTGCCCGAATTCCACCACCAGGTTGTCGATCACTGCATAGTTCTCGAGCCGCATTTCAATCAGCACAGGTCAGTCCTGAAAAGCCGAAGTTTTGCGCAGCATAGCACGAAAGGGAGTAGCCAGTTGCCAGTAGCCGGCCACCAGTAGAAAAGTTTTCCGAGGCTGTCATCCTGAGCGGAGTAAGTGGTTCGCGAATGCGAACCGCTTACGCAGTCGAAGGGTCCCTATAACTTTCGGTAATCCAGAAATCGTCATTGGCCCTGACCGCCCGCGTATCTGCGAGTACGCCACCCGCAAAAGTCCCGCCGTTACTAATGGGCACCCCACCCGCTGATTTGAAGCGAAGCCGCTTCCCAAATCATCTAAAATAGCGCGATGGCCATAGCCGGACCGTACACGGTCGAAACTCCTCCGCATTCGATCCCCGCGACCATGCAGGCCGCAGTCTACCGTGGAGTCAACGACGTCCGCATGGAAAGCGTCCCTGTACCCAAGATCGGTCCCGGGGAGATGCTCGTCCGCGTGCACTCCTGCGGCGTCTGCGGCACCGACCTTAAGAAGATTTCGACCGGTTCCCACTCCGCCCCCCGCATCTTTGGGCACGAAACCTCCGGAATCGTCGCCGCTGTCGACGAAGGCGTCCAGACCTACCGTCCCGGCGACCGGGTCATGGTCTTCCACCATATCCCCTGCCGCCAATGTTTCTACTGCGAGAACAAAACATTCGCCCAATGTACCACCTACAAGAAAGTCGGCTGCACCGCCGGATTCGAGCCTTCCGGCGGCGGTTTCTCCGAATACGTCCGCGTCATGGATTGGATCGTTCAGCATGGCACCGTCCGCATCCCAGACGGCGTCTCGTTCGAGCAGGCCTGCTTCGTCGAACCGGTCAATACCTGCATGAAGGGGATCGAGGCTCTGCGCCTCCGCCGCGGTGAAACCGTCCTGGCCATCGGTCAAGGTCCCATCGGCATCATATTGAGTGTGCTAGCCAAACAGGCGGGGGCCACCTTAATTACTTCCGATTTGTATCCCGAGAGGCTTAGAATAGGATCAAGTTTCGGTCTAGAGCTTACAATTGATGCATCGCGGGCAGATGTGGTCGAGCGCGTGCGCGAATTGACTAAAGGGCGTGGCGCCGATGCGGTGATTCTCGCCGTTGGCGGTAACTTCCTGATTCGCACCGCGATGGATGCGGCCCGTCCCGGTGGCCGGGCATTGCTGTTTGCGCAAACGCAGCACGGAGAGGCATTGATCGATCCTGCAGCCATCTGTGTCGATGAGAAAACCCTGGTGGGGTCCTATAGTGCGTCGGTCGACTTGCAAGATGAGTCGGTCCGCTTTGTCATGAACCGTGAGATGGATCTGGAACGGCTGGTCAGCCATCGCTTCCCGCTCCCCGAGAGCCCGCAAGCCCTGGATCTGGCCGCCCATCCGCAGCCCTCGTCAATGAAGATCATGATTCAGCCCGGTAGTGCTTGGGCAGGGTAGCTTTGAAAGGGCGCGGCTTCTAGCCGCGCCGCGGTTCTTGTGGAAGGGCACGACTTCAGTCGTGCCGTAAGGACAGCATGTTAGCGGGGCTTGAGCCCCTGATGGTGAGCAACTGGAAGGAAGCCAGCAGTGAACGGAAAAATGACCGCCGCCGTCCTGTACGGCAAAGAAGATCTCAAAATTGAAAAAGTACCCATCCCTCGCGTAGGAGATGGCGAGGTTCTGGTCAAAGTCCAAGTCGCTCTGACCTGCGGCACCGATCTCAAGGTGTACCAGCGTGGCTACCACGCCCGCATGATCGTTCCTCCCGCGCTGTTCGGCCACGAACTGGCCGGCGTAATCGAGGAAGTCGGCGCCGGGGTCAACGGCTTCAAGAAGGGCATGCGCGTCGTAGCCCTGAACTCCGCGCCCTGCCAGATGTGCTTCTACTGCTCCAAGCATCAGGAGAACCTCTGCGAAGATCTCCTGTTCAACAACGGCGCCTATGCCGAATACATTCGCGTACCGAAGCGCATTGTTGAAGCCAACATGCTGATCATTCCGCCCGGCGTCAGCGTCGAAGAGGCTGCCATGACTGAGCCTCTGGCCTGCGTTCTGCGCGGCCTGCATGAAACCGGCGTGGAAATCGGCGACACGGTCACCATCCTGGGCGGCGGCCCCATTGGCCTGATGTTCGTCCAGGTCGCCCGCGCCATCGGCTGCAACGTGATTTCCGTCGTCAAGCGCGACGGCCAGGTCGAAGCCGCCAAACACATGGGCGCGCACGAAATCATCCAGACGACCAAAGTACCCAACGTAGTCGATGCCGTCCGTGCGCTGTCTCCGCAGAAGCGCGGTTGCGACGTCGTCATTGAAGCCGTCGGCAAGCCCGAAGCCTGGGAGTGGGCAGTCGATATGGTCCGCAAAGGCGGCACCGTCAACTTCTTTGGCGGATGCGCCAGTGGAACGAGAGTGCAACTCGAAACCAATCGCCTGCACTATTCCGAAATCACTCTAAAGGCCACGTTCCACCACACGCCGGAAACGGTTCGCCGGGCCTTTGGATTGATCGCGGCCAAGAAGATTCGGCCCACCGACTACATCACCGGGGAGGCGCCATTGTCCCGCCTGCAGCAGGTTCTGCGTCACATGCTGAACCGCGGCGGCGACATCAAAACCGCAATCATCCCCGGCCACTGATTCGCCGGTGTTTGTCGTCCTGAGCGAAGTAACTGGATCGCGAAGGCGATCCAGTTACGCAGTCGAAGGATCCCTACCCGGCAGATGCAACCGGAAGCGCGAAGGGCAACTCTCGGGATCATGGAAAATTACTGAATTGTCATCCGTACAAGAACAACCCGTGACCACGCCCGCCGCCCTCGGCTGGTCCCGTCTGCCCGCGCACTACGCCATCCCAGCCACTCCGCCCACGCTCGACGAGGCCCGAGAATACTGCGCCCGCTTGGCCCGCACGCATTACGAAAATTTCTCCGTCGCCAGCTGGTTCCTTCCCCGCCGCCTGCGCCAGCATTTCTTCAACGTGTACGCCTACTGCCGCATCTCCGACGATTTGGGCGACGAAGTCGGCGATCCCGCCGCCTCACTCGAACTATTAGACCAGTGGCAGCAGGAACTCGACGCCTGCTACGAGGGCACTCCGAAACATCCGGTATTCGTGGCGCTCGCCGAGACCGTGCGCCAGTTCGACATTCCCAAACACGAATTCTCCGATCTGCTCATCGCCTTCCGCCAGGATCAAACCGTCACGCGCTTCGAGACTTTCAACGACCTCCTGGCCTATTGCCTCTACTCGGCGAATCCCGTCGGACATCTTGTTCTCTACCTTTGTGGATATCGCGATCGCGAGCGCCAGCAGCTTTCCGATTTCACCTGCACGGCGTTGCAACTCGCCAATTTCTGGCAAGACGTCAGCACTGACTACGCCAAAGGCCGCATCTATCTTCCGCTCGAAGACCTTCGCCGCTTCGACGTCAGCCAGGATGACATCGCGCGTAATCAGAACACTCAGGCTTTTCGCGCGATGATGCAGTTCGAAGTCGAGCGCGCTCGCGACTGGTTTCGCCAGGGCCTGCCGCTGATTCAGAAAGTCGATCGCGAGCTGGCTATCGATCTCGATCTCTTCAGCCGCGGTGGCCAGGAAATTCTGAACGCGATTCAGAAACAGAATTACGCCGTTCTCGGAAATCGTCCCGTCATTTCGAAGCCTCGCAAGCTGGCCCTGGTCGCGCGCGCCGCCGCAGGCAAATTGTTTACCTCAAGGAGCAAGACAGGTTTGGGGGTTAGACAAGTATGAGCGCGGGCACGCAGCAAGTCCCTGTGCCATGGACTCCCGCCCCGCCCCAGCTCGTCATGGCGTATTCCGTGTGCAAGGGCATTACACGAACGGCAGCGAAAAATTTCTACTATGCGTTCCTGGTCCTGCCACGCCGCAAACGCGAAGCACTGTGCGCCGTCTACGCTTTCATGCGCCGCTGCGACGACATCGCTGACGACCCCGCACTGAGCCTGCCCGACCGCCGGCAAAAGCTCGACGCCTGGCTCGACGCTCTGCACCGCGCCCAGCAGGGGCAGCCCACGGACGACGCCATCCTGCTCGCCTTGACCGATGCGCAGCGACGTTTCTCCATTCCTGCGGGATTGCTCGACGAGCTCGCCCATGGCACCGCCATGGACGTGGAGGAGGCTGAAGCCTCCGCGCAAACCACCAGCGCTCCTGGCCTCACCATTCAGTACAAGACCTTCGAAGACCTCCGCCTCTACTGCTATCGGGTCGCGTCGGTCGTTGGTTTAGTCTGCATCCACGTCTTCGGATATCGCGATCCCGCAGCCGAGTCCCTGGCCGAACGTTGTGGCCTGGCATTCCAGCTCACGAACATCATTCGCGACGTGAAAGAAGATGCAGGCATGGGCAGAATTTATCTGCCGGAAGAAGACCTGGCGCGGTTCAACCTGTCCGCCTCGGAACTGCTGGCTACGCCGGATCCAGCGCGCTTCCGTCCTTTGCTTGCGCTCGAAGCCGATCGCGCCCGCGAATTCTATGCCTCCGGCGAAGAGCTGATTCCCTACATCTCGGAAGACAGCCAGCCCGCTTTGTGGGTGCTTGTGACCATCTACCGCCGCCTACTCGAAAAGATCGCCGAAAAACAATACGACGTCTTCACCGCCAAAGTCGCCCTGAGCACATCGGAAAAGCTGCGCATCCTGGGGAAAGGCTTCGTGAAGCGCCTCACTTGATAGCTGTAACTTTGTCATTCCGACCGAAGCGAAGCGTAGTGGAGGAACCTGCTTTTAGGCAGCTCATGAGGTCGCCGGGTGCCCCATTTCTCGCGCGTTCTTTGCGCGAGAAGTGGGGATCTTGCACGCTGGGGTGCCCTATCCTTCTTTCGCGTTCTCTGCGAAAGAGGGTGGGGACTTTGAATCCAAACTAAGAATGTCCCCGACTCCCCCACCCACCGTCGCGATCGCCGGAGGCGGCCTGGCCGGACTGGCCGCGGCCTGCGCCTTATCCGACGCCGGTTTCCACGTGACGTTGTTCGAAAAACGCCCATTCCTCGGCGGCCGAGCCTCGTCATGGGAACATCCCGGCACCGGCGAGGTCGTCGACAACTGCCAGCACGTGCTGTTTCGCGTATGCACGAACCTGATGGAGTTCTACCAGCGCATCGGCGTTGCCGATCAAATCCGCTGGTACGACCAAATGACGTTCATCGAACCCGGCGGCCGTACTTCGGTCATGAAGTCTTCCCCGCTTCCCGCGCCGCTGCACACCGCGCTATCGTTCATGAACTTTTCATTCCTGAGCGCAGCCGACAAGTTCGCCATCGCGCGCGCCTTGGTGCCGCTAACGCTCAGCCAGCAGCGCGACACTGGACAATCCTTCCAGCACTGGCTCGATCACCATGGCCAGACCAAACACGCGGTCGAGCGCTTCTGGCGTCCCATACTGGTCAGCGCCCTCAGCGAGGAACTCGATCTGATTTCCATTTCGGCCGCCGCGCAGGTGGTGCGCGAGTCGATGAAATCTCCCGCCGCTCGCCAGATGGGAGTACCCACGGTTCCGTTAACCGACCTCTACAACAAAGCCGGAGACTACATCCGCGCTCGCGGTGGCGAATTGCACTTCCGTCAACCCATCGAAGGCTTCACAGCCCACGCATCGCGCGTTCAGTTGCAACTCCGGAGCCAGGAAGAGAATCGGCAGAATGATTCAAAAGAGGGTGCCCCACCCTTGTCCCTGCGTAGTTTGCAGGGACAGGGTGGGGATTTTGACTTCCTGGTCCTAGCCCTTCCGTTCGACGCGCTCGATCGCGTCCTTCCCGACGCCCCCGAGAGCGTAACCATCCGCGAAAAACTCACGCACTTTGAAACCGCTCCCATCACCGGCATCCATCTCTGGTTCGACCGTCAGATTTCGGATCTCGACCACGCCGTGCTGCTCGACCGCACCATCCAGTGGATGTTTCACAAATCGAGGCTGCAGCCCATGCGTACAGAGCGAGAACGGAAGGAGCACATACGGGAAGGGCACGATTTCAATCGTGCCACAACGGCTTCCGGCCTGAATCCGGCTTTAGCCGCCGAGGGAGGCAGCTACATCGAACTGGTAGTCAGTTCATCGAAAACCTTGATCGACAAATCCCGCGCCGAGATCGTCGATCTCGCCCTCAGCGAGGTTCGCGAATTCTTTCCCGCCGCGCGTGAAGCCAATCTGGTGAAGTCTGCCGTAATCAAGGAAGTCAACGCCACCTACTCGCCGCGCCCTGGGATCGACGCCCACCGTCCTGCCGCTGCCACCGCGTGGCCGCGCGTTTTTCTGGCCGGAGACTGGACCGCGACCGGCTGGCCCACCACCATGGAAGGCGCCGTCCGCAGCGGATATCTGGCCGCCGAAGCGCTGGCCAGAGCCGCAGGATTCCAAGACCCGCGCTTCCTCTCACCCGACCTGCCCGCAACCGGATTCATGCGCCTGTTCGCCTGAGCCCGGTGTGAGTCCGGTTTGACGGAGTGGGTCCGGGTTGTTTGTGTGGGTCCGGGTCTTTGACCCGGACAGGCCGAGCTAAGCTCGGTTGGGCACGGACTCTGAACTGAACCATCCTGGGAAACGTACCATTTTGAACTTGAACAACATCCACCCTCCCCCAAAGCTTCCCTCACACGGCGCGAGGCAGCCGAGCAAAGCTCGGCCCGTCCGGGTCAAAGACCCGGACCCACACCCTATCCTCCGGTAACTAAACTCCTCTCCTGCAACGCCGATACAGATGGCATGGACGGGCGTGACCTCGAGCCGAGAATCGTGATGTGGGCGGT
>Ga0116223_10004697_pt1 | contig 11781 bp, 8 predicted proteins | sample Sb_taG_3_FD_90092 | JGI IMG/M metagenome (GOLD analysis project Ga0116223, IMG submission 90092) | Peat soil microbial communities from Weissenstadt, Germany - Sb_50d_a_PC metaG | ecosystem: Environmental > Terrestrial > Soil > Wetlands > Peat | place: Germany: Weissenstadt | collected 2010-09-21 | reverse complement strand
GCGATCACGTAAGCTTTGAGTGAAATAAACCCACGCCTCCGCATGCTCGTGCCTTTGGCTGAGCTTTACAACCTAGCACACGGTCACTGGCTGCGTTATTGTGCACTACAGCAAAAACAATCGGCCGAGGACCGCTTCGGGTCAGAAGCAGACATCCTCAGGTCAATTCCCTGATGTCCGTTATCGCCGATAACGGACATTCTAAAGGAGCCGCGAAGCGGTCCTAAGCTCCCCAGGCATTGGTACGACGAGCATTACGACATCACACGATCGTCTCTCGTCTAAGGTCCAAAGATTTAAAGCGTTTCTCCCGCGCCTGTCACACTTCATCAAACGGAAAGTTCGGCGAGCACATGCCCGTCGTCACATTGCACCTCTTATTCGACCAACCTAATGTTCGATCTGCACCAGCTTGCGGCCGAAATTGTCGCCGCTGAACAGGCCAATAAAAGCGGCTGGAAGTTTCTCGAACCCTTTATCGATGTCTTCACGGTATTTCAGTTTTGCATCGACGATCCACTGAGCGAGATCGCTCCACGCTTTTGGAAACTCCCGAAAATAATCGAAAGCGACCAGCCCGCGAATCGTCAGCCGTGACGTGATGATATGGCTCGTGTTGCGCAGACCCGGGCGGGCGGCGGGCGGCGTATTGTAATCGGCCACCTGCCCGGAGACCACAATGCGGCCGTTTCGTCGCATCAAGGGAAGCATACCGCTCAGAAAAGAATTGCCGACGTTGTCAAAGACGATGTTGATCCCGTTCGGGCACGTACGCGCGACGGCAGCGTCAATGTCCGGCTCGGCGTGGCGATCGATGACGTCGGCAAAGCCGATTTCGCGCAGCCAGGCGCACTTCTGTGCCCCACCGGCGATGCCGATGACACGCGCCCCGCAAATCGCCGCGATTTGCCCGGCCGCCGATCCCACGGCACCGGCCGCGGACGACACGAGGACGATCTCGCCCTCCTTCGGTTTGGCAATATCCAGTATCCCGAAATAGGCGGTCAGTCCGGGGATGCCGAGAACGCCGATTTGCGCCGACGGCGGCACGCGTCGCTCGGCAACGACGCGGACTCCGCGTCCATCGGAGAGACCGTGCTCGCTCCAGCCGAAAGCGGCGGCCACCCAGTCACCCGCACTGAATTTAGGATGGCGCGACGCGATAACCCGTCCAACGGTGGCGCTTTCGATCGTATCGCCGAGCTGGAGCGGAGCGGCATAGGTTGCCTCGTCATTCAGCCGGGCGCGCATACCCGGGTCGACGGATATGTATTCGTTGGCGACTAGAATCTGTCCTTCCTGCAGCGCCGGCAGGTCACGCGCTTCCTGGCGAAAATCGGTTTCGCGCGGAATACCCTGCGGCCGGCTGGCAAGAACAATGCGTCGCGACTGCATTGCCGTCTCACAAAAAGCTTGCGTCGGTCGGCAGCCCCATTAGGAAACGGCCGGTCAGTTCGTAAGTCTGCGGCGCGACCATCATATGTTGTATGCCGACGTAGGCGTCGCGAAACCGCCTCTGCAGCGGCGAGCTGAGGAACACCGACGAGCCGCCGCCGAGCTCGTACACATCACGCGTGACGGCGGCGCAAGTCCGCGCCGTATGGGTCGCTGCAAGACGCAGGTTGGCGCGCACGCCTATGGTCATCGTACCCTCTGTCTGCGCCATGTCCCACGCACTCTCGACCGCGTCGTAATAGAAGGCGCGCGCCGAACGTAACCTGGCGACCGCGTCGGCGAGGACCGCCTGCACCGTTGCGCGCTCGGCCAACACCCGCGACGATCCTTGCGGTTTCTTGCCGCCGGCAAGTTCGACCAGCTCCTCAACGGCGCTTTGCGCATTTCCGAGCAACACAGCCGCGATGCCGAGCGCTAGCAGGCCGAATACCGGAAAGGCGTACAGCGGACCCTGCGCGACCGGTTTATCGGTCACGAGCGATAATGAACGGGTTTTCGGTACGCGCACATCGGTCACTTGCATCTCGCCCGAGCCGGTGCCGCAAAGACCGCTCACATGCCAGGTATCGATCAATTGCGCCGCGGACGCCGGAAACAGGAGCATCCGCGCATCCGGCGCGCCATTCGGTAGGCGGCGCGGTTGCCCGTCGGCGACGATTACCGCCCCGCCCATCAGCCAAGCGCAATTGTTCGAACCCGACGCCCATTGCCACTTGCCGTTCAAGATATAACCATCGCCATCCTCGACCGCGCGCCCCATTGGCGCATACACGCCGCCGACTATAGTCTCCGGCTGGCCAAAGATTTCCTGCGCCACGGACGTTGAAAGATAAGCGGCGCTAACGCCGGAGGTCGCGCCGATCATTAGGCACCAGCTAACGGACGCATCCGCCTCAGCAACCGTCTCGATGACCCGGAACAAGGTCGCAGGATCGGCTTCTAGTCCGCCAATCCGGCGCGGCACACCAAGCCGGAATAGTCCGGCCTCCGCGAGCGTTGCCGCCAGATCCGCCGGCAGCCGCCGGGCCTTCTCAATTTCAGCGGCGCGCGCCTTGATGCCGGATTTCAGCATCGTCGCCTTTTCAACAATCGCATTCACGCCGGCAACTCCTCGCGCAAGCGATACTTGAGGACTTTTCCGACCGCGTTGCGTGGCAGCGCCGCCACAATGTCGAGCCGCTCCGGCAATTTGAATCTCGCGACTTTCCGCGCATCGAGAAAAGACACGATGTCTTCAAGCGTGGGCTTGGCGTCACCGCGTGGGGTGACGACCGCGCGCGCTTTTTCGCCCATGACCGGATCGGGATAGCCGACGACCGCAACTTCCGCGACCATCGGATGCGAGGAAAGGAGACCCTCAATTTCTTCCGGCGCAATATTCATGCCGCCGCGAATAATGAGATCCTTGGCACGGCCCACGAAGCGGTAATAGCGTGCACTCCCTGCATTATCCTCGGCGATCTCGAACAAGTCGCCGGTGCGGAAATAACCCTCGGCGTCGAACGCCTCCGCGTTCGCCTCCGGATTGTTCCAGTAGCCGGCGAACACCATGCCGCCCTTGATGCGCAATTCACCGGGCTGCCCCGGGCGATCGATCGCGTTGCCGGTTTCCAAATCGACGAGCTTGGTCCATTGCTGCTGTGCGACGCGCGCCTTCCATACAAGCCCCTCGGCGCCAAACCGCGGGAAGAATTCAGCGCGCTTTTCCGGCTCCGGGAAGTCGTCGATGCCCGAAATGAGACAGACGCCCTCGTTCGAGCCAAACAGATTGGTCACCGGGACGCCGCGATCGCTCCAGCCGCGGACCATCATCGGCGGCAGCGGCGCCGAACCCGATCCGATCACTCGCAGCGAGGAGATATCGAATTTCGACAACAGCGCCTCGTTCATCAGCAGCATGGACAAGAGCGTAGGCGGCGCGACCGTATAGATCGGCTTCTCGGCCTGGATTTGTCCGAGGAAAATCGGCAGATCGAGCGGGTGATGGTTGATGAGTACGCCGCCAAGAATGAGCCACGGCACGATCATGCCGCCGATGCCGGCCATGTTGACCAGCGGGAACGGATTGAGCATGCGCGCTCCCGGCTTAAGACCCGCGCCGTCGATCGTGCCGAGCGCGATGCTCAGCCATTCGTTATGACTGCGCGGCACGGCTTTTGGCTTTCCGGTCGTGCCGGAAGTAAAGCACAGCGTGATGATATCGTCGGCGCCATTGCAGACGTCGGCGCGGCGGCGTGCGAGCAACGCGCGATCTGCCGATGTGTTGGCGATCGCGGCCAGCGTAAGAACGGATGCGCCCGGGCCTATGGCGGCGCGCACCGCCGGTTCGGACGCGCTGTTGACGACGAAGACGGATGGCGCGACGAACTCGCCGAGCTGTTTGAGTTCATATTCCCTATATTGCATCGGGAACGGGGCGATGATGGCGCCGATCCGTGCGACCGCTAGATAAGCTGCGACCAACTCGGCGACGTTATGCAACTGCACGGCAACGACGCCGTCGACGGCAACACCCGCCGCGATCACCGCGGTGGCCATGCAGTCGACGAGGGCGTCGAGTTCCGACCAGCTCAGGCGCTGCGGTGCGCCACCGTCGAGCGCCGTGCGATTGGGCGGATCGATAAGCGCCAGCGCTGCGGGACGGTCCGCCACATGACGGCGGAAAATATCGTCGATGGTGGTGTCGCCCCACCAACCGCGATTGTGATACTCGGCGATCTTTGCAGCGTCTGACAGCCTCATGTCACGCCTCCCGGATAGCGCGCCACGCCGGCCGAGGGGCCGCGACAGCGTCTTGGTATTCCCGCCTGATGCGCTCAACGATCGCCGCGGCCGGTTCGACCGACTTGACCGACCCCACCCCTTGCCCGGCCGACCAGATGTTCTTCCACGCCTTATACTCCGCTTGCGGATCGCCGACGTCGATCTTGCGGCCCGCCGGCAAGGCTTTGGGATCATACCCCGCCGCACGGATCGTCGGTATCAGCATGCTGGCGCGCGCGCCGGTGAACGCGTCGGTGATGATAAGATCGGCCACCGTCGAAGCGACCACCATATCTTTATAGGCGTTGGCTGCCCTGCTCTCCTGCGCGGCAATAAACGGCGTGCCCACATAGGCAAGGTCGGCCCCCATGATTTCCGCCGCACGCACGGCAGCCCCGGTGCCGATGCTGCCGGCGAGCACGATCGGGCCGGCGTAAAACTCGCGCACGGCCTGCAGAAACGCAAAAGCGGAGAGTTCGCCGGTATGGCCGCCGGCTCCGGATGAGACCAACACCAATCCGTTGGCACCGGCGGCTACCGCCTTGTGGGCAAATCTAACACCATTGACATCGGCAAAGACCAGGCCGCCGTATTCGCGCACCACCTCGATGACCCGGATCGGCCCGCCCAGCGCGGTAATGACAATTTTCGGCTTGAACTCGCGTAGCAAGGCAAGTTCGTCGTCGAGCCGCGCGTAGGTCGGGTGTACGATCATGTTGGCGGCGTACGGCGCGTCGGTATCGCGCAGTTCGCGCCCAAGCAGCTCGAGCCAGCCGCGCAGGTCGGCAAGCGTGCGGCCGTTGGGAAATGGAAAAGCGCCGACGATCCCGGCACGGCAGGCGGCGAGAACGAGTTCCGGGCCGGACACGAGAAACATCGGTGCCGCCACCAGCGGCAATGCCAGGCGGTCGGTCAGCCAGGAGGGCAGTCGCGTGCTCATTCCGGCAATCTGAGGCGCGCGGCGATATTGTTCTTCTGCATGTTGGATGAGCCACCGACGATCGGCATGACGCAAATGTCGCGGACGTAGCGCTCCATATCGTAGCCCTCGGCGCAGCCATAGGCGCCCATGACCTTCTGGCAGGTGAGAACGATCTCGACGGCAGTGTCACCGACGAACAACTTCGCCATCGAGCTTTCGACGCTGCAGGGAAGGCCGGCATCGGCGAGTGCCGCCGCGTGGTAGATCATGTGCCGGCAGGCTTGCAGCTTAGTCTTTGCTTCGACAAGCGCATGACGGACCGCCTGATGCGCGCAGATCGGCTTGCCGAACTGCTTTCGCTCCTGCGCGTAAGCCCAAGCGTCGTCGACCGCCGCCGCGGCAATGCCGTAGGCCGTCGCAGTAATCTCCAATTTTTCCACATCGAGCGCCGGGCCGGCCAGCTGCTGCCAGCCCTTGTTCCATGCCTCGGGTCCGCCGAGAATATTGCCCGCCGGCACGACCACGTCGTCGAAGATGACGTCGGTCGTTGCCGCGTAACGGAGGCCGATGTGGTCGATGTCCTTGATTGTCACCCCCGCGACCGTGGGTGGCACGAGAATGAATGAGAGATTCCGGTAGCGCGGAGCCTCGCGATCGGATTTGACCAGGCACAGGATGTAATCGGCAAAGCGCGCACCCGTGCACCAGCGTTTGACTCCGTTGAGAATGACCGAACGTCCGTCGTCGGAAAGACGGGCGTTTGTCGTGACACTCGCAAGATCACCGCCAACATCGGGCTCGGACAGGCCGTAAGCGAAGAGAATGTCGCCGCGCGCGAGCTTCGGCAGGAGATCGCGCTTTTGCGCCTCCGAGCCGTTGGCACTGATGTTGAGGCCCCCATAGAACGCGCAGTGGATGAACGGGCCGGCGATCGCCGCCCCGCGCCGGGCGAGCTCGTCGATCGTGGTGACGGCGGCCACAAGGTCCCTTCCTGCGCCGCCGTATTCTTCATCAATGGTCAGGCCGCAAACGCCAAGCCCGGCGAGCTTGCGAAAGACATCCATCGGGAAGGTGCGCTCGCGGTCCCAGCGGCGAATGTCTTCGCGCCGCATTTCGCGCTCGACAAAGCGCCGCAGGCTCTCGCGTAGCGCCACGATATGCGAAGGCTCTTCGACTGCGTAACCCATGTTTCAGTGCCCGGAGAATTTCGGCTTGCGCTTCCCAAGGAAGGCGTGGACGGCTTCCTGGTGGTCGGCCGAGACGTTGCTCATCATCTCGTAGGCTACCGACGCGTCCATCACTTCGTGCGCTCGTCGCCGCAGCGGGATATTGGTGACCGTTTTGGTCCAGCGGATCGCAAGCGTCGCGCCGCGGGCAAGCGTGTCCGCCATAGCATCGACCCGGGCGTCGAGCTCGACGGCCGGCACGACGTAATTGACCAGCCCGATACGTTCGGCGCGCTCGGCGGTGAGCATTTCGCCGGTCATCAGAAATTCCTTCGCGCGGGCAAAGCCGATGAGCTGCGGCCAGATCACTGCGCCGCCGTCGCCGGCGACGAACCCCATTTTCACGTGCGGATCGCCGATCACCGCCTTGTCAGAAGCGATGATGATGTCGCACAGCAGCGCGATGGTTGCGCCGAGACCGGCCGCGGCGCCGTTAAGCCGGCATATGATCGGCTTTTCCAGTTCCAGCAGGCTAAACACAATCCGCTTAGCGTCGGGGCCGATGGCGCGGAACTCGGCCGGCTCGTCGATCATCCCTTGCATCCAGGAGGCGCTGCCGCCGGCGCAAAAGGCGCGGCCGGCCCCGGTCAAGACGACCACATCGCAACCCGGATCGCGATTGATCTCCTCGAACACGACAGAGAGATCGTGGTGCATGTCGCCGTCGACCTGATTGAGTGTATCCGGGCGGTTGAGCGTGACGCGCAGAATGCGCTCGCGCCGCTCGAACGTCAGGCATTTGTAGCCGGCGTAATCTCCCCAGGTCATCACCGATCCTTGTTATTGATTATGGGATCAACTCGGCCACATGGCCGACAAAACCACAAGAGCCACCGACCGTTTGCTGGTACCCATGCCAGCCGCGAACCAAGTGCCCCCGACGCACCGGCAAATTGCATTGAATTCAATGATGCTCGCTCAGCATGGTGACGGCTTCCAGCTCCACGTCCTTTTGCAGATACTCAAGGCGCCTGGGCCAGAAAAGCGCGACAGCCGAACTCTTCTGGTGCTCACGCAGCTCTTTCGCGGTCCGCCAGTTCTCGTAAAAGATAAACAAGTTCGGATCGCGATCGCTCACGTGCAGGTGATAATCGACGCAGCCGGGCTCCTTGCGCGACTGGTCGACGAAACCATGGAGCAGCTTAAGAAGTTCGTCCCGCTTTTCCGGCTTCGCATGAAGACGGGCAACGATGGTGCGCTCCGGTTTCACAGCCTCAGCAAGGATGACTATCACTATCACTAGCGGTAGGCTTGGGACGCCGTCATCCAAGGATTAGGCGAGGCGAAATCCCCTAACCGCTCCAACTTCCCTCTATTACCAACAGCCGTCGCAACGTACAAGACATCGAGCGCTCTCGACAATGGCGGGGCCACGGTTTAATCGATGGTTCGTTCCACCGGCAGCTTTCGCCGCCACTCGGGCGCCGTAAGCACATATTGAAAGCTCGGGATGCCGCTTTGCTAAAGTAACGCTCCATAAGTTGTCATTATGCGCGCAGCCGCGAAGCGGTCCTAAGCTCCCCCAGGCAGTGGTACGACGAGCAGTACGACATCACACCGTCGTCACTCGTCTAAGGCCCAAAGATTTAAAGGGTTTCTCCCGCGCCTGTCACACTCATCAAGGCCGGATACAGAAGCGCAAGACCGACTTTCTCCAAATCATCACTTTCGGCTTGCAACGCGCGGCCGGTCCATACAGATGGGCCAATCGCGACCGATGCACCGCAGTACGGAATGTCTGCTAAATGCCGAAAATTGCGATGATACTTCGAATTTGCGATGCCATTGCCTTTACTAAAGGAGCGAACCTTGGTTTAGGATGCGTAGCCGCGGCCGTATCCCAGGAAAACGTCCACGCAAGGAAATAAAATCCGATCGCCAGCAAATACAGGAATGCAAATCCGAAATACATCGAATTGTATTCCATCAAACCACCAAACAGCGCACCCATCAGATTGTAAGCGAGCGCGGTAGAGATGTTGACATTGGCCTTGCCGATCAAAGTCGAAAAAACGATTCCCGAAAAAAATAACGGGATTGTCAACAGCACGCAACTCACAATCAGACTCGCCAAGGGCGAATTCAAAGCGATTAGTTCGTGGTTGCGCGCAGAGACATATCCGACGAGCAAGCTCACGAATAATCCAAGATAGGCGAAGGCCGTCCGCTGAACCATCTTCTGCTGGACGATGAGGTTGGCGAAGAATGCCATAACCAGGACCAGAACGATGGTCGCCGCGATGACGTACCAAGTGCCGCCGAGATGCAGGCCTAGCTCGGTAATGGCCTTGGTCTCCACCAGCATGAAGCCGGAGCCGAGAAAGAAGAACGGCATATAGCCGCGCTCGATCGGGCCCGACAAGCCGATGGTCTTACGCACGAACAGATGGCTGAGAAGCAGCACCATTCCGAGCGTAATCATGTAGCTGACAGGATAGGTGCGCTGGATCATGTAGAAGAACGGCCAATCATCGGTCGGGATACTGGATTCGGGGTAGGGCTGCGCGAAATAATCCGAGGCATTCTTGAAACCAGTAGAGGCGAAGACACTCGCGTCCGGCACTTTGACGTCCTGGCCTTTCTGCGCGATGAAGGCCGTGGTCGTATGTGAATCATACCCCACGCGAACGGCCAGCGGCTTTCCAGCGCCCGGCATATCTTGCAGAATATGCGACAGCTTGAAGCCTAGCGACTCGTTCGGTAGCGCGAATGCGACGGACAGCACGCCATCCGGCTTAAGCAGCTTGAATGCCTCCATGATCCCTTCACGCGTATAAACATAGGAATCCACGCGCAGGTTGGAAGCGTGACTGATCGCAGTGTGGGAATCCAGCACGCCGTAAATGATCAGGTCGTATTTCTGATGCGTCGTACGAAAGAAATTGCGGGCATCGTTGATAGTTAGCGTAACCCGCGGATCGTCATAAGGATGTTCAGGATGATAGAATTTGCCGAGATAAGCTATGGCTGGATCAATCTCGATAGCATCCACGTGTAACGCGCCCATGCGCAGGGCCGCCGCCACGTCGTTGCCGCTGCCAGCGCCGACAATTGCGACGCGCTCGGGTTTCTTCTTGAAATTGAATGGAAATTCGTAATAGGCCCGGGCATAGCGGTTTTCCTCGGACTCATGCCCACGATTGCTCTCCGCCAAGTTGAAGACCTTTTGATAATAATATCCGCCTGCCAGGATATTCATTAGGCCATCTGGTTTCGCCGTGCGCTCCAGCAATTGATACGGAGAATAGATTCGCTGGGTTTCCGGCCGCACCGGCCAGGCCAGGACGGTAAGCAGCAGGCAAAAACTCGCGACTCCGACAGGAAGGCGCGCGTCGCGTGACAACACAAAAATCAGCAAGATACCGCCAGCCGCGGTGAACCAAACTTCTGGCGGCAGCCAGAACAAGCTCATGACGAACAGTGCCACAACTCCAAGAATGCTGCCCACTAGATTGAGGCCGTAGGCTTTCAGTGCATTCGTGGAGCGGAGCAATTTGCCGCAGAGTTGACCGACCGGGTAACAGACGCATGCACAAAGAATGAAACTCATTGCCAGCAGCAAATAAAGCGGCAGACTCCGGCGAAACAAAGTAAACCAGTCGAAACCGTCCATCACGATATTGACAGACGTCTGCTCTTGCATCGGGAGGGCCGCAAAAAAATCGTTGTCTGCACCGACACCGTAGTGCAGGAGCGTGATGACGCCGACGAATAGCGCAAGCATCGGCAGCACCAACGCGGGAGCGCACCGCTGTTTTTCCGCTACCGCGTAACCCGCTCCCAGACCCAAGAAACAGGCCAGCAGCGTGAAATTCTTGAAGAATGAAAACACCGGGAAGACCGATGCCAACCAGCGGATCATCACCAGCTCCAAGAGCAGGCTGACCATCGTCACAAGCACGATCAATCTCATCTTTTCTTTTGTGCTTGAATTTTCATATCCGACCTCGAAGAGGCTGCCCATCACGTCGATCTGACGCTCTAACGGACGCGCGAGCCAAACCGGATAAAAGATGACGAAGAGCGCCACCACGCCCAATAAGGCGCTAAGCGAGGTCATGAACAAAGTTATCGTGTCGAAGGTTGCATTTTCCAGAAACTGGCGAAGCGCCAGCGTAGAATATACAATCACCAGGATGCTTAGACAGGTGCTGAAAATTCGGACGAGGCTGCGATTGATGTCGTTATTCGCCCGCGGCATGTTCGCTGATTGTGTGACCATGTTCGACGGCCGTTCCAGCAATGGTTCGTAGCTGCCTAACACGCACTACTTGACGTAAACTTTAATACGCACTCGAAATGGAAAGGATTCGGGGTCTGGCTTAAACGGATATAGTTTATGAATTTGCAAATTTTCGTTGCAATCTGCTTAGTACTGGCCTGTTCTCCGGCACGGCAATCCTGCTTACAGGTCGCCTGCGGTGTTAACTAAGTTCAAAAAAGCCAAGTGGCTATTGATCGGCCCATGAATCCGCGCTCACCTTTTAGGTGCACAAAGTTATGGAGGCAGTTCTGATCAAGCTGACGTCCGCTTCGGGTCATTTTCGACCGATCCAGCGGGTTTTGCCTGCCGGTCGATGTCTGCTTCAGCCTTCAAAGCGGACCTGAAGCCGGACAAAGCCTTAGCCCGTATCACGACGGTGCACACAATTTGGTCGGCAGGCTTTGGCTGCCGCTAACGAGCGCAGACCCCTGGCTTGAGTTGGCAAATGCTCCCGACCGGTACGATGCGAGTACGACTGCGGTACGATCTCTTCCTCTTGAGCCCATTTCGAACCGCAAAATAACGGCTCGGCAAATCGATCCGTCCCATCATCAACAGGTTTTTGAGGACATTAGCTGATGCAATAAAATTCAACCGGATAATTTTCCTTCGTCGCCGGGAAAAAGCAGGGCTGCTTGACGCCTATCCGAGCACTTCCGCTTTCCCCTCAACTGCACGTCTGCTTCACCCCGACAAGCGGACATTAATCGGTGCCTCTCGATGTCAGCTTTGGGCCGACAGCCGACATCGGGGCGGTCTAGCCGTGTCGGGGTGACTCAAATAAGCTGGTCGCCGATCTTGATCGACGCAAGCGCGGACAGGCATTTCGACCGGGACATGACATGGTAATTTGGTTCTTGACGGCGCAATCCACCGTGGCGACGCGGCGTTGGGGGGGGCCCGCCATTGTGACGCTCGCGGCGATGGCCGCACTGGCGACGCTGACCGCCGACGCCGCGGCGAGACAGGCGCGACCCGCGCCAACCACCGAGGCGACGATGCCGCGCGAGGCAGGCGAGCCGATCATAGCGATCGTGTCGATCAGGAGCCAGCAGGTCACTTTCTACGACGCCGACGGATGGATCCTGCGCGCGCCGGTGTCGACCGGCACCACAGGACGCGAGACGCCAGCGGGCGTGTTCGCCATCATC
>Ga0116223_10004696_pt1 | contig 11782 bp, 11 predicted proteins | sample Sb_taG_3_FD_90092 | JGI IMG/M metagenome (GOLD analysis project Ga0116223, IMG submission 90092) | Peat soil microbial communities from Weissenstadt, Germany - Sb_50d_a_PC metaG | ecosystem: Environmental > Terrestrial > Soil > Wetlands > Peat | place: Germany: Weissenstadt | collected 2010-09-21 | reverse complement strand
GCATCCAGGAGTACGCCGACAAATTCAAGAAGGCCATCTACAGCGCCACCGACAAGAAGCTCGACCACAACTGGCTGTGGAACATCAAGGCCGACTGCGCGTTCCCGAGCGCCACTCAGAATGAGATCAACGCGAAAGACGCGGCCAATCTCATCAAGAACGGCGTGAAGGTCGTCAGCGAGGGAGCGAACATGCCGAGCACCCTCGAAGCCACCAAGTTGTTCCTCGACGCCAAAGTCCTTTACGGACCGGCCAAGGCCGCCAATGCCGGCGGCGTTGCCACCTCCGGACTGGAAATGTCGCAGAACAGCATGCGCATGTCCTGGACCCGTCAAGAAGTCGATGATCGTTTGCACAAGATCATGATTGCCATCCACCAGAACTGCTACGAAACGGCCGAGAAGTACGGCACGCCCGGCAACCTGGTGAACGGCGCCAATATCGCAGGCTTCCTGAAGATCGCGAACGCGATGCTGGATCAGGGGCTGGTGTAGTTGAACGCGGCTTAGAGAATAACTATTCACCCCGTGTCATCCTGAGCGGAGCCAAGCCATGCGTGAAGCGCATGGCTTGGCGTAGTCGAAGGACCCCTACACCCTCTCCTGCGCCCGAAGCCGCATCGCCACACCCAATAAACACGCGGGCTCTACAGGCTGCCGAACAACTGTGTTCGCCCGTGGCTTTGGGAAGGGCACGGCTTCAGCCGTACCGCTACCGGCTTGAGGGTCGGGTGGCCCGGTCTTCGGTTTTGGTTTCCTCTCCGATTACACGACTGTGGGTGCCCCGTCCTTGCGTTCTTTGCAAGGGCGGGACGCGATGCCGTCGATGCGACATGCGTCCGTCCCATTGTGTGAACATTCCAACTCCCACCCTTCGCAAAGTGCGCGAAGGATGGGGCACCCCCCGCGCTAGTGTGCCAGCGAGATCAAAAGCCTGGGCCACCCGCCTGGAGAATTGTCATCCCGAGCGGAGCGAGGGATCTGCAGTTGATCGAGAGACAAAAACGACGCGGGAGGGAGCAATTCCTCCCGCTGTTTCATGTGCGGAAAACTCGTGTAGAGACGGGGCTTGCCCCGTCTCAGACTGCCGAACAACTCTGGCTCACCTAGGCTTTGGGAAGGGCACGGCTTCAGCCGTGCCGCCCATAGCCAATAAACACGAGGGCTTTAGCCCCTGAGGGCCGGACTGCCTGTTCAGAGAACCAGGTTGTGAGACCAGGAACGTTCTTTGTCAAACCGGATGCGCAACGCGGTGGCTCTGTGCGTACGCCAAAATCGCCTCGACGCGATCGGGCGGCAATTCAAACTGTTCGGCGATTTCGGAGACGCTCATGCCATAGTCGAAGTTATCGACAATCGCGTTGGCTGGCATCCGTGTGCCGTGCAGCACGGGAGCGCCGCTTTGCACTCCCGGCTTGATTTTCGACTAACGGGCACTCCGACCAGTCGATTTTATCTCGGTAGCCACGGCGACCTGCCGGCCATTATGATTCCATGGTTTCGCTCAAAATAAGCCTATGGTGCGATCAGTCAGCCGCCCACCCTTCGCGAAAAGTGCGAAGGATGGGGCACCCCTGCGCCAGTCGTGCCAGCGAGGTCAAAAGCCCGGACCACTTATATACTTGGCACACGTTATGTGCCATACCGCTCGTCGTCGTGACAGGGTTGCTAGGTTGCATCGTTGTGAAACGGACATTGCGAGAAGTCCCCTTCCGCTCCCTTCCGATAGCTACAAAAGACGGTTTGATGGGACTGCTTAAAAATGTCGACGTATCCCACCTCGCCCCAAATATAGGTGTACCAGCTGGAAATATTCTGTTTGTCGATCTCTTGGGCGGGAATCTCATTAGCAAATTTAGTCGGATACTGGGCGCTAGGTATCAAAACCCCAACGCTTCTCTCTGGGATGTGGACTGGATGCGGCAGTTCCTTAAATTCAATCGGCGAGAACCGCATATGAAAGTGGGCAATGACGTGTTTAGCTACAGTTCTTCCAGAATTGAAGAGCGTCACCCTATCCGATTTGACTTCAACTGCTCCTATCCACGCACGCTGATCCAAATGGAATTGCTCAATCGTCGCGTTCAGGGACTTGTCACTAGTCTTTTGAGATTCACTGAGGGCTTGTTGGGCGATTTCTTGTTGCGCAGTAATAGCACTGGCGTTATCCGTCTTGGCTTGTTCGCGAGCGAGCTTCATTTCCCTGTATTGGGCCTGCATAGTGCGCCATTGGGCGCGAGAATAGTGAACATAGAAGCCAGTAAGAACGGTTATGACAACAGTTGCTATAGCTGTAACGAACGGGCCTTTCTCGTCAATCCAGTTAACGACTATGATCGTGGCCCTTCCAATTGCTTTCAGCACCCTCATCGCGTGCTGGGCGTAATGCCGCTGTTGTTCGGGCTCTTCTTGTTCACCGCTGGGTGGGGTGGAGTTGGCCGTATTTGGATTGGTCCTGATCTTCTCCAAGTCGGATTCGGATTGATCGTGATTATCACCGGACTGTGGTGTGTCTACCATGGTTTTGGACTCATTGAATTTGAGGTATATCCATGGCGGGTGGGCCACCTTAACGGGGAAGTATAACGCGGGTTTGTCTTTTAACATTGACCGAAATAACTGGGGGTGCGCCACTTCTCGCGCTTTTCGAGAAAGCTTGCCCTGTTTTGCCGAAGCCCCGAGCGAAGCCGAGGGGGATAGCCGAAGGGTGGCCTGCCGAACCGCCCACATCGTTCGACTCCGCGTTACGCGGACGGGTGCCCCAGGTCTCGCGCTTTTCGAGACCCGGGATTCCGCTGCTCCTCGAACGGGACACTCGCCTGGAATGCCCCGCCCACCAAATAATGAGTCTTGTAAAAATTACAGCGTAATAAGTGCCCACTAGTGGCTCTTTAACCACACCCGAATTATGAGCATTATCAATGACTTGGCAGGCGGCTCAGATGGCGGTTCCGCTCACCAAAAACGCAGGGCGAAACCAGCTTTCGCTGTTTGTTCGGTGGATGCCGAACAGCCGATTCCAGTCATCGGCTACCGATTTTTCATCACATCCAGCCAGTGACCACCATCACAGACATCCCACGCGCCATGCCCCAAAATGAAGATCTGATTGGCCAGTGTCGAAGTGTGTCCTTCTCCAGAGACGGACCTCGATGCCGCACAGAAGGCACTGTCAGCGCTCCTTGACAAGATAAATGATACCTGAGCAGTCGTCACCCGCTCCTAATCAGGACCAAAACGAAGTATTTCTCCGCTAAGTTGAGGCGATTAGCGGGCGTCAGCCCGCTGCCGAAATCTTGAGCGAAGCGAACGGATCTCGTAAGTCCTTATTCGTGAAGACTTTGCATATAAGTCGTTATTCCTGAAGACTTTGGCTGGAACCATGCGCTAACTCTATGATTCTAATATATCGAGAAAATAGGGGGGGTGGGGGGGTACCAGCCAGATCGTTCGCGACGATGCAACAATGGAGCGACGGCTGCGACAGCTCTCCACTACCGCGCTCTCGCCAGCACCAGCGTGACATCGTCCGGCTGTTCATTGTCGCCGATCCAGTCCGCCACGGCGCCGGTAACAATTTCAGTGATGCGCTCCAGCGGCAAATGGCGATTCGCGCGCACCAGTTGGAGCAGCCGCTCCTCGCCGAACTCGCCATAATCGTTTTCCGGCTCCGTCACCCCATCACTGTAAGCCACCAGCACATCGCCGGGGCGGAGTTGCACGGTCGCTTCCGGAAAACTCAAGTTGTCGAACAGGCCGACCACGGTCCCGCCGCAGCTCAGCAACTGCGAAGACCCATCTTCGGAAATCAGGACTGGCGGCAGGTGACCGCCGTTCGCGTACGTGAGCCGGCGCGTCGCGCCGTCATAGATGCCCAAGAACAAAGTCGCGTACTTTGCCGCCGGAGTGCTTTCGTAAAGCTGATGGTTCAGCAGCGTCAGCAGCGCCGCTGGATACGCTTCGGCCCCCCCCAACTCAGAGGCTAGCATCAGCCCCGAGCCCCCCGCGGCACCGACCGTGGCGGGTTGGCGCAGCACGGATCTGTCTTCAATGTACGCCCGCACCGCCGAGTGGATCGTCGCCATCAGCAGCGCCGCCGAAATTCCTTTGCCGCTGATGTCGCCGACCGCCAGCATCAGCTTGTCGGAATTCAACGCGAGAAAATCGTAGTAGTCCCCGCTCACCGTACGCGCCGGACGGCAGAACCCGTGAACTTCCAGGCTTTCCAGTTGCGTGATCAACTTGGGGTAGAGCTGCTCCTGCACTTCCTGCGCGATCGCCAATTCGCCTTCCAGGCGCTGCTTTTCCTTCTGCTCCTGAACCAGTTTCTCGATCGATGTGGTCATCGAGTTGAAGGAGTTTGCCAGGGTTGCGAGTTGGTCGCTCGACTGCACCGTGATCCGGTGGCTGAAGTCGGCTCGATTGATGTGCTTGGTGGCTTCGTAGAGTTGGTCTACCGCCGACGTGATGCTGCGCGTCAGTTTGGTGCCAACGAACAGCGCCAGCAGTTCGATGATCGCGAACACAATCGCAATCGACAACAAAATATATTCCACGCCCTTGGCATAATCTCCGAGCGCCGCAAAAAGCCTCGCATAGAGCACCGAGGGCCGCGTCTCGACTTCCGCGAGCGCCCCTTCGCGCCGTCGTTCTCCCGTGGCCCAATCCACGACCTGCAGCGGGATCGGAAAGCTAATTTGAGGATCGAGCGCGCCGCTCGCGGGCGGAATCGTCCCGGCCGAGAAAGTTTGTTCGCGTTGTTTCCCGTCATCGAATGTCAGGTAGGGTTTCGAGGCGTCCGGCTGCGCCGGCGCCGTCGGACTCGCCGTCGGGCTCGCAGTCGGGCTCTCGGTTCCATAGACCGCAATCCGGCCGAGGTCCCCCGCGATCTTCTCGACAAAATTCTTGTCGAGCGGCTCGCTCAAAATCACGCGCAAAGATTCCGGCTCCGCCGCGAGCACGGTCGCCGTGCGCAGGTAGAGTGTGCCGTGGTCGCGCACGATCTCGCGGAAATCCCCGGTGATAAACGAAGGAGAGTCAAAGCCAGCCGCGCCCTCCGGCGCCGAGCAGTAAGGCTGCGGCTGGTTCCGGTGCCAGGCGCATACCTGCCGCCGCGACCACTCCGGATGACGCGGCCTTGACCGGCCGAGGATTCTGGCATCCAACTTTCCACCGCCCGAGATTTGCGTCGCCAGATGATTGGCGATGGCTCGGTTGGCTGCCTCCATGCTGCGCAGGTGAGTGGCGATGTCAGAAGTTACGACAAAGCTGGCGAACTGCCCGGCCAGAAGATAGAGCGTGATCAGCGAAATCATCACCAGCAGAAAAACCGGAATCACGCCAATAAAAACATACGTAACGATCAACCGGTTTCGCAGCCGCCACAGCAGTTGCGAACGCAGCCAGCGGAACCCGGCAATCGCGAGCAGCACAATCGCCAGCACGCTGAGAAAGATTACCCAGCCCGCCAGGCTCGCCGACGTTGTTGGACTCGCACGACGCGTTAGCCATTGCACCGCGAACAGAAGCAGGTCGAGCGCCAGCACGTAGAGCGCCGCCCACGCGATCCAGCTCTGCGGCCAGAGCCCTTTTTCGCGCAGCTTGCTCTCGAGTTCCAGAGAGATCAGTCTCATCCCGTTGCCTGAGTCGCCGCCCGATTACAGGACGCCGCCGTCATATCTCAGGATAGATGTCGAAAAAGGCCGCGAGACTCGTCTTGAGCTGCTTCTCGATTTCTGCCTTGCCGCCCTCGAGAATGTGCATGGCGACGTGCGCCTCCCGCCCATTCTTCAATTTGATCGTCGCCGCGCCAACCTCCGCGACCTCATCGGAGGGCAGCAGACGCAGACCGTACACCAATATCAGGTTTGCCATGCCACGATTGTAAGCCAGAGATTGTGAAGCGGAAGAGGGCGGACGAGGGCGCGTGGCATAAAACCACACTGTCAGTATTTATGCTGCGAACCTGCGGGACGCGATCCTATCCCGGTGGCCAGTGCAGCGAGCGCCCGCCGATCAGGTGCACATGCAGATGAAAAACCGATTGCCCCGCGCGCGGGCCCACATTCAGCACCGTGCGGTAGCCGTCTTCAATCGACCGCTGCCGTGCAATGTGCGCGGCCACTAGGTGACAGCGTCCCACCAACTCCGCGTCTTCTGCCGCGGCTTCCTTCAAGCCAGCAATATGTCTTTTCGGCATGACTAGCACGTGGGTCGGGCCTTGTGGGTTCAGATCTTCAAAGGCAAAAGTCTGCTCGTCTTCATAAACTTTCTTGGATGGCACTTCGCCGCGAATGATACGGCAGAATAGACAATCCGCCATAAGTGAGTCTCCCCTCGCTTGGGATTACGATCACCCGGCAAGTAACACACAGAGATAGGTGCTCTATATCTTCTGGAAGAAACAATATCACTCCGGCCAACAGCGCCCTGTAAATAATTGTCAGTCGAGCCGCACCAGAAACACCGACCCCTCTGGAGTCTCCGTCTCGTGGGCCAGAGTGGTTGCGCGCTGGCGGTCGTCGTCCAGCACTCGCACCCGCACCCACCAGTTTCCCACGGGACTCACAAACTTTAGGACTTTGGCCGTCTGGTAACGCTTCTGCAGGTGTTCCGCTAATTCCGCGGCCGCTCTTTGCCCGGTGAAGGAGCCGATCTGAACCGCCCAGCGTCCACCCCGATCGAGAGACACTGGCGCCTGCAGTACCTCCAGCCGAACCTTCGCCGTGCCGGGCAGGTACACATCCAGCGCCTTCGCGGCGGCCAGCGAAAGATCGACGATGCGTCCGACCACGAACGGCCCGCGATCGGTGATCCGCACCATTGCCGACTGTCCGTTCTTCAAATTTGTGACACGCACGATCGAGCCCAGCGGCAAAGTAAGATGTGCCGCCGTCATCGCGTGCATGTTGTAAACCTCGCCGTTCGATCCGCGCCGGTTGTGATACGGAGCGCCGTACCAGCTGGCCACCCCGGTTTCTTCAAAGATCGGTGTCGCGCCGGCGGGAACGTCGATCTTCTCGTCTTCGCCCGTCGTTTCCGCCGACGGCGGAGTCGCGGCCGGTTTTTCCTGCGGAAGTGACGGCGGGGGTGGAACCGGCGCCGGCGTATGTTTACGCTCACCACAGCCGCTCAGAAGCGCGCTGCCCAACAATAGAAGAGATAGAAGACATGGCAGTGGGCTTGGCAGCGGCCATGCCGCCGGCCACCGCAACGGCCGCCGCGCGTTACTGGACGGGTAGCTGCAAGGGAGGCAGTTCAAGAACTCTTGCGCTGCGATTCCAGAAAGTCCGCGAACTCGGAGAGCTTTCCCGCCGCCGTTCGCAGCGCCTTCGAGGAATGGGTTCGCACCGCGGGTACCACCTCGTCGTTCAGATACGTCACCAGTTCCGCCGTCTCCTTTTCCAGAGTCTCGGCGATATTCGCTACCGAGCGATTGAAGCGCGCGGAAGCCTCTTCCACCTTGCGGTCGAATTCGGTCATACCCATCCTGCCGGTTGGGGTTAATGTTCACGCGTGTGTCGCGGTTACCAGGCTTCATCATTATCGTGGGCCCTCTCCCGGCGGTCAATTGGCTTTGTGTGGAAGCGGGGCTGTGCCCCGCTTGGACGGGGCCCTTCGGCTCCGCTCAGGGCAGGCTCCGCCCCGTCCCCACACAAGGCGGGTCACGGTACAATCACGCCATGCGTCCGAGGATCGCCGTCGAATCGCCCCCGCTTTCTCTGATGTCCTTACTGATGCCTGTGCTGGTGTTCGTGCTGATGTTCGCGCCGGCCTGCACCTTTTACAGCGATCATCCGGCGCGCGCCTTGTCGGAAGCAACCGGAGGCGAGGGACTGGAGCGCGTCTTCTGGAAAGACGTGCAAACTGCGAACTGGGTCGAGGTGGAGCGCGCTCTCGCTTCGAATTACGCCGGCGTAACCCCCAGCGGAACGCTCGATCGCTCCGCCACGCTGGAGCAGTATCGCACGTGGCAGTTAAAGGACTATGCGCTCGGGGATCTGAAGACCGAGTTGAACGGAACCACCATCGTGGTGACTTATAGCATCACTCTGAACGGTGTCACCTCGAATGGAACCGCCGGCTCGCAACCGCTCCCCCCGGCGCCCCAGCACATGATGACCGTGTGGCAGCAGCAAAAAGCCGGATGGGTCGTCATCGCGCACAGCGTCAGCCAACAATAATGCGCGCACCCAGTTCCATCGCCGTGGAGACGCGGCTTGCCGCGTCTCCAGTTCCAATTCCACTGATCGACAAGGACCTGGCCGCTTTTCGGCGAGCTCTGCTCCGCTGGTACGACCAGCATCGCCGCAAGCTTCCCTGGCGCGAAACTCGCGATCCCTACCGCATCTGGCTCAGCGAGATCATGCTGCAGCAGACGCGCGTGGCCGCCGTGCGTGAACACTACCGGATTTTCCTCGAACGTTTTCCGAATGTCCAAGCGCTCGCCGCGGCTTCTGAAGAGGCCGTGCTGGCCGCCTGGAGCGGTCTGGGCTATTATCGGCGAGCGCGCATGTTGCATCAGGCCGCGCAGCAGATCGCTGAACAATACGGCGGCTGCTTTCCGCAGAATTCCGAAGTCTTGCTTGCTCTGCCCGGCATCGGACGTTACACCGCTGCCGCCATCGCCAGCATCGCGTTTGCCGAGCCCGTAGCCGTCGTCGATGGCAATGTCGAGCGTGTGTTGCAAAGATTTATCGGCATCAATCTCACCGCGCCGCAAACCTGGCCACACGCGCAAGCGCTTCTCGTCAAATCGCGGCCCGGGGACTTCAATCAGGCCATGATGGAACTCGGCGCACTCGTGTGCGTGCCGCGCGAGCCCCGCTGCGCAATGTGCCCGGTCCGGAAATGGTGTGTTAAGCAGGGAGAAGCTCCGCGCGCCGAGCCGCCCTCCCGCCAGAAAAAGAAACAAATCTGGTGTGCCCTTGAGTGGCGCGATGGCGTAGGCAATGGCAATGGTGGAGGCAAAGTGCGGCTGGTGCAACGCCCGAGAAAAGCCTCGCTGATGCCCGGCATGTGGGAACTGCCCCAATCGTCCGAGCCTCCGCGACCCTTGCCGGCTTCAGCGCGCTGGCGCACGTTTCGCCATTCCATTACCGTCACCGACTACACTGTTCATGTGTTGCGGAATACGCCGTTACGGAATGCGCCGTTGCCAGATACTTCGCCCGCCGCGAAAGGCAAGTGGATCGCCATTGATCGCATCCCGCAGATCCCAATCACCGGTTTGACGCGGAAAATCCTGAAGGCCGGCGGCATCATCTAATGTTGTGAGGCATTCTTTCTATGAAGTGGCTCGATCGCTTGTTCGGAGGTCCGAAAGACATGGCTGCATTGCCGGCCGGAACCAAAGCACCCGACTTGTCCTTGCCCGCCGTCGATGGCGGCAAATTCTCATTGCAATCCGCTCTCAAACAAGGGCCGGTACTCGCCGCCTTCTTCAAGGTCTCCTGTCCGGTCTGCCAATACATGTTTCCCTACCTTGAGCGCCTGCACAAAGCGCACGGCGACAGGAAAATCACGATCGTGGGCATCTCGCAGGACAACCAGCGCGACACCACCGCCTTTCTGAAAGAGTACGGTGTTACCTTCCGCACTCTGCTCGACGATCCGAACGGTTACGCGGTCTCGAATGCTTACGGCCTGACCAATGTCCCGACTTTGTTCTTGATTGGACAAGAAGGCGAGATCGAAATCACCAGCGTCGGATGGGTCAAACAGGAAGTGGAGGACATCAACCGCAAGCTCGCCGCCGCCCAGCAGATTACGCTCCCTCCGATCTTTCAGCCCGGTGAAGACGTCCGCGATTTCCGCGCTGGTTGAGGTTCGAAAAACTAATCCCGCGGTCGCGGGAAAAGAGCCGGTGCCGCGCTGCTTCTGCGTTTGCACTAGCGTAACTTTCGAGGCGCCCCGGCGGCGTGCTACCCTGCTGCTTAGTATTGCAGTTTCAGCAATTTGCAAGCAGCGCCATAGACTAGAGACAAACCATCGCCCATGCCCAAGCTCCCGGTTTTTCGGTTGCGTAATTCTGAACCGTCCAGTCGGCCCGATCTGCAATACCACGGGCCCACACTCGCGTTCAGCGATTTGCAACTGGGCGTCGACAATCTCCGCTGCGACGTTTTTCTCAGCCCGCGCATTACCGCGGATTTAAGTTTTCATCTCGCGCGTTACATCTGCCGCTTCGGTGAGGTGGAATCGCTGTTCGAAATGGACGTTCCGTCCGCGACCCACTCCAAATTCATACGCGCCGCCGAGGGCACCACCAAACTGCGCAAGCCCGGCCCTGCCGACCTGAAGACTCTGCTGGTCTCGATTCATCTCGCCATCCTGAATCGCGCCAAGGCAGAAGGCAATCCCTCGGTCGATGTGCTCGGCCGCCTGGCCGTGCTCAAGTTCATACGCACCGAACTGCAAGCGCAGTTTGCCAAGATTCTCGAACAGTGCCGCATGAAGTCGAAGTCGCTCGAGGGCGTGCGGCAGGCGAAAATGATGCAGACGCAGGAACTCGTCTCCGCTTTCCAGGTGGGCAAGAAGATCATCCTCCGCCGCGCGGGGCAGGAGATGTTTCGTCTGCTTCGCGAAATCGAAAAAGAAACGCTGGCCCGAACTCGCCGCTCGCTGCTCGGCGAATCACCCGCCGACTGCTATCGCCTGTTCCTCAATCCGCTGATTCTTACCGAAGACGGCCGCGACGATTATCTCTGCGCTGAGCACTATTATATGTTCGGCAACTTCGACAAAGATCCCGACCGTTTTCCCAGTCTCCGCCAGCTCGCGTTAAGTTTTTTGCGCGAACTTGGATACGGGGAAGGCATAGACGATGGGCATCTGGAGCAGGCGCTCAATGTTCCCGAAAACGCCGTCACCCTGGTTGGCGCCGGCAACGGCGAAGACCTGACGCAGGAAGATCGCAATCGAAACGACCGACTCGACATCTGGACCCGTTTGCTACAGCGCCAAAGCGTTCTTTTGCACGTCGTTGCCTCTTATGAAGCCGTTCCTCTGCTCGCAGAATATGCGCCGCGGGTGAATCCGCAGCAGATCAAGAACGCGCTGATCTTCCGCGAAGAAGCAGGGCGCGTCGAAAAAATCATTGCCGAAAGCCGGCTCGATTCCGACCGGCTCTTTGCCGCCGTCGGACGCGTGGCCTCCTGCCGCGGCTCGGAGCGCAGCCGCTTTGCCGCGCGTCTTCTGCACGATCTCTTTTGCTATCACCGCGATCTGCGCGGACTGGAAGCACTGAGCGCCGGTTTTGACCGTATCAATCTGGTGAGCGACGACAAAGTCCGCAAACTCTCCACGCTCAACGGCATGCTCTACGAGTTCTTGCCTCCCGAAGACCAGAAGCCCGCCGAGGATCGTGTCCTTCACCACGTGATCCTGAAGGCCGACGTGCGCGACTCTTCGCGCCTCACCCGCTCGCTGATGGAAAAGGGCATGAACGCCGCCTCGTATTTCAGCCTCAATTTCTATGATCCGGTAAACAAGTTGCTGGCGAAATACGGCGCCACCAAAGTCTTTCTCGAAGGCGATGCCATCATCGTGGCGCTGCTCGAGCGCGAAGGCGAAGCCATGCTCAGCGTCGGCCGTACCTGCGTCCTGGCGTGGGAGAGTGTGAGCCTGCTGCGCGAGTACAACGAACTTCTGGAGAGCTCCGGTCTGCCCCCGATGGAAGTCGGCCTGGGCATCGCCTACCAGGATTCGCCTCCGCTCTACCTGATGGATGGCGAGCACCGCATCATGATTTCCGACGCCATCAATGAGAGCGACCGTCTCTC
>Ga0116223_10004694_pt1 | contig 11784 bp, 9 predicted proteins | sample Sb_taG_3_FD_90092 | JGI IMG/M metagenome (GOLD analysis project Ga0116223, IMG submission 90092) | Peat soil microbial communities from Weissenstadt, Germany - Sb_50d_a_PC metaG | ecosystem: Environmental > Terrestrial > Soil > Wetlands > Peat | place: Germany: Weissenstadt | collected 2010-09-21 | reverse complement strand
GGCGATCACCGGGTTCACCAATACCCAGGCGGCTCAGGCGCCGCCCACCGCGCCGTACAATACCAATAACAATGTGGTGCTGTCGCCCGTGAGCTTCTTTTGGGGTGGCGCTATCACCGATCACGTCGGAGCCTTCGCCCAAGTCACCTATAACGCGCCGCCCGTCGGCGGCTTCAGCGACCCATTCGGGCATACCTGGACCTGGGACAACACCGACGTGCGGTTCGCCGATTCCACGACGATCGGGCGCACCAACATTACCTACGGGATCACGGCGAACAACAATCCTACCGTTCAGGATCCTTGGAACACGACGCCGGCCTGGTCGTTCCCCTACGCGGCGTCGACGGTCGCGCCTTCGCCTGGAACCCACACCATCGTCGACGGCACCTTCGCCGCTCATGTCGGCAGCGTCGGCGCCTATGCCTATATCAACGATGCGCTCTATCTGGAGGCGACGGCCTACCACACGCTCGGTTTCAACGCTCAGAACGATCTGGGCACCGATCCATTCGGTGCGCCGGGTACGTTTGATTTCGCGCCCTACTGGCGCGTCGCCTTCGAACCTCACTTCGGCAACAACTGGCTCGAGATCGGAACCTTCGGCATGTTGGCCGACATCCATCCGTGGACCATGCCGGGAACGTTCACCACGACGACTTTTTCGCAGACCGATAAATTCACCGACATCGGCATGGACGCGCAATACCAGTATCAGGGCTCCAATTTTTGGTTCACGGCGCGCGGCACCTACATCCACGAATACCAAAAGCTGGACGCCAGCTTCCCCAACGGGCTTGCCTCCAACCTGACCAACGATCTCAACGAGGCGCGGGCTTACGCGTCGTTGGCCTACGGCAATAGCAACAGGGTGGTGCTGACCGGCCAATACTTCAATACCTGGGGTAGCCCCGATCCGATCGTGTATGCCGGCCTCGCCAGCGGTTTCAGTCCGAACAGCGACGGCTGGATCGGCGAGATCGCCTATATCCCGTTTGTCTCAAGCGTTGCGCCAGGATGGCCGTGGTTCAACGCGCGCATCGGGTTGCAATACACCTGGTACGACAAATTCGACGGCACCAGCGTTGGCGCGAAGGCCAACAATACGCTGTTCCTCTATGCCTGGGTCGCAATGTAGCTCTGGGAGGTCGCGATGAAAACAATACTGCTCGGATGCGCCGCAGTTTCGCTGCTGACCGCATCCGCGTTCGGCGCGGACCTTGCGGTGCCGCCGCCGGTAGCTCCGCTCCCTCAGCCCTTCTCATGGACAAGCTGCTATGGCGGAGCCCAAGTCGGCGGCAGCGTGTCGCGCAAGGACATCACCGATCCCGTGCAACTGGCGCAGGACTCCGTTATCGCCGCCGGCACGACCGTGGGCGTCACCACCACCCGACTCGATTCCACGGGCTTCCTGGCGGGAGCGCAGATCGGCTGCGACTATCAGTTCTATTCCCATCTGCTGATCGGCGTCGAAGGCGAGGTTGCCGGCTCAACCACGAAAAGCAGCACGGTTGTTGGATTCCCGGCCTCTCCCGGGGACCAGGGGGTCGTCAGCTCGAAGACCGATTTTCTCCCGAGCGTCACGGCGCGGCTCGGCGTCGCCTTCGATCGCGTGCTGTTCTACGGCAAAGGCGGCGTGGCCTGGGCGGGCGACCAGACCAACGTCGTCGGCAGCATCGGCGGCACGCCGTTCAGCTTTCAGGGATTGTCCACGCGCACCGGCTTCGTCGCGGGCGGCGGTGTGGACTGGGCATTTTCCGGGCCCTGGTCGGTCAACGTCGAATACGACTACTACGGATTCGGCCATGGCAACGTTTTCATGACCGATTCGATCAACGGCTTCACCGGGCTGGTCGACACCAAGCAAAGCATTCAGGTCGTCAAGGTGGGACTGAACTTCCACCTGTGGTCATCCGATGAGTGAGGCAGGGCGGAGCCGTCTATGAAGATTTTCGGCCCACGATCGGTTTTGCAGGCCGCCGCGCTGGCGCTGGCGTTGGCGCTTTCGGGGCCGTGCCACGCCGAAGACGCCAAGGCGTCGGCTGTTCCGGACAAGGACGTTCAGGCCAAGCTCGCATACTGCGAGGTCTGCCACGGCGTGTCGGCCCAGGGCTTTCGCGGCTATTACCCGATCCCGCGCCTCGCCGGCCAGCAGACTGAATATCTGCAAAATCAGCTCAAGGCATTCATTGAGCATCGCCGAACCAACAACATCATGTTCAATGTCGGGCACGTGCTCAGTCCGGCGATGGTCTCGGCGCTGGCCACGAATTTTCACGATCTCGATCCCAAGCCGCTTGGCGGTGCGCCCAAAGACCTCGTCGCCGCCGGCAAGAAAATCTTCGACGAGGGAATTTCCTCGGGCAATGTGCCGCCGTGCGCTTCCTGCCATGGTCCGGATGGCAAGGGCAACGGCCCGTTTCCGCGGTTGGCCGGCCAACTGTTCGACTACGTCACCAGCAAATTGACCAATTGGGACAAGGAGCGCGGCCAAGACCCGAAGAATCCCGACACCTCGGCGATCATGGAACCGATCGCGCATGGCTTGAGCGAGCCGCAGATCAAAGCGGTCGCGGCCTATGTCAGTTACCTGGAGTAATCCCGTGCGCTGTCTCGATGCGATCAGAACCGGCGGGGAAACGATGGCCTCAAGTCGCTGGCGCATCGATACCAAGCGTCGGCACGACCGACCGAAGCGTCGTATTGCCGGTGCTTTCGGCGCAAGGGTTGCTTTGGCGATCGCGTTTCTGGCCGTGTTTTCTGTCACAGTTTGCCGCGCCGGTGACATGAACAAGGTTGTGACGGGGGGCATCCAGGCCAAGCTCTCGTATTGCAAAGACTGTCACGGGCCGTCGGCGCAAGGCTATGACGGATATTTCCCGATCCCGCGCCTCGCCGGCCAGCAAACCGAGTATCTGGAAAATCAGTTGCGGGCCTTTATCGAGCACCGCCGCACCAACAATATTATGTTCAACGTGGCGCATGCCTTGAGCCCGGGGATGATCGCGGCGCTGGCGGCGGATTTCAGGGCGCTTGATCCCAAGCCGATCGGCGGCGCGCCGACGCGTTTCGTTGCCCTGGGCCGGACGATTTTCCAGGATGGAGTTCCCGACGCCAATGTCGCGGCTTGCGCCGCCTGTCACGGGCCAGAGGCCACGGGCAGCGGGCCGATTCCGAGACTGGCGGGTCAACTGTATCCCTATCTCATCAAGGAGCTGGTGAATTGGGGCAAGGAACGCGGACAGAATCCGGCAAAACCGGACACGTCGGCCATCATGAGCCCGGTCGCGCACAGTCTCACCAGGTCGCAAATCGAGGCGGTCGCGGCCTATGTCAGTTATTTGAAGTAGTTGTCCGGCATGTCGCCGTTCATGAGGGGCACAGAGCGTGGAATTGGGATCATGAGCTACGTCCGGCTGAAGATAGCGGTCATGGCAATGGCTTTCTCCACGGCTGCCGCGCTGGCGGGTCACGCGGAGAATGCCGCCATCCGCAATTGCAACTGGTGCCACGGCGGATCCGGACAGGGCTATACGCCGGCGCCGCGATTGGCCGGACAGCGGCCGCAGTATGTCGCGACACAGCTGATGAACTTCAGCAGCCACGCCCGCGACAATCCATTTTCGAAAATGTATATGTGGGGCGCCGCGGCCAATCTCAGCCGTCAGACGGTCCACGATTTGGCCGCGTATTATTCAACACTGTTCCCTCGCGCGGCAAATGACGGCGACAGGGATCTCGTCGCCGAAGGTCGAGCGATTTATCAGGAAGGGATGCCGGATTCCAACATCGTGGCCTGCGTCGTCTGCCATGCCCCGAATGCAGAAGGCGTCAGGGGGATTCCTCGCCTCGGAGGCCTGGCCTATTCCTACTTGAAAAGAAGGCTCGAGCAGTGGGGCGAAGGATATCATGCCGCCGCGGGCCCGCCGATGCCGGACATTGCCGGCAAATTGTCGCAGAACCAAATCGAGGCGCTTGCGTCGTATCTCAGTTTCGTCAAATAAGGCGCCAGCCGATTCACGCTTCGGTCGGGCGATGGACGCTGTGGCGCAACACGGCGCTTTCTTAATTTGCAGATTCGCAGGAGTGCTCTGATGTTCCGGCTTTCGGTTGCCGATTTGGATTCGCCCTCGTATTTCGTCGCGGTCGCCGCGGCCGAATTGGGCTTCTTCAAGCAGGAAGGTATCGACGTCGAGCTCATCCGCGAGTTCGGCGCGCGGACCGGGCCGGAGCGGCTGCGCGACGGCGCATTGCATTTCTTCGGCGGCCCGGCCTATGCGGCGACCCGCGCGTTTCCGGCCTGGAAGGGCGCCAAGCTATTGTGCGCGCTGTCGCAATATTCCTACTGGTTCTTGGCCGTTCGCGCCGACCTCGACGTCAAGCGCGGCGATCTCGGCGCGCTGAAGGGCTTGAGGATTTCCTCGTCCATGGAATCGCCGGTGCTCGGCTTGCGGCATCTGTTGGCCGAATCGGGGCTGAACGTGGAGCAGGGCGATGCGCAGATCGTGCCGGCGCCGCCGACCCAAGCCGGTCGCTTCATGGGCCATGCCGGCGTCGAGGCCATCAGGCAAAACCTTGCCGACGGCTATTGGGGCAACGGCATGCGTGTTGCGCTTGGCGAAAAGGCGGGTATCGCGAAAGTCCACCTCGATCTGCGCCGTGGCGACGGTCCGCCGGGCGCGCGCTGGTATAATTTTGCCGCGCTGACCACAACCGAGCGGTTGATCGAGGAAGAGCCGCAAGCTGCCGCCGCCGCGGTGCGCGCCATCGTGAAGACGCAGAAAGCGCTCAAGGCCGATCCGTCGCTGTCGACGGCAATCGCCGAACGCCTGTTCCCGCCGGAAGAAGTCCCATTGATCGCCGGCCTGATCGCGCGCGACGCACCATTCTACGACGCCGCCATTTCATCCGAGGCGGTCGAAGGCTTGAACAAGTTCGCCATGGCGAGCGGGCTTACTGCCACGCCGGTCGCTTACGAACAGCTGGTGGCCACGCAATTTCGTAATCTCTGGAACACATAGCCTCGCGGCCGCGTACGTCGCATTGCAATCGCGACCTGACAAAGAAGTAATGTCGGGCGCGGCAGCTGACAAAGAAGTAATATTCTTGCCCAAATCCGGCCATCGGTCGGTCATCGCTGCGTCGCGGTTCCACAGCATCAGCGGGTATGGGTCTTGAGGGATCGCCCATGCGACGCTGGTGGTATGACGCGCGCCACTTTCAGATCGTGGCGCTCGCGTCGTTGTTGCTGGTCAATTTCACCTGGATCGATTTCGGCGCGAAACCCCTCTATAGCGCGCTTGCGATCCTGTCCGCGCTGGCGACGCAATTTGTTTGCGCGCGGTTGGGCCGCTTGCCCAATATCGACCTGCGCTCGCCGTTGATCACCGGACTGTCCTTGAGCCTATTGCTGCGCGCCGATGCGCCGTGGCTGCCGGCGCTTGCCGGCGTCATCGCCATTGCATCCAAATTCATGTTCCGCGTCGACGGCAAGCACATCTGGAATCCCGCGGGTTTTGCCATCGTCGTCCTGCTGTTGACGCAACACGGCGTCTGGATATCGCCCGGCCAATGGGGCACCAGCATCTGGCTGGCGGCGTTGCTGGTGTTTTTCGCGATCATGGTGCTGCAAGCGGCGCAGCGCTCCGACATCGCGCTGTTCTTCCTCGGCAGCCACTCAGCGCTGCTGGTCGCCCGCGCCGTCTGGCTCGGCGATCCGCTCGCCATTCCGCTGCATCAATTGCAGAGCGGCTCGCTGTTGATCTTCGCCTTCTTCATGATCTCCGATCCGCGAACGGCGCCGGATTCGCGCCTCGGCCGCCTGCTGTTCGCCTTCGCCGTCGCGGCGCTGGGGCATTATCTCGCCTTCTTCATGCAAATGCGGCCGGCGCTCTATGTGGCGCTGATCGCCCTCTCTCCGCTTACGCTGCTGCTCGACCGGATCATTCCGGCCAAACGCTTCGCATGGATTGCAACCTCTTAAAGGAGCTTCCCGATGACGCGCCCATTGCTGTTCCGGTTGAAGGCGGGTGTTGCGTTGACCGCGATCGTCGCCCAGCTTGCCGTGGCGGCGGGACCGGCGAGCGCGTTCTGCGGCTTCTATGTCGCCAAGGCCGACGCCAAGATGTTCAACAAATCCTCGAAGGTCGTGCTGACCCGCAACGGCCAAGAGACCGCCATCACCATGGCGAGCGATTACGAGGGCGAGCCAAGCGAATTCGCGCTCGTCGTACCGGTGCCGACTTTCATCAAGAAGGACCAGATCAGCGTCGTCGACGGCAGGATCGTCGATCATCTTGACGCCTATACGGCGCCGCGCCTGGTCGAGTATTTCGATCCCGATCCGTGCGAGGCGCGTGTCATGGCTTTGGCCATGTCGCACGTGCCGGTGCCGACGGCGGCGCTGCCGCAACCCGCGGCCCCGCTCTATCGCGGCGTCAAGGTCGAGGCGCAATACGACGTCGCCGAATACGACGTCTCGATCCTGTCGGCGGAAGAAAGCGACGGCCTGGTCCGCTGGCTGACCGACAACGGCTACAAGATTCCAGGCGGCGCGGAGCCGGTGATCGGCAGCTACATCAAGCAGAAAATGCATTTCTTCGTCGCCAAGGTGAACCTCAAGCGTCTGCAGCAAAGCGGGGCCGCTTATCTGCGGCCGCTGCAGGTCCGCTACGAGACGGCGAAATTCATGCTGCCGCTGCGCCTCGGCACCGTCAACGCCAACGGGCCACAGGATCTGATCGTCTACGCGCTGACGAAAAAGGGCCGCGTCGAGTCAAGCAATTATCGCACCGTCAAGGTGCCGTCGGACGTCGACGTGCCGCTCTTCGTCAAGGACGATTTTAGCAATTTCTACAAGGCGACCTTCGAGCATGCCGTGGCGCGCGAGGGCATGCACGGCGTGTTCGTCGAATATGCCTGGGACATGGGCTGGTGCGATCCGTGCGCCAGCGAACCTTTGGGTAAAGGCGAGCTGGCGGAGCTGGGCGCACTGTGGGATGACGGTGGCGATCCGATCGCCAACCGGTTCTCGACCGGCAATGCGCCGTTCGTGACGCGGCTGCACGTGCGCTACGACGCGCAGAGCTTCCCCGAAGATATCAATTTCATCGAGACCGGCGACCGGGACAATTTCCAGGGCCGCTACATCCTGCGCCATCCGTCGAACGCGACCGAAGCCTGCGCGGCGGCCAAGGCCTATCGCGCTTCGCTGCCGGCACGCTTCAAGGAGCAAGCCGATAATCTGGCCAATCTCACCGGCTGGTCGAAAGACGATATCGCCAAGCGCATGGCGGCCGCGGGACAGGATATTTCCCACGTGCCGTGATGCCGATGATCACACCGACGCGTGGGCGGTGCCTTGCTTGGCCTTGAGCGCGTCGCCGGCGGCTTCGTAGAAGCTTTCGCCTTCCCGCAGCACGATCGAGGCCGAGCGCACGGCATGGGTCGCCGGATCGATGCCGTCGGGCTCCTTGCCTTCGGCGACGGCGCGCGCCGCCTTGGTCAGGCGCTGCCGCGCCATGATGACGCCGTTGTCGGTGGAGACCAGGTTCTCCTTGCTGCGGTCCTGGATCGGCCCGGTGCTTTCCTGGATCGCGGCGTCCTGCATGGCGATGCCTTTGACGCCGGAATAGGACTTGTGGTGCTTCTGCGCCAGGCGGTCGATCATGTAGTCATTGTCTTTGTTGACCACCGGGCGGAACGAGCCGGGAATGAGATTGACGTGGATGCCGCCGCCGTTGCGCATCACCTCGAGCTCGTGCGCGGACAATGGCCGCATCGGGTGGTACGTAAAGCACCATGACATGCAGTTCTCGTTGTCGATCGGCACGAAGGCGTGGCCGTTGAGCGCGTTGTCGCCGTAGGGCGGGATCATGGTGTGGAACGGCATCACCCATTGGGTGATGCGCCAGTAGAGCTTGCCCGGCGTCGCCGGCCGGCGCACGCCGATCACCATGCCGCCCTTGCTCTCGATCACCTCGAAGCGCGCGTCGGTCTCGCGGGTGAATTCCGCGCCTTGGCCGACATGGAGCGGATCGCTGCGCAGGTCGTGACGGTGCAGGAACGAGACATGGACCGAATCGATGCCGCCCTCGAGCGCCTGCAGCCAGTTGCATTCTTGCGTCCGCTTGGAGACGAAGCGGTGCGTGCCCGGCACGGTGGCCCATTCGAAATTCGGCAGCGGCGGCTTTTGCGCCTGCGGCCCCATATAGATCCAGATCACGTCGCCCATCTCGACGCACGGATACGCCGTGAGCTTGACCTTGTTGCAGAAGCCGCTCTCGGCCGGCTCCGAGGGAACTTCGATGCACTGGCCGGTGACGTCGTATTTCCAGCCGTGATAGGGGCAGCGCAGCCCGTTCTCCTCGTTGCGGCCGAACCACAGCGACACGCCGCGATGGGCGCAGAATTCGTCCATCACGCCGACGCGGCCTTGGCTGTCGCGAAACGCGATCAGCCGCTCGCCGAGCAGTTTTACGCGGACCGGCGGACAATCGGGCTGCGGAATTTCCGACGCCAGCAGCGCCGGAATCCAGTAGCGCCGCATCAGGTTGCCCATCGGCGTGCCAGGGCCGGTGAGCGTGAGGAAGTCGTTCTGCTCGCGGGTAGTCATAATCTTCAACTTACATCATTCCGTCGCCACGCGGTATGATACAATTTAGCTGAACTGGAGCGATGGCTTTGCATGACCAAGCTCGTCCGCAATCATTCCCATTGGGGTGCCTTTCTCGCCGAGGTGGAGGATGGCCGCGTCGTCGGCGTGCGGCCGTTCGAGCGCGATCCTGATCCGTCGCCGTTGATCGATGCAATTCCGGCGGCGGTGCATTCGCGGACGCGCGTCGCGCAACCGTGCGTGCGCGAGGGCTGGCTCAAGGCCGGACCGGGGCACGGCGAGGGCCGCGGCCGCGAGCCGTTCGTGCCGGTGTCGTGGGACCGCGCGCTCGATCTCGTCGCCGGCGAGCTTGCCCGCGTCAAACGCGATCACGGCCACGATGCGATCATGGCCGGCTCGCAGGGCTGGGGCTCGGCCGGGATTTTCCACGAGCCGCGCGGGCAGTTGCGCCGCTTCATGGGACTCTTCGGCGGCTTCATCGACCAGGTCTCCAACTACAGCTTTGGCACCGCGCTGGTGTTTCTGCCGCATGTGCTGGGCAACGCGCAGGCCTGCACCGGGCCGCTCACCTCGTGGTCCTCGATAGCGCGCCACGCCAAGTTGATGGTGATGTTCGGCGGTGCCAATCCGAAGAACATGCAGGTGACCAAAGGCGGCATGGGCGCACATGCCATCGGCCAGTCGCTTGCGGAGCTCGCTGGCGCCGGCGTCTCGGTCGTCAATGTCAGCCCGATCCGCGAGGACGGCCCGGCCGCGGTGGCGCCGGAATGGATTGCCATCAGGCCCGGCACCGATACCGCGATGCTGCTCGCGCTGACCCACACCTTGATCGCGAACCGGCTGCACGACGAGGCGTTTCTCGCGCGCTACTGCACCGGCTTCGCGCGGGTGTGCGCTTACGTCATGGGCGAGCGCGACGGCCGGCCGAAGGACGCCGACTGGGCGGCGCCGATCACCGGCATCCCGGCCGACACCATCCGAGCGCTGGCGCGGCGCACGGCGGCGAACCGCACCATGATCGGCGCCGCGTGGTCGCTGCAGCGCGCCGATCACGGCGAGCAGCCTTATTGGGCGGTGCTGCTGCTCGCTTCGTGCCTCGGCCAGATCGGCTTGCCGGGCGGCGGCTTCGGCTTCGGTTATGGCTCGGCCTCCGGCATCGCCGAGCCGCCGCCGGCGTTCCGCGCGCCCGGCATGGAGAGCGCGCCCAATCCGCTCAACCGCGCCATTCCAGCGGCGCGCATCGCGCAATGCCTGCTGCATCCCGGCGAGCCATACGAATTCAACGGACGCAGTAGCGCCTATCCCGACATCAAGCTGGTCTATTGGTCGGGCGGCAATCCGTTTCATCACCACCAGGACTTAAACCAGCTGCGCTCAGCCTTCCGCCGGCCGCAAACCGTCGTCGTGCACGAGCCGTGGTGGACGGCAACCGCCCGTCACGCCGACATCGTGCTGCCGGCGACGACCACTTTGGAGCGAAATGACATCGGCTCCGCGCAGCGCGACCCGTTTGTGCTCGCCATGCAAAAAGCCATCGAGCCGGTGGGCGAGGCGCGCAACGATTATTCGATCTTTGCCGCGCTTGCAGAGCGGCTCGGCTGCGCCGAGGCCTTCACGCAAGGGCGCGACGAGATGGCATGGTTGCGCCACCTCTACGATAGCTGGCGCGACAGCGTGCGCACCAACCAGGCCGCCATTCCGGATTTCGAACGGTTCTGGGCGGACGGTTATTTCGAGATTCCGAAGGGCGCCGACGAATACGTCATGTTCGAAAAGTTTCGCGCCGATCCCGTGGCCAACAAGCTGACGACGCCGTCCGGCCGCATCGAACTCTACTCGGAGAAGATCGCAGGCTTTGGCTACGACAATTGTCCGCCGCATGCGACCTGGATCGAGCCGTCGGAATGGCACGGCGGGAGCGACGCGGAAAAATTTCCGCTGCATCTGGTCTCCAGCCAACCGCGCTACAAGCTGCATAGCCAGATGGATTCGGAACAGATCAGCGCGCGCGGCAAGATCAACGGCCGCGAGGCGGTCGCCATGCATCCCGACGACGCCAGGCGACGCGGCATCAAGGACGGCGATATCGTGCGCGTCTACAACGCCCGCGGCGCCTGCCTCGCCGGCGCGCTGCTGACCGACACGGTGTCGCCCGGCGTCGCCAAGCTGTCGTGCGGCGCCTGGTACGATCCGGCCGGCGCCGAGGACGGCGCGCTTTGCGCGCACGGCAACGCCAATGTGCTCACCCACGATCGCGGCACATCGAAGCTCAGCCAGGGGCCGTCGACCGGCACCAATATGGTCGAGATCGAGCTGTGGACGGCCCCATTGCCGCCGGTGCGCGCATTCACGCCGCCGGAAGTGGTGGCAATCAACCCGATATGACGGCCCAAGCCTTTGCCCGGGAATTCATGAAGCCAGTGAGATGCAAGTAAAAGGTCATGAGTGTAATCACTGATTTGAACGCGCCGGGATTGTGGCGCACGCAGTCAAAAAGAGTGCGCCAGAAATGACGCCTGAGTTCCGGCCGCTTGACCGTCATGCGCCACATCACACGGAAAAATATGGTCCAGTCCTGCAGAAATCCCTTGAATGACGACATGATCAAGTGCTTGGGACAGTCGAGTGTGCGGCCAACGAACTTGACGCGCTCAAAAAAGGCGTCTGGCTGGTAAATATTTTGCAACACAGCCTTGTAATCTCGCAGTATGTCGCGACGTGGCCGCAACGTGACAAAATTCAAGCCGCCATTGAGCGGATCACCCGTGGTATCCAATTGCGCCGGCATCAAGCGGCCCTCCATCTCCAGGCGGCGCGTCAGCTGGGTGTTTGGCAACGCGGTCATCAATACCACCATGCATACCGGGATGCCCGTCGCCTCGATGCATTCGATCATGTCGTTGGCGACGCTATCCTTTTCGGTATCAAAACCGACAATGAAGCCCGCAGTGACGAACATGCCGGCTCGGTAGATTTTGTGCACGCTATCGGCGAGGCTGCGCCTGGTGTTTTGTTTCTTCTGGGTGGCAACGAGGGTTTCCGTATTGGGACTTTCGATACCGACGAACAGGGCGAAGAAATTCGCGTCCCGCATCATCTTCAAGAGCTGGGTGTCATCCGTCAGATTCATCGAAGCTTCGGTCGAGAACTTGAACGGATAATTTCGCTCT
>Ga0116223_10004690_pt1 | contig 11786 bp, 10 predicted proteins | sample Sb_taG_3_FD_90092 | JGI IMG/M metagenome (GOLD analysis project Ga0116223, IMG submission 90092) | Peat soil microbial communities from Weissenstadt, Germany - Sb_50d_a_PC metaG | ecosystem: Environmental > Terrestrial > Soil > Wetlands > Peat | place: Germany: Weissenstadt | collected 2010-09-21 | reverse complement strand
TGACGGTGGCACAGGGCGCCCCTGCAGCGCCGCGCGGTGGACTCTTGCCCTGGGACCGCGCGCAATTCAAATTTATCGATCAGAGCAGGAGGCTGGCCGAGTTGATTCAGATTCAAATGGCGCAGCGCTTTCGCGGCTCGTCGGAAACTCCGTTCGAAGCGCCTGTGCGGCAATTGCGAACGGTGGGAGCGCCCGCGGTGGCGATCGAAGTATCGAGCGTCAGCGTGCCGGACCGCGCCCCGCTCGACCAGATGGGACCCGGCCTGGCGGACGCAGTGGCGCGCGCGGTGGCCGCGTTTCGAACAGTTTATGAATCGGGAGGCAAGTAGGGCTGTGTCGAAGGGACTCAAAACGACGATCGTGATCCTTGCCGCGATGGTGGCGCTGGGCCTCATCACGCTGCCGGGACTACGCGAGGCGGTCCAGCGGCTGCACAACACTCCCAAGACCGAGGAGCAGGCGCGCCGCGAAGTGATGCAGGAGCCGATCTCGACGCCGACCGACGTGGAAGTGCGGGCGCAACTGTATTGGCTGGCGACGGGTTCCCCGCCCTCGCTGGAACCCACGGTTATTCAGCTTCCACTTTCCGCCGATCCCGTCGAGCGCTCCAAGCAGCTTCTCAACGCGCTGATCGCGCGAGCGCCCGCTCCGGAGAAGCGGACACTGCCCGCGGAGGCAAGCCTGCTGGCTTTCTACATTCAGCCGAACGGGACGGCCATTGCGGATTTTTCGGACGAAATTTCATCCAGTATGCCGTCGGGAATTCTCAGCGAGCAGTTGGCGGTGCAATCGATCGCGCAGACGCTCGGCGCGAACGTGAGCGGAATCCGGCAATTGAAAATCCTCGTCCACGGTCAGGAAGCGGAGACACTTGCGGGGCATCTGGATCTCTACGGACTGTTCCCGGTTCCCTCGCTTGCGCCTGCCGCTGCTCCACCGTCCGCGGTTCCGGCCGCGGTTCCGGCCGCGGCTCCGCCCAAGACTCCTGTCGCAGCGGGCACAGCGCAAATGAAACCATCAGGGTCTGCGCCCACGGCTACTCCGCCCGCGCCAGGAAAACCAGCCTCGCATTAGTCCGGATTTCTTACCCCATCTGATCGTGCGATTAATGCTGACGCGGGGAGGCATTTAGTAGCACAGACTTCAGTCTGTGCTACGTCAATGTCCACGCCTTTTAGCGCGAACGGGAAACGCTGCTCTCTCCAACAAATCTGGGAGAAAGAAATGTGCGCGGCCGGCCGCTACACGAGCGGGCCGGGCCTGCTCTTGTAGCGCTTGCCGATGGCGTCGGCGCTCATATAGGCGAGCGCCTGGATGGTGAGCGTCGGATTGAAGCCGCTCATGGATGGAAACGTGGAGCTGCCGATCACGAAGAGGTTCGGGATGTCCCACGTCTGGCCGTAGCGGTTCACCACCGAAGTCTTCGGATCGTTGCCCATGCGCGTGCCGCCTTCGTGGTGCGCTCCGGGGGTGCCCGGGCTCAAAGCCGCGCGCCACACTTTCGTCGCGCCCATGGCGTGGCCGATCCCTTCCATCTTCTGCATGAGGAATTCGACGCGCGCGCGCTCGTTCGGCCGCCGCCAGTCGTAGGTCACGCGCGGCGCCGGCATGCCGTACTGGTCGCGCACGTTTGGATCGAGGTCGATGGTCTGATCGGCATAGGCGAGGTTCTCGGTTTGCGCGTTGATGGCGGCGTAGCGATTGAAATATTTCGCGAGGAAATCGCGATACGCGGCGCCCCACTTTGGCGTGCCGGGAGGCGGGTCCATGCTCATGGAGGTGCCAATCGGGCCTGCTTCCAGATCGGCGGGAGAAACAGAAATTTGCGCGCCGCGAATGAAGCCCGCGCCGCTGTGATCGAAATTGTCGGCGTTGAAATCGTCGATCGTATGCTTCTGGGCGCTCGGCCCCATGTAAATATTGACGAACCGGTCGTCGTACGCGACGAAAACTTTCGCCATGATGTGCGCCATGACGTGCTTTCCCAACTGGCCGCTTGAATTCGCCAGGCCGTTCGGGAATTTATCCGTCTTGGAGAGCATCAGGAGGCGCGTGTTGTCGTAGATGAAGGGAGAGAGGACGACAATGTCCGCTTCGATCGTATTGTCCGAGCCGTCGGGACCGTAGTACGAGACGCCCGTGGCGCGCCCGCTGTTGTCCGTATTCACGTGGTAGCACATCGTGCCGGTCAGCAATTTGAAATTGCCGGTTGCATCCGCCTCGGGCAGCTTGGTCACGAGGATGCTCGACTTCGCGCCCACGTGGCAGCCGAAGGACTGGCAGAAGCCGCAGTAGGTGCAGCTTGCGCGGTCGTGATACGGCTGGGAAATAATCGCGCGCGGCGAAGAGAACGGGTGATAACCCAGCTTGCGGGCTCCCTCGGCGAAGAGGACGCCCGATTGATCGTCCAGCAACGGCGGGAGCGGGTAATCGCGTTTGCGCGGGGCTTCGAACACGTTGCCGCCATCGATTTTCTTGCCCTGTAAATTTCCTGCTTTGCCGGAGACGCCTAGCTCGTATTCGGCCTGATCGTAGAACGGCTCGAGGTCGGCGTATGAAACTGGCCAATCGGCTAGCGAGGAATCTTCCGGAATGGTCGAAGCGCCGTAGCGCTCGATCGTATGGGTACGCGCGCGGAAATCGTCCTCGTGCATGCGCCAGGATAGCGTGCCGTAGTGGACCGTGCCGCCGCCTGCCTGGTTGCCGTAGTTCAGAACTGTCATCGGATGCGCGGTGGCGCTCGCATTTGGCCGCCAGGTGACGGGCTGGCGCTTCCAGTTCGGGCGAAGATCCTGCCTCTGGAAGTATCGCAATTCATCGTGCGGGTTGAAGTCCGCCGTGGTGAGGCGCGGGCCGCGCTCAAGGCCAACGACTTTCATTCCCGATTTCCCTAACTCGGCCGCGAGGATTCCGCCCACCGCGCCCATGCCGACGATGATGACATCTGATTTCTCGATTGCCATTGCTTATGCCCTCCCTGCTGGGCCTTTGGCCGTTATTTGCAGTCCCACTATCGGCGCGCGCGTAAATTCCTGTTTGCTCTGGAGATCCGTCGGCGTGAAAATCGCTTGCGCGCCCGGAAAGCCGACCAGACGCCACCCGGCGAAGTCCTTGTTGCCGCCGTAGAGCGGGTCAGCGAACATCCCTTCCATCGTGTGCGTCCGAAGGATGTTGAAGAACTCCCGGCCAGTGGGATAAGTGAAGCCGGCCGCCTTGTCGCTTTCGAGTGCAGCGATCACTTCGTCCTGTTGTTCCGGGCTGAGCCGCACGAAGGGCTCTTTATGAGTGCCGCGACAGTACGCTTCGAGCTGGGCCAGGCCGCGACGGTAGAAATCCTGCAGTTCGGCGTAAGCGCCGGAGAGCGCGAGGTCAATGTAATTGAGGACGTCGGCGTCGCGCGCTCCAGGTTTGCCGGGCGCGCTGGGCATGATCCGTTCGGTAATCGCCGCGATTGTGGCCGCGTCGGCGTGGTTGAAGAACGCGCCATGTTCGCTGCCGCTCGGATGCTGCGCTCCGGGAGTTGCGGCGCCACCCTCCATTTGCTCATGATTCTGGGCGATCGCGTCCGGCACGAGGCCCGCTCCCGCAGCGGCTCCCGCGCCAACCGCCGCGCGCACGAGAAATGCGCGGCGAGATGCATCGTGTTTGGTCATGGTTGTCGTACCCCTTCCTGGCTAGAACCGATATCCTGTGGATGACTTCCGAACTGAAGTGAACAATATCAATTTTTTGAAGCATTGTCATCGGCAGCGCTCGGGAAACTTGCATGCCGCAAACTCTTGTCTGTGGTTGACAGTCGCGTTGGCGGCGGGCAAACTCGTCGCCATGTCACGAGGAGGAAACTTGCGAAGCGATGGACGCGCGCACGATCAGATTCGCCCGGTCAAGATGACGCCGGACTTTATTACCAGCGCCGAAGGGAGCGTGCTGATCGAGATCGGCAACACGCGCGTGATCTGCACGGCGACCGTGGATGATGGCGTTCCTTCCTTCCTGAAAGGCCAGGGCAAGGGCTGGGTAACCGGCGAGTACGGCATGCTTCCGCGAGCGACCGAGCAGCGCACGGCGCGCGAGTCGATGCGCGGAAGGCCTTCGGGGCGCACGCTGGAAATTCAGCGGCTGATCGGGAGATCTCTGCGGGCGATCATCGACCAGGAAAAGCTGGGCGAAAAAACCGTGTGGCTCGATTGCGATGTGATCCAGGCCGACGGCGGCACGCGCACCGCTTCGATTACGGGCGCCTATGTCGCGTTGACGCTGGCGATGGAGCGGCTCGTCGCGGCGGGCATACTGAAGGCGGTTCCGCTGACCGATTCCGTCGCGGCAACGAGCGTCGGCGTGGTGGACGGCGTGGCGTTGCTGGACCTCGCGTATGAAGAAGATTCCCGCGCCGAGGTCGACATGAACGTGGTGATGACGGGAAGCGGAAAATTTGTGGAAGTTCAGGCCACGGCCGAAGGGCAGCCGTTTGGCGGCGCCGAGTTGCAGGACCTGCTGGCGCTTGCGGCGGCCGGAATCCGCCGCATGACTGAGTTTCAATCCAAGCTGGTTCAAACCGATTTCCGTGCACGCGCAAGGTAAAGTTCTCCGATTGTACGTGGCTTCCTCGAATCCGGGAAAGCTGCGCGAATTTCGCGCGCTAGCCGAGCCGGCCGGCGCGTCCGTCGATCTTGCCTTCATTCCCATCTTCGATTCCCTCGACGTTTTTGAGGAAATTTGGCCGACCATCGCGGAAAACGCGGCGGGGAAAGCGCTGCACTACAGCCGGTTTGCCGAGGGAGTCGTGATCGCAGATGATTCGGGGCTGGTCGTGCCGGCGCTCGGCGGCGCGCCAGGCGTGCATTCCGCGCGCTATGCCGGGCCGGACGCCTCGGACGCGGAGCGCGTTCAGAAAGTGCTCGGCGAAATGCGGGGGAAAAAGGGGGAAGAGCGGCGGGCCCGATTTGTTTGCGTGGTGGCCGTGGCTGAATCGGGAAAAATGCGCGGATTGTTTTCCGCATTCGCGGAAGGAATCCTTTTGGAAGAGCCGCGGGGACATGATGGATTCGGCTACGATCCGATTTTCTACTTCCCCGCTCTCGGAAAAACGTACGCGGAAATTTCACGCGAAGAGAAAAATCTGCACAGCCATCGCGGGAAGGCGTTTCACAAGGCGCTCGATTTCCTTTTGAATGCGCGCACGGCATGAAAATCGGCGCTTATGCCATATTCATGCGCCAAACCAAAATGAGAAAACTAAAAGCCAAGGCCAGAAAGATTGCCGCTCGATCCGCGAAAGGATCGAAAACCACCTCGCCCGCGCGAAAGGCGAAAACCTCCCGGGCGGGCGCCGCGAATCCGAAGGCCGCGGGAACGAATCCGCAGCGCGTGAGCGCGATTCTGCAAAAGCTGGATGAGGCGTATCCGAACGTGACCTGCGCGCTCGAGCACCACACTCCGTTTCAATTGCTGATTTCCACGATTCTATCGGCGCAATGCACCGACGAGCGCGTCAACCAGGTTACCAAAACGCTCTTCGTGAAATATCGTACGCCGAAGGATTTTGCCTACGCGAATCCGGCGGAACTCGAGCAGGACATCCGGCCCACGGGCTTTTTCCGGAATAAGACCAAGTCCATCATCGGTGCGGGCAAAAAAATCGTGGAAGAATTCGGGGGCGAGGTGCCGCGCACGATGGACGAGCTGCTGACGCTGCCGGGGGTGGCGCGCAAGACGGCGAACGTCGTCCTCGGCACGGCGTTCGGCATCGCGGTCGGCGTGGTAGTGGATACGCATGTGATCCGGCTCTCGAACCGGCTCAACCTTTCCCGCAACACCGATCCGAAAAAAATCGAGCAAGAATTGATGCAGGTGATTCCACAGGAAAAATGGGTTTTGTTTTCTCACCAGCTGATTTGGCACGGACGCAAGGTCTGCCAGGCGCGCAAGCCCAGATGCGCGGAATGCAACCTGGAGCGCCTCTGCTACGCAAAGGACAAGACCGTCTAAGCCGCTTTTCGCACCGGTGATGTCCCCCGGGAACGCCCTTCTCCCGAATGGTGTCAGGCAAAATGCCAATCTGGAGATTGGCGTTCCCGGGCTGTCCTTTTCGCCGCATGGCTTCTCCCATGTGGTAGACGGCCTGAGCCCGGTTGGCTATAGTCGCTTTCATGCAGATCTTGTCGGGGAAGGACGCAGCAGAGCAAATCGCGGGCATCATCCATCCGAAATATCAAGTGCATGGATTTTCCGTTCATCTCACGGTGCGGAAAATTTGCGCCATCGATCCGGCGGGAAAGCTGGATTTCGGCGGCGGCGAATACGTCCCCGCCGGGCGGGTGGAAATCGCGCCGCGCCAGCTTCGCCCGGAGGACAATTATCTTTGGTGGGAGTTGGACAGAGACACCTATTTCGTCGAATGCAATGAAACGATCAGCCTCGCGTCGGACCAGATCGCTCTGATCGAGCCCGAAGACAGGCTGTTGCGGGCTGGAGCGTGGCACGCTCCTCTCTTCGTGCGCGGGCACGTGGACCCGGTGGAATTGCTGCTGACCGTCGGAGTCCTGCAATTGCGAGTGAAGGAAAACGCGCGGATCGCGCGCGTGCGCCTGTTCCGCATTGACGAAAAGCTGAAATCCAGACGAACGGCGCACAAGAGAAGCTCCTCGAAACCCAGCCGGGCTAAGCGCAAGTAGCCCTCATTTTCAGACCTTCAATTACGCTCTCGGGGTGGATGGAAAAATCCCGTGGTGCAGGATTCACTGGCTGCGGAAAAAGCGGCCCACGCTTTTTGTCATTCCGAGCGAAGCGAGGAATCTCTCTTCGATTTGAGCCCGCGAAAAGAAAGAGAGGTTCCTCGCTTCGCTCGGAATGACAAAATAGAAATCTTTTTTCGCACCTAGTTCAGACTCTGCGGGTTCGTCCCTGCAAGGACAAACCCCACAGGCTGAAGCCTGTGCTACTTGGCAACCCGCGCGGCGATCAGGGGTGGTTGTAAACCGGGCTGCTATTTGCGGGCGGGATGTAGTCTTGCCCGTATTTGTTTTTGTGCTCGAGGGTGAAATTGGGATTCTCAACGACGCGAACGAGTTCAAGAGATCGGGTTGCGTCGGAAATTGTCACCGTTCGGCTTGCGGCCTTCAAGTCTTCCGGCAGGCTGCGCTCATACCATACATTCATCTGGTAACGGCCATCGGGAACATTGGGGAGGGTCACACGGCCATTTCGATCCGACATGCCAAAATAAGGCGTGTCGACGGAAACGACGGCGCCGCTCATTTCCGGGTGAATATTGCAGAAGAGAAAGCTCACGCCGGGACGGTCAAAATGAACGATTTTGCTGGACCCCGCCTCGTAAAATCCCAGGTCAAATCGTTTGCCGTCGAACAGCGAGAAAACGTTGTGCAAGAACGGATCCTTGTTGGGAAATTGGACCGGCGTTCCCACCTGAATGACCAATACGTGAGGATCAAAACTCTTGTTGATCTGCGCGATTTGCGGCGAAGGACGGCCCGGCATCGGCGGGGGAACGGCGCCTTCCCCCGACGCGAGCGGCGTCAGCCAAATCACGATGTTCGATAAATCGGCGGATTCCTTGGCCGCGGGCGTCTTTTTCGCCGCCCGGGGATTTACGATTTCCACCTTGACCGTGACGGGCGGCAGTCCGGTCTGGGCGAGCAAAGCGCATGCCCCGAAACAAGCGAGACCGAGGATCGTGATCCGCCGAATTGGTTGAACCTGCTGCACTAAAAAATATACCCCAGGCTCAAATTGATCTGATTGGCGCTGTTCGAGCCGCTGTCGAGCACCGTCGAATTCAGGTAACGATATTCAGTAGAGAATAGTATGTCCGAGCGGATTTGGTATATGAAATTCACGAGTGGGCTCAGATTCCTGGTATACGAGCCGGGATATTGGAAATTCGCATTGTACCGCCGGAAATCGTTGGCGAACGGATTATCGGAGCCAAATGCGCCGTTGATCTCAAAATTGGATTTCACCTTGAATTTCAATTGCGCCCACCCTCCCATCGAATCCAAGCCGCGGAACGTCGTGGCCGGGGTATCAAACGGGCCGTTGATCAGAACGGTTTGTCCGATCCCGCCGCCAATTCCGCCCACCGCACGGCCTCGATAGAATGCGCCGGTAAATTCGAAGCGTTTCCCAAGAGGCAGCGTCAGATCGGCAGTCCCGGCCCATCCATCGACATTCCGGCTGAATCCCCAGTCCTGGCGCCCATAGTATCCGCCGGCTCCGACCGTGAAATCCTGGCCAAACATCCGGTGGGTCCAGGAGACGCGCGCGGCAAACGCCGGCAGCCCCGATTCCTCGCCCCAGCTGGGGTAGCGTTCAAACTGATCGGGCGGAGTATCGCCCGTGAGGCTATCTAGAATTCCTCCCTGAAAGGAGAAACTCGAAGCGTCGGACAATACGACGCGGTGCTCGACGCGGACTTGTGGCGTCCAGGCCCACAAATTTCCCGAATAGGAGAGCGCCGGGGTTGCAAGGGCCGCGAGCGACGTGGGGGCAAGCGGGGCAAAAAACAAGCGGTCCTGGCCGGCGACGATTGAAGTGTTGGTCCAATCCAGCCGCACGACTGCGGTTCGCATTCGAACGAGACCCATCCAGGCGCCGTTTGGAGTGTCTGGAAATCCGCCGGCGAAATCGAGATTCACATCGGCGCTCGTGCGCGCGCCTAAGATATCCGGGCCGAAGGCTTGAAGCCTGATTTGCGATTGGCGAAGCGTTCCACCAAATGATCCCGCCGAGGCATTCGGCGCTTGCGACTGTTCCGATAAAGCAAGTTCCGGGAAATCCAGGTTGTCCACGGTGCCGCGGTTCTCAAACAAATTCAGGAGGACAATGCCGGAAAGCCGCAACCGGTACTTCGATCCGCTTTCGACCTTGGTCTGGTACTGGTCGTTGATCTTGCCTTCCATGACCTGCTGGTCTTCTTCCAATTTGGCGATGCGATCCTCGGAACTCTGCGATTGCGGCGGTGCAACAGAAGACGCCGATGCGGGCTGCGCCACAATTTCTTTTCCCGGGGGTGCCGAGTATGGATTCAGCGGTCCGCTCGCGGAAGGCGCCCCTTGAGATTTCACGAGATTTAACTCCCGCCGAAGCTCGCGCGCCTCCGTGCTCGCGCGCTCCTGTTCCATCCGCAGGTCGCCCAACTGCGAGTTGAGCGTCTGCACTTGAGCTTGGAGGCCGCGAACCAGGTCGGAGAGCGCGCGAACTTCCGCCGGCGTTTCCGAAGCTGATGGATTGGACGAGGCCGCGCTGCGGACTTCCTGCCCCTGTACTACAACCGAGGACAGAGATAGAAAAACGGCGGCCACACAAATTCTGAGAGTTAATTTCGGGTAGTCCATGCCCTGCATGTCTGCCTCCTTGAATGCCCCGAATATAATGCCTCAAGGCGGCAAGCCCAAGCAGAAGCGGGGCATCTAGGTAACGTGGAGTTCGCTATTCTCGCGAGCCGGCGTGGCCAAGGGCCGCGCGAGCGCTTCGCGGACAATTTCAACCAGGGAAGCCGGAGAAAAGGGCTTTTGCAGAACAGGGGCTTCCGGAAATCCCTTGCCCAAGTCGCCCCTGGAAAATTCGGAATAGCCGGACATGAACGCGATGCGAATCTCCGGCCGGATTGCTTTCAGTTGCGCCGCGAGTTCACCTCCGCTCATCTTGGGCATCACCATGTCGCTCAAGAGGAGGTGAATCACGCCCGGATAGCGGCGTGCGACGTCTAATGCCGCGTGGCCCCCTTCGGCTTCGAGCACGTTATAACCTTTAACGCGCAGGAATTGGCAGGCCAGCTCCCGCACGCCCGATTCATCCTCGACAACGAGAACCGTCTCGCTCCCGCGCGGGATCGGAGAGGTTTTTTCCTCCTGATCGGCGTTGGCTGCTTTTCCCACGGCTTGCGGAAGGTAGATCTCAAACGTCGTACCCGCGCCGGGTGAACTGTCCACCCAAATAAAGCCTCCGCTCTGCTTTACGATGCCGTAGACCGTTGCCAACCCCAGCCCTGTCCCTTTACCGAGTTCCTTGGTCGTAAAGAAAGGTTCAAAAATGTGGGTTTTGGTTGCCTCGTCTATTCCATGTCCCGTGTCGCTAACAGAGAGCAAGATGTACTGGCCGGGAGTCATCGGCTGTCGTTTCACCGCCTCTCGCTCGTCCACCGAAACGTTTGCCGTCAGGACCGAAAGCTTGCCGCCCCGCGGCATTGCATCGCGCGCATTGGCGGCCAGATTCAAGATCACCTGCTCGATTTGCCCGGGATCGGCTTTTACCGAAGCAAGTTTCGGATCGGGCGAGAACGAGTACTCGATGTGCTCGCCGATCAGGCGCGGGATCATCTTGCCCAACTCTGAAACGACGCCGTTCAAGTCGATCACTCGCGGCTGCAAGACCTGCATGCGGCTGAAGGCCAGCAACTGGCGCGTCATGGAAACCGCGCGGCCCGACGCCCTCTGGATCTGTTCCACGCACTTCTGGTGAAAAGAGTCCGAGCCTTCGCGGTCTTTGAGCAGATCGCTGTTGCCGCGGATGATCGTCAACAAATTATTGAAGTCGTGCGCGACGCCGCCCGCCAGCCTGCCCACGGCTTCCATTTTGTGGGCCTGCCGCAATCGTTCCTCGAGTTGCTTTTGTTCCTGCTGCGTGCTTTCCAGACTGGCGCGCATCCGGAGAAAAGCGTCGGTGACTTCCGCGACTTCATCGCCGCCCCGCGTATCGAGCGGATAGCTGAAATCTCCCTGTCCCAGGGCGCGAACGCCGGCTACGAGGCCTGCCAGGGGCTTGGTATATGTATGTGAAATCCAGAAGACAAGCGCGCTGCCCGCCAAGATGCTGAATAAACCCAAGCCCATCAGGACATGGTTCAATTCGCCGAGGAACAATGTGGCCTTGTCGAAGGATTTCAGGACGGTCAGGGAAACAAAAGGGCCGCCGTCGGGCGAAAGATTCACGGTCTTGGCAAGGTAGAGCTCTGAACCGAGCTGAATTTCTTGCGTGTCGCTTGCGGGACCTTGCGCGTGATCGTGGATCTGCCGCGCGAGTTCGGATTGCAGCGCGGGGCTCAGCGTACTGGCGACGGGCGCGTCTTCAAAATTGAACGCTACTTCGCTCGAGGCCACGCTGGCAAATTCTTTCGCGGCGCGTGAATTGACTTCGTGGCCCACGGCGAGCAGGCCTACCGTATTGTTCTGTGAATTCGGGCCAAAATAAATCGGCTGGATCCTTACTTCGTACAAATGGCCGCCGCCGAACCACCAGCCCTTCGATTCACTGCGATCGAGCGACTCGCGCAAGAGTCCCTGCGCGGTGCGGGAATCGAGACTGGAGGCGCTCGCACGCAGCGCGACGATGTTACCCGCGCGGTTGGCCAATACCAGCAAGTCGCTGCCGCTCAATTTCCACACATCGGCGGAGGCGTCCTCGATGGTCGCCGCGTCCTCGGTGGTCATCAGGGCGCGAACGTTGGGCAGATTGGCAAGCAGGGCCGCGGAGCGGGTCAGGGCTTCTTCCTGCTGCGCCTGGAAACTTTGATAGTTGGTTACGGAGTTACGGACGTCCTCGCGAATGTCTTCCCGGACTCGCTTCCGCACGCTGTAGCTGACGATGAGGAGCGTAGCGGCGGTTAAACCGGCAGAAATCGCCAGGAGCGACAACAGAAATTTCGTTCGCAGACGAATATTGATCACGCGAGGCCCCCGGCTTTACGTCCGGCCTGGGCAGGAGAATCCCGACACATCCGAGATGAATGGACCCACCCGTACTTAATCTAACATTGCCGGACCTCGCGT
>Ga0116223_10004684_pt1 | contig 11791 bp, 12 predicted proteins | sample Sb_taG_3_FD_90092 | JGI IMG/M metagenome (GOLD analysis project Ga0116223, IMG submission 90092) | Peat soil microbial communities from Weissenstadt, Germany - Sb_50d_a_PC metaG | ecosystem: Environmental > Terrestrial > Soil > Wetlands > Peat | place: Germany: Weissenstadt | collected 2010-09-21 | reverse complement strand
GAGCCCGTCGATGCGCTCGCGCGCGACCACCACCGGGACCGTCCGCGCCAGCATCAGCGGTTCATCACCGACGTCGCTCGCCGCGTGGCTGCCGGGGTCGACGATCACCGGTCCGCGCAACCGTCCGCCGTAGCCGCGGCTGAGCACGACCGGCGTCTCGCCGAGATCGCGCAGCAGCTTGACGAGGGCGAGTACCGTCGGGGTCTTGCCGGCGCCGCCGACGTGATAATTGCCGACGCAGAGCACGGGAACGCCGGCGTCAAGCCCTTCACGCTGCAATCGATGGCCGGCAACCGCGCCATAGACGGCCGCGAGCGGCATCAACAATCGCGACATCCATGACGACGGCCGGTACCAAAAGGCCGGCTCATGCATCCGCCGCCCCCATTTCGAGACGCAGTTGCAACAGATAGGGTTCGAGCGCCGCCATGGTTCGCTCGAGCGCGCCGCCGAGTTGCGAGACCACCCGCTCGGCCGCCGCAACCGACAGATTACGCGCGGCGGGATCGGCCAGCAATTTGCCGAGCTGTTTTACCAGTGCCTCCTGCGTGTCGGCCTGCTTCGCGCCGCCGGCACCGTCGAGCGCCTCGTAAACATCGGAGAAATTGAAGACGTGAGGTCCGTGAACGATCGACGCGCCCAGCTTGACCGCCTCGATCGGATTCTGTCCGCCATGTTCGATCAGCGATCCTCCCATGAACACGACCGGCGACAGCCGATAAAACAGTCCCAGTTCGCCCATGGTGTCGGCGACATAGATCTCGGTTGTGGCGGTCGGCAGCTCTTCGCGCGACCGCACGCTGACATGCACTCCGGCGGCAGCAATCATGCGCGCGATCGCCTCACCGCGCCCGGGATGGCGCGGCACGATCACGGTCAACAGCGATGGAAAAAACCCGGCAAGCGTACGGTGCGTCTCAAGCAGGATTTCTTCCTCGCCCGGATGTGTCGACGCCGCCACGACGATCGGACGGCCGCGCGTCACCGACATCAACCGCTCGAGCTTGGTGAAATCGGCCGGCGGCGCCGGAACATCCAGTTTCAGATTGCCGGTGACGACGACGTTGCGGCTGCCGAGCGCGGTGAAACGCTCCGCATCGACCCGCGATTGCGCGAGGCAAACGTCGAACCGGCCGAGCAGCGCGGAGATCGTATGACTTACCCTGCGCCAGCGTGGGAACGAGCGTTGCGACATTCGCCCGTTGATCAGGACCATCGGCAGGCGCCGCGCCGCGCTCGACAGGATCAGATTCGGCCACAGATCGGACTCGATGAACAGCGCAAGGCTCGGCCGCCAGTGATCCAGAAAGCGCGCGACATAGCGCGGAGAATCGTAAGGCACATATTGATGGATGATGTCGGCGGGAAACCGCTTAGCGACGATGGCCGCCGAGGTCACCGTGCCGGAGGTGAGCAGGATGCGAATATTCAGCGCACGCAATTTCTCGATCAGGGCCGCCGCTGCCAGCACTTCGCCGACGCTCGCACCGTGAATCCAGACCAGCGGCCCGTGCGGCCGGACATCCTCGCTCATGCCGCGGCGCTCGCCGACGCGCGTGGGGTCCTCCTTGCCCTGCTTCAACCGCCGCTTGATCAGCGCAGGCGCCAGCGGCGCGGCCGCAGCGGATAGCCGCTGATAGACGCGCAAGGTCATCGGCAAGGAGTTAGCCATGCCTCGCCTCTTGCGGACGGCCCACTTGCGCATAGGCACGATCGGTCGCGTCGTTCAGGGTCGCCTCCAGCCGAGCGCGCAGCTCTTCCATCGTCTCTGCGTCGGCGTCGGCTGGAACCATGATAATTTCGCCTCCCACCAATGCCCCTCGCCCGAACGGCAGATTGATCGTGGTTCGGTCCCAGTTTTTCAGCCGCCAAAAACGGCTGGTCACCATGGCAAACGGCATGATCGGCCGTCCGGATTCGCGCGCCAGCATGATGATGCCGAGGCCGGCTATCCGCGAGCGTTTCGGCACGTCGGCGGTCAGCGCAACATTATAACCCTCTTCAAGGGCCCGCACCATCTCCTTGAACGCGCCGACCCCGCCCTTGCGGTGAAACGCCGAGCCGTGATCTCCCGAGCCGCGGATGGTGCCGATACCCAACCGCTCGGCGGCGATGGCATTGAATTGGCCATCGCGATGCAGCGAGATCAGTACCTTGGTGCGATGGATTTCCTTGGTCTTGACGAACGGCGTGAGGAAATGCTGGCCGTGCCAGAATACAAAGATCGCCGGCATCTGCGGTTCGACGATCTCATAGATATCGGGCGGATCAAAATGGAATCGGTTGGTCAACCAGACCAGGCGCAGAAGCTCGGCCGTGAGAGAACCCACAGCGCGCTGGAACCAGCTGCTGCGCAGCACATTGCGGAGTAGTTTTTTCAACGGGCAGGCTTCGCGGCTTGACCTGGATCGAGCAGCCGGTGGAGATGAACGATGAAATATCGCATGTGGGCGTTGTCCACAGTCTGCTGCGCCTTCGCCTTCCAGGCCGTGTAAGCAGTGGCGTAATTGGGGAACAGGCCGACGATTTCCACCTGGGAGAGATCCTTGAACGTCGTGTGCCCAAGATCCGTCAGTTCGCCTCCGAGGACCAGATGGAGCAGTTGCTGGGGCGCGCTATCCGGCATGATCTTTCTTCCTAACGCGATAGGCGTTGAGCACAATTTTCAAGACGCATCGGAGCGCTCAGGACAAAGGGCGGCTTCGAAAATGCTCGACGATTCGTGCATGACGATCGCGCCCCGCTGCCACCAGCACCCCGTGCGTCACCTCGCGGCGATTATACAGGATGTCATCCCCCGAAAGTGCCGTCATATTACCATTCGCTTCCTGCACGATCAAATTGGCCGCAGCCAGGTCCCAGTCGCGGCTCTGACCGCCCGCGAAGGCGGCATCCAGCCTTCCCTGAGCGACCCGGCACAGCCGCAGCGCGAGCGATCCGATTCGGGGGTGCAGAGAAATTTCACCCGAAGTGCGATTGAGCCGCTCGACCAGCGGTTTCGGACCGGCGACGCGGGAAAAATCGAGTTCGGTGCCGGAGGTCGCATAAACCGGCGCGCCGTTGAGCAGCGCGCCGCAGCCGCGCTCCGCGAAGAAGAATTCGTCGCTGACGGGCGCAAACACGGCGGCCAGCAAAGGCCGCGTGCCCTCGACCAGCGCCACGCTGACGCACCAATCGTCGCGGCCGGCGAGATAGCCGCGGGTGCCGTCGATCGGATCGACGATCCAGACCAACTGCTTGTCGAGACGGCCCTCGTCGTCGGCACTCTCCTCCGACAGCCAACCATAGTCCGGCGTAGCGGACCGCAACTTGCCCGCGATCAGGTCGTTGACCGCGATGTCGGCCTCAGACACCGGTGAGGAAGCACCCTTGGTCCAGTTCTTCAGTTCGGTCCGGAACAACGACAGCGCCAGCGCACCGGCCTCACGCACCGTATCCGCCAGCAAGGCCGTATCGCGGGCCATCTCATCGCGCGCCAAAATCTTCGCGTGCCCGCCCTCGCGGCTAGCGTCCGCCAAGCGTCAATCCCTCGATCCGCAGCGTCGGCGCATTGACGCCGTAGCGAAAGGTCAAATCGTTGGCTGGCGCCAGCGATTTGAAAATCTCCAGAAGGTGACCGGCGATCGTCACCTCGCTCACGGGGTAAGTGATCTCGCCGTTCTCGATCCAGAAGCCCGAAGCCCCGCGGCTATAGTCACCGGTCACGCCGTTGACGCCGGAGCCGATCAGGTCGGTGACATAAAATCCCTGGCGGATGTCGGACATCAGCTCGGCCGGGGTAGGTTGGCCTGCCTCGAGATGGAGGTTATACGATCCCGGCGACGGCGAGGACGACACGCCGCGGTGCGCGTGGCCGGTGGTGACCAGCCCGAGCTCGCGTGCGGTTGCGCAATCCAATAGCCATGACGTCAGAACGCCTTGGTCGATGATCGCGAGCTGTTTGACCTTGACGCCCTCGGCGTCGAACGGCTGCGAGCGCAGCCCGCGCACCCGCAACGGATCGTCGATGATGCGGATATTCTTGGCAAACAGCTGCTCGCCAAGTCGATCCTTCAGGAAAGAGGTCTTGCGCGCGATCGAGGCGCCGTTGATCGCTCCCACCAGATGGCCGACGATCGAACCGGAGACGCGCGGGTCGAACACGACCGGCACCTTGCAGGTTTCGACCTTGCGCGGATTGGCACGCGCGACCGTGCGCTCGCCGGCGGTGCGGCCGACGCTTTCGGGCGAGGCAAGATCGGCGGCGTGCGGCGCAGCCGTGAAGTCGTAATCGCGTTCCATGGCGGTACCCTCGCCCGATATCGCGGTCACCGAGATGCCCTGGCTCGAGCGCAAATAGGAGCCGTGAAAGCCGGTGCTGGTCACCAGCACCATGCCGCCAATTCCGGTCGAGGCCGATGCGCCGCCCGATTTGGTCACGCCCTTGACGGCGAGCGCGGCCGCTTCGGCTTCGCAGGCTCGGCGTTCCAATTCCGCCGTCGTCGGGACATGCGGGTCGAGCAGATCGAGATCGGGAAATTCGCGCGCCAGCAGCGACGGATCGGCGAGACCGACATATTTGTCATCCGGCGCGACGCGCGCCATTGCGACCGCACGCTCGGCGAGCCGTGCAACCCCATCGCCGCTGACATCGTTGGTCGACACCACCGCCTGGCGCTGTCCCACCAGAACGCGCAGGCCGACGTCATCGCCTTCCGAACGCTCCGATTCCTCGACACGCCCGTCGCGGACCTCAACCCCTTGCGAAACGCCGCGCACCGCCACTGCGTCGGCGGCATCCGCACCGGCGCGCCTGGCGGCCTCGACCAAGCGCTGCGCCAGCGTGCTCAGAGCGGATTGATCGAACAGATCCGAGGCGGCCGCGTCAGGTGCAACGGGCGATGCGGTCGATGGTGAAGAGATCACGAACAAAATCCCGGGGATTCAACAAGGATTGGAGGGGACTCGATGGCAGACAAGTCGATACACCAGATGTGCCTGATTCACAGGGATTTCAAGCATTTTCACACGACCAAAACCAAAGATTTTCGAAGCAGCCGCAAGGGATCGTCAATCATGTGAACCAAGCTCTTGTCAATCATGCGGGCGAATGCAGGGCAAGTGACGCCCGATTAACCAGCCTTTTTAAGCCAAATCGCAACGCGCTCGGCTAGCCTCTCGCGTATCGACCGGGAACATAATCCCGGCGGGGAGACTAAAGCCGTGAGGCGTCAAACATCAACAAGCGGGATCAATCCCGCCGGGTCGAGCCGCGCATTGCGGCTCGACCCTCTCTCTCTGCCCATAAGCTTCGACGCGCATGATGTTCGCGCCGATGGCGGCGTGCGCAGGGTCGAACTCCACCGCGAACGTGTTGTGCTGCGGCGTGCCGTCCAGGGCATGCGGATGGCCATCAATGTTCGCGTCAGCGATTTCCGCGGCGTCGCGCTGCGCGGCATCGACGATGCCCAGATGCTCGTGCTCGTTCACCGCGATCCGTCACTGACGATTCCCTTGTGCGTGAGTTCCGACCGCGACGAGATTGCGGCGGCCTGGCAAATGTGGAGCGATATTTTCGCCCTGCCGCAATTGCCGGAAGACAAGGCCTGTGAGCCGGCGGCGCGGCGGCGGCGGCGCAATGCGATCCGGGCCCGGCGTCCGAAATTCCTGGTGCGGCGGCGCGGCGGCGGCCCGCTCGACCCTGCCAACGTGCATCGCGGCGAGCGCGAGATCATCGCGCGAAACTGACGGCCGTCATCCCGATCGGGCCTTCAGCCTCGGATATCAGGCGGCGGCCATCCACGCATCGACCATTAGCCCCGCAAACAACAACAGCCCCGCATCGCGGTTGGACTTGAAGATGCGCAGGCAGAGTGCGGGATCGCCGACCTCGAGCCGCGCGATCTGCCAGGCGAGATGCGCGGCGAACGCCGCAAGCCCGGTTCCCGCCGCAAAGCCAGCGCCGGCGCGAAAGATTGCAACGCCGATCAAAACCACCGCCGCGCCGTAGAACACAATCAGCGCCGGTCTCGTATGTGCGCCGAACAGGCGCGCGGTCGAGTGCACCCCGATCAGCGCATCGTCTTCGGCATCCTGATGCGCGTAGATGGTGTCGTAACCGATCACCCACGCAATCGATCCGGCGTAGAGAAAAAGCGCCGCCGCGTCGATCCGCCCGAGCATGACGGCAAAACCCATCAGCGCCCCCCACGAGAAGGCGAGGCCAAGCACGACCTGCGGCCACCAGGTGACGCGCTTCATGAAGGGGTAGACGGCGACGATGGCGAGCGAGGCGACGCCGGTTATGACCGCGAAGCGGTTGAATTGCAGCAGCACCGCAAGACCGATCAAGGCCTGCGCGACCAGGAAGGCAAGCGCTTGCGGCACGCTGACCTGCCCCGCCGGGATCGGCCGTGATTTCGTGCGTTCTACCTTGGCATCGAGATCGCGATCGGTGATGTCGTTCCAGGTGCAGCCGGCGCCGCGCATGGCAAAAGCGCCCAGGAAGAACAGTGCGATGACGAGGGGCAACCGGCTCAGATCGTGGGTGAGCCCTGCGGCGAGCGCGGCCGACCACCAGCACGGCAACAGCAACAGCCAGGATCCGATCGGCCGGTCGAGGCGGGCGAGCCGCAAATAGGGCCGCGACCATGTCGGCGCGAGCGTGTCGACCCAGTTGCCGGTCGCGTCCGCAACGCGGGCCGCAGCCTCGTTCATCGGGGCCGGGCGTCCACTTTTGCAAATTCGTTCAGATCGAAAGCCCCGGTCATCGCGCCAGCACGTTGCCGCTCAGCGTGTCGAAGGTGCCACCGCCGCTTTTCTTCGCAGTGGCAGCCTCGGGGAGAGCCGTCGCGGACCCCAGCACGTCGCTCAGGCTGGGACCTGCGGGTCCCTGCTTTTGCATTTGCTGGGCCACGGAACAGACTTTCTGCTGCATCGCTTCGGTGTTCTTGTGGCCATTCTTCAGCTGTTCCGAGATCTGCGGTGGAATCCCGCAACTCGCCGTGTGGACTTCGACGTATTTGATCATCTTCAGCTCAATCTGGGCGAAGTTTCCAATCAACTTGCAGGCCTCAGCCGGGGGCGCATGCCGCTCGCTCGCCGCCTTGATCAATTTGCCGCGCTTCTCCGCCTCTTCACGCAGAGGCACGAACCCCTTCATGCAATCATCGCCGGGACCCGCCTGGCTCGGAGGCGCCGCAAAGGGGCTGTTACCGAACGGCGTCCCACCGGCTCCCGGAAATGAACTGGGCGAGGGCGCCGCGCCAAAGGCCGGCGCGGGGGCTGCGCCGTTCACCGGCGGAAATGCCGGATCATTGGCGGTACCGGCCTTGCCCGGCAATGGCGCCGGAAAGGCACCTTGCGCAAAGACCTGGCCGGCATGGAGCGTAACGACGGCCACGGCGAGTGGCACGATCAGGCGGCGGATCATCAAAGCTGTTCCCTCAGGCAAAGGTCCAACGGCCCCTAGCGTCTTCCCGATAGGAGAGCGACTCCGGTAGGCCATTTTACGATTGCTCCCAGTCCTTAACAACCCGTGGAATTGGGCAACAGCGCGGCGTTGGGCCGCGCCCGGGGGCCGATAATCGCGCATTTCCTCATCCTTTGGGCTAAAACGCCCACGAATTGGAACATTGGCGATGCCCCAGCTCGATTTTCGTCAACCCCGGCTCTTTGTCGACGCCACCCTCGCAACGGGGGCCACGGTCACGCTCGCGCGCGACCAGAGCAATTATCTTGGCAATGTGCTGCGGCTTTCCGTGGGCCAAACCATTCTCACGTTCAATGGGCGCGACGGCGAGTGGCAGGCGTCGATCTCGGGGCGCAAACGGCCCGATGGTCTCACCATCATTGCTCAGACCCGGCCGCAGGACCAGTTGCCCGACGTCGCTTACGTCTTCGCGCCGCTGAAACATGCGCGGCTCGATTACATGGTGCAGAAGGCGGTCGAAATGGGGGCTTGCTCGCTGCAGCCGGTTTTGACGCGCTTCACCCAGGTCTCGCGGGTGAATGGCGAGCGGATGCGAGCCAATGTCATCGAGGCGGCCGAGCAATGCGGCATCCTCAGCATTGCCGGTGTCGCCGACCCAGTACCGCTCGATCGCTTTTTGAACGGACGCAATACACAGCGTCTCCTCATCTTTTGTGACGAGGCCGCGGATGTTGCAAATCCGTTGCAGGCTTTGCGGGGCGGAGCCGCCACCGACGGGATCGATATCCTGATCGGCCCCGAGGGTGGATTTGCCGAGGAAGAGCGCGCCTTGCTGCTGCGGCAGCCGCGAATTTTGCGGCTTTCGCTGGGGCCGCGAATTCTGCGCGCCGACACGGCCGGCGTGGCGGCGCTGGCCCTGGTCCAGGCGGCGCTCGGCGACTGGACCGCAGGCGGCGCGGCCGGGTAGATAGGCCCTTAACCAGTCGCTCTTGGCGCTTGTTAAGCCACTTGGCCGATCTTGGTCGAAACCCCGCCCGGGCCATGCTAAGGGGCTCGCCAGCGTTTCGCTGGAAGGCCCTTATCGCTCGCGTGGAATCCACGCTAAACGAGATAATGTTTTAAAATCAACGAATTAGGTGTATTCCCGATCGCAGGCCCGTTTTCGGGGGATTTGGACTTGGAGATGAGTGTGACCGCCGCCCCTCGTGCGACCGGATCCGCCGCGTGGGCGGATGCGCTGCTATTGTCGTTCGCCCAGGCCGGCTACACCCTGGCCGAGCCCGCGATCCTGCAGCCGGCCGAACCGTTTCTCGACCTCTCGGGCGAAGACATCCGCAAGAGCCTCTATCTGACCACCGACGCGGGTGGAGAGGAATTGTGCCTGCGTCCCGACCTGACCATTCCAGTCGCGCGGGATTATCTCGCGTCCCCCAAGGCCGGACAGCCCGCTGGCTTCAGCTATCTCGGCCCGGTGTTCCGTTTTCGCGGCGGCCGGCCCAGCGAATTCCTGCAGGCCGGCATCGAATCCTTCGGCAGGCAGGATCGCCCGGCGGCGGATGCGGAAATGCTCGCGCTGGCGCTCGAGGCCACGAGTGCGTTCGGCCTGACCGAGGTCGAGATTCGCACCGGCGATGTCGCGCTGTTCACCGCGCTGATCGACGCGCTTGATCTTTATCCGGTCTGGCGGCGGCGGCTGATCAAGGATTTCAACCGCAAGATCAACCTTGCGCAGGACATCGAACGGCTGACGCTCGCGACCGCGCCGGGCCACAACGAATATGAGGGCGTGCTGGCGGCGCTTGCCGGCTCGGATCGCAAGGCCGCCTTGGCCCTGGTCACCGATCTGATGTCGATCGCCGGCACGACCAATGTCGGCGGTCGCACGGTTGCCGAAATCGCCGACCGCTTCCTCGAACAGTCGACCCTGAAGGGCGGCGCGCTGCCACGCGACGCGCTTGGCCTCATCAAGCGGTTCATGGCCATCGCGGGCGACCCCGACGTTTCGATCGCTCAATTACGGGCGCTTGCCGCCGATGCCAAACTCGACATCAACGCCGCCATCGACGCGTTCGAGAGCCGCGTCGGCTTCATGGCCGCGCGCGGCATCGATACCGGCTCGACGCGCTTTTCCACCTCGTTCGGCCGCGGGCTGGACTATTACACCGGCTTCGAGTTCGAACTGCATTCCAAGGGTAACGGCGTCGAGCCGCTGGTGGCCGGCGGACGCTATGACGGGCTGATGACCCAGCTCGGCTCGAAAACCCCGATCCCCGCGGTCGGTTTCTCGGTCTGGGTCGAGACCCTGACGCAGCTTGGCGGCAAGCCTCCCGGCGGGAGCGCGTCATGACGGCGTCATTCGTTCTCGCGGTTCCCTCCAAGGGCCGTCTGCAGGAAAACGCCGAAGCGTTCTTCACCCGCGCCGGACTTGCGCTGGCCAAGCCGCGCGGCGCGCGCGACTATCGCGGCACCATCAACGGGCTCGACAATGTCGAGATCGCCTATCTCTCCGCAAGCGAGATCGCTTCCCAGCTCGCGCGCGGTTCGGTCCATCTCGGCGTCACCGGCGAGGATCTGGTGCGCGAAAGCATTGCGGATGCCGACAAGCGCGTGCTGTTGATCGACAGCCTCGGCTTCGGCAGCGCCAATGTCGTGGTTGCGGTGCCGCAGGCATGGATCGACGTCCGCACCATGGCCGATCTCGACGATGTCACCACCGGCTTCCGCGCCCAGCATAACCGACGGATGCGGGTGGCGACCAAATACATCAACCTCACCCGCGCGTTCTTTGCCGCGCATGGCATCGTCGACTACCGCATCGTCGAGAGTGCCGGAGCGACCGAAGGTGCGCCGGCGGTCGGCACCGCCGAGATGATCGTCGATATCACAACGACGGGTGCGACCCTTGCTGCCAACGGCCTGAAGGTGCTCGACGACGGCGTGATCCTGCGCAGCCAGGCCAATCTTGTGGCATCGCGCGACGCCGAATGGCCGAACGAGGCGCGCGAGACAGCGCGCGTGATCCTCGATCACATCGCAGCCCGTGCCCGCGCCAGCAAATACCGGGAAGTCCGCACCCGCTTCGCTGGATGCGACGCTGCGCTATTAGCCGAGGCCCACAACCGCTTCGGCGTGGTGTCGCCGTTCGGCGGGCCGACGTCGTCGGGAATGGTGACGCTGCACTGTCCGCCGGCGCAGCTCTATGCGCTCGCCAACTTCCTGCGCGCCCACGGCGCGGAAACGGTCTCGGTGGCGTCACTCGACTATGTGCTCGACCGCGACAATCCGCTGTTCGCCAGGCTTGAGGCTTTCCTGCGGCGATAAGACCAAAAGCCGCGGCTCAAGCCCGTGGCGACAATCCATCCCATTTGCCATATGTTGGGTATTAAGGATGGTGGGACCTGATCGATGATGCTGGGTACTGACGTCTCAAGCCTTTCTACGACCGCGGCGACGGCCGCGGCGCAAGGCTTGTCAATCGTGGTGCCGCTGTATAACGAGGCCGCCGGGCTCGCGCTTCTGCACCAGCGGCTTTGCGGACTGGCGAAGACGCTGAACGACCGTTATCGGCTGGCTTGCGAGGTCGTCTATGTCGACGACGGCAGCGCCGATGCGACGCTTTCCATCGCGCGTGGGCTTGCCGCCGATTCGCTCGACGTTCAGGTGGTGTCGCTGTCGCGCAACTTCGGCAAGGAAGCCGCCCTGATGGCGGGATTGGACCATGCCAAGCGCGGCGCCGTGCTGTTCATGGACGGCGACGGCCAGCACCCACCTGATCTGGTGGAAAAGCTTGTCGGTCACTGGATCGATGACGGTTACGACGTGGTCTATACGGCCAAGGCGCATCGCGACAACGAGCCGGCGCTGCGGCGGCTAGCGGTGCGCGGCTTCTACGCGCTGATCAATTGGGGCGCACGGCAGAAAATCCCTGCGGACGCCGGCGACTTTCGCCTGCTGTCGCCGCGCGCCGCGGCGGCTTTGCGGCAGCTCCCCGAGCGCAATCGCTTCTTCAAGGGGCTTGCGAGCTGGATCGGCTTCCGCCAGATCCGCGTCGACTACGAACCCGCCGCGCGTGCCCACGGCATGACCACGTTCAGCGCCGGCCGGCTGGTCGGGCTTTCGATCGAAGGCTTGACCTCGTTTTCGGTCGCGCCGCTGCGCTTTGCCAGCCTGCTCGGAGTCCTGCTTGCCTCCGGCGCCTTTCTGTTCGGCCTTTCGATCCTCTGGGAGACCCTGGTGGATGGAAAATCGGTTCCGGGTTATCCCTCGCTGGTGGTCGGCCTGATGACCATCGGCGGCGTGCAGCTCATCATGATCGGCATCGTTGGTGAATATATCGGCAAGATCCTATCGGAGCTGAAAGCCCGCCCGATCTACTTCGTC
>Ga0116223_10004667_pt1 | contig 11819 bp, 15 predicted proteins | sample Sb_taG_3_FD_90092 | JGI IMG/M metagenome (GOLD analysis project Ga0116223, IMG submission 90092) | Peat soil microbial communities from Weissenstadt, Germany - Sb_50d_a_PC metaG | ecosystem: Environmental > Terrestrial > Soil > Wetlands > Peat | place: Germany: Weissenstadt | collected 2010-09-21 | reverse complement strand
TTCTTGACCCTGCGGTAGCTGAACGCCTTCACTCCGAGCGGGTGCGCCAGGTGCACCTCGGCTCCCGCTGCGGCGCACGACGCGCAACCTGGGGCAGGGGCGGCAGAACGGTCACAACCCGCCATCATCACCGCCGGCCGTCAGTAGTCAGTCCGACACGCTGGGCGGCGACGGAAAGGTCCGCGGAAAGGATCACCGCACAGCCAGCCTGCCACGCCATGTGTCACCGGAACGCCTTAGTAAGCCATGCCTCGCTCTCCTCGCGGGCCCGCTCCGCGCCGCCGCTGCGCACCCGTCACCGGGCTCTGCCTCCGAAGGCCCGCCCGGCACGGGTGCACCAACCGGCGCGAACGACGCCACTGATCAAGACGAGCCATTTCGCACTCAGCAGCTCGGCACTGAGGACGCCTTCCTCGCACTTGATTCTCCCAATCGCGTCCGCCGCGTCAAGGGCGCGCTGCGCGCGTCGTGGGGTGCTAGCGCGATCAGCTTCGCTGACCCGTGACCCGACGGCCGCTCACAGGGGATCTGGCACCTGCGAGCAGCGGGCAGACCAGGAACGCGCAGAGTGATGCAGTCCCGAGAGTTGCAGGTATTCATGATCAGCGCGGTTTAGGACCAGGCCGGAGGTGGCGCGCCTGTGACCGATTCTGGCCGGCGACCAGTCACTGGTTTGTTGACCTTGGGGTATCGCCAGTCTCTAATTGCTACGTGAAGCCTCAGCCGGTCGACATGATCTCCGCTGATCCGCGAACCATCTCCTCCCGCGTTGCCTGGGTGATGGCGGTTGTTGCATTGCTGGCAGCGGCGCTGGCTGGGGCGATCACGGTCGCCGTCCAATACCGGGGGGAGGTGGCAGCGCTGCGCCGGCAGCTGCGGTCGGTCCCCGCCTCTCACCCGGCCAGCACTGTCCCGCTGACGCTATCCAGCAGGACCGTTGCGCTGCCCTCGTACGGGGCGCTAAACGGTGAGGTGACTGTCTTTTCCGCCAAGTTTTCCGGCGGGCTGGCGCGGATCATGCCGTCGGCTCGCATAAGCGGTGGTATGCCGTACACGAGCTACGCTTTGACCGGGTTTGACTGTGCGGGCAGCTCCGGCTACCAAACCTGGGCCGCCGGTGTCACCGGCGCGGACGGGACCGGTAACCTGAGCGGTCACGCCTTGACGGTGTCCCTGAGTGATGAATACTGGCTCTATCTCAGCCCGTCGTCGTCGGGGGGAGATCTCGGCCCAGGTCTGGACGGCAGCTTCACGGCTGCCGGGAAGTTCTCCGCCTCTCCTGCAGGGAATCCAGCGTGCCCATAAAGAGGCGTTTAGCGCAGCGCGGACCGCTGGGCCACACACGGGCACCCGCGAAGGCGGAGGACCTGGTGCAGGAGGCCCTGGCCAGATGCCTGCGCCGGTGGCGCCGCGCCAGCGCCAACGACCCGGTCGCCTACGTGCGCCGGGTGATGGCGAACGCGCACCTGACCCGGTGGCGGCGCTGGGGCTCACGGGTGCGGCTCGGGGATGTGCCCGAGACCGCGGCGGACGACGCTGGCCTGCATCACCGCACCATCAGGCCGCACCCGGCGACATCGTGACCACCTCGGCGCCAGCCTGACCATCAACTGGCGGACGGCCGCCCGACATGCCTGCTTCTACATGCTCGCCGTGAATGGTGCCTTCGTGGACATCTTGGGTCGGCTCTGCAAAGAGGCTGCGCAGGGAGATCGCCCGGGCCGGGAAGTCCCCGCAGGTGGTCCTGGAAGCGACGTACGGGTGGTACTGGGCAGCGGACACGCTCGCCGCAGCGGGAGCCGAGGTGCAACCTGGCGCACCCGCTCGGAGTGTTTACGCGGCAGCAGCCGCGTCTGAAATCGCGTTGATCATCTCCGCGGACAGCGACCTGTGCCCGACTATCCGGACTGCGCGCGCTCTGAATCCAGGGCGGGGAATGATCGCCGCCTTCTCACCACGCCGTAACTCGGGCGAGATCCGCTCACTCATCTGCGGTACTTTCACCATCTCGGCTGCCGATCCGCAACTCCCTTCTGCATGATTCGGTCTGGGATCCAGCTACTGACCGCGTCTACCGGCGGCCCGGCAAGTGGTCCTGACCTGAGGCGATCGAAGTGCCCGGCGTCATCAGCACGCCCACCTCTGTCTGCACAACTCGGACAGGTACTGCTTGCACCAGCAGTATCTTTCAAGCACGAAAAACCCGAACGGGTACTGCGGCCTAGGCGGGACCGGCGTGTCTGCCCGAGCGGCGTAGTCAGCGCGGACGGCTAGGGCCGAGAGGACGTGAACCTGGAGACGCCTATGGCCCTTTCGGGCTACGTGCTGGTGCCGCTCTTCCTTTAGCGGACCGGAGTCCTGGCGCTCCCGAGCAGTTGCGAGACTCGCTGTGCTGACACATGCAAGATGGCAGCGATGTCCCGGCCTGACAGGCCCTGCTGCTTGAGGTCGTGTGCGACCTTGCGGGTCCGCGCGGCGGCGGTGCGGAGCGCGTGTTCTGCCTCGGCCATGGCCTCTCGCGCTGCTTCGGCTGCCTCGTCGAGTCCGCTGCCTACCTCCGGATGGATGACGACGGCATCAGCCGCGGTGTCATGGTCGGTGAGTGTCTCGATGTAGTCGCGGACCATCTGCTCGGCGCTGTCAAGGTTCTTGGACTGCGTCACGCCGATGCCGTCGATGTGCAGCTCCCAGCCGTGCTTCCAGGGCTTGGCGCGCACGGTATAGGTGCTCATTGGAGCCATCCCTTCGGCAGGCAGGCGAGTTTCTTGATGGTGTCGCGTACGACGCCAGGCGATACGACGCGGGCCTCTACGATCACGGCCATATGCTGCCCGCACGGGCAGTACCACTTCTGGTGGTCACCCTTGCCCTCCTTGGGAGTGCAGCCATGGTCCAGCAGCGCTCGCGCCATGTCGCGGTACTGCATCGCTCTTACCATGACAGTAATCTAGCCTGCCTAGATGACAGTACTAAAGCCCGGCTAGATATTCCTGTCGGCCAAGCCAGAAGGACCTAGGCCCGGGATGGCAGGCGCTCCGACAGGCTGCGCTGCCACCAGCAGTATCTGTCCGACAACAAGAACCCATACGGATACTCCCCGGATCACGGCACGGGGGGTGTCCTGCCCCATCGGGGTGGTCAAGGCTGAGGGCTGAGGCGTGGCGGCCGTGAGCTGTGAGTTTGGGCAGTTCACTGCCGCTGGCGCAAGACGGCCTCGGTGTACTGCTCGGTGGTCAGGTCGTCTTCGTTGATACCAAGCTGGATGAGGACTTCGCGGACGTCGGCCAGGGCGGCGGCAGTGTCGTCCTGGCTGGTGATGGTCTCCAGTTCGATGAACGTTCCGTCGAGTTCGGGGATCGTGACGACAGTGGCCAGCATGTCGCGGCCCCGCGCAGTGAAGCGGTAATTCGTGCAGTGCTTCTCGAACGTCACTTCGATCATCGTCCTGCTCCTAGCAGGTGGCGTGCTCGCCGCCAGGCGTCCTCGTACTGCCGGATGAATCCGGTGTGCAGGACTCCGTTCGTGGCGGCGGTGAACTTGTACATCCCGGACCTGTGCCCCTCGGCCCAACTTCCGAACGCGGACAGGCAGAGCGTGTCGTCGAACCTGATCATCCGCCACGTCGGCAGGTCTTGATACACCGCTACGCGGAGTCTCGTGGCCGGGTGATCGGCGAGTTCGGCGAGCCGGGTGATGCACAGCCGTATCCCCGATGCCAGTGCGACGGATGTACTGTCACGTGCGTTCTAGGGCCATATTTTGGGTCAGATCCGTGCGTGTCCGCTGCAACTTGAAAGACGGCGGACTTTGCCTAGTCGTGGCATGCTTGGTGCCCTTGCCATGTGCGGCTGGAACACGACCTCTGCCGAGCAGCAGCCGTCCGGTGGGGAGCCAGGCCATGTTCGTTGCCAGCTAGGTGCTGGCCCGCCAGGAGGAGATGCCGTGGTCACCGTCTTCAAGGCCGGTCCTGCCGCATCGCCCGGACCCGAAGCCTGCTGATCTTTCGCTCCTGAAGGCCTTCACGCCGTCCGGGTCGCTGCGGCTCCTGCCTTAGCCGTAGCTCTGCCTGGAGGTCTGTTATGCGTGGGTTCTTTCGGCGACCGCACGGCGTGCCTGGCATGCCGCAGGCGGTTCGCCCGTCGCTTCGTGATGTTCGTTTCGGGCTGCTCGTCGCTGGCGAGGCGGTCAACTCCATCGGTGGCTGGGCGTCGGCGATCGTGCTTTGGGGCTTCGCGGCTTACCGGTTCAACGCCAGTCCGTACGCCGTCTCGCTGACCATCGTGTGCTGGGCCGCGCCGCCAGCGGTCCTCAGCCCGCTAGTGGGCATCTACGTCGACCGGATGGGTCCGAGGAACGCGCTGGTGACGGGGTACATCGCGGCGGCAGGTGCGACCCTGGGCATGGCGGCCGCAGGGTCACTGGCCGTCCTGGATGTCGCGGCGGTCGCCTATGGCATCGCCCGGGCGCTGGCGGGACCGGCGGGCAGCGCGCTGCCCCCGCGGATCGTGGCCGATGATGATCTGCTGGCCGCCAACGCGCTGCTGGGCGCCGCCTCATCAGCGGGCGCCGTCGTCGGCCCGCTGGCGGCGAGCGCTGCCCTGGCCTGGTCCGGGTTCCCGGCGGCATTCATCCTGGATGCGGTCAGCTACCTGATCGGCGCGGCGGTCGTCCTGCCGCTGCCGCTCCGGTCCGCGCCACCATCGGAGCAGGCGGGTTGGCGCCGCGAGTTCCTGGACGGCATCGTCCTGATGGCCCGCCATCGTGGAGTGCAGCTCATCGTGCTGATGAGCGCCGCGGTGACCTTCACGTCCGCGGCGTTCCTAGTGGTGGAGCCGCTGTATGCCCGCCACGTGCTGCACCGGCCGCCCTCGCAGTTCGCCCTGTTCGAGGCAGCGTCGGGGATCGGGGCCATCCTGGCCAGCCTGGTGATCGCGCGCATCAAGGCCAGTCTCACCGGGCGCAGGGTACTGGGGGCGAGCGGCGCCTGCTACGGCCTGGCCGCGTGCCTGTTCACCGGGACCACGCTAGTGCCGGTAGCCTACGTTGGCGCGTTCGCCTGGGGCGTCACTGGCGCGGTGTTTGGCACGGTCACACTCACCGCCCTCCAGCGGGCCGCTCCTGTGCAAGCCCACGGGCGGATCATGGGCGTGACCACCGCCATCCAGTCCTGGGTCGAGACCATCGGACTGCCCCTGGGCGGGGTCACCCTGGCCGCCCTCGGAATCCGCGCCGGAGCCCTGGCGCTGGCCGGGGTGGCCGTCCTGGCCGGACTGACCTGCCTGGCCAGTCAGCCACTTGTGCGGTCAGGTCGGTCCGCCCGTGGACAACCGCACGGCCTGGAGCGCCGCTAGTTGCGATGCCGACTGCCAGTCCCATGCGGGCGTCCCAGAGAGGGACAGGACCGTGAGCCAGTTGTCGACTGCCCCGGCAAGCATCAGGGCAACACCCGCCCCGTCTCGGCCATGTGATTGCTGTTCGCGTGCCCACACCGCGCTCGCGCCAACGAACGGTTCTATGTCCACATCACGCTCGCTCACCAACTGAACTTTCGCGCTCAGGTTGGGCACACCTCGCTTGCCGATCTCGGCTAGCGCGCCCCTAGCGTCTTCCGCCGACGCAAGTGGCGTCACCTGATTCCAGGCCCACCGTTCGGCGGTCTCGTCACGAAAGGAGCGCCAGGCAGTCATGCTGCCAGCCTGGCGGGCGCGCTCGCCCCACGGCGTCGACGGTCCTGCCACCCCGGTACGCCAGGTCCGTTCGTCCAGCACGACCCATGCCCCTCCCGGCAGGTCTGCCGCGCCCAGCAGACAGGCAAGCACTTCACGCTTGCCAGCCTTGCGCCCTAGCTGTGCCGCCACGAACTGTGCCCGCCTGAGATCCATCAGAGCAGTGTGGCAGATCAACTTAAACCCCGCTATCAGGCACTACATCACGCTTGCTCGATCGGCAATCCGGTAGCCGAAGAGTGGTCAACGACCATTCTCGACGCCTGGCCAGTGTGTCTTCCTAGGCGCGGCCAGGCGGCGTGGTATCCAATTGCGGCCCGCCTTCGATCAGTGCCAGCATCTCAGCCATGCCCACCTTCCGCGCCGCCGACGGAACCGAACTCGCCTACCACGTTCAGGGAGAAGGCGTCCCGCTGGTCTGTCTGCCCGGCGGTCCAATGCGTGAGTCTGCTTACCTAGGCGATCTCGGTGGCTTGTCCGGGCACCGGCAGCTGATCATGCTGGACCTGCGGGGTACCGGCAAGTCGGCGATCCCAGCCGATCCAGGGAGCTACCGCTGCGACCGCCTGGTGGAGGACGTCTCCGCCCTGCAGGATCATCTTGGTGTCGACCGCGTCGACCTGCTAGGGCACTCGGCTGGTGCCAATATCGCTGTGCAGTACGCGGCACGGCATCAACGGCGAGTGGACAAGCTTGTCCTGATCACGCCGGGCGGGCGAGCGGTCGACCTGGAACCTGACAGTGATACGCGGCGTGAGGTGGTCAAGCTTCGCCAAGCCGAGCCTTGGTACGCCGAGGCGGCCGCCGCCTTCGAACGGGTCGCCGCCGGCTCGGAAGGTGAGGCCGACTGGGAGGCCATCGCCCCGTTCTTTTACGGCCACTGGGACGCCGTCGCCCAGGCTCATTGGGCTGCGGGAGAGGCACAGACCAGCGGGGACGCGGCTCAGGTCTTCGCTGCCGAAGGGGCATTTGACCCAGCGGCCACTCGCGCAGCGCTAGCCGCGTTCGGCTCGCCAGTGCTGGTACTCGCTGGAGGCCTCGATCTGCAGAGGCCCCCACGGGTGGTTGCCGAGCTTGCCGCGCTTTTCTCCGCGGCCCAGCTCGTTGTCCAGCCGGGCGCTGGCCACTACCCCTGGCTCGATGACGCCGACCGGTTCGTCTCGGCCGTCAGCGCGTTTCTGGATGATGGACCCAGCGGGATGCGCTAAGAACGGCTAAGCACCTGGCGGTTTCGAGATGGCTGCCACCTCCGGGCGTTCCGACTCGGGGAGGAATTACCGAAAACACATGAAATGATTTAATTTATAGTATAAGCACACTTTCGCCGGATTCGCGGTTCTCACAGTGGCTGCGGTCGGCTACTCGTCATCGGCATAAAAGCCCCAAACAATTACAGAACTATCACTATGCGCACACTGGACAGTTTTTCGTGAACGGGATTATGCTCGTTAACAGGCCATGAATGATGGCTGATGGCCGTTGATCGCCCAGACCACTGCGGCAACTGATCATCATCGTCTCAACGTGGACTCCGCTCCGTAGCCTGCTGGTACAGGCATGTCGGCATCGGTGCCCGCAGAAGGTGTGGTTCAGATGCCTAGATGGCGATCGTTTCTGCACGCTCCCGTCGTTCTTATCGCCGTAGCTGGCTTCGCTATGACCAGCGTGGCAATGGCGTCGACGGCTGAAGCAACGAGAACGCCTGCCGGTGCGCGGACAGCGGCAGTGGCCGTAGCGCCGAATGTAGACTGCACGCGTGTATCGTGCTATTTCAGATACTTCAATCAGGCGGATGGTCTATGCCTGGGCATGCCCGGCACCGCAAGCGGTACGCAGGCAATTCAGTTCACCTGTAATTCGAATGACTCGCAGTACTGGCAGTTCGCTTCAGGCTCGCAGGGTACGCTGCTCAAGAACCTGCACACCGGCCTTTGCCTAGACATAAAGAACAACGATCCAGACCCGGGCGGCGCGGTAGTCCAGGAGCCGTGCGACGGCTCTGATGGCTTCCAGAACTGGTTTCTCGGAGGCAGCGGGACCGTTTTCGTGTTTTACGACATAGCTACCCGTCCGAACTGCGGAGGGCTAAGCAGTGAGTGCGCTATCCACCCAGACGGAAACAGCAGCGGTAACGGTGCGCAGATCTATGTGAATACCCCCACGGGGAACTGCACTCTGGTCCAGACGGACTGCTTCTACGCCTGGATTCGATACGGGCCCGGGAAACTATAGGCGGTCGTAACGGCCGCTGGCAGGCAGTTGTTCAACGGGTAAGGCGCAACCTGCTGCCGGAGGTGGTGGTCGCGGCGGCGTCGTGGGCCGGATCCCAGCCCGGTGTCCATGGCTGAGGCTCGCGACTGCCTGCCGTTGCCGAGCTCGCTCGTCGTGGCCGTGGCCGCCTGTCCCGTGGCGCGGGAACCGCCAGGACGCCACTTGCCTTTACCGTTCCCGACATCCAGCGGTAACTGCCGGTTCACCTTGCCCGCCTATGGTCGTGAACATCTGCGCCGTCAGCTCTTGTAACGCTTGACACGTAGGAGGCAGTTGCGTGAGCATGACGGACATCATCGAGGAGTTCGCCGACTGGTCATGTCCCGTTTACCTGTCGGTTCACGGATCTGGTGGATCATAGCCTCGCAGCATGGTGCGAGACCGCTGATGCGCTCCGAAGCGGGGAGGATTGCGTAAAGAATATGAAAAGAATCAAATCGCAGTATAAGTATGCTATTGCCGGAATCGCGGTCCTTGCCTTGGCCGCGGCCGGCTGCTCATCGTCATCGTCGCCATCGTCGAGCGACGCCAAGTGGAAGACGGCCACGTCGGCTGCTTCCGGCGGCGGGATGACTGCCCTGGTCGCCGCTGCCAAGAGTGAGGGCACGCTCAACGTCATCGCGCTGCCTGCGAACTGGGCGAACTACGGCAACATCATCAAGGAGTTCACCAAGCTCTACGGGATCAAGGTCAACTCGATAGCGCCTGACGACAGCAGCGCGCAGGAGATCACTCAGATCCAGCAGAAGAACGGCACTTCCCTGGCGGCCGATGTTCTGGACGTCGGCATGAGCGTGGCAACCGCCAACACGAGCCTCTTCACTCCGTACCAGGTCAGCACCTGGTCGTCGATTCCCGTCAGCCAGAAGGAACCGACTGGGCTGTGGGTTCAGGACTACGGCGGCTTCATGTCGGTTGGCTACAACTCAGCCAAGGTAGGGACGATCACCTCGCTGAGCCAGCTGCTCAGCAAGAAGTTTAAGAGTGCCATCGCGCTCAACGGCAACCCGACGCAGGCGAACGCCGCGCTGAACGGCGTCATGATGGCGAACTTGGCGCAGGGTGGCACGCCAGACAGCATTGCCACTGGCGTGAACTTCTTCCACCAGCTCAAGGCCGCTGGCAACTTCGTCCCAGTGCAGTGCACCGCGGCGACGATCAAGGCGGGCACCACCCCGGTCTGCCTAAACTGGGACTACCTCAACACCGCGAGTGTCGTGGGGCAAGGGTCGACGTGGAAGATCTTCATCCCGGCTAACGCCACCCTGGGCGGCTTCTACGCTCAGGCAATTAACAAGAACGCGCCGCACCCAGCGGCTGCCAGGCTGTGGGAGGAGTTCCTCTACTCGCAGACCGCGGACGGCGGGCAGAACCTGTGGCTGGTTGGTGGTGCACGGCCGGTGGAGCAGGCTGCCATGACCTCCAACGGCAGCCTCAACCAGACGGCGGCAGCCGCGCTGCCGCCGGTCACCGGAACGCCGATATTCCTGACCCAGGCCCAGGCCACCGACGCCGCCACTTACCTGGCTGCCAACTGGGCCAAGGCCGTCAGCTAGGCGGACATGTGACCGTCGCCGCAACGAGCGACACCGGCGCCCGGCCCCTCAGGGCCGGGCGCCGGCCGCCGCTCGCCTGGGTAGGCACGGTGCCGTTCCTCGCCTACACCGGTGTCTTCCTGCTGCTCCCGACCGGCATTGTGATCTGGAACTCGTTCCGCAGGCCCACCGGCGGATTCACCCTGTCGAATCTGTCGGCACTCAACACCTCGACCGTGCGCAGCCTCTTTGTCGGCTCCTTCGAGCTCGGCCTGATCTCGTCCCTGGCGGGTGCCGTGTTCGGTGCGCTCCTGGCGTACGCCGTGGCGTCTGGCAACCCGGACGGCGCGGTCCGCAGGTTCTACCTGGCCGGCTCGGGCGTGCTCGCCCAATTCGGCGGTGTCACCCTGGCGTTCGCTTTCCTCGCCGCGATCGGCCCCACCAGTGGCGTTCTGTTTCACGCCAGCTGGTTCTACAACTTCCCGTGGGGCATCGCACTGATCTACGTCTACTTCCAGATCCCGCTGATGGTGCTCGTATTCCTGCCAGCGATCGACGGGCTGAAGGCGCAGTGGCGGGAGGCGGCGGAGACGCTCGGCGGCTCGACGTGGCACTACTGGCGGTATGTCGGCGGACCGTTGCTGACGCCGGCTTTCCTCGGCGCGACGCTGCTGCTGTTCGCCAACTCGCTGTCGGCCTATGCGACGATCGTGGCATGGGAGGACCAGATCTCCTATGTGGTGCCGCAGCAGATCGGCGTCGCGCTTATCAGCGAGGTCGGGCTGGTCAACTTCAATCAGGCTGACGCGCTTGCGTCGGGAATGATTCTTATGGTGGTCATCCTCATGAGCGGATATTTCCTCCTGCAGCGCAGGGCGGCGCGATGGCTGCAGTAACTTCGCTAACCACCGAGTTGGCGGGAACCGCGGCGGCCAAGGGCCCGCAGAGTCTGCGGGCCGGCCAGCGCAGACGGCTGAATCTGTTCAGGTACCTGATGTTTACGATCTTCGGGTTGTTCTTCCTGGTGCCGCTGCTGGCCATGGTCAAGTTCTCATTGCAAGGGAGCAGACCCGGCACGTGGTCCCTGGCGGCCTGGAAGGACATCGCCTCCTACCAGGGTCCGCCCCCGCTGCTGCCGGCCATCGAGATAACACTAGAACTGGCTGTCATCACCAGCGTGGTCATGCTCGCGCTGGTAGTGCCGACCATGATCTGGGTCCGGCTGCGGGTGCGGTGGTTCAGCCGGATATTGGAGCTCATCTGCCTGCTGCCGCTCAGCATTCCGGCGATCGTGCTGGTGGTGGGCTTTGCCCCGATCTATAACAGGATCGAGCGTTACAATGTGTCAGCGCTCATGCTGTTCTGGGCTTATGTCATCCTAGTGCTGCCATATGTATACCGCGCCCTTGCCGCAGGGCTGAACTCGATGGACGCCACTACCCTGTCCGAAGCTGCTCGCAGCCTCGGGGCGCGCTGGCCCACAGTAATGCTCAGGATTATCGCGCCGAACATGTGGCAGGCGATCCTCAATGCTCTGCTGCTTACAGTGCCCCTGGTACTTGGCGAGTTCACCATTGCCTACCCGCTGACTTACGTCACTCTGCCGGTGGAGCTTTTCAGCATCAGCCGGAACTCGGTGAATGCCGGAGTACTCTTTTCCGCCTCGACGGCCTCGCTTTTCTTCGCCTTTGCTCTGCTGCTGCTCCTGTCCTACGTCGGCCGCCGCCTTCGCCGCGGCCGGACATGAGGTGGAACACGTGACATCCCCAACGGCCAGCACCCAATTCGCCGCCTCCAGGACAGGCGTCGAGGTGCGGATGCAAGGGTTGAGCCGACGCTACGGGCCGGTCGTCGCGCTGGATGGGCTTGATCTGACCGTGCAGGCAGGCGAACTGGTCGCTCTCCTTGGCCCGTCGGGCTGCGGCAAGACCACGACGTTGCGCTTGCTAGCTGGGCTCGAGGACGCCGATGCCGGCCAGATCACAGTCGGCGGCAACGACATCACGCGTCTGCCGGCCAACAAACGGGATATGGGAATGGTGTTCCAGGCCTACTCGCTGTTCCCGCACATGACTGTCCGGCAGAACGTGGCCTTCGGTCTGCGGCTGCGCCGGGTTCACTCGGATCAGCGGGACCGGCGAGCGATCGAGATGCTGGATCTAGTGGGTCTGTCCACCCAGGCGGACCGGTACCCGCACCAGATCTCCGGCGGCCAGCAGCAGCGGGTCGCGCTGGCCCGTGCCCTGGCCATCGAGCCGCAGGTGCTGCTGCTCGACGAGCCGCTGTC
>Ga0116223_10004666_pt1 | contig 11822 bp, 10 predicted proteins | sample Sb_taG_3_FD_90092 | JGI IMG/M metagenome (GOLD analysis project Ga0116223, IMG submission 90092) | Peat soil microbial communities from Weissenstadt, Germany - Sb_50d_a_PC metaG | ecosystem: Environmental > Terrestrial > Soil > Wetlands > Peat | place: Germany: Weissenstadt | collected 2010-09-21 | reverse complement strand
TTTCGCATGCTGGGGCGCGAGCAAGCTCGCGCTCGAGAGAGCGGCGGCAAGCCGCCGCACTCCAAAATCGACCATGCATAACATCTACCAGCCCGACCTCATGAAGGTCATCGAGACGCGCCGGCAGACGCCGGACGTGAAATCCGTCAAGGTCCGCTTCCTCGACGAAGTCAAGGCCAAGGAGTTCTCGTTTCACGTCGGCCAGTTCGGCATTTTCTCCGCGTTCGGCTACGGCGAATCCACCTTCAACATCTGCTCGAGTTCGAATTGGAAGGACTACATCGAGTTCTGCTTCCGCAAGGTGGGCTGCGTCACGGAAGCCTTGTGGAGCATCGAGGAAGGGGATGTGATCGGCTTTCGCGGGCCATATGGGAATTTCTATCCGATGGAAGACGGGTGGAAGGGCAAGAACCTGATCTTCCTCGGGGGCGGCATCGCCATGCCCCCTGTGCGCTGCGCCGTGTGGTACGCGCTCGAGAACCGTGCGGATTACGGCAACATCACCGTCGTTTATGGCGCGCGCACCGTCGCGGATCTTGTTTATGTGGATGAGCTCGAGGAATGGGCCAAGCATCCCAACGTGCGCGTGGTGCGCTGCGTCGACCCCGGCGGCCAGACGCCCGACTGGACCGGCGAAATCGGCTTCGTGCCCACCGTCTTCGAGCGCGCCGGCGTCCCTGCGGAAAACTGCGTCGCTCTGGTCATCGGCCCGCCCATCATGATCAAAAATACGCTCCCCGTTCTCTACCGCATGGGTATTAAACCTAGCGTCGTCTATACCAGCCTCGAAAACCGTATGAAATGCGGCGTAGGTAAGTGCGGTCGCTGCAACGTCGGCTCCTTCTACGTCTGCAAAGAAGGCCCCATCCTCACCATGGCTCAACTCGAGCGCCTGCCTGCGGATTACTGAGACCCTTTTCACCCCGTAAATCTGAGGGTGGCGCAGACGTGCCGCCTTCTGGCATGTCTGCGCCCTGCCCATCCCAAGGTCGCATACATGCCGACAAAGAGCGTCGGCACGTATGCGCCACCCGCCGGCCGACCCAGGTGCCGACCCAGGTTGCAGGTTTTGCTTTTCGGAGTTAACCTGAGCCTTTGAATCAACTTCAATGCCTGAAATTTCGCGATTCCTCGGGATTGTGATCGGCGTGTTTTACAGCGAGCACGGTGTCCCTCATTTTCACGCCGTGTACGGTGAGCACGAAATCTCGGTCGAGATAGAGACGGGCACCGTACGTGGGGAGTTTCCCCCAAGAGCCTTGCGCCTGGTGCTTGAATGGGCAGACCTTCACAAGCTAGAATTGATCAGTAACTGGGAACTGGCAAGACGAGGGCGGCCCCTCAAGCACATTGAGCCGCTGGAGTGATTTTCATGGACTATCACATTGTTGAGGCACGCTACGTAGCCGGTCACACGGTCTGGCTGCGCTTTCGCGACGGCACGAGTGGTGAAATCGATTTATCAACCGCTCTCCGCGGCCCTGTTTTCGAACCGTTGCGTGATCCTGGTGTATTCAGCCAATTCCACATTCATCCCGAGTTTCACACGCTCACTTGGGCGAGCGGCGCTGACTTTGCACCTGAGTTCTTGCACGACAACATACGTGTGACCGTGTAGTGACTGGTGCTGCGTTCCTATAGCTTCTCCCTTTCATCGACAACCGACCCTCACCCGGCACACAACGGCTGGTGAAAACGCCGTCGCGGGCCACCCTCTCCCCGGGGAGAGGGCAGTCGATTTGATGGCGTGCTCACTCATGGCGCGATCTAACCCGTTTGCATTTCTGAACTCGCCCATAATATAGTCTCGTGTTGTTCTCTTAACTCTTGACTCTCGACTCTCGACTTCCGGACTCCTCGACTTTGATGGCCGAGCCATTCCTGAGCATTGTAGTTCCTGCGTACAACGAAGCGCGGCGGATCCGTGACACTCTGGCGAGGTTGTGTCACATCAAAGAGGTGAAGCCTTATGCGGTCGAGGTGATCGTAGTGGACGACGGGTCAACGGACGACACGGTTGCGACCGTCTTGGAGTTTCCGGGCATTCGGCTGGTGCGAAACGATCGCAACCATGGCAAAGGCTACACAGTGCGCCACGGAGTACAAGAAGCGACGGGCAAGTTTGTGCTTTTTACTGACGCTGACCTTTCCACGCCCATCGAGGAAGCGGATAAACTGCTCTCTGCTCTTCAAGACCACGGCGCCGATGCCGCCATCGGTTCGCGTGCTCTCGAACGCGAATTGATCGGGGTGCATCAACCCTGGCTCCGTGAAATGGGTGGGCGCTTCTTCAACTTGCTGGTGAGGATCTCCACGGGCCTAAAATTGCACGACACCCAATGCGGTTTTAAACTATTCAAGCGGAGCTCCACCCTCAGGGCGTTTGAAGAGATGCGCATCGAGGGTTTCGGTTTCGATCCCGAGCTTTTGTTCCTTATTGAACGAGGAGGAGGGCGGGTGGTGGAGGTGCCGGTACGGTGGAACGACAATCCGGCCACCAAGGTGCGATTCCTGCGCGACTCCGCGGAGATGGTCGCTGACCTGATCGCCATTCGCTGGCGCAGTCTGACGGGGACGTACGGTGAACATCATTGAATTCAGCCTGCTGGTTTGTCTGTCGTCGCTTCTGGCAGGCTTTGTTGGTTCGCTGACGGGCTTGGGCGGAGGGATCATCATCACCCCGGTGCTCACGCTGGCGCTCGGAGTTGACATCCGATACGCCATCGGCGCCTCACTCGTTTCCGTGATTGCTACCTCCTCCGGCGCGGCCGCCGCTTACGTTCGCGAGGGCTACTCCAATATCCGAATTGGGATGTTTCTCGAGATTGCCACCACATTCGGAGCGCTCGGGGGAGCTCTGCTGGCGACCAGAATATCGACCAACGCCATCTCCATCATTTTTGGTCTCGCGCTGATGTACTCCGCCTATGCTTCCAGCCGCCCGCGAGGCGCGCGCCAGGGCGGCTGCCGGCCAAACCCTCTCGCCACCCGCCTCGAAATGAACGGCGCCTACCCCACACCCGATGGCCCCGTCAGTTATTGCCCTAAAGCCGTACCGGCCGGATTCGGCTTGATGGCTGGGGCGGGGGTACTTTCAGGCCTGTTGGGGATTGGGTCGGGAGCAGTCAAGGTGATTGCCATGGACCAGGCCATGGGGCTTCCCTTCAAGGTTTCGACCACCACCAGCAATTTCATGATTGGGGTGACGGCTGCCGCGAGCGCCGGCGTTTATCTTTCCCGTGGATACATTGAACCCGGTCTTGCCGCGCCCGTGATGTTGGGGGTGGTGGCCGGTTCGCTGGTGGGGGCGCGCGTTCTGGCTCAGGCCAAGACGAAGTGGCTGCGGCTGGTTTTCGGCGTGGTCATTGCCGTTATGGCAATCGAGATGATTTACCACGGAGTGACGGGGAGGTTGTAGGGTGGCAGGCGAAACAAAGGGCTGGACTGACCAGGTGGTTGAAGAGTGGATTGGCAACCTCCTCCGGGTTGGGGTGACCCTGTCGGCGGCCGTGGTTCTTTTCGGGGCCTGTGTTTACCTTGTGCGTCATGGCCACGAAATGCCTCATTACCGTGCGTTTGTGGGAACACCCGAAGACTTACGGAGCGTGCCAGGAGTCTGGAAAAATGTCTTGGCCTTCAAGGGAAGGGGCTTAATCCAACTCGGGCTTCTTCTCTTGATTGCCACTCCCGTGGCTCGTGTTGCCTTCTCAGTTGTGGCTTTCGCGATCCAGCGGGACCGGCTTTACGTTGTGGTGACCGTTATCGTGCTGGCGATCCTCAGTTACAGCCTCGCGGGAGGGCGCCTTTAGAAGCTAGTACTTAATGACGGCATCCATTCTCGTAACGTGGCAGGTTGGAAGGGCGGGGCTTCAGTCCCGCCGCCTCCGGCGTCACGATGAGTTGGGGCCTTTAGGCCCTGAAGCCACGTTGCCTCAGGGGCTAAAGCCCCACAATGATAAGCCATTCCACGGCGGGGCTAAAGCCCCACCCTTCCCGGCACTCCCAATAATGACGCGGACTTTCGCCGGCAAGCCCTAGCCGTCGCTTCGACCGCCAGTCGACATCACGGGCAACCGCTTCAATCCTTTGAGAATCGAATTAGACGGCATCTGCATCCAACGGGGTGGTATACTATCCCCTGGCATGCCGAAAGATCTTTAGTTGTCTAGTGGCGATGCCATCGGAGCGAGAGGTCAAGGAAAAGGAGGAGGTTATGCGAGGCCGGACAGTAAGGGTATGGGGTGTCCTTGCCGCTATGGTGTTTGTCTTCACTTGCGCTTTTGGTGAAGATACGAAAATTCCTCCCCCGAAGAAACCGGGGGATACAATCCCGGCCGGCAGCGTGCTCCACATGAAACTCACCACCACGCTTACCTCCAAGACCAACAAGTCTGGCGACCCTTTCACGGGAGAGGTTTCTCAACCAATTGTAGTGGACGGGAAAGAGATCGTGCCCAAGTTCAGCCAGGTCATCGGGCACGTTTCCTTCGTAAAGCCCTCGGAACGTGTCAAGGGCAAGGCTATGATGCGACTGGTCATCGACAAGGTGGTGACGCCCGATGAGGACAAGGCGTTCCTGCTTCCCAGCACCTTGGACGATTCGAACAACGCGCCGTGCGCGCATACGAAGGACGACGAAGGTACGCTTGAGGGATGCGGCAAGAGCAAGAAAGATGCCCTGGTGGGCGCAGGCATCGCCGGGGCCATGGGCGCCGGGGCGGGCGCCGAGGTGGGCTTGGGCCATGAAATAGAGTGCGAGTACTACGGTATGTGCGGCGGCCACGGCATGGGGGCTGATATCGGCTACGGCGCGGCCATCGGCGCCGGAACGGCATTGCTCTACAGTCTGCTCAAGCACGAAAAGCAGCTCATCCTTGTGCAGGGAACGGAACTGACCTTCATCGTCAACCGGACGACAGCCGGTAAGGACGTACCGCCTCCGCCACCCCTCGAGCAGCCTGACCAAAGCCAGATCACGCAGTAAGGCAGTCGAGAAGTCGAAGAGTCCAAAAGTCAAGGAGTCGAGGAGCGGGGCGGATTTTCGCTTTTGTGGGCAGGGCGTCCTGGCATTTTCACTTCTTGACTCCTCGACTCCTGAACTCCTCAAGTGCTCTTTAAGACCTCCAGCCGGCAAATCATGTTCCGCGCCGGGAAAATCCATGCCAAGTGCTTTTCGTAGAAATCCACTGAGATAGCTGCGAACATTCGTCCCAGGTTATCGAGCAGCAAGTTCCCGCCGAAGGTCAAGCGGCACTCCAGGATTCGAAACCCGCCCGCCGAATAAGTGAAATCTTGAAAGCTGTCCCGTTCGAAGTAGTCGAAACTGTGCATCCCCAGGTGGAACAGATGAGTGGGATCAGTGTAAGAATCCGGAGAGCTGTAGTGCGGGGTTACGATGATGACTTCGGCGCCGGGTTGCGCAATCCGATGCACCTCCGCCATGGCCCCGAGAATGTCGGGATGATGTTCAAGAAAGTGAGAGAGATAAATCTTGCCCGCGCAATTGTCTTTGATGGGCCAAGGGAAGCGCCGCAGGTCGCAGAGCACGTCAGCCGAGGAGCCGCGCTGTCGATCGAATCCGATCGCGGCAGAATCTTGTTTCTTCTTTCCGCATCCCAAATCGAGAATCAGCATCTTCGAATCCCGCGTTTCAATAGACGACATCAAGGGAGACGTCAAAGAACCGGTGCACAAAACCGGCGAACTGGCGGAAATAGAGGGAATCCACGTTATTGTGGACATCGCGGTAGTTGCCGTAGTCGGTGATGTTGAATATTCGCATTGACCCCCTGAACTTGTGATTCTTGGCCCAGGGAATCAGGCGCATGCGAAAGTCCTTGGCAAGCTGCAGGTCGAGGGAGAAATAAGTCGGGAAGCGAAGGCTGTTGGGACCGCCGACGTAGTTTTGGAGTTCATCGACGGCGGAATAGGGGAAACCGGAGTGCAGATCAAGCACGGGCCCGGCGGTAATTTCCCAGGGGACTTTGATCCGCCCCCAGGTGACTAGCCGGTTGGGGACGTTGCTGGGCAACGTGGAAAAGTAATTATGCCGGATGACCGGCTGCTCGAAAGGCACGAAGATGTAGGAGAGCGTGTTCAGGTCTCCGCGAGCGAGACTGTTAACGTACGAGATGTTGATGTCGGCATTTTCACGGACCTTGAAACGCAAGGTGGCTTCCAATTCGTGATAGCGCGACGAACCGGTGTTGCTGAGCAGCATGAGGGGGGCGGGGGAGGCCTGGTAAAGCGGATTGATGATGAACTCCTCGTAGGACCGGCTGCTGAGATAATTCACCCGCGCGATCACGTTAGGCCGAATCTCCTGGTCCAATTCGACGTTCCAGGTGAGGTTGAACGGAGTGCTGCCGAGGCGGTTGTGCGACGGCACATCGATTCCGTTCTCCACCTTCTCCTGGTAAAAGTTCTGGAGAACAAAGGGCGGACCTGTTGGCGTGCCCTGAGTATTGTAATAGGTCACCACCCGCGTCAGGTTCTGAGTGAAATCGCCGGCCAGAAGCGGCAGGCGGTCGTAGAAAAGGCCGATGCCCGAACGGATAATCGTTTTGGCGCTGTGCCCGGGAGAATATACCAGGCCGAGGCGGGGAGCGAAGGCTGTGCGCGAGCCAAGCGTCTGAGCCGCATAGCGCAAACCGTAATCCATGGCAACGTGGTCGTTGAAGGCCCAGTGATCCTGCGCGAAAACCGTCAACTCTGTATCTTCAGCATTCAGGACACCGGCCCCCTGAAAGGTGATCAGTTCGGCCGGCGAGCCATCGGGTCGCACGAGTTCGACGGGGTGAGACTTGCTGTTGTCGTTGTAGGAGCGATGAACGAAATCCCCCCCGGCCTTGAAAGTGTGGCGGCCAGCCCAGTTCAGCCTCGGGGATTCATAATTCTGCAGCAGTTCCTGCTGCCGCCCTGCCCGCGTCCAGGAGTTGAACCAGTTGCCCTCCCAGTTGTCGACGGTCAGGACCATATCCTGCGAACCCTGTCCGTGCGCGTAGCTGTCAAAGTCGGTGTACTGGAATAGGGTAGTCAGCACACCGCCGTTGGTGAACATGTACCTGTCCGTGGCGCCGAAGGAGAAGCCGCTCTGGGCGTAGTCAGAGGAAGCGGTCTGCTGTATGAAGGAGTCGATATTCTGGAATTGGTCGCGCAGCGGAAAAATCTTCAAATTGCCGGTCAGGAGGTTTTGAGGTGAAATTGCGTAGTAGACGTCCGTGAACGAGTCAAATCCTTGCTTCTTCTCCTCGTTATGCGGCCAGGCCAGGCCGCGCACGGGTTGCTTGTTGATATCGTATCGAGTGTATTCCGAAAAAGTCAGCTTGTCTTTATAGATGGGGCCGGTGAAGCTGAGGCGCGGGGAGTCGTCTTCGACGCCCACCATGTGGCCGCTTCGGAAGCGCATGCTGGGGAGAAAGTCGTTCAGCTCCCAGTTCCATTTACCCTGCGGGGCCTTGGTCTGGACGCTGGTCAGCCCGCCGGTAAAGCGGCCATACTCGGCTTGATAAGCGGTCTTCTGAACCTCCACGGATTCCACCGCATCGATAGGGACTTGAATTGAGAAACTGCCGGTGACCGGATCGACGGTTTCCGCGGAGTCAATGAGCAGCATGCCTTGTTGTTCGGTGGCGCCTTTAATGTTGATTCTTCCGTCGGGCGTGCGAATCACGCCGGGCACCAGGGGCAAGGCCGCCAGGAATTTCTGTTCCACCAGCGGTAAGGCCCGGATCTCGTTGGAGCTGAGAGTGGCGGGAGGCACTGTTGTAGGCTCCGTTGCGATGGACGGCGCCTGCTCTTTCACTTCCACATGTTGTCGAACCACTTCCTCGCGCGGCAGGACGAACTGGAGGACCGGCAATTCAGCTCCCGTAATTTCGATGTCCTTTTTGAGTATCGGCTCGTACCCGAGCGCGGCGCAGGCAAGGTCATAGCGGCCGGGTGTTAGCCCTGTGAATTCGAAGCCGCCTCGGTCTCCCGTGGTTCGCGGCCGCCCTTCCGGCGGCAGTCCGGGCCCGGTAAGTGTGCAGGATGCGCCGGGTATGGGAGCATCGTTGTCTCCCACCACCTCACCCTTCAAGGTTTGAGTCTGAGGCTTGGCGGCGCAAGGACTGAGCGCGACCGCCAAAAGGAATGCCAGCATGAGGACCTGAGTGGGCCGCCGGTAATCATTGAGCTTCTGCATTAGTCAGCTTTTTGTGCAGGTTTCACCTGCGGCTACCGTCCTTACGTTCTCCCGCGCCATGTGTGTCATTCCCGCGCAAGCGGGAATCCATTGGAGCCACGATGGGCCCCCGCTTCCGCGGGGGCGACAACGGTGGCTTTAAGCTCTCAAGTTCATTTCTGAGCGGTCTTCTTCGTCAACTGCCAGAACACCGTGCAGTCGCCATATTCGGCCTTCTGCACGTAGACGTTCCACCCTGCCACTTCGCTCGTCCGGTCGTCGTCGCAGAATACCGCCGTGGGGAAATCGCCGGCCTTAATCTCCCGGTCCACCTCGGCCTTGGGCACGATGTGTAGCCTCGCACTTTCGGCGGGTCCGAGCTGGAGCTTGTGCGCGTCATCGTGTTCCATGCCGAAAGGCACCGGCCACTGCGCCAGAACGTACAGTTGCTCGGGCGCGAGCAACGCGGCGCCTTGCGGAGTTATTTGCCTCACCTTCGCGGCCACGCGTTCGAGTTGGCGCCACGTGTCCGTGTCCCGATCATTGTAAACGCTGTTGCCCAGGCACAGGGCCGCGATGCCGACCACCAGGATCACCGGGATCAGGGGGCGGTCGTGATCCATCAAACGCAATGACACGGCGTAGAATCCGATGGTCCCCAGCACGGTAAGAAACGGTATCAGAAAAACGTAGTACTGCGGGAAGGTCGGGTGTGCAAAGAGGTTCTGCGCGCCGATGGCCAGCGCGAGCCAAAGGCAGAGACGAAACTCCGGCCGCCGGGGACGGTTGAATTCGATCTTCCGGCTGAAAATCAGGCCTGCCGCAGCCAGCAGCACCAGCAGCAGACTTTGCGATCCGTTGATCCAGTCGGTGACGATCCCGAGGTCGTGCGCGGTTGCGCCTTCCCACTCAACGCGGCGGTAGATGGAGTGGTATTTGAGGATGTCGAAAACTACGTTGTGCGGTCCCTGGGAGAACAGAATCAACACCGGCAGGCAGGGAAGCACCGCGCCGGCAACGAAGGCGGCCGCCTTGAGCCAACGGTTTCCGGCACGATTGTAGAGCCACATCCAGACCAGCAGCACGGGAGAAGCCGCGGCGGTCAACAACGTCGAACACGCTGCTGCGCCGGCGAGCGCCCCCGCCAGCGCACTCATCCCTGACTTCGGCCGGCCCGCTGCCTCGACCGCCGCGCGAAACGCCGCCACCACCAGGAACATGCAAAGCGGATAAGCCTGCGAGATCGTTCCGTATTCCCACACCAGCGAGTGCAGTCCGAAGAGCGCCAGGGCGGCGAAGGCGGCAGCCGCCTGCCAGCGGCGGTCGGGAAAGAGCTTATACAAATATTGTGCGATTAACGCGACGGAGGCGACGGTTGCAAGGGCCGCCACGCCATGCACGGCGCGCCAACTGGAGCCGGAGATCTCGAGCCACACCGCATTCCAATAAGCGTTCAAAGGCGTCTGAGGAAAGAAGAAGTCGAGATAAGGCCGCTTGCCGAGATGGATGAGGTAGGCGGTGAGAATGTGAAAGCCTTCGTCCCAATGAAAGGCCAAGGTCTGGGAGTAAACCACAAATCCAGCCGCCATAATCGCAAACGCGGCGACCAGAGCGCGCAGCATCGGGCTGCTGCTCTGCCGCTCGGATGCGGTTTCCAGTGCTGTTTGCATAGCTTGCAAAACTCAGCCCCCTACGATTCTCTAACGCGATGGCCTCTTCAAAGGGCCCGCTGGGAGGCTATCTTTCGGTGCTCGGCGCATGGGGTGATCGCAGAGACCGGCGCTTGGTCCTACGTTTTGTCGTGACGTTGGAACTTATCTCGGCATCGCTTCATTGTACTGGGGTCGTCCCATTTTTAACAAGCCCGTCAGCCGGCAATACCGTCTCAATTTGAATCCGTAGCGGCGAATTTACCTCGCCAAATGGCGGCGTAAGGCCGCCTCTAATTCTAACTGAGATACTGCCCAGCCGGCGCTTCCCTCTCCCCCGGCGCTGGGCGGTTCGCGAACCGCCCCTACAGATGCACGCTCGGTTCCGCAAACCGCGCATGCTGATTAACCTGTCAGGATGTTGAATAAACTCCCATGACCTGTCATTCTGAGCGCAGCGAAGAGTCTCGGCAGTTGCATTTTCGGCTAACTACAGAGATCCTTCGTCGTCCGTCAGCTGACGGACTCCTCAGGATGACAGGTCGATGGGTTCTGCAGCATGTACCTCGGAGACTGTCGCGGACCCGGGGGAGGGATGAAGGTCAGCCTCGAACAACACAACGTTGAGATCCATGAGAACCGCCGGCATTGGGAAAGAAAGCCGCTGCTGCGCAGAGTGTATTCACAATTCGGCCGTGAAATTGCCAAGCGCGTTGACCGCACCATGCCGGGACTGGTGGTTGAGTTGGGCTCGGGCATGGGGCACATCAAGGAGCACCTGCCGGACTGCATCTCGACCGACGTGTTTCCTAACGAGTGGCTGGACCGTGTGGAGAATGCTTACAATCTCACTTTTGACGCGGGCGCCGTCAGCCATCTGATTCTCTTTGACGTCTGGCACCATTTGGAATACCCTGGCACGGCGCTTGGCGAGTTCCACCGAGTGCTGTCCGAGCGTGGGAAGGTGATCATCTTCGACCCGGCAATGGGTTTTCTTGGGCGGTTTGTTTTCGGAAACTTTCACCACGAACCGCTGGGCCTCGGCGAGGAGATTCACTGGGAAGCTCCGGCAGGCTTGATGTCTTCGGACTTTGGTTACTATGCCGCGCAGGGCAACGCCAGCCGCGTTTTCGGTTCCAGCGCTTTCCGCGAGCGGCTCCGTTCCTGGCGCGTGGCGGAGGTCGCGTACTTGTCCGGGCTGGCTTATTTAGGAAGCGGCGGATTTCGAGGGCCGCAGCTCTACCCGGTGGCCGCGCTGCCCCTGCTGAACCGGGTAGATTCGTTCCTCTCCCGGTTTCCCAGCCTGGCTTCGCGCATGCTGGTGGTGCTGGAAAAGCGGGGTGAGCCTTCGCAGTTGGGGTGAAGCCCCGAACGGGCGGCGTGACACAGCCCAGGCCAACGGCCCATAGGCGTTAACCTAAAGACGCGCGGGCTACCAGAGCCGCGGAGCGGCGCCAGAAAGTAGCCCACGGCGTAAGCCGTGGGACCCCGTACGACGTTCATATCCGCAGCCCCGGAGGGGCGACAGAGACAGTGCCGGGAAATCTGTCGCCCCTCCGGGGCTAAGACAATCCGGGGCCGCTCCTCGATCCCACGGCTTACGCCATGGGCTACTCTCTGTCGGCCCTCCGGGCCTGTTAACGCGGTCGTTAGGCCTGCATTGAACGGTCAGCCTTATGGACGAAGGTAACGCGAAACATATGCGCTTGTCGAATGTCGCTGATGCGACAACTCCGCCGCCTTCAGACTCGACCCCTGCCTGGGGTCCGAAGGCTCTCGAGCTGCAGAATGAGCGCAACCGGCGGCATCAATCCGTTTGGGCTGGGACACGAGCCAAGTGGTTTCGGCGGAACCGCTACTACTACGAATGTCTCAAGCGATTGCTCCGTCACCTGGTCGAGCCCGGCAAACGCATCCTGAACATTCGCTGCCAGACGGGGTTTCTTCTCGATGCGCTCGAGCCCAGTTATGGCGTGGGCCTGGAAATCAGCTCCGAGATGATTGCGGTG
>Ga0116223_10004663_pt1 | contig 11826 bp, 7 predicted proteins | sample Sb_taG_3_FD_90092 | JGI IMG/M metagenome (GOLD analysis project Ga0116223, IMG submission 90092) | Peat soil microbial communities from Weissenstadt, Germany - Sb_50d_a_PC metaG | ecosystem: Environmental > Terrestrial > Soil > Wetlands > Peat | place: Germany: Weissenstadt | collected 2010-09-21 | reverse complement strand
CCAGCACCGGCGCACCACTCGATAACTATCAGGACGAACAAGGTTACACGCTGCTGCAAAACGGCAATATGCTGACGATCGACATCTGGCCGAGTCTCGCGACGCCCAACGTGGCCCCGACCTCGGTCGAGCAGTACAACCCCGCTACGAGTGTCTGGAGCGACGTCGCCCCGACGCCGGTGTCGCTCACCGACCCTCCTGAATGCAACACCGAGGAAATGGGGCCAGCGGTGACGCGCCCTGATGGCAGCGTGGTCGCGTTTGGCGGCCGCAGCTGCGTCTTCGTGAAAATCAACAATTTTACGATCGTAAGGGAGCAAGTAGCAGACCCGACCGCGATCTACACCGCGTCCACCAATTCCTGGGTCAAGGGACCCAATGTTCCGCAGATCAGCGGCTCATATTACACGCTTGCCGACGCTCCGGCGTCGCTACTCCCGAACGGCAACATCTTGTTTGCCGCCAGCCCGGATTCCGGTCAACCGCCGACTCATTTTTTCGAGTTTACCAGCGCGAGGAGCTCGCCGGCGAACTCGATTAGCCAAGTGGCCGACCCAATTTTCCACGCTTCATCTTTGGCGGCGTACCTTTATAACTTCCTGATACTGCCGAACGGTCAGATACTCATGACCGATATGAGTGACATTGCGGAAGTTTATACGCCAGTTTTCAATCAACTGAACCGCATTCTAATGCGTCGCGCGGCGCCGACCATCACCTCTGTGCGCCGCTGCCTCGGCAGCGGCAGCACGTACGGCATTAGTGGCACACAGTTCAACGGCCTCTCGCAAGGGGCCGCCTACGGCGACGACGTGCAGGACGCAACCAACTATCCGTTGGTACGCATCGCCAATAACACGACCGGGCACGTGTTCTATGCGCGCACCTTCGGTATCAGCACCATGTCGATCGCACACGACCAGGAGGGGTCAGCGAAATTCACGGTGGCGGCGGACACCGAAGCGGGCCCCAGCACGCTTTTCGTCGTCGCCAATGGCATTGCCTCTAACGGGATTCCCATCGATGTAAGCGGGGCATGTGCTAAAGTTGCCAAGATCACCGTTGCGGCGTCACCTACTGGCGAGGGCACTGTCGGCGGCGGCGGCACATTTGCGGAAGGCTGCTTGTGCACGGTTACAGCCACGCCCAGATTGGGTTTCGTCTTTGTCGACTGGACCGAGAACGGCAATGTGGTCAGCTCTTCTGCGGACTACACGTTCACGCTCGCGCAAAACGTTACTTTAATCGCTAAATTCAAACCTGCAACGATCTGCACTGAGGGCACGGCCGATTCCGGAAGTCGCACCGGGGCACCAATCTGTAAGTTACCTTAGTTGCCAATCCAAACTGATGCCGCCCTGCGATCTAACAAGCGCGTAATCATGTTTATATCCCTCCTAAATGCGCCCCATCCGAAACCGCAGTAGAATAGAATTTCATTACCCGTGTGAAGCGACAATGACGCGCCGCGGTCTGCTACAGAAACAAGGCCATACCTACTAAAATCGTTGGTCCCGTTTTTGCGGTCAGCGCAGCAACTCGGGCAACTTGGCGATGTTGACCGCGATGCGCCGCGCCTCGTACTTGCTCAGCAGCCTCGCCGCCGAACGCCCACGCGTTGCAATCGCACCCATCAGGCGACGTTCATTTCCCCGATGATTGGCGTCTTTCCGGCTTGTTGACCCGTGTGGACATCGGCCACATCAGCACCAACCAGAGCGACTCTCATCACTATGGCGGACCGTTCTGAGGTGCTCGACGCGACGTATGACGAAGCCGTCAACCGAGGTGGCAAAAAAAGCCCCGGCACGCCGGGGCTGAAGTGGGACTGGGTCTTGAGAGCTCACGGCCCTCATCGCCAGTGTCGCTTGCCCAGTGTGGCAATTGTGCGATGCGGTGCTCAGGTTCGCCTGGGCGCTCCACAAGAAAGTATTGGCTAGAAGAATGCTGCTTTGGGCGTGAAAAAACCGATTTAGTGATCTCTGTTACAGTGATCGAGAGCAACAAGCTGCATAAGCACGGTGGCGGCCTCGGCCGGGACACATACAACCCCGCCGAGGCCCGTGACCAAGGCGGCCCTGGAGGCTTGGGGGCTCTAAGGGCGTGCCATGATCACAACAGCAGACGGCCGCGTTTAGGCGCGCGGCCGTGTATATTTGTTTAGCGCTGAATTTCCCCGCGCTCGGTTATCGTGTGCCTTAATAATGGCGATGAATGGGCAACATCCGGTCGCGGTATGGGCGGGCGGAAACGGACCCGCACCTTCAGTGGAATTTAGTCATAGCTGCGGAGCGGTTATCGCTCGCGCAACTTCAGCGCTTGCCGACGTTGGCCGCGATGAGTCGCATCTCGTCTTTGGTCGGCAGTTTCGCCACCGGACGCTGCCCCGACTCATCCTCGATATAGACGTAGGCAAATGCCTGCCCGTTGTGATCGCGCATGATGAAGAAGGCGTCGCTGTCTTCGAGCGGACGCGGCGGCGGGAAGCGGCCAGCGGCGGACATGGAGCGCTTTTGGCATAGCAGCGGCACCTGACAGGCGAGCGAGCGTTGCTGGCGGGAACACTAGACGCTGGGGTTTCGCGGTTGACGACCAAGCGGAAAGCAAACGGCGCGCTTTTTTACGACGCGCTTATTGCTTGACTACTCGCGGTCGCAGGGACAAGGATAAGTTGACTTTGGGGGCTTGACCAATTCATTCGCTGGCCGGCAGACGACGCTTTACCGGCAAATGTGAGCAATACGCGGCTATAATCCCCCGAGATCCTTGCAAGCGGATTGGGGGAGAAGTGCTTATGCGCAAAGCAATCGCGATTGCCCTGCTGACTAGCCTTTTGGCGGTCGGATCGGCCGCAGCGGCGCTAGTGCCGCAAGCCAATGTACCGGCCCTAGTCAAAGCTTCGGATTTGATCGTGGTCGGACACGCCGACCAAGTTCAGATCCAAGCGGCCGGCGAGACGTTTGTGGTGTGGGTCGATCGGGTGATCGCCAGAACTGCAACACCACCCGGCCGGCTTCCCGTGCAACTCAGTCTCCCCGCTTCAGGCTTGGGGGCGGTGGAGAATGGGCAATACGGTATATTCTTCCTGCGCCAGCAGGGCGGTACTTACACGGCGGCTGACCCTTATCATCCTGCACTGGTCGCTGCCCCCGGCGGCAAGCAATCCACTGCGGTTGCATCCGACCCACTGACCGGCACAGCCAATGAACTCACCCGCGTGCTCACCACCCCGGCCGCGACCCTGATCGGGCTGCGGGACCCTTCGGCTGCACAACACCTTTATTGGGAAGCCGCAAGCGCGCTCGAAACGATCCCCTCCGACATCACCGGACCTTCGTTGCAATCCATCGCCTCGTCAGGTCGGACACAGGCCGCGCTGTGGGCGGTCGCCGTCTTGATCTATACCGGCGATGCTAACGACACCGCGTCGCGTGCCGCGAATTATCTCGCACCGGTTCAGGCGGACTTGCTCAAACCTGGACCGGACGAAAGTGCGGCGGTTGCCAAGCTTGCCGTATCGATCCAAGCCAAAGTGAATTCGCCCAACGCGGTGCCGATCCTCGCCACCTTGCTCGGCTCCACAGAAATGGTGGTGCGGCGTGGTGCGGCCAACGCTCTCGCCCGCATCGCAACGCCGGAGGTTATTGCACCGTTAGCGACGACGGCGCTCAACGATCCCGAGCAGGACGTGCGCTACTACGCGGTGCGCGGTCTGGCGCAGGCGAGCGGTGCCGCGGTGCCAACGATGCCTTCATTTTATGCCAACGAAGCACAAACGCTGAGCTACTGGCGTAACTGGGCGAAGACCAACGTTCATTGAACGGCCTAGTCGCTTTCGGCAACGACCACGCAGGACGCGGTTCTTCCACGCTAATTATCGGCTGTCCCAGTGAGTAGCGGGTAAGAGCGCCAAGGGCACAACGTATCGGGAAGACGCAGATGAAAATCACATCGGTTTGGCGTGCAATCGTGCGGATCGTTGGCGCTTGTGTCGCGGTGCTGGTTGTGTCTCTCGCTGGCTTGCCGACCGATCTCGCTCGCGGCCAGAGCGGCGGGAGTTGCTCCATAGACGACAAAAGTTGGGCACCAAATCCGCAATCGATCGCCGCGGGAAAGACATCGCAAGTTACGGTCTACTTCACCTGCTACAGTCCGACCGCAGCGCAAAACGCCACGTTCACCGTACAAATCCCTGGCCTGCCGAAGGGCGCCACGTGGTCGCCGACAACCATATCGACCGTTAACGGGTATAGTGGCATTCAAACAATCACGATTTCAACAACGCCGGCTACGCCATCCGGCACATACCCCGTGGCGGTCGGCGGAACGTCAACCAACACTTATTGTCCGACCATTGTTCCGCCGTGCGGAGCCCCCGGTAATGCTAACGGAAATTGGACGCTCACGATCACCGGCACGCAGAAACCGCCGCCGACGATTGCCTGCGCGTCATCCTCGAAGGTGTGCCCGAATCTGTGGTGGTTCAATGGAGTCGCTCCGCAGCCGGAGAACTACAGTACTACGTTGAAGGCGTCTCCAAAGGGTGCCAAGAAATACACCTGGGCTATACAAGACGGGAATGCGCGACTGGCTGAGGGAACTGGCGACACGGTCGAAGTTTTCCCTAGCGGCGATCCGGGCCCGAACGAGGGTATTGTCCACGTGACGGTGACCGTCAACGGCGTGGAGTCGGCACCGTTTAAGCTGAGCGCCCGGAAGCCGTATAAACTCATGCCCAACAATCCGGCGACAGTTGACCATGCAGCGCACATCGCTTTGGGGGGCGGATATACGAGCCTTACGCATTTCAGCATCGTAGACCAAACGGGCGAGGTCTTGCCGCAACCGGTCGACACGAGTGGAGCGGTCTACGGTGGGGAAACGCGGGACTACCCCTATAACGCTATTAGGGGTTGGAGTCCTGCCGGCCTTCTATCTGTTCCCGTTTTCGTTGCGAATCCAGGTGATTATACAATCATCATTGATTCACCGGTTAGGTTTTCTGAGGTAGACCCCGAACCGGTCTCTCCGTGCAAACCAGAGCTGTGTGGTACAAGAGTTGCCCACCAATCCGCATATGTCACGGTCGGCAGCCAGAACAAACACAAAGGGGTGCAGGTGGCCACATTTGCATCGCAGAACTTTACGGATCACGGGCGCGTCTGTAGTTTGGTCTCACCGTCCGCTTCGGACCTCCCCGGTGAAGACCTCCCTGTAAATCCGGACCCAAACGCGACTGTGTGCCCGCCGTGATCTCGGATCGTAGGAGTTTGCCGCGTAGCATGGCCTCATGCGCCGCGACGAGAAGCGGCCTAAACCATCGTTGTGTTGTCGCCTTTGTTTGCTCCGCTTGCGGCGGCGCCTGACAGGCAGACGAGCATTGTTGACAGCAACGTCAGTTCGAAATGTCTTGTCAGACAGTTTTGCGATTGACGACCAGCCGTCGCAACGACACCATACGACTGAGCCGAAGTTTGGGAATGAACCCGTCTCGATCGTGACGAGGATGGGACATTCCTAGCGGCTAATCGTCGGCCCAATTGGGGGCGCAGAAGAACACGTCGGGTTGGCGCGCAATGAGACGAGTCTTCCGTACTTGCGTCGCAGCGCTGGCCCTATTTTACGCTGGCCTGCCGAGCGACTTGGCTCGTGCCCAAGTAGGGGTCTGTTCGCCGGGGCTACCTCTATTACCGACGACGATAAAAGCAGGGCAATCGACTTCGTTTTCGGTCTTCTATGAATGCCTTGATCAGCCGTCAGAAACGGTCACGATAAGCATTCCAAACCTGCCGAAGGGTGCTACGTTCACCCCAAAAACGGGGACCAGCAATCTGCAGACCCTTGACGGCACGGTTATTACAATAAACACCGCAACCACCACGCCGAGCGGGAAATACAACATATCAGTTGGTGGAACGGGCCCAACCTGCGGGGGCTACTCCCCTTGCCCCATAGGGACACTCACGATCGGCAACCCGCCTCCTCCCCCGAAGATTTCCTGCGCCGAGCGATCGCATCAGGTGTGCCCGTCACTGTGGTGGTTCAACGGCGTCACGCCGCAGCCGGGATTCTATCTGACAAAGCTGCAAGCCACGCCGGCTGGAGAAAGCGACTATAGCTGGCAAATCACCGACGGGACCCAGTACGCGCAGTTCTCCAACAACTCCTCGACTATCGACCCGAAGGGTACGAATTCTGTGGAGATTTTGCCGAACGGTGATCCGGGCAATGACACGCCGGTGCCGACGGTGAGCGTGACAGTAACGGTGAAGACCAAGGACGGTACTTCCACATCGGCTCCGTTTTCACTGAACGCGAGGAAACCGTACGAGCTGCTTGCAAGGCAGGGACCATGTAAAGCCCCGGCGTGTGATTTTGATAATGTTCGGGGATATAAGTCTTACATCTACTATAAGATCGTCGATCAAGAGGGCACGCCACTTCCACAGCCGGTCCAATTGAACGAACATTTCAACACCGATCTATCAAACGATTATCCCGGCAACAATTGGGACCAGCCCCCCAATTGCGGGCAAAGTCTCTACTGTGAGGCATTTTTCCCGCCGACCGGTTGGGAGGACCTTATTAGTATATATAATCAAAGCTTGACGCCTGCGCCGCAGAACCCTGGTCCTCTTCAAAAGCCCCCAAAGCCGTTAGGAACCACGAGGGTTGATCATTGGAGCGGTACGTGGAGCATTGGTGATGGCTCGCCCGGCAAAGGCGTCACGGTGCAGATGAATACTTGGCAGAGATTTCAGGATCACGGTCGGCACTACAATATTGTTTCTCCGTTTCAGTGATTGCATGGCCAGTAACTCGAAAGCGCGTCCGATGCGGTACCGAGCCTTCCCCCCCATACGGAGGCGTGTCCGGGATGCAGTTATCGCTAGTCGCATCAAGCTTGAGTGAATTCTAGGCCGTGTGAGAAAGCAGACATCGCAAATTGAAACCGCAATGTCAGGTTATGACCGAAGGCGGACCTAAGACAATTGAGGGGCTTCGGATGGACGTCGACTTCTACAACTACCATGTCGACCCGCGAACTACCTACGGCGATATATCGGGGCGCTATCCGCCAAACTTCGTCAAATTCCCCTGGTTCACCAAACCTTTGATCTGGAGCGACACACTTTCCCGAGCGGTGAAAAAGCGGCCCGCGCATTTGCTCAAAGACAAGCTGTTGAAGCTATTCGACATGGTCGATGCCCCGGCCGAGCGCTGGGGTAGTGCGGAAGAGATCGGTATTCTCCGCGAAAATCTGGTCCTCTTCAGCGAAAGAATGGACGCAAACCCCCATATCTCGCCCATTGGGCGCGTGTTCACGAAAATTTTGATGACGGGTCACCTCAAAAACCGAGCGGACACCGTTGCTTTCTACGAACAAAATCGAAGTTTCATTGGGGCGAATGGCCGTTTCAAGGCGCCCTTGATCGTCACGGGATTTCCCCGGACCGGTACTACCCTTCTGCAACGGCTGCTCAGTGAGGACCCCGCGACGCGCTCGCCCTTCACCTTTGAAATGGAAAAGAGCACGCCACCGTTGAAAAGCGGCGCGGACCCGATGAAAGATCCTCGCATCGCGAAAAGCGCTGTGAGGATCGCCGCGTTGTCGAAAATGGCACCGGGCTTCCTTGAGAGATTCGCCGAATCCCATCCGATGAGTCCCATCGAAAAAGAAGAATCGATGATCTATATGCAGGCGCACAACGGGGTGGCGGCGGGCGCGGTGAGTGCCGGCCGGGATTATTTTCACAGCGTGAACCTGCCCAAGATTTCGGATGCGCTGTTCAGATATGAGCGAAACTTCTTCACGATGCTCGATGCCTATTGCCCGGCGAAATCGCACTGGACGCTTAAGGCGCCAAACTACGCACCCTATTTCAGTAAGCTGTTCGATTATTATCCCGACGCGCGCGTCGTCGTGACGCATAGGCATCCGTCCAGGAGCATGGCGTCGGTCTGCCGAATGATCGAAACCTCGCTGCTGCCGTTTGACCGGGACGGCAGTTTCGACAAGATACGGTTTGGTGACATTATGCAGAGCGAGATGAGCGTGTTTCTATCCGCGCCGCTCGACTATCGCGCCGCCAATCCCCAGCATGAGCGGCAGATTGTCGATTGCATGTATCAGGAGCTCGTTCGTGATCCAATTGCGATGGTGAAGCAGATCTACACCAAGTTCGATCTCGAATACACGTCGGACTTTGAGAAACGAATGCAAGGTTATCTTGATAGCAACAAACAAGGCGAGCACGGCCGCCACAAATATAGCAACGAGGAATACGGCATCGTGCCCGTGAATCTCTATACACAAAACAAAGCCTACTTCGACAGATACGGCTTCGAGGTTGAAGCAAGAAGCGGGGATTGAGTGACAAGACGTTGCAAGAGCTGACGCCTAGTCTGCCCTACCTAACCTTTTCACCAGCGGTATGTCTTGGAAGCTTGGCAACACGCGTTCGAATGCGAGGGACTTTTGAGCAATGACCTTTGCAGCGATAGTTTTAATGACATGAATTGCTCCAAGTCCGCAGACCAATTATGCGCGGACTAAATGCATGATCGAGCCGCTCCCCATTGTTGGACCACCATGCTGGGCTTTTTCCAGGGTGGCTCGATCAGGGCGGGCCGAGTGCCGCTGATCAGTTAACCAGCTCGATCGGGACTTTGTTGCCGATCGCGCTGTGTGGTCGCTCCTCGTTGTAGTCTCTACGCCAAGCCTCGCATTTTCGCCGCTTTGGGTGATCGACGATCGACCAACCTGGCAACATTCCTAAAGAACAAGAATGACCCGCTGGGCATTGGGTCCCCAGTTAGCTAGGGCTTGAAAGAGGTTCAGTATGAGCAGAGAATTTTACGTCTTCTTCACGCGGGGCGGCTTGCCGTACAACCCATAACCAAAGCCGAGTCGAGTGTTGGGCTGGGAAGGCGCAGCTGTCTTGGCCCCACTGGGAAAGGGGGGAGCACAAAATGCCGACAGTCTATTTGGACGGACCAAGCAAGCTCGCGCTACTGGCGGCAGCCGCGATTGCCGCGGCGACGGTTACGGGCAACGCCGCACACGCCTCGGCCCTTGAGCAAGTCGCTTGGACATTGGCGAACCAATCAACCGCCACCAGCGCATATTCGCCTCCCGCCGACCGCAGCTACAATTCGACGGGCGGCAGCATCACCGTCGAGCACACTGACACCGGAACTTACGTTGTGACTTTCGCGGGTTTCGAAAGCACTCCAGTACATGACGACGATGTTCAGGTCACGGCCTATGACGGCAGCGGTTATTGCAACGTCGGCGGCTGGAGCACCGGGAATGCTATCGATGTGTTACGCCACTCAGCTGACCCGATCACGGCGAGCAATGTCAGCATTTTTGTCAATTGCTATGCTGCAGGAGGCGCGTTCTCTGATAGCCAATTCACGGTCCTGTACCAAAAGCGGAAGGGACCATTCGGCTCCGCAGCGAAAGCAATCGCGTTCCTATTGGCGGACAAACCGACCAGTTCGCGCTACACCCCTGATACCGCTTACCAGTACAATTCCACTGGCGGCATCAACACGATGACCCGGAGCGGACCTGGCTCATACAGCGCATTTTTGCCCGGCCTAACCCAACCGGGCGGCCAGGTGCAGGTCACGGCTCATGACGTGGAAGCGAGTTGGGCAGACATCTCGGCCGCAGAAATTGGCGGTCGCTGCAACGTCAAAAGCTGGAATTCCAACACGTCTGGGACCACGGTCAATATCGAGTGCGTGAACGCTAGCGGCGTTGCGGCCGATCAGTATTTCGATCTGGCCTATTCTATCGGAACCACGCTCGGCCATGTCGACTCGACAACCCCCGGCGTTTACGCCCGGGCTAGCAAAGACACCAAGCCAACATACAATCCCAACCCGACCTATGCTTATAACGGGCTGACGAGCGGGAAGCTTACAATCCAGCGGACCGGCGTGGGCGTGTATAACGTCACGGTTCCCGGTAGCCCTCATTACAGCAGTTGGCTTGTGCTAGTGACTGGGTACAAGACCGGCGGCGGTTACTGCAACGGCTTAGGATTTGCCGGCACGATTGTTTATGTTGATTGCTATGGGGCCGCCGGCACCCCCGCTGACGCCGATTTCGATATGACCTTCCAGACTTGGGTCAGCCGACCCGGCATTGGCCTTCACTAGACAAAAGTTGTCACGATCTTCTCCGTGTGCTGCCAGCATTGTTGGCAGCGTATGCCAAGCATGATCACAATCTACTGGCGCTTGTGAGCGCCGACTGAAGGAGGGCTGACCACCCGATTCACGGCAGCATTCACCCCTCGGTTAGTATTCACGGTTCGGTTTACGTTCAAAGTGCGATTGACGTTTGCGTTCCTGTCTAAGTTCGCATTGCGATTGATGTTCACCTCTTTGTTGATATTCACATCCCGCTCGCTGTTAACGTTTTCGTTGACGATTAGATCGCGGTTGGTGTTCACGTTCTTGTTGATATTAGCATTCACCTGTGCAGCTCCTCCGCCGAACTGCTGGCGCAGCGCCGCGTTACCGAAACCCACGGTGCCACGATGAGCCGCGTTAAACTGCCAATTGCTGAACCCGCCCGCGGCAGCGAGATTGGTGCGGTTGAAACGATTGTATCGACCCACGTCAATGTTAACCCGACCGCCCGCCCAGTTGTAGTGCGCCCACAGCGCCGGTCCAACCAAATATCCGCCCCCGAAGCCGACCACCGCGGCGCCTAGCACGTATCCCGGCGGGTACCAATAGAATGGCATGTATTCCGGCCAGGGCCACGAGTTATAGACCACCGAAGGGTCATAGATCGGCACACTAAGCATGTCGGGATTGGCAGGCTCGATCATCATGACGTAGTCGAGTGGTGCTGGTGGGGGCAGCAATGCGGGGTCGACGCCGGGCGGCGACTCGGGCGGCTGCGTTGTCGGAGCTGCGATAGCACTTACCTTGAGTTGATTCGACGACTTCAGATAGCCGTTCGCCGCCGCTTTGGCTCGCAATTGCTGCAAGGCATGCGACACGTCGTTCGGCTGCGCCAGGAACGCTTCGCCGACCTGTTGCATCCAATCGAGCTTGTCGCTCATCATTGCCAGAACCTGGGGACCGCGGTCAGACTCTTCACGCTCGCATCCCAAGGCTGTTGCTGCATAGCGTCCTGCAGTGCGTCACCTTGCACATTGGGATGCTCGCTCGCCCAGCGCGCGGCTTGGACCACGTCGAGCGGATAGGTCGAAGCGATCAGAATTTGCGCCACTAAGCCGTCGGGATAGAGTGCAATGGGCGCTAGCAATTGCTCCAAACGGGCCTGCCCCAGCGGCTGAGCGGCTGTCTGGGGAGGTGGCTGCTGTGCAATGGCCGACATGCCTGCGAGCACAAGCACGCCACCTGCCGTAATTGCGCAAAATCTGCGCAAGATCGTCGATAGAAATGCCATCGTAAGATCCCCTTTACGCGCACCACCGCATGAATCGCTAATCTGCTCGCCCGCTGGGCGAAGCTGGAACTTCCTGCCGAAAAGAAACATCGGCCGGTATTTTATAGGATACTGTCATCCGCGAACCTCGTCGTGCTAGGCGCGATATGCCAGTACAATTGATCGTATCCCACCCTAAGGGTTTTGTCAGTCTCTTTTGCCCTCGCGCTCTTCTTTTGCCCTCGCAGTCTTTAACGCGCGTCAGCAGATCCGGCAGCTTGGCGATTTCGGCTGCAATGCGCCGCGCCTTATCTCTGCTCAGCGGGTGTGCCGCTCATCGTCGCCCGAGCTCGTCCTCGAAATTAGACATAGGCGAGCTTTTGTCCGTGGCATCCTTCACGATGCAT
>Ga0116223_10004649_pt1 | contig 11844 bp, 9 predicted proteins | sample Sb_taG_3_FD_90092 | JGI IMG/M metagenome (GOLD analysis project Ga0116223, IMG submission 90092) | Peat soil microbial communities from Weissenstadt, Germany - Sb_50d_a_PC metaG | ecosystem: Environmental > Terrestrial > Soil > Wetlands > Peat | place: Germany: Weissenstadt | collected 2010-09-21 | reverse complement strand
CTTTGGTTACCTGCCCGATGGGCTGGCCTGGGCGGCGAACCACGGGCAGACGATCAGCGGGCAAGCCCGCCGCGCGGACGCTTTCTATCCATGAAGCGCTCTCGGGGTCGTAGCCGAGTTTCAATGCGTTGGTGAAATCGGATATTCCAAACTCGCCGCTCAGCTTTCCGGAAAGCCAATCCGCCGGGCTGAGGAGGAAGCGAGCGCGCTCCCACAATGCGGGCTCATGCCGCTTGACCCAGGCAGCTTTCACCAGCGAAAATGACGGCCCCAAGCGGCCGCCCGGTGAGCCGCCTTGTCGGTTTAGTTCCTCGGAAATCTCCACTCCCCGGCCATCGTCGTAAAGAATGGCGGGCCGCAGTGGGCGGCCTTGCGCGTCCGCGACGACCAGAGTCCCCGATGTGGAGGTCACTGCCACGCCGCGCAGTTCTGCCTTGCCCGATTCCTGCTTTAGATTCTGTGCAATCTTCTGCACAACTGAGCAGACAGCTTGCCACCATTCGCCAGGATCCTGCTCGTGGATTCCTCCCGCGGCGCGGCGGTCTTGCCGGATGGGCTCCTCCGCCTCCGCCAGGAGTTTGCCGCTGGGACTGACGGCAACCGCACGCGCTCCGCTGGTTCCCACGTCGATGCCAAGCAGGGCCGGCTCGATTTCGTTGGTCATATATTAGGTCCTTGTTCCTGATCACGTTGCCCAGTCATTCTAAAGCTTGTGAATTGATTCGCGAAAGAACAAACCGGTTTCACGCCAAGGCGCAAAGCTCGCAAAGGGCGCAAAGCAAAGAAAGGGCTTTCACTTTGCGGGCCTTCGCGTCTTTGCGACTTTGCGTGAGCTGTTTTGATTTTTCCCGGGGAGATTCTTCACTCGGTATGACCGAGGTCTTCGGTTACTGCGCGCCGCCGGGCGCTGCTACGTCGCAATTCAATGCCGCCGTACCTGTCGACTCGCGATCCCGCACCACCTCACGCACCCGGTAGGTCCCCGGACCCACCTCGAAATTGGTTTGGGCGACAATCCCGGACTTGGAGAACTTCTCGAGCGTCGCGTCCCTGAGGTTAAGATCGATTGAAGCTTCCTTGCTGGCGACGTACTTGCCATCGCGATCGAATAGGGCGGTGTCAAAAATCAGCGTGTCCACGCTGCGACCGGCCTCCTGGCGATAGCGCAAGGAGGCGATGTTCACATGAATGGCGACGATTAATTTCGACTTCTGATCATTCAGTTTTTCCACCTTCGCGCTGACTTCCGCGGGCAAACCGTGCACCTCTTCGAGGGAGAACACGGCCCGCTCGAGTTCGCTTGCGCCCGGCGCCTTCTCTGCCAGCGTCGCTTCCGAGGCAAAGTAGCCGCGCCGCGCCTGGACGGTGAGATGATCGGGATTCGTGAGTCTGACCTTGAGGGAATGGAATTGGCCGTTCAGCTTGACGTCTTGAGGCGAAAAGCTGAGCACGTAGTAAACTTCAGGAACGGCCGCGGCCTCGCGAAAGCCTTCGGCAAAATCGTTGCTGTTGTGGAAGAATACGCCGCCCGTATCGGAGCTGAGGTAGGCCAGCACACCGCTCATGGCCACCACACCGGTCCTCTTCAGCCTCATCCTGATCGCCTCGACGCTCTGAAGGGCCGCATTGGTTATCTCATTGGGGAGCCCCGTGACCAGGCCGGCGGCATCGATGGCGCTGACAACTACCTGCTGTTGCAAAGCACGATCGGTGATGGCGTCGACTTTCTCCCCCTGGGTCTCCGTCAGGAAGCCGGGCGAGACCAGCACCACGCTGCGCTGGCCCGGCATGGCAGCCAGGCGGCGAACAGATCGTTCTATGGCGTCTAACGCATTTAGTGACTCCGCTTCGGCGCGAGCCCAAACTCCGGCGGCTTCGAGTTCCCCTTGCCGTTCCGCCTGCGGCGGGCAGGGATCGGCAACCCCCCGTCCTCCGGGCCGCTCCAGGGCGGAGCCCATGCCGGCCACCGGCCGATTTTCCCCGATCACAGTCTCGCCGCAAGCACATCCTATGGCGTCCGTGTGCAGGACCACGAGGGCGTCAGGGTCATTGAGGATGTGGGCCAAGTAGGCTTCGTAGTCATCGATCGCGGGACAACCTGAGGGGGAATGAGGAAGGGCGAGCGTGCGATACAGCGCATCGTGGAGTTTGGCCTGGTCGCTGGTGAAATCGAGCTGGTCTTTGCCGGTGGCGGTGAAGATCGCCACCCGGTCCTGAGGCCGCACCGTGGTCTGCACATAGCGCCAAGCGGCCTGGCGCGTCCGCATGATTCCCTCGGTTTCGGTGTGATAGTCGTCGAAGAAGAGACCTACGAATCGCTGGGGAACGACAGCGGCCGGCGGAGCGGTGGTTGCGGCCGGGGCGGCGGGCGCAACTAGCGGCTGAGCCTCTTGCGGTTTCGGGTTAGAGACCTCGACGCTGAAGTCCGCGATTTCCTGCGGCTTCCCGTCGTCAAGCAGCCGGAAATCTTCCTTATGGAGATTGCCGACCGTCCGGCCTTTGTCGTCGCGCACCACCACCCGCACCAACACCAGGTTGCGTTCCGCGCGGATGCGGAATTGCGGTGTGGTCTCGTGCGCCTGCATTTCAGGCGGGTTAGCTTCCTGCTGGGCAGTCGCGAGGCTGACAGCCAACACCAAGACCGCTAGCGCCAGTAGCGCAGACCTGCTTTTCAGGTCTGCGGTTCTGGTAACGAATCTTCGGCCCAACCCTCGCATTCGGATAATAATAGCGATTCGACCCATTGCTCAGCCTCGAAGAGCCGCGGACCTCAAGAGTGAAGGCCTGCGCCACATTCTAAGACGGGGGGAGCGAACCCGATTCTTCCGTCTGCACGACGAAGAGCCGGTAGTTGGAGTAGCTGTGGAGGTTCTGGTACGTATACCTGCCCATTTGCCCACTCACATTCACCCGGCGCGGCAACCACAGCGACTTGCCACCTTTTTTGAAAGTCACCTCGAAGTACTCGACTTGGGTGGTTTCCCGGACCAAACTGACCGTCGAGTCCGGCCGCTCAATATCTGTACGCAGGCGAAGGATCCTGAAGTTCACTGGGTCGATCCACGCCACACCGTGCACCAATATACTCGCCGTCCTGTCCTTGAAGGCTACGAGACTGGTTCGCCGCGCCACACCCGGCCGCTGGGCGAAGGCGACGACATAGGCGTCTTGCCCCGCAACCTTTTCACGCCCTAAGAAGCTAAAACGGGAGTCCGCCTGGAAGCGAGGATGAAAATGGACCGTCATCGAAACAAATCCGATGGTCACCACGGTGCGTTGAGCCTCGAGATGCACGACTTTGCCCTTGGAGTCGGTGCGGTACTCCTCGAGGCGAGTATTGTCTCCCCCTCGCTTAACCAAGGCCACATAATTGAGCGTGGCATCGTAATGAAACGCCAGCGTTTCCCCGGGGACATCAACAGCGGAGATGACGTGCTCGGTGCAGGTGGTATTCGAGAAATTGTCGAAAAACTCAGCGACCGTCGCTCCCACTCGCCGCAGAATCTCCGGGAGCATCTCCTGGCTGGAGGCCGGCATAAGATGCTTGAGTTCGGAAACCTGCTTGGCGAGTTCAGCCGGCGTCAGGTCTACGTAGGTCTCTGGGGCGCCGTGGGACTCAGGTACCTGTGCCTCCGGGCGTTGGCGAGGCGCGAGCATGAAGAGCGTGAGAATTAGTGCAGCTCGGACCATGTAACGGTTGACCAAGGCAGTCCCCCTGGCCGGAGTTTCAAAGTCTCATCGAATATGCGCCAGAACCGTGTCAAGGGTTCTTCTGTTTCTCCTCGGTTTGAACAACAAAAAGGCGGAAGTCCGAGTAGTGGTGGCGGTTGTGGAAGATGTTCCCGTTTAATTCGCCACTCACGTCCACTTCACGCGGCAGCCACAGCGTCTTGCCGCCCTCCTTGAAAGTGACTTCGGCGTATTCGACCTGGGTTGTCTCACTCTTCAAGCCGACGTCCATCTCCGGTTGCTCGATGTCGGTCCGCATACGGAGTATCCTGAAGCTCGCCGGATCGATCCACGCCACGCCCTGCACGAAAGCAAATCCGGTCTTGTGGCCGAAGCCGACACGACTTGCCGGTCGCGCCACGCCAGGCCGCTGGGCAAACGCGACGACGTAAGTGTCCTGGCCTTTCACCGCCTCCCGCCCCAAATACCGGAACCCCGATTCACGTTGGTGGGCCGGATGAAAATGTGCGAGCAGAGCCACGAATCCGGTGGTTTCTATCAAGCCTCGGTGCGGAATTGGTTCGCCCTTGGAGTCTGCGCGAAACTCCTGGAGGCGAGTTTTGTCAGCCCCCGGTCTGGCCAAGGCCAAATAACTGCACTCGGTATTGAAATGGGCCTCGGGCGTCTTAATTGAAGTACCAACGAGGGACATGATGCGTTCCGTGCAGGTGGTGTTAGAGAAGTTATCGAAGAAGTCGGCGACGGTAGCCCCTGCTCGCTCCAAGATCGTCGGCAACATTTCCTGGCTCTGCGCAGGCACCAGATGCTTGAGCTCGGAAATCTGCTTGGCGAGCTCATCAGGCGTCATGTCGACGAACGTCTTGGAGGCGCCAAGGGGCGCAGGTACTCGTGCCTCCAGGCGTTGGTGAGCCGCAAGCACGAAGAACGCGAGCATAAGAGCGCGTCGGCGCATGTTGCGGTTGAACAAGACATTCCTCCTGGCCGGAGTCTCAAAGTCGCATCGAATATACACTAAGCGATCCTCAAAGCCTCTTGTATTTCTTCGTCCATCTTCGCGGCGAGATTATCTGGCCAATGGACGGCGCAAAGCTGCTGCTGCGCTAGTGTGGACACGACTCGGAACTGGGCGCCGGCACCAGGCTGGTGGCGGATAACTCTTCTGCGATCAGGTCGCGGAAAACGGCACGGCCCTCTCCGAAAAAGATCATCCCAACTTGACCATCTTTGAAGTCGGCGTCCTCGAATTTGGCGACGGGGGCGCCCTGAAGAATTATCGTGATCGCCGGACCCCGGCACTGGACCGTGAGCTTCTCTTCCTTTTGCGGATTCCCCTCCCTCAGCGGAAGATCGTTCCATGGAATAAGATCCCGCACCATCGGTTCGGAATGGTATTTCTTCACGAGCTTATAGACGAGCACTTGCGAGTTGCGAGGATGCCTGCCGAGGAGAACGGCGTAATACCCGTGCTGATCGAGGCGGAAAACCAGCCCAGGGGTGGCCCAGCCCAGTATAGTTTCAGTTTCCTGCGCCTCAGGGGGGGCCGGCCCGCCGCGTTTCCTGCCAGCCTTCAGCTCCACGCGGACTGAGACGTCCACATCGCTAAACATAGGCCCGTTGGCAACCAGCACGCCTTCAAGCGAAGTGTCTTCTCCAACTTCTTGGGTATTAACGTTCGAACCGGCACCCCAGGAACTGTGGTCGTAGTCAAACGCATAACTCGACCCCGGCCGTGGCCTCACGTTGACAATCTCGTAAGTTCCGGATTTGTAATGGTACCCCTGCTTGTTGGGCCAACCGCTGGACGTGTTCTGAAAGTCTTCGTGATAGACCGTGCACCCATTCTTGACTGTGACCTTGGACTCGTAGGGGTAGGGCTTCAGCTTTTCATCGTCGCATCCGGCCAACTGTTGAGGCGGTACTGGGCCTGCCGCGAGTTCACCCAGTTCGAATCCACGGCGCGCACGCACTCGCACGCCTCGTTGGGCTACCTTCACTTCAATGCGATGGAAACCGCCTCCCTTCAATTTAGGATAATACGCCACCGTGTATTGCGTGCGCAGTTGATGAGCTACAGAATCGACCGCTGCCTGTAGCTTCTCGGGCGACGCCGGGAAGAACGATTCGGCGCCCGATTCGTTGGCAAGATCGTTGAAGGCCGTGATAGGGTTGTCCACCTCCTGCCGGGTTACGAGAGGAATCTTCTGACCACGGGATTTTCGGAACAGGTCGTACTCTTCCTTGTCTAAGGCGCCGATGATGAACACCTGCGTCTGCGAAGCTTGAACAATCGGGATGAGGTCCTCGAGCGAGCGATGACTGTGCTGGTCTGTGCCGTCGGTCACCACCACCAATGCCTGGCGGCGGTGGCGGGCCTTGCGCATGTAGCAAAGCGCTCTGGCGATTGCGTCGTACAAGCTGGTGCTGTTCTCCGTTGCCACGGTCTGCGAAATTGCGGAGAGAATACCGGACGAGTCGCCGGTGAAGTCTGCAACTTTGTCTACTTCAACATGGAACCGCAGGTAGAACATTTCGTCGTCGGGACGCATCGTGCGGATGACACGGGCTAGCGCGGCCTTCGCTTGCTCAAGCTTTCCCGACTGCCCCATGCTGCCGCTTACATCGAGCAGAATTCCCAGGCTGACAGGTTCATCCTCCGCGTCGAAGAACTCCAACTTTTGCCGCTTGCCGTCCTCGTACAATGAGAATTGATTGGCGGTCAACCCGTGAATCTCGTTATCGTTGCGGTCGGTCACCCGCACAGCAATGGAAAGGAGATCCACTTCACTGCGAACGGTAAACTCGGAGCGTTGAATGGCAGGCTTCTGTGCGTCCAGGCACGGATGGGCCGCAAGCATAAGCAGCGCGAGAATAAGGGCACACCGGCGCATGTTGCGGTTGACCAGGGCATTCCCCCTGGCGGGAGTCTCAAAGCCGCATCGAATATACACCCCGGCCGACCGTGAGCGCAATCGCTGCACAGCGCCAAGGCCGCAAGGCGCTATTGACGAACTGAAGCGGGCGCTAGAAGCGCAAACTGTGAGTGGAGTCTTCCCTCTCACCATGGTAGTCTAGTGGATTGTCATTGAGCTTACGGCCAATCACAGGAGGAGTCCGTGACTCCACAATCCGGAAGTAGTCTTGACGTCACGATCGTGGGCGGGGGAATGATCACCAACGATTTACTCCTTCCCTCCTTATACCAATTGCAAAGAACGGGCGTCGTCCGCAAGCTCGACATCTGTGCGTTGGACAGCCCACCCTTGAAGGCACTGGCGGAGAGCGCAGATTTCAGGGAAGCTTTTCCGGGGCAGGATTTCACACCGCATCCATCGTTGGGAGAACCGCCGGAGAGGAAGTTCCCCGAGCTTTACAAAGAGGTAGTTGCGGCGATGGCGCCGGGCAACATGGTGGTGGTGGCGATGCCCGACCATCTTCACAACGAAGTGGTGCGGCACGCCCTGCATTGCGACCAGAACGTATTGTGCGTGAAACCGCTGGTTTTGAAACACCAACAGGCCGTCGAAATCGAGAAGTTAGCTGCCGACAAGGGACGCCTGGTAGGCATTGAGTATCACAAACGTTTTGACCGCCGATCGCTGATGGCGAGGCGGAGCTATGGGCTGGGACAGTTTGGGGCGTTCGTTATGGGCGAGGCCAAGCTGATCGAGCCCTACTATTATCGCCACTCGAATTTTCAGAACTGGTTCACCTGCAACAACACGGACCCTTTCACTTATATCGGCTGTCATTATGTTGATCTTGTTTACTTCATTACCGGGCTGAAGCCGGTGGAAGTTTCCGTGCAGGGCGTCAAAGGGGAATTTCCCAACGGGAACGAAGCTTACCTGTGGTCGCACGGGCGGGTGACCTGGGAGAATGGCGCGCTGCTCTCGGTGGTTAACGGCCTGGGCTACCCTGATGCCGCGGCGGGCAGCAACGACCAGGGGCTGATCATGTACTGCGAAGGGCAGGACCAGACGGGACTCATCTTTCACGACGATCACAACCGGGGTGTGGCCTACTCCTATCTCGAAGGCATTGGCCCGGGAGGATCGAAATACAACTACGTTAGTCCTGATTTCTTTCGGTTTGTCCCCTGGGAAGGCCCGGGATATAAACCGATTGGTTACGGGTACGAATCCGTGGCGGGCATCACCGAGAGCGTCCAACGCATAGCCAAAGAGACGGCGGGTTTGGCGCCCGAGGTGGCCTTGGAGCGCCGCAGGCAATTCCTGCGCGAGGTGGATGCGCGGGGCCTGATTGCCACGCCCGCCAATAGCTCCATCAACGAATTGGTGGTGGAGGCTGCGCGCAAGTCCATCACTCAAGGTGCGGCGCCCGTCCGCATCGTACACGGCGAGCACCCGCACGTGGAATAACAGGCAACGAGATGCCATTCCCGCGATGTCGGGAATCCACGGCGGGTTGTGGTCTCTTTCAAATCTCAGATTCCAGATTTCGGACGAGAGAGCGGGTCGAAGGAGAAACATGGCTGTCTACGATTTAACACCTGTGGAAGTCCCCCCGGTGGAAACGAAATACCGCCGCATCAGAACCAAGCTGCCGGTGCCCCAGTCACTGCCTATTTTCGAATCGCTGGGCCGATCGGAGCCGCGCTCCATGGCCGGGCAGCCGCCCATCGTGTGGGACAAGGCGGAAGACTTCATCGTCAGTGACCCGTGGGGCAACCGCTGGATCGACTGGTCGTCCGGCGTACTCATCACCAACGCCGGGCACGGACGCGAGGAGATCCGCGCGGCGTTGAGGGAAGTGATCGACCGCGGGCTGCTGGCTTCTTACGTGTTCGTGCACGAACGGCGCGCGCGGCTGACGGAAATGCTCCGCGCCCTTTCCCCTGATCCGCAGAAGTACCGCGTCTTTCTGATGAGTACCGGCAGCGAGGCGACCGAGAACTGCATCAAGCTGTCGAAGACCTATGGCCTGCAAAAACACGGGCCGCACAAGAAGTATTTCGTGACGTTCGACTACGCCTTTCACGGACGCACTATGGGCGCCCAGCTTGCCGGTGGCATCGAGAAGCAAAAGCAGTGGATGGTCGACCGCGACCCGAGCTTTGTGCAGGTGCCGTTTCCCGATGGCTACAAGAATGAGGACACGTCGTTTGACCTCTTCCTGAAAACGCTGCGGGAAAAAGGCGTGTCGCCTCAACACATTGCCGGCGTGATGACGGAAACCTACCAAGGCGGCGGCCCGGATTTCCTGCCGGCGGAATATGCGCAGAAGCTTGAAAGACTCTGCCGCGAACACGACATCGTGATGTGCTATGACGAAGTGCAGGCAGGATTCGGGCGCACGGGGAAGATGTTCGGGTACGAACATTATGGCGTGCGGCCCGACCTAATCGCCTGCGGCAAAGGCATCTCCTCGTCATTGCCCATTTCGGCCGTCATCGGGCGCGAAGACATCATGGGACTTTATCCCCCGGGCTCGATGACTTCCACGCATTCCGGATCGCCTTTGCCGGTGGCCGCGGCTATTGCCAGTCTCGAAATCATTCAGAAGGAAGGTTTGGTGGAACGCGCGGCGCGACTGGGGGAAATCCTCATGGCGGAGTTGAGGCGCATCCAGCAGAAGCATCCCCAAGTCCTGGGGTGCGTGCAAGGCAAAGGGCTGGTGGCGGGGATTCAAGTAGTCAAGCCGGGGACGAAGACTCCCGACCCCGAGTTGGCGTTGAAGATCAACATCGCCTGCCTGCAAAAAGGGCTGCTGATGTTTGCGCCTGTAGGTGCGTCAGGAGAGTGCATCAAAATCGCTCCTCCCTTGAGCATCCCTGAGGACGCGCTGCGAGAGTCCATTGGGGTCTTGGAAGAAGCGGTGGATGAGGTTCTGGGGAGAGTCTGACCCACATGTCATCCTGAGTGGTCATGGGCCTTGGGCCCACCCAGAGTGATGGATGTCGAGGGGGCCGGCCCAAGGTCGTGGTGCGGGCGTCCCGCCCGCTGTCGCGCGGGCATCCTGCCCGCGCGCGGGAGCGGGGCGCCCGCACCACAGGCGGTCCTTACGACTCAGTGAGAATCACACTTTGGAGTGCTGGACGCGCACGGCGGGCATGCCGTCGGGTTCTGCGACGATTTCGACGTCGCGGAAGATGTTGGGGCTTTCCTGCTTGAGGAGGCGGCAAACCTCGACAGCCAGCAGGCGAATTTCACTATCGGCGTGCGGGCTGCCGCGAAGTTCCATGAAGTGCCGCCACGCACGGCTGTTACCGGTAACGAAGATTTTGGTTTCGCAGGCATTGGGAAGAATGGACCTCGCCGCTTGGCGAGCCCACTTGCGGCGGTCGCGCGGGGCCATTTCCGGATGCTTCTGCTGAACGTATTGGACGGTAGCTTCGCCCAGCTCGAGGTAGGCTTTGCGGATGATCTCGATCGTCTCCTGCCATTTCCGGCGCAATTCTTCGTTTTCCTGATAAAGCGGGGGAACCACATAGCTGGCCGCGCTCTCGTCCACGTAGCGCTGCGAAAGCTGCGAGTAGCTGAATCCGGCCCGGTGGCGAACCAGTTCATGGGTGAGAGCGCGGCTTACGCCGGTAATCAGCAGGCACCACACGGCGTGCTCGAGGACGCTGCCGTGTTTCGAGCCCAGGATGTTCTCAACGTACTCCTGGTTGGATTTCCGCCCCTTGCCGAATGACATATAGCAGGTGCGCCCGGCGATTTCGGCAAGCATTTCGGCCGGGGCCGGCGCGTCGGTGGTGAATACCAAGCCTTCGTCTTGGAGAAAACGAGCCACTTCCTCGGGCACTACGGTTTGGCGCCCGACAACGTAAACTTTCGGCTTAGTGATGTACGGCTCAGGCATGGTGTGGAGTCCGATTCCTACCTTGGGCTCGAGGCTTGTCCAAGGGGCCTAAAAAAAACCGCGGACCCCAAATTCGGGGGTCCGCGCTACCTAGTTCGAGGCGACACAGCGAGACTCGGATATCCTACTTGCTCGTTGCCGCCACCTTCGCTTCGGCGGCGGTTGCAGCGGCCTTCCTAAAGTCCGCGTACTTGCGCTGGAAGCGTTCCACACGGCCCGCACTGTCCATTATCTTCTGCTTGCCGGTAAAGAATGGATGGCAATGGGAACAGATTTCCAGGTGCAACACGTCGCTCTTATAGGTCGAGCGCGTCTTGAAAGTGTACCCGCAGGCGCAGACCACAGTCACAGGGTGATAGTTGGGGTGAATAGCGCTTTTCATGAAACTCCTTCGCAACAAGTGCAAACCCTTATTATACCGGCCTCTGGCCAAGTTTTCAATCCTAAATGGAGGTCGACGCTACGTCGAGCCCAGCACGGGCACGACGGCGGAGCGCACGGGGCGCGCGTCCTCGCTTAGGAGAAAGCGGACAACGCCGGCCACCTCTTCGGTCCTCACCCACTTGGAAAAGTCCGCTTTGGGCATGGCGAGGCGATTGGCCTCCGTATCCATGGTTCCCGGCAGGATACAGTGCACGTGAATATCGTAGCCCTTCAGCTCATCCGCCAGGATTTCACTAAGCTGGCGAACCGCCCCTTTCGAGATGGCGTAGGCAGCGATGCCCGCGCCTCCACCGCGCAAGATCGACCCGCTCGAGACGGTCACGATCCTGCCGAAGTTCTGGCGAATCATGACCGGGACGACGAAGCGCAAACAGGAGATGAGTGACCGCAGGTTCAGTTTCAGCATGTGATCCCAGGTCTCTTCATCGGTCTCGAAGCTCTTTCCGGCAGCAAAGCCACCCGCCACCGCCACCAGGTAATCGATGCGCCGCCAGTTCGCCAGAAGGCCTTCAACCAGGCGTTCCACATCCTGGGCCTGCCCCAAATCCACTGGCGCGCCAGTGAGATGTGGGCGGAGTTCGCCTGCCCGGCCTTCGAGGGACGCCCACTCTCGGTCCGAGCGATAAGTGACCGCAACACGGGCGCCGGATTTGAGCAAATCCAGCGCCACTGCACTGCCCAGAGCCCCTGTTCCACCCGTTACAAGCGCCACACGCTGCTGAAATTCCATAGGACCTCCCTGACTGTATTGAATGCCCCAACAAGGGAGATGATATCAGATTGCCGGGAAGGAAGGAGTCTTCGGGAGAATTAGGCGGCTTTGGAAACCAGGCGTCCGACCTCGGGAAGCGAGGGCCGCCGCTAATTCTTATGGTGCAGCTTGCGCTT
>Ga0116223_10004648_pt1 | contig 11846 bp, 9 predicted proteins | sample Sb_taG_3_FD_90092 | JGI IMG/M metagenome (GOLD analysis project Ga0116223, IMG submission 90092) | Peat soil microbial communities from Weissenstadt, Germany - Sb_50d_a_PC metaG | ecosystem: Environmental > Terrestrial > Soil > Wetlands > Peat | place: Germany: Weissenstadt | collected 2010-09-21 | reverse complement strand
TTCGTCCCCTGTTGACGGGCGTCACCGATCTGGAGCGCAACACGCGCCACCTGCAAGAAGCGGTGATGTCGATCCGGATGATTCCGATGTCGTTCGTGTTCAATCGGTTCCCGCGCATGATCCGCGACCTGGCCGTCAAGCTCGACAAGAAAATCGAGTTGAAGATGGTCGGTGAGGCGACCGAGCTCGACAAGGGGCTGATCGAAAAGATCATCGATCCACTCACCCACCTGGTGCGCAACAGCGCCGACCATGGGCTGGAGACCCCCGATAAGCGACTGGCCGCGGGCAAGTCCGAAACGGGAACGATCACGCTCTTGGCTTCGCACCAGGGTGGATCGATACTCATCGAGGTGCGCGACGACGGTCAGGGACTACGGCGCGACCGCATCCTGGCGAAGGCGCGCGAGCGCGGCTTCCCCGTTCGCGACGACATGACGGACGCGGAAGTCTGGGCACTGATATGGGAGGCCGGTTTTTCCACTGCCGACCAGCTCAGCGATGTGTCCGGGCGCGGCGTCGGCATGGACGTCGTACGCCGAAACATCACGGAATTGGGCGGGACCGTGGAACTGGACTCGGCCGAGGGTCTGGGAATGCGCGTCTGCGTCCGTCTGCCGCTGACCCTGGCGATCATGGACGGGATGTCGATCGGCGTGGGTGACGAAACCTACATTCTGCCGCTGGCGTCGGTCATCGAATCGTTCCAGATCGAGCCGGGAATGGTCCAGACGGTCGGCTCTAACGGCCGAGTTGTCAAGGTGCGCAATGAATACATGCCAGTTGTGGCGCTGGCCGACGAATTTCGGGTGCCGCGGCTGGCAGCCGACCAAGGCGGCAAGGACGGACCAGAAATCCTGGTGATCGTCGAGGCCGACGGCAAGCGCCTGGCGGCGATCGTCGATGAATTGCTTGGTCAGCACCAGGTCGTGGTGAAAAACCTCGAGTCCAACTATCGCCGCGTGCGCGACATTTCCGGCGCGACCATCCTTGGCGATGGACGCGTGGCGCTGATCATCGACGTTTCCAGTCTGGTGAAGCGGGCGCGTCACTGAGCGCCAATGAACGCAAAGCGGTCTTAATGAGCGGGCGGCAGATCTGCGCCCGGGTTTGGTGATAGCGGTGCGGTCGAAATCGACGGCACCCGATCGTTGCGGGAGTTGTGATGGGAATGGCGGAGAAATTTACCGAGGTGCAGATTGCGCCGCGCGAATACCTTACGTTTCGCCTCGCCAACGAGGAATACGGCATCGACATATTGAAAGTGCAGGAGATCCGCGGCTATGACGCGGTCACCCGCGTTGCCGGCGCCCCCGATTTTCTCAAGGGGGTCATCAATCTGCGCGGAGTGATCGTACCGATCGTTGACTTGCGCCTGAAGTTCCAACTGGGCGACATCAAATACGACGAGTTCACGGTCGTAATCATTCTCAACGTTGCCGGCCGGATCGTCGGCGCCGTGGTGGACTCGGTAAGCGACGTTCTGGAACTCAACGAGGAACAGATACGCGCCGCGCCCGAGTTCAATTCCCTGCTCGACTCCAGTTACATCACCGGTTTGGGGACGGTCGGTACGGAGGACCAGTCGCGCATGCTGATCCTGCTCGATATCGAGAAACTGATGACCAGCCCGGAAATGGGGATCGTTGCCGAGGACGAGGCGCTGGCGGCAGCCTAAGCGCGACGCTCCGGTGCGCTGCGCGCGTCCCGGGCATCCTGCGATAAGCGAACTTCATGGGCGCACGAGATCCTCTCCTACCCGTTGCGTTGCCGACCGCCGCCAACAGCGTCGACGATGTTCGCGAGTACGAGTTCCTGCCCAGGGACTTCGAACGCGTGCGTCGGCTGATCTACCAGCGCGCCGGTATCAATCTGAGCGATCACAAGCAGAACATGGTCTACAGCCGACTGTCACGCCGGTTGCGGGTCCGCGAGATGCGATCGTTCGGGGAATACCTCGACCGATTCGAATCCGAGCCCCAGTTTGCCGTCGCGGAGGAGCAGGAATTCGTCAATGCGCTGACCACCAATTTGACCTCGTTTTTTCGCGAAGCACATCATTTCACCGTGCTGCAGGAGTTTCTCCACAATTCGCAAGCGACGAAGCCGCCCAGGATCTGGTGTGCTGCCGCATCGACCGGCGAGGAACCGTACTCGATCGCTATCTCGATGACCGAGGCCGCGGGCGGCAGACCGGCCGGATTCCTGCTTGCCACCGATATCGATACGAACGTTCTTGCCAGCGCCAAGCGGGCAACGTATCGATTGGACGAGGCGCAAGCGTGCGGAGAAAGACGCTTGCACCGCTTTTTCCTGCGGGGCACGGGTGCCAACGAGGGCATGGTCCGCGTTCGCCCAGAGCTGGCGGTCCTGGTCAAGTTCGCGCAGCTCAATCTCCTCGACGAGGGATGGCCGCTGGTGCGAAGTTTTTCCCCGCAGCTGGACGCCGTATTTTGTCGCAACGTCATGATCTATTTCGATCGCAAGACGCAAAAGGAAATCTTGCATCGAATCGTGCAGGTACTACGGCCCGGCGGATTGCTGTTTGTCGGGCACTCCGAGAACTTCACCGACTTCCATGACTCCCTATCTTTGCGCGGCAAGACCGTCTACCAGAGGAAATGACGTGCCGCCGGTCGATCCGCCGTCGCTTCCCAGGCCCGTTTCATCCGGGATCCTTGGCGAGGCGCAAACGTTTTACTTCGAGCGTGACTTCGGTCGCAACGCGGTAAAGGTGATGCCCGGCGAATTCTTCGTGGCCAGCGACGATGTCGTCATATCGACCGTGCTTGGCTCCTGTGTTTCGGCGTGCGTCTGGGACCGAACGGCGAAGGTCGGTGGCATGAACCACTTCATGCTCCCGGGCGGCGAATCCAGTGGCGGAGACCTGACTACCGCTTCGGGGCGCTACGGCGTGTTTGCCATGGAGCAGCTCATCAACGAGTTGATGAAACGCAGTGCACGCAAATCGAATATGGAAGCGAAGGTTTTCGGGGGTGGAGCGGTCCTGCGCAACTTTTCGACGCTCAACGTTGGCGAGCGCAATGCGGCCTTCGTACTCGAATTCCTCAAGACCGAAGGAATTCGGGTCGTGTCGCAGGATCTGCTTGACGTGCACCCGCGGCGCGTGGCGTTTTTCCCGTCCACGGGCCGCGCGCTTTGCAAGAAGTTGACCCAAACCGATAGTTCCCTGGTTACCGCCGAACAGCAATACACCGCCAAGATCAACACGACGGAGGTCTCCGGTGACATTGAGCTGTTCTGATCGATGTGCTTATCGCGCCCGCGGACCGTTGTCGAGTCGCCTGCGGGAGAGCAGAAAGAGTGGAGCATGGCGAAGACCCGCGTTCTAATTATTGACGATTCCGCGCTGATTCGCAGTTTGCTGTCGGAGATCATCGGCAAGCAAGCCGATCTGGAGGTTGTTGGCGCTGCCCCCGATCCGTTGGTCGCGCGCGACATGGTCCGTGCCCTCAACCCGGATGTCCTGACCTTGGACGTCGAGATGCCACGGATGGACGGTCTGGATTTTCTCGAGAAGCTGATGCGCCTGCGGCCGATGCCGGTGGTCATGGTATCCACGCTCACCGAGCGGGGCGCCGAAGTCACGTTACGCGCCCTGGAACTGGGGGCCATCGATTTCGTCGCCAAACCCAAGCTGGGCATTGCCGATGGCATGCAGCAACTGGGTACCGATATCTGCGACAAGATCCGGGTGGCGGCCAAGGCACGGCTGCATCGACGCTTGGCTTCGCACCAGCCCGTCGCGGACGGACCGACCGTCGACAAGGCCGCGCCCGCGCGGTATTCGCGCATGTCCACGGAAAAGCTAATTGCCATCGGCGCATCGACCGGCGGCACCGAGGCGATCCGCGAGGTTTTGGTCCGGCTGCCTGCCGATTGCCCCGCAGTGTTGATTACCCAACATATGCCGCCGGGATTCACCCGCAGCTTTGCCGCGCGCTTGAACACCTTGTGCCGGATCGCGGTCAGCGAGGCTGCCGATGGCGAACGCGTCCTGCCCGGACATGCCTACATTGCCCCTGGCGACCGGCATATGCGCCTGGACAAAAGCGGCTCCAATTATGTGATCGCGGTCGACGAGACGGCGCCCGTCAACCGCCATCGCCCATCGGTGGAAGTGCTGTTTCACTCTGTCGCCGCCATCGCCGGGCGCAACGCGCTTGGCGTCATGCTAACTGGCATGGGTCGCGACGGGGCCAAGGCGATGCTCGAGATGCGCAATGCAGGCAGCTTCAATATCGCCCAGGACGAGGCCAGCTGCGTTGTCTTCGGCATGCCGCGGGAGGCGATTGCCACTGGCGCGGTGAACGAGGTGTTGCCGGTCAGAGAAATCGCAGCACGCCTGCTGCAGGAGCTGGCTCAGGTGGGCGTTGCGCACCGGGTTTGAGTCCGCAAGCTTCCGCGCATCCCCAACATGCATCGGCCGTCCCTAGCCAAGGCGCTTTGCCGCAGTCGCAGACGAACGTCCGGGCGCGCTTTATGCGCCTGCGGCCGGATTTGCGGTGGCGTTTTGCCGCTGATCCGGCCGAAACGGCCGTTGATCGCTGCGAATTCAAGCCTGCGCCGGGGCAGTCGAAATCCCGTCAAGGGCGTGGTCGGCGGCGCGAACCAGGACCCGGACCGGCGCCGCGCCTAGCGACGCCGGCTCTTTTCTTCGAGAGGTATCGACAGTGTTGATGACCGAATACGACAGGCGCGACGAGCGCAGATCCACGGCCAACGGCCGCAGCGCGCTGCCATGCAGCGGCTTCACCTTGGTCGAGCTGATCGTTGTGGTTTCGATCGCCGCGATCCTGCTCTCGATTGCCGTGCCCTCGTACCAGTCGAGCGTGACGAAATACCGGATCTCGACCGAGGTCAACGGCCTGGTCGGCGACCTGCAATACGCCCGCTCCGAGGCCATCAAGCAGGGCATCCCGGTAACGGTGTGCGTAACGGCCGACAACCTGACCTGTTCCGGCGCGACGACGTGGAGCACCGGTCGCATCGTACTGGTGAATCCGCTTGATCCGGTGGCGAACGCAGGTTCCGTATTGCGCATGGCGGCGCCTTTTTCTGGAACGGACACCGCAGCTCCCGCGCCCACGGTCACGTCGATTTCCTTCAATCGCGACGGTTTCGCCGGCGTGCCGTCGGCGGCCTCATGGAACGGCTTTACCAGTCTGACCGCGGCGGTGGTTGTGACGGTGTGGGATCAGGCCAGAACGACGGGCCTGGAAAGCTGCGTCGTGATCAGCCAGATCGGACAGATCAGCGTTCTGGCGAGCGGCGCTGCGTTACCGGCGCCTTTGGCGGGGAACTGCTGATGAACGCGCCGGCACACAGCAAAGGCGTCACCCTGATCGAGGTGCTGATAGCGCTCATCGTCATTTCGGTCGGCCTGCTGGGAATCGCCAAGATGCAGGCCCTGGCAATGGCGAGCACGCGCGTCTCGAGCATGCGTTCCCTGATCGCGATCGAAGCCGCGAGCCTGGCCTCGGCGATGCATGCCAACCGCGCCTACTGGCAAGGGGCCGCATCTGCGGCGGCGAACTTCAGCACCACCGTAAGTGGAAGCGCCATCACCGCCTCGACGGACGCCTCGCTGACGGCAGCCGGGGTGCCCAATTGTGCGACGCCCGGAACCAACCCCGCCCCCCCCTGGGTGGGCGCACCGATGGCCGCGTACGACCTTAGCTGTTGGGGTCTCGGATTACAGGCCGTGATGCCCACCAGCACCGGGACGGTGACCTGTTCCGGTGCATCGGTGTCCTGCACCATCACCGTGAACTGGCAGGAGACGACCGTCGGCATGAACGCCAGCACCCAGTACACGAACCAGGCGCCGACACAGCTCTATTACGCCCTGCTGGTGCAGCCATGAAGCCGGTCCCACGCCCACGCACGGACCCGTGCGCGATCCCGAGACCGCAGACGCAGGCCGGCCTGGGCCTGATCGAGCTGCTGGTCGTGATCGTGATCTCGCTACTCATGCTCGCGGGCCTGTTTGCGACCGTGTACGGAACACGCCAGAGCTTCGTGGCGCAAAACCAGCTCGCCCAGCTGCAGGACAACGAACGCCTGGCGATGACGGTGCTCACCAACATCATCCAGACCGCCGGGTATTTTTCGAATCCGACCACGAAGACCTCTGCCCAGGCGCTGCCGATCGCCACCGTGAACGGCGGCAATTTCGCAGCGGCAGGCCAGTCCGTATACGGCATAACCGGCGACCAGATCTGGGTGCGCTACGTCGCCGGCACGAGCGACGGCGTGATGGATTGCAGCGGACAGACCAATGCCACCGCCGGGCCGCAGACCGACGTGAACACCTTCTACGTTGCCAACGTCGGCGGCGCCAGCCAGTTGGTTTGCCAAGTCACGGAAAACGGCACTACCACGACGCAGCCGCTGGTGAGCGGCGTGACCAGCATGACCATCCTTTATGGCGTGGATACGAACGGAGACGGTTCGGTCGACCAATACATCCCCGCATCGACCATGGCCGCGGCGAACTGGAAGTCCGTTATTTCCGTGCAGGTGACGCTCACCTTTGCCAACCCGGCTACCGGCGCGACCGGCGTCACGGGACCCGCCACCTTCCAGCTCACCCGAACCATCGACCTGATGAGCCAGATATGAGGTCCGCACCTATTCCCTACTTCGATCGGCGGCCGATAGCGCTTGCAAGCCGCAGCGAGCGCGGATTCGTGCTCATTGCAGCAATGATCATCTTATTGATGTTGACCCTGATGTCCATCGGCATGTTCCGCAGCCTCGGCCTGGAAGAGCTCATCACCGGCAATACGCGGGAAAAGGAGCACGCCTTTTATGCGGCGCAAAGCGCGATGCAGTACGCGGAGGAGCAGCTGCTCGCAAGCAGTGGCGGCCAGGGAACGCCTTGTGCGATACCGACGACGCTGGGCGCGAACGCGTTCCAGATCTGCAGCAACTCGTTATCGGCCGAGGTGTTCGCGACCACGCCCTGGAACACGGGATCGCCCAGCAGTTTCGGCGCGCCGTACGCCCCGGCCCAGCAGATCGCAGTCTCGGCGACCGGCGGCGAGGCCGCGGCTCAGGTGAGCACGGCCGGGGCCCTGGTGAGCACGTATTACGCGGCCCCCCAGTACGCGGTCGCCTACCTGGGGCCGGATCCGGCCGGCAACGCGACGCTGTACCAGGTCACCACGCTCGGGTACGGCGGCAACGCGAACGCACTCGCAGTTTTGCAAAGTGTGTATTCCATAAAGAGTGGGACCCGTTGTGTTTCGAAGCCTTGTTAGGCCGCCCGCGGCATGGGTGGGAAAGATTTGGGCAGCGAATTGGAGAAGGACATGAAACGAGTGATGGTTCGAATCGGGAATCTCGGCCGCATGCATACCCTGGCGGCCTTCGTGGCGATCATGCCCGCCCTGTCCCTGGCGCAGAACGTCATTTCGGAAGACTTCACCGGCACCACGATCAACAACAGCTGGACCGCGATCAATGGCGCCTGTCTGACGGCCGGAGCCGCGACCAACGGCAGCATTCCATCGTGCATAGGCCTGCCGTATTACATCAACAATGGCGATGCCTACCAGATGGGTGGGCAAAATGGCTATCTCGGCAACGCAAGCGCGCCCAGTTCCAACGCGAACCAGAGTCCCGACGCGGTCGGATCCGGCGCGTTGCGCCTCACCAATGGCAGCCCCTTCTATCATGAAAGCGGCGCCATTGTTTCCACGGCCCCCTTCAATGCCAGCAGCGGGGTGCAGGTCACCTTCAAGACCGTCGCCTACGCCGGCGACAGCGGCGGTACCGGAGGCGACGGCGCGGACGGGATCTCCTTCTTCCTCCTGGATGCCAGCCAGTACACGGCCGGGTCCGGCCTGCTTGGCTCCTGGGGCGGCAGCCTTGGCTATACGTGCTCGAACCAGAACCCGCCCTACACGGGCCAGGTAGGTGCATACATCGGCCTGGGGATGGATGAATACGGGAATTTCCTCAATGGAGGGATGAACAGTTCGGGGGGGTACAACGACAACACGGCTACGGGCGTTGCCGCCGTGGGCTGGGGCAGCGGCAATTATCAATGGGATCGGATCGGACTGCGCGGCGCTGGCAACGTCGCGTGGTCCTGGCTGAACACGAACACGGCGGCCTACTACCCGTCCTCGCTCACGCCCGCGCAGCAGCAGGCCGCCGTGAGAGCGACCTGCGAGACCGGTACGCTTTGGAATTACGCAATCAACCCGAGCAGCCCGACGAATACCGGGATCGCGGTTGCCGACTACGCACCGATTCCCGGCGGCAGTGCCGTGCTCTCCGGCGTCACGATCGCCAACGAAACCGCGACAACGCGCGCGCAGGCCACACCGATCTACTACGTGCTCAATGTCACCAGCGCCGGCTTGCTGAGTCTGTCGTATTCCTACGGCGGCGGCGCCCTCACCCAGGTCCTGTCGAACCAGTCGATCACGGCGTCCAACGGCACCCTGCCGTCGACCCTGCTCTTCGGCTTCGCCGGCTCCACGGGCGGCAGCGACAACATCCACGAGATCATGTGCTTCCAGGCCGCGCCGGCAGACCAGTCCGATACCTCCACCACCGTGAACCTGCCGCAGGACAAGCTCGTTACCACGGCCCAGATCTACCTGCCTTCGTACCACACCAACAACTGGTGGGGGCAATTGGCCGCGCAGACCCTGTCCCAGACCGGACCGTACACGCTTACGGTAAGCAACACGGTCAACTGGGATGCGGCCTGCCAGCTTACCGGGACCATCCCCGGGACCAACAATTACTGCCAAAACATCGTCGGTTCGACCGGGACGGCGCAAAGCCCGACCGCTTCGGATGCCAACGGTCGGCAGATCCTGACCTGGAACGGCGCGAGCGGCGTGGCCTTCAAATGGGGCACTCTGGCCGCGGGCGAGTGGACCGCGCTCGACCCCGGCGTCGCGCCGGCTGGCCCGAGCAATCGGCTCAGCTACCTGCGCGGCGACCGTAGCGACGAATGCCCCACCACGGGCTGTGCTGCCCCGCAAATCTACCGGGACCGCACCGGCGTGCTCGGCGACATCATGCATTCGAGCCCGTTCTGGGTCGGTCCGCCGTCCAATACTAACTACGAGGCGAATTGGTCCGACAATCTCTACCCGGCCGCCGTGGCAGCGGAAGACGCCAGCGGCGTCACGAACTACCAGTCCTTCTACAACACGTATACCGGGCGCGAAAACGTCGTCTACATCGGCGCCAACGATGGCCTGCTGCACGGCTTTCGCTCCGGCAGCTTCAGCAACGGCTCCATGGTCACCACGACCTATCCCAACGACGGCCTGGAAGTGCTCGCCTACATACCGGGTGCGATCGTCAATACGATCCACTCCGCGTCCACGGCCTACGACTATTCCTCGCCGAATTACTCGCACACCTTTGCCGTGGATGCGCCACCGCGCGGCGATGACTTGTTCTTCTCCAATGCCTGGCACACCTGGCTCGTTGGTGGCCTGGGCGCGGGCGGCAGTGCGATCTACGCCCTTGACGTGACCGATCCAACACAGTTCAGCGAATCCAATGCATCATCACTGGTGGTCGGCGAATGGACCCCGTCAAACTTAAGCTGCGTCGGCAACGCGAACTGCGGTGTACAGCTGTACAACACGTATGGCACGCCGGTGATCTGGCGCTTTCACGCTGCCAACCTGCAAGGCAACAACATGTGGGGCATGGTGTTCGGCAATGGTTTTCCCAACCAGATCACCGGGAGCCTCAACAACACGATGACCGGGAGCATCGGCAACGGGATCACTGGGACGATCGGCAGCTCGATCACCGCGAAAATCAGCACACACACGCTGACGGTCACTGTCGGCAGCGGCCTCACCGTGGGCACCTTGATTTCGGGTACGGGAGTTGCCGCGGGGACGAAAATTACCGCATTCGGAACCGGCACCGGGGGCACGGGCACATATACCCTGAATAATTCGTCGAATGTTGGGTCCGAATCGATGAGTGTGTCCAGCACGAAGCTGAACGTTACCAACGGCAGCGGTGTCGCCGTGGGTCAGACGGTCACCGGTCCGGGCGTCACCGCGGGAACAATAATTACCGCCTTCGGAACCGGCACCGGAGGTATTGGCACGTATACCGTGAACATTGCCCAAAAGGTTGCGTCCACCAACATGACACTGGGCGGCACGACGCTGACGGTTACCGCCGGCGGCGCCGGTATTGCCGTTGGTCAGACGATTACCGGTGCGGGGGTTGCCGCGGGAACGACCATTACGGCGCTGGGAACCGGCACCGGGGGCATGGGCACGTATACCGTGAACAATTCACAATTGGTTGCATCTACGCAGATGTCAAACGGCGTCTCGACGCTCACCGTTACCGCCGGCAACGGTCTTGCCGTGGGTCAGCAGATCGTGGGTTCGGGGGTTGCTGCGGGAACAAAGATCACCGCATTGGGAAGCGGCACCGGGGGGCCGGGCACCTATATCGTGAGCAACTCACAATCGCTTGCGTCCGAGCAGATGGCCGCCATGAACCCCAACGCCACCGGTACCGCCGGCATGTACGTCATGCTGGTCGACCCGGCCTCGGGCCACAAGACCTTCTACTATCTGGACACGGGCTACGGCCCGAGCAAGGATCCGCTCGGCCAGGCACGGCCCAACGGCATTGCCTACGTCTCGCCGGTGGACCTGGACGGCGACAACACGGTGGACTACGTGTACGCCGGGGACCTCTTCGGCAATGTCTGGCGCTTCGACCTGACCAGCAACATCCCGACGTCATGGGCCGCATCGAAGTTCGGCAACGCGGTGGCAACACCCCTGTTTTCCACCCCCACCACGACCGTCAATGGCGTGCTCGTAGGCCAACCGATTACGAGCCAGCTCGTGGTGGTGGTTACCCCGCTGACCAGCGGGCAAAGTGGTGTAGTCGTCGATTTCGGCACGGGCCAGGAGATTCCGCTGACGCCGGTATCGCCAACGACCTACGCCGCCGGCCCCCAGTCGCTGTACGGAATCTGGGACTGGGACATGAGCAATTGGAACTCGCTCTCGCACATGGCGCTGGCCGCTGTTACCGAACCATTCCCGCTTACCCAGACCCCGAAATGGGTCCAAGCCTCGAACCTGGCAACGCAGACGGTCAGCGTGGTCACGCCCACGGGCAGCAGCACCAGCTACGAAACCGACACCAACAACCCGGTGTGCTGGTACGGTATGACGGGCATAACAGGATGCACCAGTTATAACCAGTTTGGCTGGACCATTTCGCTCCCGAACACCACGACCAGCGGCACTACGACGAACTACGAGCAGGTGATCTACAACCCGAGCGTCTGGCAAGGTGTCTTTCAGATCAATACGACGATACCGAGTGGATCGACGATTTTCTCGTGCACGATCGAGCTGCCCAGTGGCTACACCATGCTGATCAATCCGACTACCGGCGGTGGATACACGAGCTCGCCGTTCCTCGATGGCAGTGGCAATCCGATTACGGTTGGCGGCGTGGCGGTGAGCGGGGTTCAGACGGGCGGAACCGGAACCATCACCAACATCAGCGCCGGTGGCAATAACTTCTGGCTGACCGACACCAGCAACGGTACCCAGACCAGCGGCGCCGAGCAGGCCGAAGGTGCCTCTACCGGGCACCGGGTAACGTGGTCGCAGCTTCGATAGTCCAGACTCGATCGGGAGAGGCATGATGGCGGAGCTGGGCCGCAACGAGCTCACGCCTTCGGCAGACCGTCCAGGACCGCCGCTTGGTGACCCGCCGGTATAGAGGTGTTAACCATGTGCCCGGTTAACACCCAGATTCCATTGGTGGGCCGTGCAGGACTTGAACCT
>Ga0116223_10004645_pt1 | contig 11849 bp, 9 predicted proteins | sample Sb_taG_3_FD_90092 | JGI IMG/M metagenome (GOLD analysis project Ga0116223, IMG submission 90092) | Peat soil microbial communities from Weissenstadt, Germany - Sb_50d_a_PC metaG | ecosystem: Environmental > Terrestrial > Soil > Wetlands > Peat | place: Germany: Weissenstadt | collected 2010-09-21 | reverse complement strand
GACCCCGCACGCTTCGTTCGCGATCCGGAACGCCAATCGCGACCGCTTCCACTCGCTCCGCAACCATTCACCGAGGCTTTTACCACCTACTCGGGCTTCAAACTCATACTGAACGCATACTTCAGTTACGACGGGAAAGCGTCTGATTTTCGCGGTGTTCACGTTCCCCGCTATGTGCCCCTTTCCCTTATTCCAGATATTGCAGTTCACATAACGCCAGCCGTACTTCTCCAAGATCGGATGCACCACCGCCCACCCGATCTCAGAGTTCCAAAACCAAAGCGTTGTGCTGGGCTGAGCATAGCTAGCCCACGCCTTCACGTGCGACTCATACCAACTGGGCAGCCCTAGGTGGTCCGAGGTGTCTCCCTCAAACCCCAACACACCGTAGCCGCCGTCGGAAATTATCACCGTCGGCCGATCCCAAGACGAGTAAAACTCGAGACTGTCGCCGAACTGGACTGTCACGAGCTCGTCCCGCCAGAGCTTGGACGGTGGCTCACCGTCCAGAGTCACCACCTTGGCGCGCCCTACGGTACTAGGAGGAACTGGCCTGCCCTTTTCCTGCACTTCCGGCGTCTCGAGCATTGTCGTCTCCACCAAAGGATACAGCAACTAACGGCCTTTTGCTACCGTCCATGTGAGCTGCTTTTATTAGATTTCGGCCGTTTGCCTGGTGAGGATTAGGAAAACGTACAGAAAAAGGGACGCAGAGGCTGTGGACCGCACCCCAAGACTCAGGCACGCCGGCTTGCGCAGGGCGAAGCCCTGCGGTTTGGCGCAGTTCCAAACCCTGAAACCGCAGAGCTTCACTCTGCGCCAGACAGCGGCCTTCAGGCCGTGGGCTCGAACACCTTTCCACCCTTCACGGTCGTGACGGCCTCAAGCTTTTGGCGGCCTGTGCGGGTCTTGCCGTCAGAGTCGATGAAGGGGAACTCTCCGTCTTTCAACTCCAGCACGCTCACATCGGCCTCGGCGCCTGGCTTGAGAGTTCCGATTTCGGCGCCAAAGTTGAAAACCCGCGCAGCATTGACGGTGGCGCGCGCGATAACGTCGTGCAGACTCATTCCCAGGACCAGAAACTTGGAAAGGGTTGTTAACTGGTCGTAGACCGGCCCGTTGATGTTCGCCGAGTACAAGTCGCTGGAAATGAGGGGAAAAGGGTACCTGGAACATGTGAAAAAATTGGTCTTACCGATTTCAGCACTACGTATTTTCAATGATTTACATTGTGAATAACATGCCCAAAGTCGATTTTTTCACATGTTCCTGACACCCTTTTCTCCCCGGGTTTTGAGGGCCTCATCGGCGGGAAGCGGTAAAGACTCTTTCCATTTCCCTGATGGCAGCGGTGGATGGCAATCATCGAGTCCTTGCTTTTCAAAGCGCGGTCGTCATATTCGACGGGAAGGGCGTTTTCAGGCCGAACCTTCCAGATAGGCACCCGCTAACAGATTGCTCCGGGGCGATGATATAATACGACGCACCGGGCAAATGGAACAATCTGTGCTTGACGCGTCAAGGAGGACACCTCCATGGATCTTGTTGTGGGAGCGACCGGCATTTTGGGCGCCGAAATCGCCCAGAGGCTTGCTGCGGCGGGCAGGCCCGCAGCGGCTTTGGTCAGACCAACGAGCGACGCCAGCAAATTAGAGAGGCTGAAGACCGCAGGCATCACCTTGGTACAAGGTGACCTGAAAGAGCGGCCTACGTTAGACGCATGCTGCCAAGGAATCAGTGCTGTTATCTCGACCGCTTCCGCCACGTTTTCGCGGCAGCCCGGCGATTCCATCGCGACGGTTGACTACCAGGGCCAACTCAGCTTGATTGAAGCCGCGAGAGTAGCGGGTGTCCGCCAGTTCGTTTTTGTCTCTTTTCCTCCGGTGCCTGAAGATTTCGCACTTCAGCGGGCGAAGCGAGCTGTGGAGCAAAAGTTAAAAGAAAGCGGTCTTGCTTATACCGTCCTGCAGCCTACGTTCTTCACAGAAATCTGGCTGAGCCCTGATGTGGGCTTTGACTTCTCCAATGCAAGGGCCCGCATCTACGGATCGGGAATTAACAAAATCAGCTGGATCTCCTACCTCGATGTCGCTGCTTTCGCCGTGGCATCTGTAGAGAATCCTGCCGCGCGGAACGCTATCATCAAACTGGGAGGCCCAGAGGCGCTGAGCCCGCTGGAGGTGGTGAAAATATTCGAGGAAGCATGTGGACGACAGTTTGCCCTGGAGCACCTCCCGGAGGAGGCGCTCCGTACCCAGAAGATGCGCGCGACGGACGCGTTGGAAGAAGCTTTTGCCGCACTGATTTTGTACTACGCGAAAGGCGAGGTAATCGATAATCGCGACGCGAACAGGATTTTCCCCTCCCTGGTCGGGGCGCTGGCGAGCGTGAGAGAGTATGCGAAGTGCGCGCTCAGCGTTTCCACTCATGGGGCGTCGGCACATGCCTGAAAACACTGATACCTGGAAAGGCGGCGACGTCGAGTGCATTGCATCAGCAGCGATAGCTTTCCCTAGTCCCGGAACTCCAAATACAAACAGTGGTGAGCTGCGTTAGTCCCTGCCAGTTCGGCGCTTCTTGGGTTTCAGCTTATTAGATCATTGACGTTAAGTTCAGTCGATACGGCGGTTTTTCGTTAGCCAGAACCCGCTGCCAGGAATCAGCTATGATAGGGGTTCTGAGTCTACATCAGTCTGTTGGCTAAGACTCGGGAGAGAGAACCCATGGTGGGCCAGGTGGTTTCCCACTACCGCATCCTGGAGAAAGTCGGAGGCGGTGGTATGGGTGTGGTCTACAAAGCCGAAGACATTTCGCTCGGCCGCCTCGTAGCGCTGAAAGCCCTTTCGGAAAGCTTGACCGATGATCCCCAATCGCTCGAACGCTTCAAGCGCGAAGCTCGTGCGGCGGCCGCGCTCAACCATCCCAACATCTGCACAATCCACGAGATCGGCGAGCAGGCTGGCGAGTCTTTCATGGTCATGGAGTTGCTCGAGGGAAACACGCTCAAGCAATGCATCGCGGGAAAGCCTTTCAGGATCGACGAACTGCTGGACATCGCCATTCAGATCGCCGACGCGCTGGACGCGGCGCATTCGAAAGGGATCATCCATCGGGATATCAAGCCGGCGAACATTTTCGTGACCAGCCGCGGGGCGGCGAAGATTCTGGATTTTGGCTTGGCGAAGCTGGTGCCAGAAAAACGGGGGCTGGGTGCTAGGGGCTGGGGGCTGGGGAAAGAAGCCCTGCAAGAGATGCCGACCACGGCTGCCGAAACCGCGGAGGAGCACTTAACCAGCCCGGGTGTCGCCATGGGGACCGTCGCCTACATGTCGCCGGAACAGGCACGAGGCGAAGAGGTTGACCCGCGGACGGATTTGTTCAGCTTCGGCGCTGTGCTTTACGAAATGGCCACCGCCCAGATGGCGTTTTCCGGGAACACAACGGCGGTCATATTTGATGCCATCCTTAACCGGACGCCTGTCTCCCCGGTTCAGTTGAACCCGGAACTTCCCACCGGGTTGGAGCGCATTATCAGCAGAGCGCTCGAAAAGGACCGTGACGAGCGCTATCCGAACGCGTCAACGTTGCTGTTGGATCTGAAAAGCCTGAAAGGGGACACAGGCTCCGGCCGCATGGGTGCGACACCTCCGGCAGGTTCTGGCGCGCGACCGCGGTCTGCACGAAAAGTTTTTGATTCAGTGGCCGTGCTGCCGTTTGAGAACGTAGGATCTGATCCCGAGGCGGAATATTTCGCCGACGGAATCACTGAGAGCATCATTCACAGCGTTTCGGAATTCCCGAAGGTGCGCGTGATGGCGCGCAGCACCGTTTTCCGTTACAAGGGCCAGGTGACCGATCCTCTCAACGTCGGCCGGCAATTAAATGTTCGGGCTGTACTGAGCGGAAGGGTACTCCAGCGCGGCGACAATTTAGTTATCGACGCGGAACTGGTGGACGCCGCAGACGGCTCACGGCTGTGGGGAAAGAGCTATCAGCGACCAATGCAGGATCTCTTCGCGATCCAGGAGGAGGTCACCCGCGAGATTTCTTGCAGCCTGCGTCTGAAGTTGGCAGGGCGAGAGAAGAAGCGGCTGGCGAAGCGCCACACCGAAAACCGTGAGGCCTACCAGCTCTACCTCAAGGGTCGGTTCTTCTGGAACAAGCGGACGGAGGAGAGTATCCGGAAGGGGATCGACTACTACCGCCAGGCCGTCGAAGCGGACCCGACTTACGCCCTGGCCTATGCAGGTCTGGCGGAATCCTACATGCCTCTTGGTTACTGGGGATATCTCCCGCCGGCTGAAGCCTTCCCCAAGGTAAAGGCTTGGGCGCTGAAAGCTCTCGAGATCGATGACCAACTCGCTGAAGCTCACGTACCTCTCAGCGGTGTCTTCTTCGTCTATGAGCGTGACCTGGAATCCGGCGAGAAAGAAGTGCGGAGAGCGATCGAGCTCAACTCCAACTACCCGCGGGCCCACCAGGTCTATGGAGAGTACCTCACCTGCCTGGGGGAATTCGATGCGGCGGCTGACGAGGCTCGCCAGGCCCTCGAATTGGATCCGCTCTCCGCCATAGTGCACGCAACGGACGCTCAAACCTCCTATTACGCTCGACGGTTCGAAGAGGCCATCCAAAAATGTCAAAAGAGCCTTGAAATTGAGCCGGTGTTTCCTTTCGCCCACTATCTGCTGGGGCTCGCCTCGGAACAACTCGGCCGCTTCGAGGATGCTGTCGAGCACTTAAAAAAGCCCCTGGAACTGGCGCAGCGCAGCCTGCTGATTGAGGCTGAACTCGGGCGCGCATACGCCCTCTGGGGGAAGGAGGCTGAAGCCAGACAGATTCTTAACGGGCTCGAAAGAGCCCGTGAGGAGAGGTACGTCCCCGCTTATTCGCTTGCACAAATCTATGCGGGTTTAGACGACAGGGAGCGCGCTCTTCTCTGGCTGAAGCGAGCGAACGAAGAGCGATCAACAAGGATGGTGTTTGTGAAGGTGGATCCCGCCTTCGATGCCCTTCGATCCGACCCGAAATTTCAGGATCTGTTGCGCCGTGCCAGGCTGCCGGCCCGCGGAGGAACTCATGGGAGCTGAGACTTACCGTTTCAAGATCGGAGCCTTTAATTGCTTGGCCGTAAGCGATGGAACGTTCGTCTACCCAGCCGAAATGGTCTTCGCCAACGCTCCCAAGGAAGAATACGAAGCGGCGCTCGGCGAACGTCGTCTTTCCCTCGATAAGATTGAGACGCCCTATACCTGTCTTTATCTGGACACGGGAGGCCACCGGGTGCTGCTGGACACAGGCGCCGGCAAGCTCGCGCCAACCACGGGACGACTGGTCAAGAACCTGCTGAGCGAAGGTATTGACCCCGAAACCATCGACACCGTGATCTTGACGCACGGGCATCCTGACCACATTGGCGGTAACCTCGATTCGAAAGGGAACCTGACGTTTCCGAATGCTCGCTATGTGATGTCGAGGGAGGAGTGGGATTTCTGGGCGTCCAAGCCTGATCTTTCGGGTTTGAAGTGCGACGATCACCTCAAGCAGTTGCTGCTTCAGTACGCTCGAGACATGCTGCCGCCGATCCGGCACCAAGTCGGCCTCATCGACGGCGAAGCGGAGATCCTGCCAGGAGTCCGTACGCTCGCGGCACCCGGTCATACTCCCGGTCATATAGCCCTCGAAATCAGCTCGCAAGGCGAAGTGCTGATCGATGCCGTTGACGCGGTGCTGCACCCTATCTTGATTGATCGGCCCGACTGGTATTCGGTCGTTGACCTTCTCCCCGACAAAGCACTCGCCAGCCGCCGCCGTCTTCTGGAACGGGCCGCTGATAGCGGGGCCACCCTCATGGCGTTTCATTTCCCGTTTCCGGGCCTCGGCCGAGTTCGCCGAACAAAATTGGGGTTCAGCTACACGCCGGGTAGTGGGAACACTGGGTAGTGTAGTGGCCCGTCGGTCTCGCCTGCCCAAAGCCGTCTTGCAACAGACCACACAGGAGTTCTTGCTGCTCAGCCAGTTCCGCTACATGTTTGGGATTCGGCCTGATAAGTCGGCATCCCGTCTAATGAGCGCCCCTTACCTGGCGTATACCGCCCTACTCGTACAATTGCAATCCCTGGCCCTTCAGAAGTCCCGCACGCGAAAGTTTGCGCCGGCTGGCGGGGCGCGAAGCCCTGTGATTCCGCATATTATCAAACCCTGAAGTCGCAGAGCTCCGCTCTGCGCCGGCCAGTGGCTTTCAGGCCGTAGGCTCGAACACCGTTCCACCCTTCACGGTCGTGACAGCCTCAAGCTTTTGTGGCCCCGTGCGGGTCTTGCCGTCAGAGTCGGTGAAGGTGAACTCTCCGTCTTTCAACTTCAGCACGCTCACATCCGCCTCGGCGCCTGGCTTGAGAGTCCCGATCTCGGCGCCGAAGTTGAAAACGCGCGCAGCATTGACGGTGGCGCGCGCGATGACGGCGTGCAGACTCATCCCCAAGACCAGAAACTTGGAAAGGGTTGTCAACAAGTCGTAAACGGGCCCGTTGATGTTCGCCGGGAGAAATGGCGTACCTGGAACATGTGAAGAAATTGAATTTTGACCCGTTATGAACGGTGTAAAGTATTGAAAATGCGCAGTGCTGAAATCGGTAGAAGCAATTTTTTCACACGTTCCTGACACCCTTTTCCCCCCACCCTTTTCCTGACACCCTTTTCCCCCTGCTGGCGAGCCTAGGGCTTCGCCAAGCTTCAAATCAGGTGCGTTGATTAACGGAAACGCTTACGACGACAAACCTGGCGTTTGTCGCATTCATGCGTTGCCCCTGTTCGGAGTGGCTTGTCAACGCTCCAGTCCCTAACGTGTGACGTGCCCAGTTGCTAAATTACCAAAGAGAAAGTAATTGACAAGTGACCCGACTTCATGTTTAATGAATGCATTCGGGCAGGACTCTTTATTTGCGAAACGGGGCTTAAGTACACGAGACAAGAATAGAGACGCTGCTCCTATTCCCAAAGGGCAACAGTTCCGAGTAATCGCGCGACAAACGGTAGGGTACCTTGGCACCTGCCGAAAACGGTCGAGGACGCAGCGCTCGAGCAGTTTCTTCGAACACGCCGCCAAGAAGTTAGACAAGAAGCGGCAGTAACAGAAAGGACCCTACGAGCCAAGGTAGCCTGCACAAAACAAGTCGGTCTTAACGCAAGCTGACTATGATCGTTGTCCGTATCTCAAAAATTGGAAAGGAGAAACCATCATGCCATCCTCGATTAGTAACGGGAGTTCTTTCACAGACGCTGTCAGCCGGTTAACGGCGCAGGCCGATGCCGTCGGACAGCTCGCCCAGAACGACGGCGGATTCGCCGCCGTGGTAGCTGCCTTCGAGTCAAAGGACCCCAACGCTTTTCGCTGGGTCCTGGGAAGCCTCGATTTGCTTCCCCAGTGTGAGTTAATCTGCGATTGGGTGCGGACCAAGACCTGCGTGCTGCGGTGCATGGAGGTATGTGGCCCTCCTGGGGAAAAAATACAGACCCCCAACCTCCAGGAGTTCGCGCGCGCGGTGGTGCAGCTGGCGTCCAATGAAAAGGTCTTACGCCGCGTCGTCGATGCCGTCTCCTGCGGTAATGCGGAGGACTACCGGGCCGCTCTCGACGAACTCGACCTCAATCCCTTTTGCTACGTCCTATGCCGCTGGGTCTGCTCGATTATCTACAATCGGGTCTGCGAAGTTGTCTGCAACCCAGAACCCGTCCGCCTTCCGGACGCCGTAAACGAGATACGGGCCGCCGGAATGATCCTTGCCGGCGTGGTTGCGAATGAGAGGGTCCTCGCCGCCATTGCCAATGCTGCGGCGGCCCTCGACTGCGAGACGTTACGGTCCACGATTGACCAGGCCGGCTTCGCGCCCGGGTGCGAGATCATCTGCCATCTGGTTTGCAGTTGGCGGTGCACCTGGGTGTGCCTGGAGCTGTGCGAGCTTCCCTCGCCGGTTGCCACTTCCGGAGTGTATGGCGTCGAAGAGGCGCGGAATTTCGCGCTCGCCTCCCGGCTGCTCGCCAACCAGCCGCGCGCCTTGGGCGACCTCGTAATCGCCGTACAAAACCGTGACGCCGAGGCCTATAGGGCGATCATTGCCCGCTTCGGTCTCGGCCCTTTCTGCCACCAGGTGTGCGCTTGGGTGTGCTCCACTGTGTGCTACGAGTTCTGCATGTGCGTCTGCCCGCCGGTCGGACTCTTTCCGGAGTTTTTCGCTATCGGTGGTTACGAATATCAGACGCAGATTGACAGCGCCCTTCCGGCGACTGGGCTCACGGTTGGCGACACGCGCGCCTTTTACAGCACTTTGAGGCTTAATGGCATCCTCACCCAGACGCTGGGAGGCAAGCCGCTGGAATACCGGTTCGAGTACCAACCGATCACTATGGCCTCCACTACGCTCGCGGCTCCGATTACGACGGTCTCCCAAACCTCCCTGTCCGTCGCAAGCAGCGCCGGCTTTCCGTCCACCCCGTTCAATGTGGTGATCGGCAGTGCAAACGGCGGCTATGAGATCATGACCGTCAACAGTGTCTCTGCAACCACCTGGACGGTGGCGCGTCACCAGCAAGGGACCACCGCCGCTCTTGCCGTCGCGGGCGCCACGATCGTCACCGGGGCGACAGCACCCGCTTCATGGACGCCCGTGCTTCCGGCTCAAATAGCCCGGACGGTTATCGCCTATTTGGAACGGCCGTTTCCCCTTCCGCCCCTGCTCTACGCCGTCAACGGGGTGGCCACCGACCTCCCCGTCGCCATTAGTTCGACCGGGTGGATCTCGGTGCCGCAGGGTTCCGACATCTCGCTGACTAACGACATGATCGAACTCGTGTCGACAAGCCTGGCCGCATTCCCGGCCGCGGACGAAACCGGCGTCTCCGCCTCGAATCCAGCCAACCATCCCTTGCCAACCGACTTGTACTTTGGCATCCGCATGCGGGTGCGTCAGGCGGGTTCATCGACGGATAGCGACGGTGGAACATGCAGCGTCGTGGCCGTCGATAACACCCTGTATAACAATGTTAATCATCATCCGGACTGGGACGGAGGCGTGGTCAGCAATCAATATGCGGTCGCCATGGTGGACATCAAGGAACTGCAAGCGGCTGGTTGCGCCGATGTCACTAACTCTCTAACGGTCCTGTTCACGGCATCTCATCCCAATCTAGGTCCAGTGGGTATCACCATGATTGGCCCCGGCGGCCCGTACAATTTTACCCTGCCAACGCCGGTTCCTGAGACGGGCGATTGGTATGGCACGGCAGCAAACGACTTTACGCTCGCGGATCTCACGCCGTGTGCCTACATTGTCACGCTCAGCGTTTATCCCTTGCTCACGGACGGGGATTCCCCCTTCCCATCTGATATCTACGACCAAATTGGCTTCTGCCTGAAGGCGTCACAGCCGGGGGGAGCATGACCTGAGGCGTGAGCTGCTGGAGTCTCAACCTTATGCCGGGGGACATGGGCACAAGTAGGACGAACGGATGAGCGCTTGGATGCGGTTCGTCCTGGCCGTCCTCGCGACGTGGCGGATCACCCATCTGCTGGCGAACGAGGACGGCCCGGCCGATATCATCGTCCGGGTCCGCGCCCGCCTGGGCCGTGGGGTGCTCGGGAGCTTGATGGATTGTTTCAACTGCCTGAGCTTGTGGATTGCGGCCCCGGCGGCTTTCCTCGTGTCCCGCCGCCCTCTTTTGTGGGTGCTTTCGTGGCTGGCGATCTCGGGCGGGGCGTGCCTGCTCGAACGGCTGGGGGAGAAACCCATCGTCATCGGGCCCGGCTCACAATCACCGGAAGGAGACGACCATGTGCTGCGGTAGCAAACGATCGGCATTCCGTAACACTTCAAACCTGCTGAGAGCGCCGTTGGCCGCTCCCCCCGTTTCACAAACTTCATCCGATAGGACTAGTATTCCTGCGCCTTCCGGGCAAAATCCCGCCGGGACGATAGCCTCCGATTCGGCGGAAAGAACATTTTCCCCGGCGCCCCCCCAGCACATCGAAACCCCGGGGGTTAGCGTTCGCGGCCCCGTGACCGGGCGGTTGTATCACCTCTCAGGCGCTCAGTCCGCTCAGTCCCTGGACCCCAGGGATGCTGCTGTCTTGAAACGTAGCGGTCTGTTTCGCCGGGCATGACGTATCTTCGCCCGCAGGTGCAGGGCGAAGCCCTGTGCTTCCTCATATTATCAAACCCTGAAATCGCAGAACTTCGCTCTGCGCGGGCCAGGATTTGATGGGGTATCGGCGAGACCCTACCTTGGACGGCCGCGGTTGGAAGGGGACGGATCGGGCTGGCGCAGACTCCGGCTTGTGGAGTCTGCGATCCCGCGAGGCGGGACGGGTTAGCGTGGGGCCACGCGACCCGGTTCCTCCAATTTGGGAGCGATCCGTTTCCGGAGAGCGCAACAGAGCTTCAGAGGTGTCCCTTCGGGACATCGCAGACCCCAAAGCGCAGGGGTCTGCGCCAGCCCACGCAATGGACCATCAAGCGACAGCCTCGAACACCTTTCCACCCTTCACAGTCATCACAGCTTCAAGCTTTTGGCGTCCCGTGCGGGTCTTGCCATCAGAGTCGGTGAAGGTGAACTCTCCGGTTTTCAACTTGAGCACGCTCACATCCGCCTCGGCGCCTAGCTTGAGAGTTCCGATTTCGGCGCCAAAGTTGAAAACGCGCGCAGCATTGACCGTGGCACGCGCGATGACGTCGGTTAAACTCATTCCCAAGACCAGAAACTTGGAAAGGGTTGTTAACTGGTCGTAAACAGGCCCGTTGATGTTCGCCGAGTACAAGTCACTGGAGATGGTGTCCGGCGCGAAGCCCTGTCCCAGGCACTTCTCCATCACCTCGAACGAAAAGCTCCCCGCTCCGTGCCCAACGTCAAACAAAACGCCTCGCCCACGGGCCTCGACCACTTCCGGTGTGAGCTTGGCGCTGGCGTCCAGCAAACCGTGCGGATGACTATTGAAAGAGTGGGTCACAACATCGCCCTTCTTCATGAGCGCCAGGAATTCGTTGAGGGGCGTGTACGAACCGCCAATGTGAATCATGATGGGCAAGGCGGCTTCGTCAGCAGCGGCGCGAGCGCGCCTCATGCCTTCCAGGTCGTTCGGCCCCGTGTAGTGCTCAGAGAAGCGAATCTTAAATCCCACAATCAGGTCCCGATTCTGATTCGCCGTTTCGACGGCAAGTTTCGGGACGCAGTAGCGCAGGTCCTCGAGTTCTCCCATGTTGGGAGTGCTGCCCGCCACCATGCCGATTGAGACCACGTGCAAGAGCGCGCGAATTCGAGTCGCCGCGCGTTCGATGATAAAGCGCCGAAAGGCGGGAAAGGTGAAGGCCCCGGAGGTCCCGGCGTCAATGACGCTCGTGACGCCTCTTCTGACGCAATAGGGGTCCGGCTCGATGCCATACGGGCCGACATAGGGGAAAACATGCGTATGGATGTCAATGAGCCCCGGCGTAACGATCTTCCCCTGGGCGCGGATAACTTGCCCGGCCTGCCCCTCGGGAATCGCGGGCGCCACGCTTGCTATCTTCCCGCCGCGCACCGCGACGTCAAGCTCCGCCTCCAGGCCTTGCGAAGGATCGATTACCTTGCCGCCTTTGATCAGCAGGTCGTAGGGTCTTTGTTCGCCGGTTTGCGGAGAACTCCCGGCGGCCGTCCCCGGCACAAGCGGGGAGGCACATATAACCGCCGACGTTCCCACAGCACGGAGAATTCCGCGTCGAGTCATGCTGTCATCCTGAGCGAAGCGAAGGATCTCGGCAGTTTCCTATGGTCTAGCGATTTACGAACAACTGCAGGGATCCTTCGCTTCGCTCAGGATG
>Ga0116223_10004631_pt1 | contig 11880 bp, 10 predicted proteins | sample Sb_taG_3_FD_90092 | JGI IMG/M metagenome (GOLD analysis project Ga0116223, IMG submission 90092) | Peat soil microbial communities from Weissenstadt, Germany - Sb_50d_a_PC metaG | ecosystem: Environmental > Terrestrial > Soil > Wetlands > Peat | place: Germany: Weissenstadt | collected 2010-09-21 | reverse complement strand
CGCATGGAAAAGGGCGCCGACAAGATGCAGAGCGCCATTCATCATTTTGCCGGCGGCGACCTCGGCGCATTGATGAATGTGTCCGGGGCTGCTGTGCTGAAGAGTTCGCGCAACCAGGCGGCCGCGCAGAAGTTCTTGGCCTTCCTGGTCAGCAAGCCCGCCCAGGAGACGATTTCGAAATTGGACATCACCTTCGAATATCCCCTGGTCGCCGGCGTTGCAGCGAACCCGATTTTGAAGCCGATGAGTGAATTGCAGCCTCCGTCTTTGACCCTCAAACAGCTCGGCGACGACCGCGACGCCGCCAAACTTCTGCGCGAGGCAGGCCTGATCTGATGTCGCAAGTCGTCAGCCTGAATGTCGCCGAACGCGCTTTAGGCCGCGGTCCGCATGCGCAGGCCAACATAAGGGGGCGCGCGCCCGCGGCCCTGATCGGCGCGGCTTTGTTCGCCGCCGCGCTCGTTCTTCTGCCGATCCTCGTGACAATCGTCCAGGCGGCCAGTTTGAGCGCGCGGGCCGCCGTTGATTTGCTTATGCGTCCGCTCGTTGGCCAGCTGCTCATCAACACGGTTGGACTGGTTGTCGCCGCCTCCACAACTTGCGCCATCATCGGAACGGCGACGGCGTGGCTGGTCGAGCGGACGGATCTTCCAGGCCGGAAGGTTTGGGGCGTCCTTGCCGTCGCGCCCTTGGCGATTCCGCCGTTCATCTCGAGCTATGCTTGGGTCTCGCTCAGCAACGGGTTGCAGGACTTCGGCGGGGCGCTGCTGGTGGTCGCCTGCGCCTATTATCCGCTCGTCTATCTGCCGGTGGCCGCCGCGCTGCGTGGCCTCGATCCGGCGCTGGAGGAGACGGCGCGGTCGCTGGGTTACGGCGCATGGGGATGTTTTTTTCGTGTCGTGGCGCCGCAACTGCGTCCGGCGCTCTATGGCGGCGCCTTGCTGGTTGCGCTCGATACGTTGATCGAGTTCGGCGCCTTTGCGCTCCTGCGCTTTCGCACCTTCACGACGGAACTCTACGCTCAGTACAGGACCGGACTGGACGGGCCGGAATCATCGCTCTTGGCGCTCGTGCTCATCGCTCTGTGCCTCATCTGTGTCGTCGCAGAGCTCAATGTACGCGGCCGTGCGCGCTATGCGCGCGTTGGCGCCGGCGCCCGACGCGTTGCCGCGCCCGCGCGTCTCGGGTTGAGCAGATGGCCGGCGCTCCTTGCCTTGGTGGCGCTGACCGGCGCGACGCTTGGCGTGCCGCTGGGCATGATCGGCTATTGGCTGCTGCAACATTCCCAGGCCGCCACGTCGCCGGTCGCGCCGTCTCTGCCGCTTCTCTTCGACGCGACATTTGCTTCCGTCGCTTATGGATTAGCCGGGGCGGCGGCCGCCGTCGTCCTGGCGGCCCCCCTTGGCTATCTCACGACGCGCTACCCAAGCCGCGTGTCCGTAACTCTGGAGCGGATCGCCTATCTCGCACAGGGCGTGCCGGGCATCGTCGTCGCGCTGGCGTTCATTTCGCTTACGGTGCAGATAATCCGCCCGCTTTATCAAAGCGCCGCGCTGCTGGTCGTCGCCTACGCCGTTCTCTTCCTTCCGTTCGCACTGGTCGGCGTCCGCACGGCGTTGGCGCAGGTCCAGTTCGGACTTGAGGAAGCGGCTCGCTCGCTCGGGCTCGGTTGGTTCGCGGTTACGGTCCGAATCTTGGCGCCGCTGGCGGGACCCGGCGTTGGGGCGGGAGCCGCCATGGTGTTCGTGTTCGTCGTCACAGAGTTGACGGCGACATTATTGCTGGCGCCCATCGGGACGAGGACCCTGGCGATCGAGGTCTGGGCCAATACCTCGTCGCTGGCCTTTGCCGCGGCGGCGCCGTTCGCGGCGATGATGCTGTTGATCTCGCTCGTTTCCACCTGGCTTCTTGCTCACCGTTTCGGCGCCGCCGTCTTTCCCGGTCAGGCCTAACGATGGCTGACGTGCGCATAGCGGGACTGACCAAGTCCTTTCGCGGAGCGCCGATATTGCGCGGCGTCGATCTTGTCGTGCCGTCAGGCGCGCTGTTCGCGATTCTGGGCGCATCGGGCAGCGGCAAGACGACGCTGCTGCGATTGCTGGGCGGTTTCGAGCGCGCCGATTCGGGCGTCATTGAGATTGGCGGGCGACAGGTGTCCGGTCCGGGGGTCCACGTGCCGCCCGAGAGGCGGCAGGTTGGCTATGTCGCCCAGGAGGGGTCGCTGTTCCCCCACCTGTCCGTCGCCGCCAACGTCGTCTTCGGGCTCGCGCGGTCGCAGCGCCGCGACCGCCTCAAAGCCGAAGCGCTGCTGGAAAGCGTTGGCCTGCCCGCATCCTACGCAAGCCGCGGTCCGCATGAACTCTCGGGCGGCGAGCAGCAACGCGTGGCTCTGGCCCGTGCGCTCGCGCCAAGGCCAAAACTCGTCCTTCTCGACGAGCCTTTCTCAGCTCTGGATGCGGCCTTGCGGATTGAAACACGCGAAGCGGTCGCGGCAATCCTGGAGGCCGCTGGAGCAACCGCGCTCTTGGTGACGCATGATCAGTCGGAGGCCCTGTCGATGGGCCGGCAGGTTGCTGTATTGCGCGATGGCGTGCTGGCGCAGGTCGCGGCCCCGGAAAAATTGTACCGTCAGCCCGCCGACGCCGACCTGGCGCAGTTCGTCGGCGAGGCCGTCCTTCTGCCCGGCCTCGTTGCGGGAGGGTTCGCGACCTGCGCGCTGGGCCGGCTTGAGCTGGCGATGTCCGTGCCGGACGGGCCTGTCGAAGTGATGGTGCGGCCCGAGCAGATACGGCTTGAGCCGCGAACCACCTCCGGTTCGGCCAAGGCGCAAGTTCTCGCCGTAACCTATTACGGCCACGACGCCAGCATCATCCTGTCGCTGGATGCGGGAGGCAAGCGAGTCACGACGCGCGTCGCCGGCCACATGGCGCCGCGCCAGGGCGCCCAAGTGTCGCTCAGCGTCGAAGGCGGCGTGATGACTTACCCGCGTATTGCGCCGCCCATTCAAGTCGAGCGCTCGGTCACCGCGGCGAGCGCTGGACCCCGGGGATGCCCGAAGGGCGCATTCGCCCAAAGCATCAAGGAGAAGCAGAAATGACTAGACATCGCGACGTGTTGAAACGCGACGCTCGCCGCACAACGTTGCTGAGCGCGCTAATCGCATCGGCGGCCCTCGCGCCACAAGCCGCGCTGCCCGCCGCCCAGCCCGCGAGCTTCCTCGAAGGGATCCATCGACAGGCGACCTTGGCCTCGACAGTGCCCGACAACGGCGACCAAAACCCTTATGCGATCGTCGTGGCTCCGGTCTCCGCAGGCACGATCCAGAAGGACGACGTGCTCGTCACCAACTTCAACAATGCCGGCAATTTGCAAGGGCTCGGCACGACGATCGTCGATTACAACCCGACGACTAAGAAGCTATCGACCTTCGCCGCGCTGCCGCGCGATCTCGCGGGATGTCCCGGCGGCGTCGGTCTGACGACGGCGATGACCATGCTCAAGTCGGGATGGGTCATCGTCGGCAGCGCGCCAAGCGCGGACGGCACAACTGCGACCAAGGGAGCGGGCTGCCTTATCGTGCTCGATCCCAACGGCAAAGTGGCCGGAACGATCGCCGGCGACAACATCAACATCCCTTGGGGAAACATGGCGACGATCGACGAGGGGCAAACCGCGACTTTGTTTGTCAGCAACGCGGGCTTTGGCGTCGGGCCGCCCGACGGCGATCCGCGCGTGGTCGATGAAGAAACGGTGCTGCGCATCAAGCTCTCAATAGCGGACGGCAAGCCGCCGACTGTCGTCGACCAGACGGTCATCGGCAGCGGCTTCGGCGCCCCCAGCCGAACAAGGATGTGTTCGTCATTGGACCGACCGGCCTCGCGCTTGGCCCCAACGATACGCTTTATGTTTCGGATGCGACCGGAAACCGGATCAACGCGATCTGGGACGCCACGACGCGCGACCACAGCGCGGGCGTCGGCAGGACCATCACCAAGGATGGCCTCTTGCAAACACCGCTGGCGATGGCGACGGCGCCGAACGGCCATCTCCTGGTGGTCAACGCCAAGAATGGCCAGGTGGTGGAGGTCGATCCCGTCAGCGGCGACCAAATCAAGGCGCGGTGGATTGATCCGAACAAGGCGCAGAAGCCTCCGGGCAGCGGGGACTTGTTCGGCATCGCCATGACCCCGTCGGGCGACGGATTTTACTTCGTCGAGGACGAGGCGAACACGCTAGTGTTGGCGCGATGAGCTGTCCATTCGGCCGTGGCGGGACTGGTCCGTCCCGACGCGCCCTCATGGCCGGCGCCGGCGGATTGCTGGCGAGCGCGGGCGCCGCAAGATTCGCGCGCGCCGCGGCGGAAGGCGCCTCGACCGGCGCCGCGCCGCAGGAAATGTTTTTTGGCGAGCATCAGAGGGGCATCGCGACCGCACAACAGGCAAACAGCTATTTCGTCGCCTTCGACCTCGTCGCCAAGTCGCGCGATGAGGTGACGGCGATGCTGCGCGCCTGGACGGAGGCCGCCGCGCGCATGACATCGGGAGAAACGGCTCGTCCTTTGGGCCAGGATCTTTCCGTTGAAGGGCCAGACGGCGCATCGGCGCTTGGTCTCACGCGGGCGCGACTGACGATCACGTTCGGTTTCGGCGCGGGGCTGTTCGCGAAGGACGGCGTGGACCGCTATGGCCTGGCCGGCAAACGACCGGACGCGCTGGTCGACCTGCCCAGATTCAACGGCGACCAATTGCAGGCTGCACGCACCGGCGGCGACATTTCGGTCCAGGCTTGCGCCGACGACCCGCAGGTCGTGTTTCACGCGGTGCGCGAACTGGACCGCCTGTCCTATGGCGCGGCCCAGATCCGCTGGGCGCAGACAGGCTTCCTGCCGCACACGCCACCTGGCGAAACGCCGCGCAACCTGATGGGCTTCAAGGATGGGACCGTCAATCCTCCGCTCGGCGGCGCCCCTACGACCCCGGATGCTCCGCGAGGTTTCGATGACGTCGTGTGGGTTGGCGAGGAGGGTCCGGACTGGATGCGCGGGGGCAGCTATGTGGTGGCGCGCCGGATCAGGATTTCATTGGAGCATTGGGATCGAACCGAAGTCGACTTTCAGGAGCAGGTGATCGGACGGCACAAATATTCCGGCGCGCCAATCGGCAAGTCGGGCGAGCAGGAGCCACTGGACCTTGATCGCGAGGACAAGGACGGCAATCCGCTGATCGCCGACAACGCCCATGTCCGGCTTGGGGCCCCGACGGTCAATGAGGGCGCGCAAATCCTGCGCCGGGCCTATTCCTACAACGATGGAGTGAGCTTCACCGCCGAACGCTGGCCGCCCTGGCGCCAGGGCATGCTCTATGACGCCGGGCTGTTTTTCGTCTCCTACCAGCGCGATCCGCGCACCGGCTTCATCAAGATATACGACAACATGTCCAAACTGGATGCCCTTAGCCAGTTCACGACGCATACCGGTGGCGGTCTTTTTGCCTGCCCCGGAGGCGTTCGCGAGGGCGAATTCGTCGGCCGGCGATTGTTCTAGATCCGGACGGCTCGGCCGGGGCCACCGATGTCTCCTCGGAGTGCGCGCGCTGCATTGGACTCTTCTCCCCTCGCGGGAGCAGGTGGCGCGAAAGGGCGTCGAAAGACGCCCGTCTTTCGACGCGCCATGGCGCCGGATGAGGGGTCCGCGTCAGCGCCATTTGATTGCGCCTGCAACCCCCGGCCCCTTTCCCGAAAGGGGGAGGGCGATGGCGCGGCTCAGCACGGGTGACAAGCCGCGTGGCCGGGAGTATTGTTGAACCTAAATAGCCCGCGCGAGACATCGCGACGTAAGTCCTTCCTCTTTGGCTGACGCCCGAATCTCGACGGCGCACGACATGATGGAGGAATAGCTATGACGTCCGCTTTCCACGTCTATTTCGGACCCGAGGCGCTTGCCGCGCCGCCGAAGGTGCGCAACATCGCCCCGCACGATTGCCTCGCCGCGCTGGCGGAAGGCTTTGACGATTTCTTTGCCATGCCGACCTATCCGGCCTTCGTCGGACTGTTCTACGCAGTGGCGGGAATCGCGCTGGTCGGCATGTCTTCGCTTCGCAACGCGTTGCACCTGGTGTTCCCGCTCGCCGCCGGCTTTGCGCTCATTGGCCCGTTCGTGGCCATCGGGCTCTATGAGATGAGCCGCCGGCGCGACCGCGGGCTCGCCGTCACATGGCGCGACTCGTTCGCCGTCCTTCGCTCGCCGGCGCTGCCCTCGATCCTCGCGTTCGGCTTGCTCCTGCTCGCGATCTTCGCCGCGTGGATCTTCGCCGCTGAGCTCCTCTACGGCTGGCTCTACGGACCCAAACCGCCGACAGCCGCGCTCCCGTTCCTTCAGGACGTCCTGACCACTGATCGCGGGTGGACGTTGATCGTCGTGGGCGGGCTGGTCGGCTTCTGCTTCGCCGCGCTCGCGCTCGGCATCAGCGTCGTCTCCTTCCCGCTGATGCTCGACCGCGACGTCGGCCTTGTGCCGGCGCTCGATGCTTCGTTGCGCCTGACGCGCGCCAACCCGCTGGCCGTTGCGCTATGGGGCCTGATCGTCGCGGCGGGACTGGTCATCGGCTCGCTGCCGCTCTTCTTCGGCCTCGCCGTCGTCATGCCGGTGCTGGGCCACGCCACGTGGCGTTTCTATCGCAAGGCGATCGAACGCGATCCGGCGCGCGAGGTGGTGATCGAGGCTCTACGCGCCGAGAGCCTCGTGGAATCGCCGCTTCTGCAGCCGGTCTGGATTTTCCTCGATTGCCTCGACGCCCTCCGGCGAAAAATGTGGATCTAGGCCGTCGAGCAAAATCGCAAGGCCTCCGCGCGGACGAGGCCGAAGATTTTCTGACATTTTCTTGACGCCGAGCTTGGGAAAAACTAAAAATAATGTCGCGCGCGGGCGGCGGCCGAATGTCTGGCCTGCCGGCCGCGCGGAGCAAGATTTTTGACGCGGATCGGCCGCTGAGCCTTGAAAAGATTGGATTCGCGGAAGAAGCCGACTTGGATTTTCCTTCCCCCCGGCTTGGATTTTCCTTCCGCCGGCTTGGATTTTCCTTCCGGCGGCTTGGACTTCCCTTCCGCCGGCTTGCGAGAGCCCATCGTGAGCTGTGGAAAGAGACGCCTCCGGGCTCGGGCATCCTTACCCCTCCGATAGACCATGACGAAGCTGTTGCTTATTATGGCGCGCCGCCCTTAGTTCATCAGCGGGCCCCACGACGGATCGCTGGCATAGCCGGGCGTCGGCACGAGGAATTCGGCGTGGCCGAAAATATCGGTCATGTAGATCTTGGGACCGCCCGAACCGCCGGAGTCGCGGAAGAACATGACGTAGAGACCGTTGGGCGCGAAGGTCGGACCCTCGTTGTGGAAGCCTTCGACGAGGATCCGCTCGCCGGAGCCGTCCGGCTTCATCACGCCGATGCCGAAGGATTCGCCCTTGATGCGGGTGAAGGCGATGAGGTCGCCGCGCGGCGACCAGACCGGCGTCGAATAGCGGCCTTCGCCGAAGGAGATGCGCTTGGCCGGGCCGCCGCTCGCGCTCATCACGTAGATCTGCTGCGAGCCGCCGCGATCGGATTCGAAGGCGATCTGCGAGCCGTCGGGCGAATAGGTTGGCGAGGTGTCGATCGCCGAACTTTCGGTGAGACGGGTGGTGGCGCGCGAGCGCAGGTCCATCGTGTAAAGGTTGGTGCTCGCGCCCTCCGAGAGCGACATCACGATCTCCTGTCCGTCCGGGGAAAAGCGGGGCGCGAAGGTCATGCCGGGAAAATTGCCGACCGCCTCGCGCTGCCCGGTTTCGAGATTGAGCAGCGTCACCTTGGGATCGCCGGCGCCGAACGACATATAGGCGACTTGCTGCGCGGAAGGGGAAAAGCGCGGGGTGACGACGAGCTCCTCGCCGCCGCCGAGGTATTTGACGTTGGCGCCGTCCATGTCCATCACGGCCAGCCGCTTGCGCCGCTTCTCCTTCGGGCCGCTCTCGTCGACGAAGACGACCCGGGAATCGAAAAATCCCTTCTCGCCGGTGACGCGCGAGAACACCGCGTCGGCGATCATGTGCGCGACGCGGCGCGCGTTCGCCGCATCGGTCGTGTACTGCTGGCCGGCGACCTGCTCGCCGGTCGCCGTGTCCCACAGCCGGAATTGCGCCGTGACGCGCCCGCCGTCCTGGCGCAGCACCCGTCCGGTCAAGACGAATTGCGTGGCCGCCTTCCAGGCGTCCATGTCGGGCGGGGCGTCCGGATTGGCGATCGTTTCGGGAAAGCTCGTCGGATTGACCGGCAGAAGGAAGATCGAGCGAGCGAAATCCCCGGCGACGACCGCGCTGATTTTTTCGCCCGTATCTTCGCCGGCGAACGGCGTCACAGCGACGGTGACCGGTTTGAAATTGGCGCCCGCGTGGACATAGATGTCGCCCGTGGCGTTCGCGGGCGCGCCAGCGAACGCGACGAGGCCGAGCGCGAAGGCCGCGAGGGCGGAGCGGCGGAAGACGAAACAAATGAAATTCATTGGGCGATCTCGCGGTCGGACAAAGACGGTTCGCCGCTAAGGCGTCATCGCGCGACGACCTGCGGATTGAAGTGGATAGATTTGGTTTTCCATTGCTCATAAAACGGCCGATATTGGGCCGGAATCGGAAGCGGGTTGCAGTTCTGCACGGCAAGCATGACGCTCTTCGCCTGCGGTTTGAGAGCCGGGTCTGATGGCGGATTGACGAGTTTCGCAGGCTTGGACAGGGAGCCGTCTGGATTGAAGGCGAGGCGCACCTGCGCGACGTAAAGATCGGCGTCGGCGGGCGGCGGCGCCGGCCTCCAGCACGAGAGATACGTCTTGGTGAGCCAGGCGTCGAAGCTAGCCTGCTGCGCCGGCGTCATGCGCGCGGGCGCTTCGATCGCCGCCGTTGCGACAGGCGCCGAAGGCGCCGCAGGCGCGGCGGCGGGCGGCTGAGGCGCGGGCGCTTGCGCAGCCTGCTTGGTGGCCTCCTCGGACCGGGACGCATTGCGCGGCCAGAGGCGCTCGTAGCCGTAAACGCTCGCCCCGAGCAGCGCGACGAGCATGAGTCCCGCGACGGGTCTTGAAAAAGTCGGCATGGGGAACGGTCCTCGCTTTCGATTCATTTTCAGATGGCGGTTCGCGGCACGGCGGGACGCGACCGTCATCCTTGGGTTTCTCGCGGATCGAAGTGGATGGTCTCGACTTTCCACTGGTCGAAGTAGGGCGCATACTGCGCGGGGACCTTCAGAGGGTCGCACTTCTTGACCGCACGCATCGCGCTCTCCGCGTGCGCGCGCCAGGCCGGATCGGTCGGGGGATTGAGCAGCACCGGGCGCGCCGACAGCGAACCGTCGGGGTTGAAGATCACCTTGATTTGCGCAACGTAGGTGTCGCCCTCCGGCATGGCCGGCGGGGGCGTCCAGCAATTGAGGTAGCTCTCCGTCAGCCACGCGTCGAGCGCCGAGGCCAGCGAAAGCGACATGCGCGGCGCGTCGTGATGCGGCAGCCCTTGGGGCACGGTGGAATCCGTTGAAGCCGTTAGTGTCGGAGCGACCGCAGGCGTCGACAGCTTGCTCTGTCCGACGAGCTTTGCGATCACGTTAGGGTCATAACTGCGCGTTTGCTTCGGCTTCTCCGGCTGAGGCTCCTTCGGCCGCTCGGGCGGCGTGTCGACGATCTTTGGCCGCTGAGGCGGCAACATCGGCGCGTCTTCGAGAGCGAGCTTTGGCGGGGGCGGCGGCTGGGGTCTCGGGGGCGGCGTCGCCTCGGCTTTGGGAGGCGGCGTCGGCTCCGGCTTGGGCGGCGGCGTCGACTCCGGTTTCGGCGGCGGCGTGGGCGCCGGCTCTTCGGCGGCGCGGAGATCCGGCGGCGGCTCAGGCGGCGTCGGTGGAGACGGCGCGGGTCGCGCCTCCTTCTCGCCGTTGGCGATCTGGTTGAGTTCGCTCAACGTAATCGTTTCAACCGGGATTGATTCCGGACTGTCCGCGAATCTCGGGGCCGAAGCGAAACCGAGCAGGATCAGGGCCAGCAGCGCGCCATGCAGCGCGGTGGAGCCTGCCAGGCTCCAATATGACCGCCGTTCGTCCACCGCCCCGGGCTATCGATTGATCGGCTCGGTGACCAGAGCCACCTTCTTGAATCCGGCCGACGTCACCGTCGCCATGATCTCAGCCACGCGCCCGTAGGGCACGACCTTGGACGCGCGAAGGTAGATGCGCTGATCGACGTCGCTCTGCGACGCCGCCTGGAGCCTGCCGACGAGATCGGCGTCGCCGATCGGCTCGTCCATCACAAAGAGCTGGCCCTGCTCGTTGAGCGAAACCGCGATCGGCTTGCGCTCGACACTGAGCGCCGTCGCGCTCGCCCGCGGCAGATCGACCGAGACGCCAGTCGTCAGCAGAGGGGCGGCGACCATGAAGATGATCAAGAGCACCAGCATCACGTCGATGAACGGGGTCATATTGATGTCCGCCATTGCGCCGTAGCGCGGCACGCCACGCCGCCCTCGACCGCTCTTGTGTCCGCCAACGACAGGAGACATGGCCATCGCGTCGCTCCACTTCAGGAAACCTTTTCGACCTTTTCGACCGACAAATGATGATCCATCTGCCGGGAGAGGATCGACGAGAACTCGTCGGCAAAACTTTCCAACCGCGCCTGCGCCTTGGCGACGTCGCCCTGGAGCTTGTTATAGGCGATGAGCGCCGGAATGGCGGCGAAAAGGCCGATGGCGGTCGCCAGCAGCGCCTCCGCGATGCCGGGCGCGACGACGGCAAGCGAAGTGTTCTTCGAGGCCGCGATCGACTGGAACGAATTCATGATGCCGAACACCGTGCCGAACAGGCCGATAAACGGTCCGGCCGAGGCGATCGTCGCAAGAACGAGGAGGTTCGACTCGAGCCGCTCGACCTCGCGGGCGATCGAGACGTCGAGAACCTTGTCGATACGCGCATGAAGCCCTCGGAATGAGCCCGCCGCCTGCTGGAACGACCGCTTCCACTCCCGCATGGCCGCGACGAACAGCGCCGCCGCGCCGGTGTTCGATTGGCTCGACAGCGTAATGTAGAGTTCTTCGAGCGACTGGCCCGACCAGAAGATCTGCTCGAAATTCTCCATCTCGTTCTTGAATTTATGAAACAGGCGGGTCTTGTCGAAGATGATCGTCCAACACCACAGCGAAGCGAGGAATAAGCCCAGCATCACCGCCTTGACAACGATGTGGGCCGACCAAAACATCTCTATGATGCTGGTCTCCGGAGTAGGATTCATGGGGGCGGGGAACCTTTTTTCAAGCAGGCGGAAGCGCAGCGGACGGGTGGCAGGAACGACGTCGGGGCGGGGTCTGCGCCGCAAATCGGCCGAAACTTGGGCTTTTGTCGGACGCTCAAAAAGCCCGAATTTCTCGAAAGAGTGTTAAGCGTGCGATAGGGTTAAGGGCGAGTTACTTTAGGCCGCCGACCAAACGGAGACGCGCTCCCCGGTCATGAGCTCGCGGGGGCAAGGAGAGCGCTCCTACCTCCGCCCGCCCCAAAAGCTCGATCCAGAACTCCGGTCCCGGCGCCAGGGTCGCTTCGCCCAGGCGAGCGCCTCATGCGGTCGAGTCGACCTGGTTGTCATGCCGCCCCGCCGGAATCGTCGTGAGCTCGGTGAGATAATCGGCGAGCGGGCCGCTTCCGTCAGCGAGACGAACCCGTTCCGATCATCGCGGGCCTCGGCCGTGCAGGCGCATGATCTTGTCGGCCACCAGACGGCCGGAATCGACCCGACGCGGTCATCTTGGTCTGGTGCAGAAATCGAGCAGAATCGCGGTAGGGACGCTCATTGCTGAGCGCCCCCCGCACGGATCCGGACGGGCACAATTCG
>Ga0116223_10004625_pt1 | contig 11890 bp, 9 predicted proteins | sample Sb_taG_3_FD_90092 | JGI IMG/M metagenome (GOLD analysis project Ga0116223, IMG submission 90092) | Peat soil microbial communities from Weissenstadt, Germany - Sb_50d_a_PC metaG | ecosystem: Environmental > Terrestrial > Soil > Wetlands > Peat | place: Germany: Weissenstadt | collected 2010-09-21 | reverse complement strand
TTCTGCTCGAACTGAGTCTGTACAATCGTCCTCCTCCCGCCTGCTGATTTTCTGCGCTTTCAACCGTTTAGTTGTGAGGAATGAACTCTGCCCTCATCTTTGCATGAGGTCCGTGAATGAGGTCCGTTCTCCGCATCTGCCGCGAGAGCGGGGCGAGCTCGAACTGGTTCAGAGAGTCTCGATCTGCTTGCATGGATTGCAATCAGACGGAGCCGCTGGCCTCTGTGAAGGAAGGAATTCGCGGGTCGGGGTGTTTTGTGGGGATGCAAGACCGTTGCCTGAAAGGAAACCTACATGGCGGTTGCACCGTCGCTGACCGAGGAAGAGCTGGATGCGCTTCGGTTGTTCGACACCTGCATGGTCGCGAACGCGGTCGAAACCTTTAACGTTCGGCTGCACAACACGGGTTTTACCGATGCCAGCATTGGCTGCCAGTTCGAAGATGCGCCTCCGATGGTGGGGTATGCGGCAACGGCCCGGCTGCGCAGCGGAGCGCCACCCATTGTGGGCGGAACGTATCGCGACCGGGCCGATTTTTGGAACGCGATTCTCGCGATTCCATCGCCGCGCATCCTGGTGCTGGAAGACATGGATGATCCGCCCGGCCGCGGAGCGTTTGTCGGGGACATGCATGCGGCCATACTGAAGGCTCTGGGGTGTATTGGCTATGTGACGAACGGTGCGGTGCGTGAACTGCCGTCGGTACGCGCGATGGGTATCCAGTTATTCGCCGGAAGCGTTGCTGTGTCGCACGCCTACGCCCACATTTTCGACGTTGGCGCTGCTGTGAAGGTGGGCGGGATGGAAGTGCGTACGGGAGATCTGCTGCACGGGGACCGCCATGGGGTGCTCACGATCCCCGTGGAGATTGCCTCGAAAATCGCGGCGGTTGCGGCGGATTTGCGGAGGACGGAGCAGAAGGTGATCGACTTTTGCCGTTCCAGCGCATTTTCCGTGGCGAAGCTGGGCGACTTGATGAAGAAGTAGGCGTAGCGAGCGCTCCAGAAAAGCAAAGAAGGCTGGTCCAAGACACGATGACTCACATCCGCACTTTGTCGAAAAAGCGAACGAACAGGCGCAAGAACTCGATTCGGTTCGCACTCGCGGGCATGGTGGTCGCGCTCGCAGTCAGTCTGGCTTCCTGTTCAGGAGACCGGACCCAGGTTCAAGCCAGTGGTGCAACGATTACCGTGGGCGTAACCAAGGTGGCGAAGAAGTCCCTTGGCCGGCAAATCACGCTGTCGTCCGAGTTGGTGCCGTTTCAAGAGATTGATGTGTATGCCAAGGAATCCGGCTATGTCAAGAAGTTGATGGTGGACTACGGAACGCGCGTGAAGGCCGGCCAGGTCATGGCTATTCTGGAGATTCCCGAATTAGAGGCGCAACTGCAGGAAGATCAGGCGGAAATCAAGAACGCGGCCAATCAGGTGAACCGGGCACAGCACGAACTGGAGCGCTACCAGGCGCAGTACAAGGCTCTGCATCTGCAGTACACGCGATTGAACGGAGTGTTCGAGAGCCAGCCCGGCATCGTGGCGCAGCAGGAAGTGGACGATGCGCAGGGAAAAGACATGGCCGCATCCTCGCAGGTGGATGCCGGGCAGGCGGCTCTGGAGGCTGCCCAGAGCCAGCTTTCGGCGGCTCGGGCGAAACTGACGCACGATCAGAGTCTCTTTGATTATTCCAGGATCACGGCGCCATTTTCCGGTGTGGTCACCGAGCGGTACGCGAACCTGGGAACGCTGGTGCAAGCGGGGACCAGTTCGAGTACGCAGGCGATTCCGATCGTGAAGCTCTCGCAGGATGACCTGTTCCGGCTGGTGATACCGGTGCCCGAATCGTATGTGCGATACATCCACATCGGGGATCCCGTGGATGTACGAGTGCCCTCGCTGAACAAAACGTTTCCGGGCAAGGTTGCGCGCTTCTCGGTGGACGTGAAGGAGGCGACGCGCACCATGCACACCGAAGTCGATGTTCAAAATCGAGATCGAGTGCTGATGCCAGGCCTCTATGCTGACGCCGACGTGGCTCTGGAACATCGCGACGACATTCCGACCATACCCTTGCAGGCTGTGAATCATGAGGGGAATAAGACCACAGTGTTTGTTGTGGGCAAGAACAGTGAGATTGAAGACCGGACGATCACGTTAGGCCTGCAAACCGCCAACGACGCGGAGGTGGTTTCGGGTCTGGCGGAAGGCGAACAGGTTGTCGTGAGCGACCGGAGCGGATTGAAACCGGGGGACACGGTTCGTCCGCAGGTAGTGCAGATCATGCAATACCAGGAAGGCAGTCAGCAATGAGTTTGCGCGCCGACTCTCAGAGTGAGATGAAATGACACGTTTCTCAATTCGCAATCCTTACTTCGTCATCGTCGTCTGTCTGGTACTCACCGTGATTGGGGTGACGAGCGTGGCCCGGATGCCCGTGGACTTGTTCCCGACCATTAATTTGCCGGAAGTTGTAGTGGCTACGTTTTATTCCGGAATGCCCCCGGAGGACATCGAGACTGATATTACCGACCCTCTTGAGCGATTTTTCACGTTAGCCAGCGGCATTGATCACATGGAATCGCGCTCGCTGCTGGGGGTAAGCATTATTAAGGTTTACTTTCAGCCGGGAACAAACGCTGACGCAGATGTGACCGAGCTTTCGAACCTGGCGATGGCGGATCTGAAGCGTTTGCCGCCGGGAACGTTGCCGCCTGTGGTGCTGAAGTTCGATGCCTCTAGTTTGCCCGTCTGCCTGGTCACTCTGAAAGGAGAAGGCCTGAACCAGACGGAGCTTCACGATATCGGCCAATTCTCCATTCGAAACCAGATCGCGGTGGTGCCGGGGGCGGAGATTCCGCCACCGTTTGGGGGCAAGTATCGACAGATTATGGTTTACGTCGATCCTTACAAGCTGGCATCGCGGCAATTGAGCCCGATGGATGTGGTGAACGCGGTGAATAACTCGAATCTGATTCTTCCCGCGGGCGACGTGAAGATGGGGCCGATCGACTACTACGTGTATTCCAACAGTTTAGTTGACGACATGGACCAACTGTCGAAACTTCCCGTCAAGACGGTAGGGAACTCGTGGGTCACGGTCGCCGACATCGGCAAAGCCGAAGACGCCAATCAAATCCAATACAGCCTGGTGCGCGTCGATGGCCAAAGATCAGTCTATTTGCCGATCATGAAGCAGGGCGGTGACACCAATACGATCGCGGTGGTGCAGGGTATTCGCGATGCGATTGAGCATCTGTATGACATCCCGAAGCAATTGAAGTCCGCGGTGGTATTCGATCAGTCGGCGTTCGTGAAAGAGGCGATTAAGACTCTGCTTCACGAAGGCGTCATCGGTCTGGCCCTTACCAGCCTGATGATACTGATTTTTCTGGGAAGTTTTCGCGCCACGTCGGCGGTGTTTCTTTCGATCCCGCTTTCGGCGCTGGCTACCTTTGTGGTGCTGTACATGATGGGCAGCACGATCAACACCATGATTCTGGGAGGCCTGGCGCTGGCTTTTTCGCGCATCATTGACAACTCGGTAATCTCGCTGGAAAACATCTACCGGCATTTGGAACATGGCGCCACACCCATGGCTGCTGCGGAAATGGGAGGGGCGGAAGTGACCCTTGCCGTGCTGGCAGCAACCCTGACCACGGTTGTGGTCTTCTTCCCGGTGACCTTCCTGTTTGGCGTCAGCAAGTTCCTGTTCTCGGCGTTGGCGCTGGCGGTCGTGATCTCGTTGTTCGCGTCGTACGTCGTCGCCATGACCGTGATTCCGCTGTTCTGCTCGCGATTTCTGCAGGCTGTCCCACACGCCAGTGGCGATGAGGGGAAGGAATACGAGATCGAGCCCACATCGGCCTTCGGAAAATCCTGGTGGGAAAGATTTACTGCTGGATTCAATCGGCGATTCAACCGGATGCTGGACGCCTACGAGTACTGGGTGAATCGAGCGCTGGTGCGCCCCGGCCTTACTGTGGCAATGCTGAGCGGACTGTTTCTTCTCAGTCTGGTGATTTATCCATTTCTGGGTCTGGCATTTTTCCCGAGTACCGATGCGGGGCAGTTCACGATCAACATGAAGGTTCCGACGGGAACGCGGCTGGAAGTGACGGAACAGTATGTGGCGAAAGTCGAAGACCTGATCCGCAATGTTGTGGGTACGAAGGATCTGAAGATGGTGGTGTCGAACATCGGCGTGGTTCCCGACTTTTCTTCGCTCTATACGACGAACGCCGGGCCCTACACCGCGACGATCCAAGTGGCGCTGCAGGATGAGCACCGGCTGAGCAGCTTCGAGTATATGGATCGGGTGCGGAAAGAAATGGCGAACCAATATCCGGATATCCGGACCTTCTTCTCGAGCGGCTCCATGGTGGATGCCATTCTGAACTCGGGGATGCCGGCTCCGATTGATGTGCAGGTGAGCAGTCGCAGCCTGAAACAGTCGTATGCCGTGGCGCAGGAGCTGGCGAGCCGCATCCGGCAACTGCCAGGGGTAGGCGAAGTTTACATACCGCAGGACATGAATTATCCCGGAATCCGGTTGAACGTCGACCGGGTGCATGCCGGGGAGCTAGGGCTGACGCAGAAAGAAGTGGTCGATAACGTCATCACGGCGCTCAATTCGAATTCGATGATTGCGCCGAACTATTGGGTCGACCGGAAGAGCGGCAACGACTATTTCCTCACCGTTCAATATTTCGAGAACGGCCGCGCCGCCATTCACAACTTTGCGGATCTCACAAATATTCCGATTCGCGCTCCCAACCTGAAGCAGCCCACGACGCTCGATGCGGTGGTAAAGCTGCAAGACATCCGGACACCCACGGAAGTGGATCACTACCAGATTCAACGAGTCACTGACGTGTATGTGACGCCGGTGGGCGAAGGTCTGGGGAAACTCGCGAGCGAAGTGCAACGGACGGTAGACCAGACGAAACTTCCAGAGAACGTGCGAGTCGATCTGCGCGGAATGGTAAAGGGCATGAACGCCTCGTTTCGCAGTTTTGCGATTGGGCTGTCGTTGTCGGTGATCCTTCTTTACCTGATTCTGGTCGCGCAGTTTAAGTCTTTCAAGGATCCTCTGCTGATCATGCTGGCAGTGCCGATGGGGTTCATCGGTGTCCTTATTATTCTGCCGCTGACGGGGACAACCCTGAATGTGATGTCGCTGATGGGCGTGCTGATGCTGGTAGGTATCTCGGCATCGAACAGCATTCTGATTGTGGAGTTCGCTCATCGCCTTGAGGACCAGGGAAGTTCGGTGAAGGACGCCATTGTTACTTCCTGTCGAGTGCGGTTGCGCCCGATTCTTATGACGTCGCTGGCAACCATCATCGGCATGGTGCCGATGGCCTTGAAGCTGGGCACGGGAAGCGAACAATACGCGCCGCTGGCGCGGGCGATTATTGGGGGGCTGACGTCGTCGGTGGTTTTGACGATCTTCATCGTTCCGGCGGCGTATCTGCTGGTGTACGGGAAGCAGAATCCGCAAGCCGCGACAGCTCTGGCGACGGAGCCGACGGAATGAAGGAGAAACGTCGCACTTGCTGAAATGTCTTAGGAGGTTGCGGAAAAGTATTTTGTACGGCTGAGATTCCCCTCAGCGGCTAAAGCCGGCATTGATTCGATTCGACTTACGGCGCGGCTTGAAGCCGCGCCCTTTCAAGACAAGACAGAATCGTGAGTTTTTCCGCAGCCTCCTGGAGCGGTCCGCGGCACCTCACATAAGGAGAGGCAACCCGATGACGAGGGCCAACACATTCTTTTTCTTTTGTACGCTGCTGTTGTTTTTGTGGGCGATTCTGGCCCAGCCGGGCTGGGCACAAACCGCTGACCAAGCAAGAGCCAGCGAAAGCTTGCCTTCTGCTCCACAGCCGCAATTCATGCAGAACGCGAGCCGGGTGGTGATGAGTCCGCAGGCTCAAGTGGCGCTGGTGGCCAGCTTTCCTGGCGGGGCCGGGTCGCAGACGGCTTCTTCCGCGGATGCTCAGGCGGCGCAGACGACGGGCGGTCCCATGCGCTTAACCCGCACACAGGCAGAGCAGCTGGCCCTCAAAAACAATCCGCGGATCAGTGTGGGACGTCTGCTCGCGCTGGCGCAACATCAGATCTATCGCGAGGTCAGGGCGGGGGAACTCCCCAATTTTAATGGCGCCATCACGGCAGTCGGCGCCAAGGAGGGCAGTCGCATCGGCGCAGGCTCGCTTACTGCATCCAGCCTGTTTGAACATGCGGGAGCGGGGGTAACTCTCAGCCAACTGATTACCGATTTTGGGCGCACGATGAACCTGGTGTCCTACTCCAAGCTTCTGGAGAAAGCACAAAACGCCAACGCGCTGGCGACTGCTGAGGACATCGTTCTGGCCACGGACCAGGCTTTTTACAACGCGCTGCAGGCCCAGGCTCTGCTCAAGGTCGCGCAACAAACGGTGACCACTCGCGGGTCCGTGCAACATCAGATCGACGAGCTGACTAAAAGCAAGCTGAAATCAGGGCTGGACTTGTCCTTTGCGGATGTGAATCTGTCACAAGCGAAGCTGCTGCAACTCGATGCCCAGAACAATGTTGATTCCACGCTGGCTGCGCTCACCGCGGTTCTTGGTTTCGACAAACAAGACACTTACGAATTGGCAGAGGAGGACACACAACTGCCGTCGCCGCCGCCGGATGTGGATGTGCTCATCCATACTGCTTTGCAGCAGCGACCCGATCTGCAAGCGCTCACCTACGATCAACAGGCAGCGGAAAAATTCCGCCGCGCTCAGCGCGACCAGCTCCTGCCTACCGTAAGCGCGCTCGGCATCGTGGGAGGGTCTCCGGTGCGTCCGGACTGCTTTGGCGGCGGCTGCTCTCCCAACTACTTCGTTTCCAGTTGGTACGGCGCGATCGGCGTGAATATGAGCATCCCGATCTTTAACGGATTTCTTTTCACAGCGCAGGCTTCGGAAGCGAAGTACCGGGCGCAGGCGGCCGCGGAGAACACTCGGGATCTGCGCGACCAGGTCGTGCGTGACGTGCGCACCGCGTGGCTGGGCGCGAACACGGCGTTTCAGCGGGTGGACGTGGCCGCCGAGCTCGCCAAGGAGGCCGACTTGAGTTTGAGTCTCGCACAAGGGCGTTACCAGCTTGGGTTGGGATCGATCGTCGAGCTCAGTCAGGCGCAGTTGCAGCAAACCGATGCCGCCATCGGCTATGTCAACTCCCAGTACCAGTACCGGCTGGCTCTCTCCACGCTGAACTTTGAGATTGGAGTGCAGCCCTAAGCCGGCGCAATGCGCGGAAGAGGGACCGAGCGGCTTCGAGGCGCCTGATGGCCAGAGGTTTTCTCAGCGACGCAGGGCATGAAAAGAAGTAAAAAAAATCAACGGTACTCGTTCACGACGCGTCGCGGAGTGTTGCTCTCGTTCTCCATTGGAGCGTTTGTGGCGCTCATTTTCATCCTGGTGTACTACGCTTATATCCTGCCCATGCAAAGGTCGTTAGAATAATCAGCGCGTGTTACGAGGCTTGTTCTTCGTCTTGGTCTTCGTCTTGCTCTGGCCCTTGAGATTGAGGGCCACTGCAGCGCGGATGAGATCTTTCAAGGCTGCCTCATCGACCTTGTCGCCTTCGTGGATGTCGATGGCTCGCCTGACATTGCCGTCGAGGCTGGAGTTGAATAGACGGGAAAGGTCCTGCAGCGCAGCTCCCTTGGCAAACGTCATCTTGACGACGTTCTTGTGCGTCTCTCCCGTGCAGACGATGCCGCCGTGGGAAAAGACGGGAGTCCCCGGCGAGGTCGCCTTGACCCACTTCCACTCTTCGACGATCTCCGGGTCTGCCTGGTGGATGATTGTGCGCACTTTCGCGAGCATCTTCCCGCGCCAGTCTCCAAGTTGCTTGATCTTCTGGTCGATTAATCCAGAGGCGATGAATGCAGAGGCAGGTTCCATCGAGACGCGTCCTTTCCTGTAGGCTCCAACTCTCGCACCTAATTTAGTTGCGCTCAGCGTAACGTGCAAACTCCGCAAGTTGGAAGAGGGTGGCCCATTCTAAAATTTCGCGTTCTTTGCGAAATTTAGAGTGGGGATGTTGGAGGCTGATCCAAAACTGAACTGCCCCACTCAAGCCAAAATCGGGCTTGAATGGGCCACCCGACCGTCCATCGAGATTTATTCAACCCGTAGCGCCTCGATCGGCTCCAAGCGTGCCGCGCGACGTGCCGGAATCCACAGAGCAAATAGCGCCACCAGGGCCAGGAGTACCGGGACTGCAATAAAGACCATCGGATCCCAGGCTCGGACGCCGAAAAGAAACCCAGCCAGGAAACGGGACAGGAGAGCCGCCAGAGCCAATCCCACAATGACTCCGAGGCCCGCCGTGAACAAGCCTCTTCCAACGACAAGATTCCGGATGCGCGCTCGGTCAGCCCCAAGAGCCATGCGTACGCCGATCTCATGCGTGCGCTGAGCCACGGAATAAGCCATAACACCGTAGATGCCAACCGCGGTGAGCGCCAGCGCTGCCATGGCGAAGACACCAAGCAGAAGCATGTTGAAGTTCTGCGCTGCGATCGAGTCGGAGAGGATCTCATCCATGGTGCGAACCTGCCCCGCGGGCAAGCCTCCGCTCGCTTCTCGCAACTGCTCAGAGACGTTCACAGCCACGTGATGTGGCTCAAGACTGGTACGGATGAGCCAGAAGATCGGGCCAAACTGTAACCCGAGACGCGTCATGCCATCCGGTTCTTGCGCCAACGGGATCATCATGGTGGGCTCTGGTGGGTCACTCAAATCGTGATCGCGCGTGTCGGCGACTATGCCGATGATCTGGCGGGGTCTGTCTGCAAAATCTGGTCCGATGCCCCGACCGATTTCAATGGTTTGACCGATTGGATCCTGCTCTGCCCAATAGCGTTTCGCCATCGTCTCATTGATAAGCACGACACCCGGCGCGCCTTTTCCGTCTTGTTCATGGAAATCTCGACCACGAACAATCGGGATTCTCAGAACCGCGAAGTAGCCCGGCGATACCGACATCCATTCCGTATCGCCGGTACTGCCCGAGTTGCCGGACGGAGTTCCGATTGCGGCGAAAGGCAAACCCATCCTGTTGCCAAAGGGCGGGCTGCAAGTGGCTGCGGCAATTTCAACTCCAGCAACGCCTGCGAGCCGCTGTCGAGCGTCCTCAACCAGGCGTGCGACATTGGCTGTGGTTGCGAATTGAGATCCGTGCAGCGACATTTCGATAAGAAACACGTTATGCCGGTCGAAACCCGGATTCACGCTCCGCAATGCGACGAAGGTGCGTATGAGGAGCGCCGCACCAATGAGCAGCACAACCGACAGGGAAACCTCGCTTAAGACAATCAGCGATCGCATCTTGCTCTGGCTTGAAGCGGATCCCAGCCGCCGGTTCCCTTCGTTGAGTGATTGATTCAGGGATGGGCTGCATACCCGCAGGGCCGGAACAATTCCGAAGACAATGCCAACCAACAACGAGATCCCGAGTGTGAACATCAGTACCCGCCAGTCGATTCCCACGAAAGCGCCCCCGACGCCAATGCGCGGAATGTTGCCAGGACTTATCGAAAGCAGTGCGTGTACGCCGAGTGATCCCACGACCAGACCGATTCCACCGCCGCATGTGGCGAGCAACACGCTCTCGGTCGCAAACTGGCGAAGCAGCCGTCCTCGACTTGCCCCGATGGCGGCCCGAATCGCGAACTCGCGCTGGCGAACGGTAGCGCGACCAAGCAACAGATTCGCGACGTTCGCGCAAGCGATCAGCAGTACCAGGCCCACGGCAGCCTGCATTAACAACAGCGATGCTCGCGCATCTCCGACAATGGCATCGCGAAGCGGCCGCAGCACAAAGGCGTATTCAGGGTCGGGTAGCAAGCCCTGGCGCCGTGCGGCTTGCGAGGCCAATCTCAACTGCAGATTTGCCTGAGACAATGAGAGTCCCGGTTTCAGACGCCCGGCTGCCCCGAAGGAATGCAACTGGTCAATGCTGTTCGGATTGAACTGAAACGGGATCCACAAATCAGCTTCTGGATCGGTGCGAAAGCTCTCGCCCGTGACACCGACCACGGTGTACGGCTCTTTTTCTAATGAGATTGCCTTGCCGACTATCTGCTGATCTCCGCCGAACCTTTGTTTCCACAGCCTGTAGCTCAGGACCACAACCTTGGCTGATCCTGCCCGATCCTCATCCGCACTGAACGTCCGTCCAAGCGCAAACGGCGCACCGAACAAACGAAAGTAGTTTGCAGTGACGTGGACTCCGTGAACCTCTTCCGGTATGCCGCTGGTCAGGCCGAGCACGCCTTCGCCAAGATCGTACGCCGAGATATCGTCAACTGCCTCGGCGTTCTGCAGCCAAAAACGAAGATCGGGAATCGATGCGCCCGGTACTGATCCTTCCGTTGATTTCAACCAGAATTGGACGATGCGATCAGGTTCCGGATAGCTGAGGGGCTTCAACAGCACGGTGTTGACGACTGAAAAGACGGCAGTGTTCGCGCCAATTCCTAAAGCCAGAGTCAGAATTGCGGCTAGGCTGAAGCCGGGTGAACGGAGCAGCGAACGGCATGCGTGTCGAATGTCCTGCAGACTTTGAGACAGCCAGGTGTGAGACATGAGATTGTTCTCGCTAGAACTTTAGCCAGCCACGGAACGCCCGAGCGGCGTAGTAAGATTCCGCACCGTTGTGATAGACGAAAACAGTGTTGAAGCGGCGATCGCAAAAGAGGGCGCCGCCGAGTTTTCTGACATTGGAAGGTGTCTTCACCCAGCTCGAGGTTTTCGTATCGAAATCTCCAAGTTTCTGTAGCTCTCGATATTGCTCTTCCGTCAAAAGCTCAACGCCCATGGCAGCTGCCATATCAAGAGCGTTGTCTTTTGGCTTATTCTCTTTCCTTGACTCCAGCGCTGCACGGTCGTAGCAAAGACTTCTGCGGCCTTTCGGACTTTCCGGTGAACAATCATAAAAAATGTATTCACCCGTTTTCTTGTCCTGACCAACAACGTCCGGCTCGCCGCCGGTTCTCTCCATTTCGTTCAGTGACCACAGTTTTTCAGCGTTAGCTTCCAGCTTGGCTTGTACTTGAGCCCATGCAAGGCCTTGGTGGCGGTTCATGTTTTTCTCAAAACGGGCTTGCAATGCTTTGAGTAGTTCTTCACGCTGCTTTTTTGAAAGGGCTACGTTTGACATAGGTTCTTCTCTAGATGGATTGGAATAATGTTGAGTCCATGACTACTATGGCCGCCGCCATTGCGAGCTTGTGATCGGTGTTCCAGGGCTGCCCTACGGCCCTCCGCACCTGGAGGAAATGAGCGTCGAGGTTCTCTACACGCAACGCCTGGCGCGCCGCACCCAATACGCTCTTCGCGTCGTACCAGTGGACGGGCCAACCGCGTGCCTCGGCCGCGGAGGCCAGCGCCTTGCGGTACATCACCCAGTCGGCATTGTTCTGCGCACGGTAGTCCGTGATTCGCTCGGCAATCGTGGGTGGAAGCTGTGGGCACTTGCGAAGGGCGACACCAACGATACGCGGCACCGCCAGGGTGACAGCGTCCAAGGCAAGCACCGCGTGCTTCTCCGCCGACACGCGCACGCGCTCTACCAACTCCACGGCCTGGTCGAGCGGGAGCCCTTGGGCTTCGCTGTGGTGCGGAATCTTTGGCAGACCCTCGCCCACGAGTTCCACTCGGCGGCGGTCGAGCAGCGTCCCATCACGCGCCACCGTCACCAGCACCGCCCAACCGCCATGATCTGATACCCCGATGACGCCACCGTTCTTTGACATGATGTTCCCTGACATGATGTTCCCTCACGCCTAACTTCGCCCCTTTACGTTGGGCGGCCAGTTGGGCGTCTCAACGCCGAACTGCTTGGCATACTCG
>Ga0116223_10004624_pt1 | contig 11892 bp, 9 predicted proteins | sample Sb_taG_3_FD_90092 | JGI IMG/M metagenome (GOLD analysis project Ga0116223, IMG submission 90092) | Peat soil microbial communities from Weissenstadt, Germany - Sb_50d_a_PC metaG | ecosystem: Environmental > Terrestrial > Soil > Wetlands > Peat | place: Germany: Weissenstadt | collected 2010-09-21 | reverse complement strand
GTTGAGCGTTCGGACCTTCCGCGAGAATTCCCTCCCCGCCCCAAGGTTCGGGCTGTCCCACGCCCGCGCCCGCGCATCGAAGACCACCCGCTTGCCCTGCCGCACCACCTGCATGGGCAGGTAGACGTCATCCAAAATCGTTCCCGGGGGAACGCTAGTCAGCAACTCCCGGCGCACCGCATAGAGTGCGCCTGTCGCGCCCACCACTGAGCCTGAGCCCGATTCCAACTCGCGAACCTGCTTCTCAATCCGCCAGTAGAGGCCTAGCCCCTGGCCGCTCTCGCCTTTGGTGACATCACCCAGCATTAGCTCACCGCTCGCGCATCCCACCTCCGGATCCGCGAAGTTCTCGGCTAGCAGTCGCACAGCGCCGGGTTCGATCTTCTGACGTGCGTCCGTGAAGACCACAATGTCCCCCCGAGCCAGTTCCAATGCATCGTTCAGACCAGAGGCCTTGCTTTGCGGTAATTGGTTCAGAACCAGTTGCAACCGCGAATCTTCCCCGTACTCGCGCAGGATCACCTCGGTTCGGTCAGTAGATCCGTCGGAAACTACGATGATCTGGCATCGATCAGCCGGATAGTCGAGCGAAAGCAGGTTCTGCAGCTTCGTTTCCAGAATCTGCTCTTCGTCGCGCACCACCATGGCAATCGACACTGAGGGCAGGCACGCGCCGCGCCGTACCGGGCGCGCACGCCACAGCAGGCGCAGCCGCAACCAGCAGGCATAGCCCACATACGTGTAGGCAATGAGACCGGCCGCCGCCCAGAACACCCATTTCAAGCCCGTTCCTCCTTCGCCGCTTTTGCCCCGCCACTCCGCGTATCGGTCTCACGCCCCGGGGTCCGTCCTAATCTCAATTCCGAGTGTTGGGTGCCGGACAAGCGCACACTCGGCCTCGCACCCCGTCCCAGCACGACGATCTTGATGGTGTGAAACATGATCAGCACATCCAGGCCCATGGAAGCGTTCTTTATGTAAAAGAGGTCGTACTGGAGTTTTTCGCGCGCGTCTTCGAGGGTATTTCCGTACTTATAGCGCACCTGCGCCCAGCCGGTAATGCCCGGTCGCACCATATGCCGCACGCCGTAGTATGGGATTTCGCGACTCAACCATTCGACAAACTCCGGCCGCTCCGGGCGGGGGCCTACAAACGCCATGTCGCCCTTCAGTACGCACCAAAGCTGGGGAATCTCGTCGAGCCGGGAGAGGCGCAGAAACTTGCCCACGCGGGTAATGCGGGGATCGTCGTCGGTCGCCCAGGTAGCGCCGGTATCAGCTTCTGCGTCCTCGCGCATGGTGCGGAACTTGAAACAGTGGAAGTGTTTGCCCCCGAAGCCCACGCGTTTCTGGCGGTAGAGAACGGGGCCGGAAGAATCCAATTTAATGGCCAGGATGATGAACGGCAGCAGCGGCGACGCCAGAAGCAGTCCGATCGCCGCAACCATGGTCGAAAATAACCTGCGGGCTAGCATGAACCCGTCACTAAAATGGAAGCCCTCGGAGAAAATCAACCAACTGGGATTAAGCTGCTCTACTTCAATCATCCCGGAAATTTTCTCCAGCCAGGAAGTAGCTTCCTCGACCTTGACGCCGCTGAGGCGAATGGCCAGCAGTTCTTCAACCGGCAGAGTACCCCGTCGGTCCCGCATGGCTACAATGACCCGGTGTACGCCCTTCTCCCGCGCCAGGCTAAGCATATGGGAGGCTACACTCTCGCGAGTCGGTTCTTCTTCATCCAGGTTGCCGGTCCAGCCCACGACCTCGACGCCAAGGTCCGAGCGCAATCCATCCACCAGGCGTTCGGCGCGCTCACCGGTGCCCAGCACGTAAACCCGCTCGCGCAGGTAGGACTGTTTCATCAGCCAGGAATATGCCGTCCGCCACGTAAACAGAGTGACGGTCAGAATGATCAGGCCCCACAAGGCGGAGCCGTTTCCGGGAAGGAGGGTGGGACGGATGAAGCCGACAAACGATAGGACCAGCGACACGAAACCCAGCACCAGCAACAGGCGGAACGCTTGCTCCCACTTATCGCTCACACTGGTAGTGTCGTACAGGTCGAACCAGTGGGAGAGCAGCAGCACGGCCGCGGTGACCGCGAGAATCTTCAGGTACCCGTTCTCGACATTGAGCACCAGCCAGGTATCGTCCCGGTTCTGCAGCATCGCGCCGCCAATGAACGAGAACCAGACGATCAGGGCCTCGCCCGCCAGAAGAACTAGCGTTCGCAGCGGGTAATACACTTTGAACAGGCGGATCACGTTCCCCCTAGGCCCTTGGCTCGGTATCCCTCTTCTCGTACGATTCGTAGTAATACCGTGCGTAGGCGGACACCTCACCGTCCGCTCCATTGAGCACCACGCCGACGAGAACCTGGTCGGGAAACTCTTGCCGCGCCCGGCGCGCCATATCGAAAGGGGTTGCGTTGCAACGCACCACCATCAATACCCCATCACACGCCTTAGCCAGCAGACTGGCGTCGGAGACCGGAACGGCGGGGGGCGAGTCCACAATGATCCAGTCAAACAGCGGCTCGACCCGTTGCAGCAGCAGCTTCAATCTTCCATTCGCCACCAGCTCAGCGGAATTCGAAATCTCGCCGCCGCTGGGAATGAAAAACAGATTCTCCACCGGCCCACGCTGCATAATCGAAAATTCGTCGCTCTCCCCCCGCAGATAATCGGCCAGACCAGGCGTATCAGTCGTGCCCATCATGGTATGCAACTGCGGAGCACGCAGGTCCCCATCCACCAGCAGCACGCGACGTCCATGCTGCCGGACCATTACCTGGGCCAGATTGGCCGCCGTGAACGATTTGCCCTCCTTGGGCAGCGCGCTGGTGACTAGGATTTTCTTCAGCGCCATTTTTTCCCGGGTGTGATAGAGCCGCGAGCGCAGCGTACGAAATTGTTCCGCGCCTCGAACCATGTCGTCGCCGTTGAAGAACAGCATGGTCTTCGGATCCGGATTCCAAGGCAGCTGGACAGAGCGTGCTAGCAGCGCTTCAAAACTGAACGGGCTGGCGAACGGCGCTGCGGAACTGACCGGCATCCCGGCAGTCGGAGCGGCCCCGACCGGCGATTCCCCGGCCGGTGCCGGGAGTTCTATCGTCGGACCTGGCGCGGACACGAAATTCGAATGGGTGGGACCACCCGGCGACGCCGCGCGCTCCTGTTCCGCTTTCTTAAGTGCTTCGTGTATTCGACTCATGATTTCCCTTCCTTGGGGAAGTCGCCTTCTTCGCGCAAGCGATCAGCCAGGGTGGCCAGCGATCGCAGAGCTTCAACCAGATCGAGCTTCCCGGGTCCCGCGCTCGGCGGCGCGACAGTCATCGCCCCCGCCGTAGTGCCGTCGGCCAGGTCAAAATCCCGGGCTACATTATCCACCACGTCTGGGCCAACTACTTTCTGCTGGTCGACGAACGCACTCACCAGGCAGTGCTCGCAGAGCAGGTTAATCACACGCGGAATGCCATTGGCGTAGCGATGCACGGACGTGACCGCCTCGTGGTCAAAGATTGGTTGCCCGTTGGAACCCGCGATCCGCAGCCGCTGCTGCACGTAGGCTTTGGTCTCTTCCAGAGTCAAAGGATGCGTCTTGGCCCGCAGCGTGAGCCGCTGCCGCAGTTGGCGCAACTGCGGCTGCTTGAGTTTCTGCTCCAGTTTGGGCTGCCCCACCAGCACGATCTGCATCAGCTTCTCGGTGAACGTTTCCAGATTGGTGAGCATGCGGATCTCCTCCAGCACCTCGTCCGAGAGGCTCTGCGCCTCGTCCACAATCAGCACGGCCGTTTCCCCGGTCCGGTACCGGTCCAGCAGCCAGTTGTAAAGCCGCAAAAGAACCTGGCTCTTGGCCTTGGAATCGCAGGCGATGCCAAAATCCGCCATCATGTAGTCGAGGAACTGCGGCACGTTCATCCGCGAGTTGAAGACAAACGCGGTGGCCACCTGTTGCATTCGCAACCATTCCAGCAACTTATTGATGAGCGTGGTCTTTCCGGTTCCGACTTCACCCGTCAGCAGTACAAATCCCTTGCGGCTCTGGATGCCGTAGGTTAAGCAGGCCAGCGCCTCCTCGGTGTGTCGCGTCAAGAACAGGTAACGCGGATCCGGGTTGACGTTGAACGGGTTCGCTTTCAGTCCGTAGAACTCTTTGTACATGGCCTTCGGCTACACTCCGATGGTCTCGTGGTGCTCGTCCAGCTTCTTCTTCCGTGTCCAGAATCTGCGCTTTCCATTTCCGTTCTGGGCGGTGGCGTCACCAACCCAGGGAACCGACACCAGCAGAGGCAATTCCAGGGCCGCCTCAGCGTCTGCTTCCGTCCGAATCGACGTGTCGCGAAGCTCCAGCCACATCGCCAGACCGACTCCGAGCGCGAGACCGGCGGCGAGGCCTCCCGCAGCAAAAATCAGTCGCGCGGGAAAGCTAGGCGAATCAGGCAGATTGGCGGGTTCCATCATTCTCATGTGCTCGCCCTTTTGCTCCAACTCCATCCTGTGCGTAATCTCGGCTTTGCCTTTGTTAGCCAACAGGTCCTGATAGTTCCGCTGCGCGTTGTCATAGTCCCGGGCCAACAACTTGTATTGCTCTTCGACCTCGGGACTCAGCGACACGCGCCCTTGGTAGAGCGCGATTTCCTGTTGCAATCTTTTCTGATCGCGCGTGGCGGCGGCCATCATATCTCCATACTGGTGGACCTGCAGCCGCAGCTGGCGAATCTCTGGCGGCTCGGTCGCAGAAGCTTTATCGACGCTCGTATCCGCTGTCTCCGGGGAGCCGTTGTTGATCTCAGCCAGCTTCTTCTTGACTTCGGCAATGTCGGCTTTTGCCTTGATGACGTCGGGGTGGTCGCCAGTGTAGCGGGCCTGCAGTTGCAAGAGCTGGGACTGCAAGGCCTCCAGTTCCTTCTGCAGAGTTTGCGGATTCGTCGCCGACTGCAGGGACTTCCAGGCTGCCAGTTGCTGGGCCAGCAGTGATTCCGTGTAGGCCTTGTCCTGCTGTGCACGATTGAGCGTCTGGGTGTTGGCATCCAACTGCGAGTTCAGGCCGGTGAGAATCTTGAGGTTGCTTTCTTCATCGCCCGGAAGCTGGCCCACGTAGCGCTTCTTGAAATCAGCCAGCTTGGCGTCCAGGTCGTCCAGGTTGTGCTTGGCGTCTTCGAGTTGCTTGCTGAGAAAGTCGGTCGTGCTCTGACTCGTGCCCGCGATGAATTTGTCGTTTTCTGTCAGCATCAAAGATGTGAGCCCGTCGCAAATCTGCTGCGCTTCGCCTGCACTGGAAGCGGTGTATTGCACGTAGAAGCCGGGCACCACACTGCCCTTTGAGGGCGGCCGCTTTTTGCCCGAGGATCCGCCCTGCGAGAGATCCGATTCCACGGGTTCGACGGACATGTTTGCCCGAATGGTATCGATAAGTGCATTCGCGTCCTGGCCAGGTTTGCGGATTCGCTCCACCATAGGCAGGAGGGTGCTTTGCCTCAACACCTGCTGCTGCAGAGTAACCACGCGCGAGGTTAAGTCTTGATCTACCAATGGCTGCACCATGTTTTCCGGCACCTGCTGCCCCTCGATCAGCACCAGGGACTGCGAGGTGTACTTGGGCGTGAAGACAAAGGAAATCAGCCAACCCGCCAAAGGCGCCAGCAGCGCCGGGATCAGGATTACCTTCGCCCGCCGGCGCAGCATGGCCAGGTAATCGTCCATCGTCAGTTCGCGGTTTCCAATCATCGCTGTAACCTGTTCCGGCCGGCCTTCACGGTCAGCCTTCAAGACTTAGTCGAGACGGATGGGACGCGGCGTCCAATCCAGTCCGATCGTGCCTCTGTGCCGCTGGGAGATCCGGCTGCAGGGGCCAATGCCGCCATTGAAGGTGCAGAACGAACTGTCAAAGGAAAGTTCGCTGAACTCGTAACTGGCAAAAACGTGAAACGCTCGTCCCAGCATCCGGTGGAGCGCGATGGCGGCAAATCCGTCGCCGAAACTGCTCCCGGGTATACCCACAGCCGGCAGCTGCAGCCGCCTGTTCTTGGAGTAGCCGGCATCCAAAGTTGCAGACCAGATTCGGTTTAACGGCCGGCTCACGCTTAGCCTTGCGATGTCGCTTTCCGCTCCGGCAAAAAAGCCGGCGCCATTTGTGTTGTAGTGTTGATACGTTAGGGCTACGCTGGTCTTGGGAAACCTGTAGCGCAGCGACACTCGACCAGCCCCCGACAGCTTGGTCGTATCCGAGATCGTGGTGAGTAGCTGGCCCCCAGAAGACAAACAGTCCTGCGCCGTAACGTTCAGGATGGTACATATCTGGCTCACCACGTGGAGACTGGTGAGTTGCGGCCCAGCTCCGATCACGAGATCCATCCGGCCGGAAATGCGATGCCCCCACATCAGTTGCACGATCTGACTGTGAAAAGCGGCATCTGCAACCGAGAAGTTGAAGTTCTGGTAGGCGTAGACAATGGCTGCCTGATCGTGTGGTCCCAGAATACGGTCATAGCCCACCTGCCCGGTCTCCTGGGTATTCCCGATGAAGGGAACGGGCGGGGCGCCGTTTACTCCAAAGACTTGTGAGTTGACGTCCTCGGTGTAGTGCACGAAACCATAGCCTGCGGACGCCGTGACCGAAGACTTGGGTGTCAAGTTTTCCACGACGTCCACCAGGGCCAGGTTCATAATGCGCGGCACCTGGCCGAGAGATCCGAACAGGTTGTTTCCGGCCAGCACGCTGCCCCCGCCGAATTCTCCCGAGCCCAGCAATTGGCCCAGGCCGTTCATGCTGCCGTAAGCTCCTCCAAAATTGCCTTCCGGCATATAGCTGAACGAATCGCGAATTCCCAGCTGCCCCCGTTTCCAGTTGATTCTCTGGTCCAAGTCCATCTGCTGAACCTGCCTCGCGCCTAAGCCTTGCGTCGAGTAGTAGCCCACTCCGCCGGTGTAGGAGAGAGAAAGCTTGTAGTTTTGCCACAACCTTTTCAAATCCAGGCCGAAAAACGCCTGCCCCACGGAATGCGCGGCAGACCTCCCGATGGCGTTCTGGATATTGGAATCCGCGCTTTCCATGACATGCGCACGGGGCTGCAGGTAGCTGAGCGCCGCCGCGCGCGGTTCCAGACCCGGCAAATCGAGTCCGGAGATGGGTGGGTTTTCAATTACCGGTGGCGGAGGATTGTCCTGCCCATAGGCGGGTACGGGCGTCTGAGACTGCTGGGCGCCATCTTGCGCGGGCGCGCTGGGTTGCGGGCTGCCGCTGTCCTGAGCCAGGCCAGTGCTTAGGGCCAGCAACAGCAGCATCGGGCTCAAGATGTAATGAGCTTTGTGCATTTTGACCCTACGGAACCACGACCGTGTCCCCCGGCTTCAGAGTGATATTCTCTTCGGCCCTACGGCCCTTCACCACCTCTTTGTAGTTGAACGGATGCTTGACCGGTTGCCCGTTTTCGGTGCGCAGTATGTAGATGTGCTTCAGGTCGGCGAACTGCGTGAAACCTGCGTTGGCCAGCACTTGCAACACTGTCATGTTGGGTAGAAGAACCACCACCCCCGTGTGCACAACTTCGCCGGTCACGAACACCCTCTGGCTGTTCATTGCCGTGACCACCACGGTAACCCGTGGGTCAGCGACGTACTTCTTCAGCTTCTCACTGATAGAGGCCTTGAGCTGGATTGGGGTCATGCCCGCCGCCTGCACGTCGTCGAGCAACGGTAGAGAAATCTTCCCGTCCGGCCGCACTGGCAAGGTAACTGTCAAATCGGGTTCCTTCCACACAGAAATGTGCAAAGTGTCTTCCGGCCCGATCACGTAATCCGGAGCGGCCACCGAGGCAGGAACCCTTACGTCCGAGTCGGAAGCGGCCGTTCTGGCAGGCTTCGCCTGACTGCTCGAGCTGGCGGTTGCGTCTTGGTTCTGCGCCCAGGTCAGGATAGGCCAAAGCCCTGCCAGGACCAAGACTGCCAGCTTTATCACTTTCCTCATGCTCTCTCTCCGATGCCGTTGCCACTCGGACGGTTGAACACGCAATAGTGTATCTGCCGCTCCTCCCCAAGGCACCACCGCACCATCATGGTTCGGCCTTCCACTTGCCGGGAGGTCTCCTTACCTTTCGAAGCCCTTTTCGCGGGACGACAAAACTATTAGGCCGGCTGGGCGTTGGGCTAACTTATAAGCACGGCTGGTGCCACGCCAGTCCTTGGCCAGGAAACGGCCATCGTGCCATTCTACGCCTTGTTTTCAACAGCTTACAAGCGAGACCGCACATGGGGTGGGCGGATGAACCTACTCCGTAGATGATACACGAACTGGCATAAGAGGAAGGAAATTTCTCGTTGTTGTGAACAATTCTTTCCACATTCCCCTTGAGCTCTTGGGGAATGTAAGCCCCATTTCTTGCCTGAATTGGAGGCCAGCACCCCCGACTGGATCGGCTGGGGGTTGGTCAAGTCCGAAGATCGTCGGGCCAGCTGTCTCGGGCGCAGCGGAGCCAATTCTTGACCCATTTCGAGTAACAGAAATCCCTTCTCCCGCGTTGCGGAGGTCTTGCTGTTCGCATATGCTGGAGCCTATCTCCTTGTATAAGAGTCATTTCCAGTGAGCCCGGTTGTGCAGGTCGACCAGCGAAACGAGCAGGCTATCGTCGAACGGAGAGCGCTTTTGCCGCTATGGCAACTGCTGGCAATGGCTGGACTCCTGCTCTGGCTGTATTACCCCACACTCGGCAGCCTCGTTCGGCAGTGGTGGCACGATCCCAATTTCTCGCACGGCTTTTTTGTTCCGCTCTTTTCCGCCTTCGTGATCTGGCAGGAGCGGTCCCGTCTTGCCGGACTCGAGCGTCAGCCCTCGTGGTGGGGATTGCCCTTCCTGGCGTTTGCTTTGTGCGTGCTCGTCGTCGGTCAAATGGGTGCTGAGCTTTTCCTTTCCCGCCTCTCGTTCTTGCTGGTCCTCGCCGCCCTCACCGTGTTCTTTTTCGGATGGAATGTGTTCCGGGCTCTTTTGTTTCCCTGGGCGTTTCTGCTCCTGATGATCCCCATTCCCACCATCGTCTTCAACCAGATCACCTTCCCCTTGCAGTTGCTGGCATCGAAACTAGCAAGCACAGTTCTACCTTGGCTGGGCGTGCCCGTGTATCGGGAGGGCAATATCATCAATATCGCCGCCCTGAGGATGGAAGTCGCGGACGCTTGCAGCGGCATCCGTTCGCTCATATCGTTGTTGACGCTCGCCATTATCTACGCGTTCCTGTTGGAGCGGAGAACGTTGTGCGAGTGGTGCTGGCTCTTGCCTCCGTTCCGATCGCGGTCGCTGCCAACAGCATTCGCATTATCGGGACTGGCCTTCTGGTGCAGTATTGGGACCCGGACAAAGCAGAAGGGTATTTCCACGCTTCCTGGGGATTGCTCATCTTTGTGATTTCTCTCGTCATGTTGTATCTTCTGCACCAAGTGATATGCCTCGTTTGGCCTGACGGAAAGGAGAGAGATTGAGACTGCGCTTTGTCTGCGCGACTCTGTTGATAGCGCTCACCGCTGTCCTGCTCCAGGCAAGAGGCCGTACGGAAATTGTTTCGCACGGTCTGCCGCTCCCATCTTTTCCTGCGCAATTGGGAGACTGGAGCGGCACCGATCGCCCGATTTCGCAGGACGAGCTGGATGTCCTGGGACATGGCGACTTTCTGAGGCGCGATTACCAGAATCAGGCCACGGCCCAACCTTACGCCGAGCTGTTCATCGCCTACTTTCCCAGCCAGCGCACAGGAGACACCATTCACTCCCCGCGGCACTGCCTCCCAGGCGCGGGTTGGACACCGGTGCAAAGTCGCATTGTCACACTGTCCTTGCCAGGCCACGCCCCGTTTCCCGCCAACCGCTACGTGTTTGCGAAGGGAGACGCGCGCGACCTGGTGCTCTACTGGTATTGGGCTCACGATCGGGGCGTGGCCAGCGAATACTGGGCCAAGTACTACATGGTCAGGGACGCGCTCCAGATGAACCGTAGTGATGGCGCGCTGGTGCGTATCATCACTCCCATGTACCAGGAAGAAACCGCTGATGCAGCCGAGCAGCGGGTCCTCCCCTTCGCTTCCGAAATCAGTCCCCTCCTCAACCAGTACATCCCGCGGTGAAGGCGCCAGGGGCGCGCCGTTTTTACAACTTTCATCTTGCCCACGGCCTTGGTCGGTGTTATTCCTAACTCTCTTTCTTGGCCTCGCGAATTCTTAGCCGCGTGAACCCGACTTCAGGACATCCGATTGCCTGAGCCCAATCCCGACCCCCCGCTGAAGAAGCACTCCTTCGTATCGTCCGGCGTCTCTATCGCCGACGCCGAAGACCCCAACCGGCCCAAACGCGTGCTCGGTTTCCGCGATCTGGTTCTGTTCTACGTAATCACCGGCATCAGCCTGCGCTGGATCGCTACCGCTGCCGCTGCTGGTCCCAGCTCCATCGTGATTTGGATCGGTGCCTGGCTTTGCTTCTACACACCGCTGGCGCTCTCTGTGATCGAGCTCTCCTCGCGCTACCCTAACGAGGGCGGCATTTATGTTTGGACCAAGCGCGCCTTCGGAGACTTCTCCGGTTTCATGTCCGCCTGGACTTACTGGGCCTGCAACCTGCCTTACTTTCCCGCCGTGCTCTACTTTGCCGCCAGCAACCTTCTCTACGTGCGCCAGGGCTGGCAACCGCTTTCGCACAGCACTACGTATTACGTCGCATTTTCATTCCTCGTGTTTAGCGGAGCCACGCTGCTGAACATCGTCGGGTTGGATGTCGGCAAGTGGCTGCACAACGTGGGCGCGCTGGCGATGTGGATTCCCGTCGGCATCGTCATCCTGATGGGATGCATCGCGTGGCATCGTTACGGCTCGGCGACTTCATTCACCGTCCGGTCGATGACCCCAGCCACGCATCTCAGCGACATCATCTTCTGGTCTGTTCTCGTCTACGCCTTCGCGGGCTGCGAGACTGCCTCGCTCATGGGCGACGAAATCAAGAACGCCCGCCGCGCCATTCCCCGAGCGCTCCTGATTGCGGGAGTCACGGTGAGCCTGGCCTACATCCTTGGAACTGTCGGTGTGCTGCTGGCGCTGCCCAGCGCAGAGGTTGGAAACCTGCAGGGATTGATGCAAGCGGTCTCGAAGACGGCACAACGTGTCGGCATGGGAAACTTGATCCCCCTCACCGCGTTCCTGATTGCGCTGAGCAACGTGGGAGCGGCCAGCGCCTACCTGGCCGCTGTCGCGCGCTTGCCCTTCGTGGCCGGGATCGACCGCTTCCTTCCGCCAGCCTTCGGCAAGCTGCATCCGCGCTGGAAGACCCCCTGGGTCGCCCTGCTGGCGCAATACATCCTGGGCGTGGTTTTCATTTTCCTTGGCCAGGCGGGCACCAGCGTGAAAGGAGCCTACGACGTCATGGTTAGCATGGGCGTGCTCACCTATTTCATTCCGTACGTGTACCTATTCGCCTCGATGATCAAGCTGCAGCGCGAGCCCGTCGGGCCGGATGTGATTCGGGTGCCAGGCGGGAGACCGATCGCCATACTGGTTGCATTGGTTGGGCTAGCGACCACCACGGTGACGATCATCCTCTCAATGATTCCGCAGCCCGACGAACCCAACAAACCGCTGGCTGTGCTGAAGATCGTGGGAGGAACGGCGGCGCTGGTGGGCGTTGGCGTATGGATCTATTGGGCGGGAAAGTTCAGAGCTGGGACACTGCCAAAAGAGACGTAGGAGGCTACGTCTCTACGGCGAACTTCTGTAGAGACGTTGCGTGCAACGTCTCGCCGACGGCTAAACCGGCGTCGCCGTCTTCCGCGGAGGATTGAAGAACGGCAGCGTCGTCACTTTCGCATTCGTCTTGAGACGAGTGGCCTCGATCGTAATTTCCATCTGCAATGTCGTGCCGG
>Ga0116223_10004621_pt1 | contig 11897 bp, 7 predicted proteins | sample Sb_taG_3_FD_90092 | JGI IMG/M metagenome (GOLD analysis project Ga0116223, IMG submission 90092) | Peat soil microbial communities from Weissenstadt, Germany - Sb_50d_a_PC metaG | ecosystem: Environmental > Terrestrial > Soil > Wetlands > Peat | place: Germany: Weissenstadt | collected 2010-09-21 | reverse complement strand
TACTGGACCATGAAGGAGATCGGGGAAAAGCTCGGGCTGACGTCCCACCAGGTGGGGAAAACGCTGAAGGAACTGGGCCTGCGGACCCCGGAAGGCAAGCCGAGCCAGAAGGCGTTCCGGCGAAGGCTCGTGGCCCAGCGCTGGGCGGAAGACGGCGAGCATTACCTCTGGGCGTGGGACAGCGAGAAGACGCTGCGGTTCCTCGCCGACGAGGGGGGACGGGCACCCTCCTCATAGGAGACGGTACGGCGCCCTCTTGTGAACAAGCGCCGAACAGCACCGCCCCGCCAAAAAGCCCGTACTTCTTCTAGCAAAACGACGTAAGCCCCTGCAACATAGGGAAAATGTCAGGGAACGGGATGCAGTGCCCCTACTTACTCGGTTTCGAGTGCGTCGGCGGTTCCTTACTTGCCGACGCCGAGGATGCGAGCGACTCCTTCGGGAACACATCCAGGCGGCACCTACGGCCAGGGGAGGTCGGGCTGGCTCGTTTGGCTTGCGCATCATGCCTCGGCCTCCGAGGAGATGCCGGTCCACATCTCCGGCCGCCGGTTCTTTCGAGCCTCAGCCGGTTCTTGTCGGCTTCGCGGGCGCAAGGGCCAGGCGAGATGCAGCCCCACTGCCGGGGAGAGTCGCCGCGGGGGGCGCGAAGCATGAACCCGACCGGTGCCAAGAGCGACTTGCCATCATGGCGAGCTGGCGCTCAGCACAGGCACAGACCGGCCGGCGTCGAGGTGATGGCGAAGGTTCCAGGCGGGCGTGATGCCGACGTCCGGGTGGGGAAGCTGTAGCATGGCTCTCACGCCGCTGAACTCCATTCGCCAGTTGGGCGCCTTCGCGTCTGTAGTGCGCCCCGAAAATGAGACCAGCGACACCCGCTTCTTATGGTACGACCGTCACTGTCCCGCAAAGTCTGGCCACGCCCCGCGTACACGATCGCAGAACTTTTCGTTGACGGGCTCACCCCCCACCTGCTCTAATGAGCCTGCACGTGGCGCCCACTGGCCGCCCGCACCTTCCCGGCCGCCCCTGAATCCGGATGACTCCGCCATGGCCCTCGACAGCACCGCCCGGCGCCTCCCCGTCTACCTGCTGCTCGATTGCTCCGGATCGATGGCCGGCGAGCCGATCGCCGCGATGGAGATGGGCCTCAAGGCTCTGCTCGGCGATCTCCACAACGACCCCAACGCCCTTGAGACCGCCTGGATCAGTATCATTACCTTCGCCAGCACCGCCGAGCAGCTCGTCCCCCTAACTGAGCTGAACGCCTTCCACCCGCCTGAACTGACCGCCTCCGGCACCAGCGCTCTGGGTGAAGCCCTGGAACTGCTGGCCGACTGCATCCGGGCCGACGTCCGCTTCACCGGCCCCAACGGCAAGGGCGACTGGAAGCCGCTCGTCTTCATCCTGACCGACGGCGAGCCGACTGACGAGTGGGAGTGCGCGGCCGAAAACTTCCGGTTGCAGGGTCTCGCCACAATCATCGCCTGTGGCGCCGGCCCCGAAATCAACGACGTCACCCTCGGCCGCCTCGGCGACAAGGTGGTGCGCCTCAAGGACACGCGCCCGGGCACCCTGGGCGCCTTTATGCGCTGGGTCTCCGAGTCGGTGGCCAGCACCACCCGGTCCCTGGGCACCCGGACCGGCTCCGACGACCGCCTGCCGCCGCTGCCGGACGACGGCACGATCCGGCTTGTGCAGTAATCCGAAAGGACCGCCCATGAGTACCGGCCCTCCCTCTGAACGCCCGCCTGGCGCGCGCCGCTCTTCGCTGGTGCGCCTCCTGTGGGGCTGGCTCTTGCGGCGTGGACCGGGGGCGGCCGAGCCCGCCTCGGACGACTTCTTCGCCGCTGTGGGGGCCGGCCGGGAAACGCTGCCAACCGTCCTGAAACCGTCCTCCTCGTCGGGGCCGCGCTCGCCGCTGGCCGCCGCCTACGCCGCCCCGGTGGCCGGCGCCGCCTCCCTGCCCGAGGCCGCCAACGCGCCGCAGTGGAAGGTCCTCGAGCCGCCCGACGGCGCCGACCCCGTGCCGCACCAGGAGTGCCACCTCAACCGGCGAGACGATGCGTGGAGCCTGCTCGCCGCCAGCGTCCGCGGCCGCCTGCACGCCCACCAGGCCCGCTGGCGCGACGACGCCTTCGCCCAGACGCTCGCCGACGACTGGAGCTGCCTCGCCGTCGCCGACGGGGCCGGGTCCGCCCCGCTCTCCCGCGTCGGGGCCCGCGTTGCCTGCGCGCGCGGGGTGGCTGCGCTCGCCGCCGCCCTCACCGGCTGGCGGCCGCGGGTGGACGACAGCGGGGCTCCCCCCCAGGATGACCTGCAGCGGTTGCAGGCTGCCCTGGCCGGGGCGGCGCGCGCGGCCCGCGACGGCGTCGCCGCCGAGGCGGAGCGCCGGGGCGCCTTAGTGCGTGACCTCCATACCACCTTGCTGCTGCTGGCGCACACGCCATTCGGCGACGCCGACCTTCTGGGGGCCTTCCAGGTTGGCGACGGCGCCATCGGCCTCTACTCCGACCCGGGGCGCTGTCTCCCTCTGGGTATAGCCGACCACGGCGCGTTTGCCGGCGAAACCCTCTTCCTGACGACGCCCGGCCTGGAGGACTTCGAGCGGCGCACCGCCTTCGCCCTGCCGCGCGGCCTCCGCGCCGTCGCACTGATGATCGACGGCGTGGCGGACGACTTCTTCCCCGCGGCCCAGCGCCTCGTCCACCTCTTCGACGGCGACCCCATCCCTGGCCTCGAGACCCCCGGCGGCGGGCCCCTCCGAGGCGTCCTCCTCGCCGCGGTCGGCGACCCGCGCGGGGGGCAGGCGCTGGCCGAGTGGCTCCAGTACGAGAAGCGCGGCTCGTCCGACGACCGCACCCTCGCGCTGCTGTACCGCCACCACGATCGGCCGGGCGGGCCGCCCCCGACGGGAGACGGCCCATGATCCCCCTGACGGCTACCCTCAGCGACGGCCGCACCATCCCCTACCTCCCGGAAGTCATCGGTGAGGGGGGGATGAAGCGCGTCCACCTCACCGCCGACCGGCGCTCCGTCGTCTGCCTCTTCAAGGACCAGGGGCTGCGCACCGACCCCAACCGGATGGCCCGCCTCCAGGCCATCCTCGGCAAGTTCAACCCGACCACCGACCCGGACACCGGAGCTTATTTCCGCGACCTGTACTGCTGGCCGACCGGCATCGTGGTGGCCCCCGAATTCGGCGTGCTGGCGCCGGCCTACCCGAAGAACTTCTTCTTCGCCACAGGGACCTGGCAGGGCAAGGAAAAGGAGGGCAAATGGTTCTCCAGCCCGAAGCTGCGCAAGATGCTGCCAGCGGCGGAGCGCGGTTGCTGGCCGGACTACCTGAACGTCGGCCTGCTCATGGCCCGGGCCGTGCGCAAGCTGCACCTGACCGGCCTGGCCCATTCCGACCTGTCCTGCAAGAACGTCCTGATTGACCCGCCGGGCCGCCGCTGCGCCGTCATCGACATCGATTCGCTCGTCGTCCCCGGCGTCTTCGCCGCCGACGTGCTCGGCACGCCCGGCTACATCGCCCCGGAGGTGCTGGCCACCCAGCACCTGGCGCTCGACGACCGGCGGCGCAAGTTGCCGTCGAACCTGACCGACCTGCACGCCCTCGCCGTCCTCCTATATGAGTACCTGCTGCGGCGGCACCCCCTGCGCGGCCCCAAGGTCAACGGCCGCACCACCGAGGAGGATGAGCTGCTGTCGATGGGAGCCAAGGCGCTGTTCATCGAGCATCCCACCGATCCCTCCAACCACGTCGCCGGCCTGGTGATCGGCTGCGACCGCCTCGGGCCGTACCTGGCGCCCCTGGTGCGGCGCGCCTTCGTCGAGGGGTTGCACGACCCGCCCGCCCGGCCGGGGGCCGACGACTGGGAGAACGCCCTGGCCAAAACGCTCGACCTGCTGCTGCCGTGCGGCAACCCCTCGTGCGAAGAGAAAGGCTTTCTGTACGCCGAGGGCGAGAGGACGCACTGCCCCGGTGCGGTTGGGTGTGCCCCGAGCCGCTGCCCGTCTTCGAGTTCCACTCCGCCCCCGGCGGGCGTCGGGGGCAGTTCCGCCCCGAGGGCCATCGCCTGGCGGGCTACGACCGGCGCCCGCTCTATCCCTGGCACGTCAGTCGCGCCGTCCGTCCGGGCGAGGGGGTGGCTGAGGAGGTAGTCGCGTCGATCGCCCGCAACCAGGGGCGCTGGGTCCTCGTCAACCACGCCCTGAGCGGACTCGTCTCGCCCGGCGGTAATCCGGTGCCCCGGGGGCAGGCGTGCGAACTCCGCGACGGCGACGAGTTGCTCCTGTCGCGCGAGGAGCAGGGGCGCCTGGTCACGGTCCGGATCGTCGCATGACACACGACGGTCGGGGCCGGGGCGTCGGCGATGCCCTGGCCCCGACCCCACAGGAAGGGCCCAATGAGTCGCAAGAGCTTGCAAGAGTCTCTGGACGAACTGCACGCCGGCGAGACCGTGAAGCTGGACCCGCCGGGCAACGAGTTCAAGGGGCCGCTGGTCATCCGCAAACCGGTCGTTATCGAGGGCCGAGGGGGGACCATCTGGGCGGTTACCGGGCCGGTCCTCCAGGTGGAGTCCGGCGGCGTGCTACTCCGCGACCTCGCCATCGAGATCACGAGCCGCGACACCGCGCTGTCCGGCGAGGACGCCTGCGCCCTGAAAGTGCGGGCCGGCTTGTCGGTGGAGTTGGACAACGTGGCGGTGCGCGGCACGGTCGTCGGACTGGCCCAGCAGGAGGGCGAATGGCACTTCCCCCGCGTGCTGGCGCTGGGAAGGCTCCAGCCCGCGACCGCCCACGACTTCCGCCTCGAGGTGGTCACGCCGGTCTCCTGCACGCTCGCGACGGACATCGACGGCCTCCAGGTCCGGCCGCACGAACTGCCCGGTGGGCCGGGCGTGGTGTCGCTGCGGCTGGATGCCGTGCCCGCCGGCACGCGCCTGCGCGGTACCCTGCTGATCCGCACCCGACAGATCCTGCGGCGGATCGAGGTGAACGGCCAGGTCGCCGACGGCGGCACAGTGGGGACCGGCCAGGTGCTGTGGCGGCCGAAGGGCGACGCCGGCGCGCGGGAAGTGCCCGCCGCCACTTCCTCACCGGTGGCCGCTGCGCCCTCTCCCGCCGTGACCCCGGGGACGGAGATCCTCGTCGTGTCGCCCTTCGACCCGGCCGACCATCGCACCATCGGCGAGGCGCTGGCGCGGGCTCGGACCGGCGCCCGGGTGGTCGTGCGGCCGGGCATCTACCGCGAGTCGCTGACGATCGGCCGGCGGGTCGAGATCGTCGGCGACGGGCCGGTGGACGAGATCGTCGTCGAGGCCCCGGAGGGCAACGCGCTGCTGATGAAGGGCGAGATGGCGCGCGTGCGCGGCCTGACGCTCCGGGCCGTGGACCGGTCCGGTCGCCCCGGCTACGCCGTCCACGTCCCGGCCGGCCAGTTGATCCTGGAAGAGTGTCACGTCGGCTCCGAATCGCTGGCCTGCCTGGCCGCCTCCGGCGCGGGCGCCAACCTGCTGCTGCGCCGCTGCCAGGTGCGGGGCGGGGCGTCCGCCGGCGTCCTGGTGCTGGATCGCGGCCAGGCCCTCCTGGAGGATTGCGAGCTGCGCGACCATGCCGGCGCCGGCGCAGAGGCCCGCCGCGGCGGCGCCGTGACGCTGCGCCGCTGCCGCATCGCGTCGTGCGCCGAAGCCGGGGTGCTGGTCCACGAACAGGGTCAGGCCGTGCTGGAGGCGTGCGACGTCCACGGACACGCGGGGGCCGGCGCCGAGTGCCGAGAGGGCGGCGACCTGACCCTGCGGCGCTGCAAGGTCCGCCAGTGCCAGGGGGCGGGCGTTTACGCCCACGGGGATGGCAAGACGGCGCTGGAGGACTGTGAATTGGCCGAGAACGGGCTGGCCAACCTGGAGGCCCGCCTGGGTGGCAACCCGATCCTGCGGCGCTGCCGCCTGCGCGGCGGCAAACAGGCGGGCGCCCTGTTCGGCCGCGACGCCCAGGGTCTGCTCGAAGATTGCGAGTTGGAGGGCAACACGCGCGCCGCTGTCGAAATCCGTGGCAGCGGCAACCCGACGCTGCGGCGCTGCACCGCCCGCCGCTGTGGCGACGTCGGCGTGATGGTACACGACCGCGGCCGCGGGACGTTCGAGGACTGCGACCTGGCGGAGGCGGCCTGGGCGGTGCTCGTGGTCCGGCGAGGGGCGGCCCCAGTACTCCGCCGCTGCAAGATTCACGACGGCCTCAAGGCCGGCGCCCTCCTCGCGGCCCGCGGCGGCGGCCTCCTGGAAGAATGCGAGGTCTTCGCCAACGCCGGCCCGGGTGTCGTAATCGGCGACGACGCCAACCCGATGCTCAAGGGCTGTCAAATCCGAGACAACGGCCAGGCCGGGGTCGCCGTCGGCGAGAAGGGCCGCGGGACGCTGGAACAGTGCGCGATCAGCGGCAACGGCCTGGCCGGCCTGGTGATTGGCGCGGGCGCCGCGCCCCAGGTCAGGGGCTGCCGTATCGAGCACAATCGCGACGCCGGCGTCTGGGCGCGGCGCGGGGCGGCGGGCAGCGTCGAAGGCTGCGACCTGACCGACAACCGCGAAGGCGCGCTCGACCTGGAGTCCGGCGCCCGCCTCCAACTCCGCGACAACCGCACCGGCCCCTGAAGGCCGGCCTGGAGCGCGCCGATTCTGGGGTCATGAATCCCCACAAATGGGTCGCGAAATAGCGCCCCCCCCCCCTTCAGAAAGGGCGCCAAGACCGATCCCGACACTATGTTTCCGCGCCGCCGGCGGAATTTCGTTGCGTCCGCACAGGGCGCGGCGGTATGAAAGGTCTACCAGTCCTGCCCGCCGGATCGCGGCCATCCGGCCCCGGCGCGGGCGCGGGTGCAGCTCCCGGTCCCACGCGGGTCCCGTGTTCGTCAACACCGAGGTGCCTCATGCTCAGCCCGAATTGGAAACGGCTCGCCGCCCTGCTCCTGGGCGCCGGCCTCCTGGCCGGCAGCGGTTGCGGCGGCTCGCAGCCCGCGGCCCCGGGGCAGCCCGCGACCGAACGACCGCCGCTGGAGGGGGCCAGCCTCCGCAAGGACGACGTCAACGACCTGGTCGCGGGCGACGTGCTGCAGGTGCCCTACATCCTCTGGGGCGGCGACGTGGCCACCTTCCTGGCCAACGGCGGCGAGACGACCGCGGCCGGCAGCATCTTCGACAAGCACGGCCTACACATCAAACTGGTCCGCGGCGACGACTTCGCCCAGCAGGTCAAGGACTACAAGGGGGGCCAATCGCCCTTCCTGCGCGGCACGCTCAGCATGCTCGGCCAGGTCTCCGACGACATCGGTGGCGACGGCCGCACGCGCCCCATCGTCTTCCTGCAGCTCACCTGGTCGGCCGGCGACCATCTGGTGGCCCGCTCCGGTCTGCGCACGCTCAACGACCTGCCGCACAAGAAGGTCGCCCTCCAGAAGGGCGGCCCGCACGTCGGCATGCTCAACGACATCCTCCACACCGCCCGCCTGTCCTGGAAGGACGTCACCGTCGTCTGGACCGACGACGTCACCGGCGACAAGGGCCCGGCCGAGGCGTTCCGCAAGGACCCGAGCCTCGATGCCTGCTTCGTCATCACCCCAGACATGGCGGCCCTCACCGGCGGCTTTGACAAGACCGGCGACGGCAAGGACCAGACCGTGCCGGGCGCTCACGTCCTCGTCTCCACGGCCGACATGAAGCGCTCCATCGCCGACGTCTACGCCTGCCGCAAGGACTTCTTCGACGCCCACCGCGACGTGGTCGAGAAGTTCGCGGCCGGCTACCTCAAGGCCACCGAGGAGCTGGTCGCCATCAAGAACGAGGTGAAGGACAAGCCAACGGAGCGCTACGCGGCCGTCCTGCGGCTGGCACGGCAACTGTTCGGCAAGGATCTGGCCAGCGACGCCGACGCCGACGGCTTGATCTCCGATGCGGTCTTCGTCGGCCTGCCGGGCAACTACGCCTTCTTCAAGGACAAGGGCAACCTGAGCGGCTTCGAGGTGAAACAGACGGCGGCCCTCGACCTGGCCCTCAGTCTGGGCGACGCGCGCGTCCGCCGCGAGATGCTCCCGGCCGATTTCGACTACGCCCGCCTGAAGAACCTCGGCGACCTGACCGCCCTGGTGGACGCGCCGCGGGCCGCGCGATTCGCCGACAACCCCAAGGAGAAGAACACGATCTACTCCTTCCACGTCTACTTCGAGGGCGGCCAGTCCACCTTCTCCGAGGAGAAGTACCGCGACGTCTTCCAGCGGGCCGTCGAGCAGGCGTCCCTGTTTGGTAACGCCATCGTCTCGGTGAAGGGCCACGCCAACCCGCAGGACCTGACCTGGGGTTTTCGCACAGTCGCCCTGGAGCGCGGCCTGCTGACCGAGCGGCAGGGCAAATTGTTCCGGAAGGACGGCAGCGAGTTCGCGATGGACGACATGAAGCAGATCATCGCGATGATCGACAAGGAAAACCTGGGCGACGTGAAGGTGCCGATGGTTGGGGCGGCGCCGATGGGGATGAACGACCAGCTGAAAATGCTGAAGGACCTGTCGAACGAGCGGGCGGCGGCGGTGCGGCGGGCAGTGGTGGACTACGCGGCGCGGCACGGCTACCGCCTGGACCAGAGCCAGATGAAATCGGCCGGGCTGGGCGGCACCGAGCCGGTCCTGGTCTTCCCGCGCGATTACAAGGAAGGGGGCCAGAACCGCCGCGTCGAGTTCCGCATCATCCAGGTGGGGGTCGAGGCGATCGCGCCGGAGGCGTTCGACTACTGACGGCCCGCAGCCGCTTGCGGCTTAGCGTTCGCGGGATGATGGGATGACGCGTCATCCCATCATCCCGCGAACGCTAAGCCGCAAGCGGCTCCTTACGGTGCCGCCTGGAAGATACCGATCGTGACGATCGGCTCGGGGGCGGACTCGGTGCCCTCGGAATCGACGGCGTCGCGCGGGACGGCCCTCAGGCGCTGGGCGGGAATACCGCCTTGCTCCTGCAGCCAGCGCAACACGGCCCGCGCCCGCGTCAGGGCCAACGCCTCGTCCACTTCCGTGTCCTTGGCGTGGTGGCCCTCTATCTCCAGGTAGTAGTTGGGCTGTTCCATCATAAGTTCCGCGAGCCTCCGCAACACCGGCTCGCTCTCTTCCCGGATGTCCGACCGGCTGCGGGCGAAACGGATCGGCTCGAACTCCGGCTTGTTCACCGGCCGCAGCTTCAGCCACACGTCCCCGGGCGCGCGCGCCCAGGACCGGTCGCGCGGCATGAAGGCCTTCTTCTGCAGCTCGGCGCAGATTTCCTTGTCAACGAACTGTTCCGGCGACGTCGTCCGAGAGAGCGCCTTGGTCTGGACGAGTACCGTGCTGATGTTCTTGATCATGTCGTCCACCGTCTCGGAGACGCCGACCGGCATGCCGCGGACGAGGTCGAAGTGGCCGTAGTTTTCCTTGGTCGTCTTCCACCAAATGCCCTGGACGATCTGCGCCGCTTCCTCCTCGGTCAGCCGCGGCACCGGCTTCCCTTTCGCCGCCAGCCGTTTCGAGTCCTCCAGCACCAGCTTGACCATGTTCCGGGTCGTCCGCTGCGTCGGCAGCGTCTCCAGGTACGCCTCGACGACCGCCCGGACCTCCTCGCGGTGCTCCTTGAGGTACTTCTTCTGGACCACGAGGACGTCCACGATGTAGCCGCTGAACCGGGAGCTGTCGGCCAGGCGGTGGGCCTGCGGAAACTCCTTGAGCAACTGCGAGATGTACGGCTCCCAGAGCACGAACACCTTGGGGTCCGTCGGGGAGGCGGCGCGGAACTGCTTGATGACGTCGTCCGGGCTGTCGGCGGCGACGAAGCATCCTTCCGGCACTTTGTTCAGGTTGAGCTTGGTGCGGACCACCCGGGCCAGGGTATCGCTGGGCGAATCGGGGACGCCGATGATCTTCAGGTCGGGGCGGTTCAGGGCGTCCAGGTTGGGGAACGCTTCGCGATAGCTGAGGATGGCGTCGGCTCCCTGGGTCTCGTCGAGCAGCAGGACAATGCTGCCGGGGGGCGCGTCGCACAGGGCGCTGTTGTTGATCAGAGCGTCTATGGTGAAGACCGCCAGGGGAGTGTCGCCGCGCTCCAGGCTCTTGATCCGCTTCTTGTAGTCGGCGTCATCGTCCACCAGGTGCAGCACCAGGGTGCTGTTCTTCTTTTCGAGGTTCTTGCGGAACTCGGGGGAGCGGAAGACGCAATAGCCTGAGAAGGCATCGATGGCCAGCTTGACGCGCGGCAGCTTTTTGGTGAGCTGTTGGTCCGCCTGGTCGAGCTTTTTCCGCAGCTCGGGCCTCTCCAGGAGCTGCTTGTGGACGTGCATGGCGGCGAACGTCTCCGGGACGGGGGTGTCCTCGAACTCCTGGTAGGCCGTCAGCCACTCGGCCCGGAACAAGCGATCCAGCTCGGTGGTGAGTTCCTCCAGCTTGGCAGCGTATTCGGCCTGGTGTTGCTCATCGACCTTGGCGATCGCCTGGCGAACGTCCCCCTGGTACTCCTGGGCGACGTTCGCCACCAGCGGATCGGCGTCGGGCCTGGGCGCCGTGGCGACGGCCTTCAGCGTGGCCTGCCAGAGCTTCTCGTGGTAAGCGGGCAACTTTTTCAGATCGACCTCGGAGAGTTTCCTGCGCAGGACCGACTGCCGGCCGAGCGGCGAGCCCTGGATCAGGGCGTTGGCGCTGGGGGGCGGGGCGGCGCCCACCGCGTCGGGTTTCTGCGGGTCCCCCAACGCAGCGTCCCAGGCCTTTTCGTGGTCCTTCACGACGGCCCCGAGTGAAATACGGTCCTTGGCGATCCACTCCTTGTAAAACTTGGAGCCGACGAAGCCGACCGCGATGACGACGGCCCAGATGAGAGCAGTATATAACCAGCGCACGACTTCCTCCCCCCGGCCTCAGGGCCAATCGGTGCGTGCCCCGCGACACAAGCCTGCCACAGCGATCAGATGGTCACTTGATCGTGTACGTGGGGGGAGACCGGGACTTCGACCGGCCTCCGCCAGAGCAGCAGGCGGATCAGGTTGACACTCCCCCAGATGACTCCCGCCGCCAGGAAGAGGCAACCGGCCAGGCAGAGGATCTCACCGAGGTTGTCCGTGTTCAGCTCGTCCTCGGGATTGATGGGGAAGAGGAAGAACTCCCCCGCCAGGCAGCTCACCCCCAGGATCAGACTGAGCAGGCAGAGCGACAGGCTGCGCAGGATCGGCTTCTTCTTGTGCGCCTTGGCCGGCCTCTTGTCCCTGCGGATGTAGGCCGCGATGATCGCCAGCGTCCCGCCGATGACCGCCGCGAGGATTTCCTTGTTCTCTTTCACGAAAGGGGGAATTTGCATCGAAAACCTCTTTCCGTGGAGAGCGCCTCACGGGAAGCGAGCAGCGGAATCGATCCCCGCTCCCGCGCTTCGAGCAATAACTCCTCGACCACCCAAGAAGGTCGGCTGTGTCGGGAAGAGGGGTTCGCCTCAACGAATGGTATTCGGCCGGGCGGGGCAGAAGCAAGCAAAATCGGGCGGGCATTTTGCCCGCCCCAGCAGGGTGACCCGGCTCGCCTACCGCAGCAACCGCATGCGATGAAAGCGGTTGCGCCGCAAAGCGGGGTCGGGCGCTCACACGGGCCACTGTCCCCCCGGCGCCGGCTCTTGAGAAAGTCCCCAATTTTTTTGTTGCAACCACGAATAACAAAGGGTGTAATTCTTTGCGGGCACCAATGGTCGTCGGCCCGCTCGGAGCGGCTGCGACGAGGCACCTCCCCGTCGTTCCCCGGCGGTGGTGATCCTAGTCTCTCTGGGGTCCGGCACCGCCCGGCCGGGCGCAGGTCCCCTCGGACAACCGTTGATCGCGACAGCGGCTGAGCAATCGTGTCGGCTCTCCCG
>Ga0116223_10004619_pt1 | contig 11898 bp, 10 predicted proteins | sample Sb_taG_3_FD_90092 | JGI IMG/M metagenome (GOLD analysis project Ga0116223, IMG submission 90092) | Peat soil microbial communities from Weissenstadt, Germany - Sb_50d_a_PC metaG | ecosystem: Environmental > Terrestrial > Soil > Wetlands > Peat | place: Germany: Weissenstadt | collected 2010-09-21 | reverse complement strand
TAACGTCAGAGGAAAACCTGTGCAAGACAGCAGAATTCTGTGAAATTAGATTCGAAAGCAATGTCCTAGCTCACACACTAGGCTTTCCTATTACTCGCTAGATGTTTGCGAGCCTCGACGATTGCCTCTCTCAAGTCTTCCTCTTCCATACACTCGTCAATGTAATTCCGGACGGCTGTCTTAATCAGTTGCGACCTCGAGGCCTCGACGTCCAGCCGACGCTTCGCTTTGGCTGCGATGATCGCATCCAAGATTTGCTCCTGCTGATCGTCCAAGTAAATGTGGCGAGCATTTCCCTTGCCCATGCCACAGTATATGGCCATATATGGCCATAGGTCAATTGTGGATGCTCCGGCCCGCCGAGGAAAGTTCTCCCAAGCAATCCTCACAGCGTCGGACCATTGAACGTCATTTCAGCGCTTGTTAACCTACTCACACTAAAGCCCAGACAACGCTTTACCCGGACTCGACATCGGGTTACTATTACTGGGATTTTGGTGACCTGGCTTAGATTAAACGGAATGACCGCGCAGAAGACAATTCGCTTACTCGGGGTTTCGCTCACGCTCGTCGTGCTGCTGGTTTTCGCCACGGGCGTGGTCAGCGATTGGAATCACCAGGGCCCGAGCGACGATGCGAATTGTCCGTATTGCCACCTGGGCCATCAAACGCCGGTACAGTTTGTCGCCGCGCCGGCCGTGATATTGCTGAGGCCGGTCGCTTCCTTGCCGCTGCCGCAAGATGCCGTTCTAGCCGCGAGCCCTGTTTATTCGCAGACCTCGCCACGCGCGCCTCCCTCTGCTTAGTCTCCTCGTCCTAGCGCTTTTTGTCCGGGCGCTATCCCTATCGAAATTCAGCTTGCTCGGGTCTCTTGAGATTTTTCGGCGCTCAAATTTGCCGGAATGCCGAATCGAGAGCTTCGACTGTTCCTCGCAGGAGAGAAACAATGCACATGAAGTTCAGGGCCCGAACGTTGCGGCCACTCATCGTCCTTGGAGTTTTGGGGTTGTTTGCACCCCTGCGAGCCGCGGGACAGGCCGGTGCGCAAGCCGCGCCGGCGCAGAATCCGCCGGTTCGCGTCACACTCGACGATGCGATCGACCTGGCGCTCAAGCACAACCATTCGTTGCAGGCGGCGCGCACCACGATCCTGCAAAATCAGGCGCTTGAGATTACAGCCAACCTGCGGCCTAATCCAGTGCTGCTTGGGGACGCCCAATTTCTGCCGTTTTTCAATCCGAGCAATTTCACGAGCGAGTACATGGACAATAGCGCCCAATTCGACCTGGGTGTCGGCTACCTGTTCGAGCGGGGCAAGAAGCGGCAGCACCGCTTGCAGGCGGCCAGGGACCAGACGGCTGTGACTTCGGCGACGGTGGACGACAACGCGCGGACGCTGACGTTCAACGTCGCGACGCAATTCATTTCGGCCGTGCTCGCGCAGTCACAGTTGGATTTGGCCGAGAAGGATCTGGCAAGTTTCCAGCAGACGGTGGACATCAGCCAGGCGTCCTTCAATGCCGGCTCGATGAGCGGCGGCGACCTGCTGAAAATCAAGATTCAACTCTTGCAGTTCCAGATGGATGTCTCGGCGGCCAAGCTGGCCCGCATTCAGGCGCTGGCCAGCCTTCGCCAGTTGCTCGGCTACGAATCGGTGCCTGAATCCTATGAAGTCGTGGGAGACCTCGAATACAAACCGGTGAAACTTGGCGAGGACGATCTGAAAGCGATGGCGCTCAGGCAGCGCCCGGACGTGCGCGCGGCTCAGTTGGGAGTAACGGCGGCGCAAAGCCAGCTGTCCCTGGCGCAGGCAAACGGCAAACGCGACGTGAACGCGCAAGCCAACTACACGCATGTCGCCGCGCTGAGCACCGCTTCGCTGTTCGCCAGCATCCAGCTACCGATTTTCGACCGCAATCAGGGTGAAATCGCCCGGACGCGCTATGCCATCACGCAGTCGCAAGAGCTTTCGAGCGAACAGGCCTCGATTGCGCTCACCGATGTCACCAACTCGTATGAAGCGCTGCGCACCGATGACCAAGTCGTGCAGCTGTATCAATCCGGCTACCTGAAAAATGCCGAGGATTCGCGAGACATCAGCCAGTACGCGTACCAGCATGGCTCCGCCAGCTTGCTCGATTATTTGGACGCGGAGCGGACCTATCGCGCTACCGAGCTTGCCTACCGGCAAGCCCTGGCAAGTTACATGACCTCCCTCGAGCAATTGCGCCAGGCGGTAGGAACCAGGAGTTTGCCATGACGACGAAATGTACGGATGTAGACCGTAGCCGGCCGTGGCGTGCGCGGCGATCCGCCATTTTCTCTGCGGCGCTGGCTGCCGCGTTTGCGCTTGCCGGTTGCGGCGGCGCGGGCGAACAGGCAAACAAAATGACTTCGTTCTCCACCACCGAAAGCGCGGCGAGCAAAGCGGAATTATTTTCCTTGCCGGCCGACCAGATGTCGCACATCCAGATTTACACCGTCGCCACGGCGCCGCTCGAGCGCACCCTGCGCCTCTCGGGAGCGGTGGCCTACAACGGCTACTTGACGACGCCGGTGATCACGCAAGTGGGCGGGCCCGTGAGCCGCATCGTGGTCACGCCCGGCGAGCACGTGACAGCGGGACAGCCGCTGCTGTACGTGGCCAGCCCTGACTACTCGCTGTTGCGCTCTACTTACATCAAGGCGCGCGATGCTTCCCAACTCGCCGACCGGTTTTACAAGCGCGCCCAGGACCTCTTCGCGCACCAGGCCATCTCGCAGGCCGATCTGGAGCAGGCCGAATCCAACCGCACGCAAGCGCAGGCGGACCTGCAATCCAGCGAACAGGCCATTCGCGTTCTGGGAATCACGAATCCGGAAAGCATCCTGACTGCTCCCTCATCCGCGGAATTGCCGCTCTTGGCGCCGCTGGCGGGAGAAGTGGTGGAACGGCTCTGCTCGCCGGGGCAACTGCTCCAGGCGGGCGGAACGCAATGCTTCACGCTTTCGGACATGAACAGCGTTTGGGTGCTCGTCAACATCTACCAGAACGACATTGCCAACGTGCACGTCGGCGAAGAAGTAACGATCGATAACGAAACGTATCCCGGCGTGGTGCGCGGCAAGATTCAGTATGTGGCGCCGGCGCTCGATCCGACCACGCGGACCCTGCAAGCGCGCATCGAAGCCTCCAATCCCGGCGAACGTCTGAAGAAAGATATGTATGTAACCGCGGAAGTGCAGGCTGGAGTAATTCCGAATGCGCTGTCGGTTCCCGACGCGGCTGTGCTGCGCGACACCGAAAATATGCCGTACGTTTACTTGCAAACCGGCAGCAACCAGTTCGCGCGCCGTATGGTGACGATTGGCGAAAGCCAGAGCGGAAGAACTCAAATTTTGACCGGGCTGCGGGCGGGCGACAAGATCGTCGGCGATGGCAGCCTGTTCTTGCAATTTCAGAACTCGCTCCAGCGCTGAGCCAAGGGCGCACACAACTATGATTCATCATTTCGTTCAATTCGCTCTCCGCCAGCGCTTTCTCGTGCTGATGCTGGTTCTCCTCGTCGTCGTGGCGGGCGCTCTTTCCTTCCAGCGCATGCCGGTGGATGCCTATCCCGATCTTTCGCCTCCAATGGTGGAAGTCATCACGCAGTGGCCTGGTCACGCGGCAGAGGAAATCGAACGGCTGGTGACGCTGCCGATCGAAGTTGAAATGAATGGCGTGCCGCACTTGCAGTACCTGCGGTCGATTTCGCTGTACGGGCTTTCCGACGTGATCATGACGTTTCAGGAAAGCACCGACGATTATTTCGCGCGGAATGTCGTGTTTCAACGGTTGTCCGACGTCCAACTGCCCTCGGGTGTAGCGCCGAGTCTGTCGCCTCTTTTTAGTCCGTCGGGGCTTGTCTATCGCTACGTGATTGAGAGCCCGGATCGCAGTCCGCAGCAACTGAAAACGATTGAGGACTGGGTTGTCGAGCGGGCCTATAAATCGGTCCCGGGAGTGGCGGACGATTCCGGCTTCGGCGGCACGGTGATGCAGTACCAGGTGCTGCTCGACCCCGCAAAAATTTACAACTATCACATTCCCGTGCCCCAGGTGATCAGCGCGCTGGCGGCGAATAACGCGAACGCGGGAGGCGGCTTTTACTCGCAGGGCTCGCAGTTTTTCTATGTGCGCGGATTGGGACTGGTAACAAAGACCGAGGACATCGGCAACATCGTCGTCGGCAACAACAACGGCGTCCCCGTGCGTATTCGCGACGTTGGCGAAGTGACCATCGGAAACGCGCCGCGCCTCGGGGAATTCGGCTTTCAGAAAGATGACGACAGGGTCGAGGGGGTGATCCTCATGCTGCGCGGCGAGCAGACGCAAAACGTGCTCGCGGGCGTCGAGAAAAAAACGGAGGAGCTGAACAACGGCATCTTGCCGCCGGACGTGAAGATCCATCCGTTCTACGACCGCAGCGACCTCGTGCGGCTCACGATCGACACGGTCGAGCACAACATGCTCGTGGGCATGACGCTCGTTCTGATTGTGCTGATCTTTTTCCTGGTCAGCTTTCGCGCGGCCATCATTGTCGCGCTGACGATTCCGCTCAGTTTGCTCTTCGCCTTTATTCTGCTGCACGGGCGGGGCGTGCCCGCCAACCTGCTCTCGATAGGCGCGATCGACTTCGGGATCATCATCGACGGCACGGTCGTGATGATGGAGAACATCTACCGTGAATTGGCCGAACGCGCCGGGCAGGATTACAAACTGCACGAAGTCATTCTCGCGGCGGCGCGGGATGTTGACCGGCCGATCTTTTATTCCGTCGCGGTTATCCTGGCCGGATACCTTCCCATCTACGCGCTCACCGGCCCTTCCGGGAAATTGTTCCTTCCCATGGCGGAGACGATGTCTTACGCGCTGCTGGGCTCTCTCATCTTCACGCTCACGCTTGTGCCTGTCCTCGCTTCGTATTGGTTCACGCATGGCGTCAAAGAAAAAACAAATCGGGCCTATGAGTGGTTCCGCAGCGAATACGCGGCTGAACTCAACTGGTGTCTCGACAACCCGATTTTGACGATGGTGCTGGCCACCATTATTTTCGGCGTTTCGCTGCTTCTGATCCCCTACATCGGCGGCGAGTTCATGCCTCACCTGGACGAAGGCGCATTGTGGGTGCGCGCCACGATGCCCTACACAATTTCTTTCGAGGAAGCGGCGAAATTCGCGCCGCAAATCCGCAATATCCTGATGTCTTATCCGCAGGTGACGGAAGTTGGATCGGAATTGGCGCGCCCGGACGATGGCACCGATCCCACTGGATTTTTCAATTGTGAATTCTACGTCGGGCTGAAACAGTACAAGGACCCGGTGTGGCAGCAAGGTACAATCCGCAACAAAGCGGAGCTCACCGAAGATCTCCAGAAAAAGCTCGCCGGCTATCCCGGCGTAATTTTTAACTACACGCAACCGGCCGAGGATGCAGTGGATGAGGCGCTCACGGGCCTCAAGAGTGCGCTCGCGGTGAAAATCTACGGGGAGGATTTACAGGTCCTGGAAGCCAAGGCCGTCGAGATCAAGCGCATTCTTTCGCAGATTCCCGGTTTCACCGAGCTGACGGTGGTCCGTGAGTTGGGCCAGCCCAGCGTGCAGATCGACGTCGATCGCGAAAAAATCGCCCGCTACGGCATTAACGTGGCAGACGTAGAGGGCGTGATCCAAGCCGGAGTAGGCGGCCAGGCGGCGACGCAGGTCATTCAGGGGGAGCGGCTGTTTGACTTGGTCGTCCGCATGAAGCCCCAATACCGGTCCAGTACGCGAGCGATCGGCAACCTGCTCGTGCCTACCCCCTCCGGCCAGCAAGTGCCGATTTCCGAGCTCGCCACGGTCCGCCAGGGAAACGGCGCCTCGTTCATTTATCGCGAGAATAATTCAAGGTACATCGGCGTGCAGTTCAGCATTGAAGGGCGCGACCTGGCGCGCGCGGTGGACGAGGCGCGGAAAGCGGTAAGCCAGTCGGTGGCGCTGCCGCAGGGCTACACGCTCACTTGGGGCGGAGAATATGGCGAATACGTCGCGGCGCGCCAGCAATTCGCCATTATTGGCCCGCTCGCGCTTCTGCTCATTTTCATGATCCTGTTCGCGCTCTATGGCAACCTCAAGTTTCCCCTGACCGTAATGATAGGCGTCGTGATGACGGAACCGGTGGGCGCCCTACTGGCTCTGAAGTTGACCCACACGCCGTTTAGCGTCTCCTCCGTGCTCGGCCTTCTCGTCCTGTTAGGCGTATCGGCGGAGACGGCCATTATTGATGTTTCTTATATCAACAAATTGCGGTTGGAGGGCCAAGGAATAAGACAAGCAACACTGGATGGATCGCTGGTGAGGCTGCGGCCCATCATGATGACCGCGCTGGTCGCCTGCCTAGGCCTGCTGCCTGCCGCGCTATCCACTGGAATTGGGTCGGATTCGCAGAAGCCGTTCGCCATCGTCATCGTGGCGGGACTTGTTTCACGCCTGTTCCTGGGCCGGATTGTGAGTCCCGTGCTTTACCAAATGGTTGCCAAACCAGGAGACGTGCTGCAAGTGTAGGAGGGCGAACAGACGGCTCAGCCCAGCCGTAACTTTTCGGGGCTGAGCGCCAGACAACACTTTACCCGGACTTAACATCAGGTTACTATTGCCGGGGTTTCGGTGTCCCAGCTCAGATCGACCAGAATGACCTTGCGGAAGACAATTCGGTTACTTGGCGTTTCGCTGGCGCTCGTTGTCCTGCTGATCTTCGCTACTGGCGTAGTCAGCGATTGGAATCACCATAGCCCCAGCGACGACGCGAATTGCCCCTACTGCCACTTGGGCCACCAGACGCCGGTGCAGTTAGAAGTCGCGCCGTCGGTCTCTTTGCTGAAACCGATTGCTTCCTTACCGCTGCCGGAAGACATTGTTCCGGCCACGGGCCCCGACTTTTCGCAAACCTCTCCACGCGCACCTCCCGCCGCGTAGACAAGAAGCTCTCTCTCTGACTCGTAAATTGCCGCGCTGACACAAGGATTGGTCCGGCGCACACGCCCATCGATTTGGGCGGCAACCTCTGGCCATTTACGGCTACGCGTTCCCCTAGGGGACAGAGGAGTTTTGAAAATGAATTCCCGCACGACTGTTTGGAAGACAATTCGCCTACTTGGGGTTTCGCTGGCGCTCGTCGTCCTGTTGGTCTTCGCCACGGGCGTCGTCAGCGATTGGCATCACGGGGGCGCGAGCGACGACGCGCAGTGTCCGTACTGCCACTTGGGCCATCAGACGCCGGTGCAGTTACAAGTCGCGCCGTCGATGTCATTGCTCAAGCCGATCTCATCCTTGCCGTTGCCGGATGACAATGTTCTGGCCACGGGCCCCGTTTTTTCCCGAACTGCCCCTCGCGCACCACCTATCGCCTAAGCAATAACCAAGCACGAAATCATCCAGATTCCGCGTGCCGCGGCCCCCTTTGCGGGCGGCAGCATTCCATTTTGGCCATTCTTTAGCGCCTAGGCGCGATTCGAGGAGGATCGGGATGCGATTCATACGAAATCTTAGATTTGTAGCAGTGTTTGCGTTCTTCGTGATGGCCACACCGTTGATTCACGCGCAGGGCGTCGGGAATTCGGCATCGATCACCGGCACGGTTCTCGACCCGACCGGCGCCGTGGTTCCGAAAGCGACCGTCGAGATTCATAACGTCGTCAGCGGCCTTGATCGGTCCACGACGACGGACAGCATGGGAAATTTCAGCTTTGTGAATGTCCCCTACAATCCGTATCACTTGTCCGTCGAAGCGACGGGATTCTCTCCCTACTCTCAGGACGTCGACGTTCGTTCCTCGGTCACGACGAATGTGAAGGTTAATCTGACCCTCGCGGGACAGGTCAGCGAAGTGATCGTGGAAGCGACGGGGGGTGATTTGATCGAAACCGAATCCACGGCGCACACCGACGTGGACCGCGATCTGTTTGACAAGCTGCCTCTGGAAAGCGCGTCTTCGTCGTTGAGCTCGCTGGTGACTCTCGCTACACCAGGAGTCGCGGCGGATTCCAATGGACTTTTCCATGGACTGGGGGATCACGCGGAGAATTCTTTTTCTGTGGACGGCCAGCCCATCACCGACCAGCAGAGCAAGGTCTTCTCGAATCAGGTTCCGGTGGATGCCATCGAATCCATGGAAGTCATTCAGGGCGCGCCGCCGGCCGAGTACGGTGGTAAAACAAGCTTGGTCATCGACGTAACCACACGATCGGGCCAGGGCGTTACTACACCTCATGGAAGCGTGACGACCTCCTACGGTTCGTTCGGGACGGCCAACGTGGGTTTCAACCTCGCTTACGGGGGGCCGAAGTGGGGAAACTTCATCTCCGCCAATGGCTTGAACACCGGGCGCTTTCTCGATCCTCCGGAATTCGTGGTGATACACGACAAGGGCAACGAAGAAAACGTATTCGATCGCGTGGACTTTCAAATCTCCGGCGCGGATTCCCTCCACCTGAACTTTCTTTACACTCGGTCCTGGTTTCAAAACCCCAATTCGTACGACCAGCAATTCCATCCCTGCGCCGTCGGAGCTGTGACTGCGACGGGGGCGGCTGATTGCAATCCGTCCGGCAGCGTAATTGTAAATCCTGTGACCGGCACTCCTTTGGGTGCGACGGATCAGCGCTCACAGATCAAAACCTTCAACATTGCGCCCACTTGGACGCACCTATTCGGCTCAGCCGCGGTATTGACAATCGGCGGCTTCGTGCGGCGGGACCACTATAACTACTACCCGAGCGCGGATCCCTTTGCGGATTTTAGTCCGGACCTGCAGAGCGCGACCATCGCCCAGGACCGCTTACTCACCAATGCGGGCGCTCGCGCCAGCATCTCCTACGTGAAAGGCATCCACAATTTCAAGGCCGGCGTAACATATGAACAAACATTCCTGACCGAAGACGATCATCTTGGTGTCGTTGATCCGGGGTATGTTGCGACGATCGGGAACGCGTGCGCCGCTGTGAATGACCCGACGTGCAGCGCCGCCTCCAAGTTCGACCTGACGAATACGGACCCGGCGACGGGGGACCCTGCGGGCAATCTCTACCATTTTCACGGGCACACGGACATCAAAGAGGTCGGTCTGTTCGCCCAGGACACACTCACCAAAGGGAGTTGGTCCTTTAACCTCGGCATACGCGGGGATATTTACAGAGGGATCAGCCATAGCACCCAGGCCGAGCCACGCGTCGGCATCGCCTACAACATAAAACCCACCAATACGGTGCTCAAGGTTTCTTACGCGCGAACCATGGAGTCGCCGTTCAACGAGAACCTGGTCATAGCCAGCACAGGATGCAGTTTTAGTGGCGCGAATGCCAATTACCCCGTCATTGCCGAACTTGTGCCGCTGCCTAGTACCGTATGCGGGCAGGGAAACGATGGGCCGATAACCCCCGGCTTTCGCAATGAATTCCACGCCGGTATCCAGCAGGCTTTCGGAAAGCACCTTGTCATAGACGCGGAGTACATCTGGAAGTACACCCACAACGGCTACGACTTCGGCATCATTGCCGCGACCCCCATCGCCTTCCCGATCATGTGGCAACGGTCCAAAATCCCTGGATATACGATTCGCGCGAACGTGCCCGACTGGCACGGCTTTACTGCCGTCGTGGTGATGTCCAGCGTCGCCGCCCGCTTCTTCCTGCCTCAAGTCGCCGGGGTGCCCGTTATTGGCCCTGCGACCAGCGTCTTCCGGATTGACCACGACGAGAAGTTTAATGAAACGACGCACCTGCAATACCAGCCGTGGAAGACCGGGCCATGGTTCGGCTTCAACTGGAGATACGACAGCGGACTGGTGAGCGGCGCGTTACCGTGCTTTGCGTCAACTGCAACGTGCGCGGCGACGACTCTTGCCGGTGGGCTAGTCGGCTTGAACAACGGCATCACGGCCCTGCCATTGACCGCCGATCAAGTGTTTCAAGCCGGACTCACTTGCAATGGAACGCTGATCGCCCCGAACCCACTGGCAACCGCGGCTGCGAATCCGCTCAGTCCCTGCCCCGCAAACGCGTTCGGATCGATTTACCTCAAAGTGCCGGCTCCAAACACCGAAAACGATGACCATAACCCGCAGCGGATCGCACCGCGTCACCTCTTCGATCTCGCGGTGGGTGAGGACAACCTCTTCCATGGCGACCGGTACAAGTGGAGCGCTCGGGTCACTGTGATCAACGTGGCGAACAAAGTAGCGCTCTACAATTTCCTCTCCACGTTCAGTGGGACGCACTACATCACGCCGCGAACCGTAACGGGAGAACTTGGATTCCACTTCTAAGTGATCTGGCCGTGATGCGGGCGGTTTCAGAAGAGACGGCCCGCAACACGGCAAATTCCCTTCCATGTTAACAGGAAGGCTCTTTCTCACACTCCGAGTGATCTGCGTGACTAAGGCCCCGCGGAGAAGGTACTGGACGTGAGAAATGCACTGGTCATAGCGATCCTGGTGGCCTTGAGTGCTCCCGTTAGCTTGGCGCGGCCTCAGAAGGTGCACATATCGTGGTTCGAGGTCGTAGGAAGAGTGCTTGACGGGAACGGGCGCCCAGTTCACTGGGGACGGGTCTACGTGAAAGATAGCCATGCACATTTTTTAAGAATCAAGGCAGTGGACCGCGACGGTCATTTTAGCCTCGTGGGGCTCGACTCCCGATTGGACTACGAGGTTTATGCGGAGCAAGACGATCTGCTGTCGGAGAAAGTGCTTATCTCGGGTTCTCAAAAAACTGCGGAAATGATCGTCGAGCTGAAATTGAGTGCGAAACAAGAAAATCATTAGCTGTTCGCCAATGACGTTTGTACACGAAGAACCGGGTTCCGCCAGGAGCGCTGGAACATGCCACGCCCACTAGGATACAAGCGCCGCGACGCAAAAAAGTTAGAGGCCCGCCGATTCGCAGCCCTGGCTCGATTGAAGCGCGGCGAATCTACGGCAGCGGTGGCCTGCTCCCTGGGCGTGTGCATACAATCGGTCCAACGATGGGCTGCGTGGTATCGTTTGCGCGGAGAGGAAGGGTTACGCCGCCGCCCAAAGACGGGAGGCCCCCGCCCGAAGCTCGCTCGTGACAAATTGGCGCGGCTCCCCATCCTGCTAGCGCAGGGGCCGTCCGCGCATGGATTCGACACGCCCGTCTGGACCACCGAACGCATCGCCGGCCTGATCTGGCGCCGCTTCCACGTGCGCTACTCCCGCGATTACGTAAAGCACCGGTTGATGCCGCGGCTGGGCTGGAAGTGGCACAAACACACCTGGCTACCTGCGGAACCCGATCGAAGCGCACGCGCATGACTGTATCGCAGCCGTTGTGTTCGGCAGGGACAGCGCTCAGGTGATATTGCCGAAGGCCACGTCAGAAGCCACAAGAGGAGTTGGCGCCATGTCACAACCCGCCGTCAAGGACGCACGAACGGAAACTCGGTCGCTTGCGACTCCCGAAGCCATTGCCGGGAAGCCGCAGCCAGATCACGCCGAGGAGCACGAGGAATCCCACGGGCTAGACTGGCTTGAAGTCAGCCGCGTCTTGTTCGTTGCCGTGGCTGCCGCCTCGGTTTGGTTCCTGCGCGGGTCTTCGATCCCTTACCTGAGCGTCTTCGGCGCGGTTTGCGCGCTGGCCGGCGGCTATCCCATCTATCACGAAGCGGTCGAAAATATTGTGCAACGGCGCATGACCATGGAGCTGTCCATGGCCATCGCCATCGTGGCCGCGCTCGCGATCCGGGAAACCTTTACCGCGCTGGTGATCACCTTGTTCGTTCTGGCCGCGGAAATCCTCGAGGGACTCACCGTGGGGCGCGGGCGGAATGCGATTCAGCGCCTGCTCGATCTGCTGCCCAGCATGGCCACGGTGCGGAGCGGG
>Ga0116223_10004615_pt1 | contig 11900 bp, 11 predicted proteins | sample Sb_taG_3_FD_90092 | JGI IMG/M metagenome (GOLD analysis project Ga0116223, IMG submission 90092) | Peat soil microbial communities from Weissenstadt, Germany - Sb_50d_a_PC metaG | ecosystem: Environmental > Terrestrial > Soil > Wetlands > Peat | place: Germany: Weissenstadt | collected 2010-09-21 | reverse complement strand
TACATGATCACCGTTACAGGAACGTATTCGACGGGATCCTTGACGCACACCACCCCGACGATCATGCTCACGGTGCAGTAAGGCGGAGCGGCTCATGCATAATCTGCGTCAGCGTATGCTCTCGGGTTGAGTCGTTATCGCATGCCCGGCAGTCACCGAGCAGATAGTTTGCTGGAGCGACATTGAAAGCCAGGGGGAGACAATGAAGTTCCTTAAACAGATGTCCAGCACCGTGCTCGCGTCGGTCATCCTGCTGCCGGCGGTCATGGCAACGCGCTCGGCGCAAGCGCAGACTTTCACTGTGCTTCACACCTTCACCAACACGCCAGACGGGGCCAGCCCACCCGAAGAAGCGCTGGCGCTGGACGCGGCGGGCAAGATCTACGGCGTCACGAGTAACGGGGGCGCGAACGGCGTTGGCAGCCTGTTCACCCTGGACGCAACCGGCAAGGAAACGGTCGTGCACAGCTTCGTCAACGCAGTCAGTCCACAGGGCATGATTCGGGACACAGCGGGTAACATCTACGGCACCTCCGCAGGCGGTCTCCCGAACGGCTACGGAGCGGTTTTTCAGCTGGACCCGACGGGGAAGGAAACGGATTTGTACATCTTCACGGGCGGGCTGGCTGGCGCGGCGCCCAGCGGAGGCGTGGCTCGGGATGCGGCGGGCAACATTTACGGGAACGCCATCTATGCCGGCGATCCCACTTGTGCGTACGGGTCCGGATGCGGAGTGATTTTCAAAGTGGATCCGAACGGCAATGAAACCATTCTGCACACCTTCCATCTAGGAAGCGATGGGGCCTTCCCGTATGGAAGTATGGTGCTGGACGCGGCAGGGAATCTCTACGGTACAACCCATCTCGGCGGCGATCCTACCTGCAACTGCGGAACGGTGTTCCAGATCGATCCGTCCGGCCAGTTCACCATCAAGTACACCTTCACTGGGCCGGATGGCGCCAGTCCTTACTCTGGGTTGGTGCAAGACGCCGCGGGTAACCTCTACGGCGCCACCTCTGGCGGGGGAACTTCGCTGGAAGGAGCAGTGTTCAAGCTGGATCCGACAACAGGAACGGAGACCGTGCTCTACAGCTTCACTGACGGAGCGGACGGGGGCGTTCCCATGGCAGGTGTTGTGCTGGACGCGGCGGGCAACATTTACGGTACCACCATGGAAGGCGGCCTCATCCCGTGCCCTGGGAGCATATTTGGATGCGGCGTGGTGTTCAAGGTGGATCCAGCAACCGGCACCGAAACCGTGCTCTACACTTTCAAAGACGGAGCCGACGGAGCGAATCCTGGGACAAACCTGGTGCTGGACACGCTGGGAAATCTCTACGGTGCCGCGGGGACCGCGAATACTCAGGGCTGCGCCAACCTTCCTTATAGCTGTGGAATAGTGTTCAAGATCGCCCAGATTGACTACTCGCTCTCCGCTTCCGCGCTCACGCCCGGTACGGTAAGTCCAGGCGGGACGTCCAACTCCACGGTGAATGTGACGACAGCGGCCGGCGGGTTCAACGGCACCGTCACGCTTGCCTGTTTGGTGACCCCCGCGCCCACCTTCGCCCCGACATGCTCTTTTAGCTCTGGTTCCGTCACTCCCGGAAGTTCTTCCACGCTGACCGTCCACACGACAGGGCCCAGCGGTGCGTTGATCTCTAGTCATGTTTCAGGATTTTCCTACGCCCTCTGGTTACCGCTGCTCGGCATAGTCGCGGCGGGTGCTGGTTTGGGTTCAGATCAAGAAAGAAAAAAGAAAATACTCACAACTGTGGCGCTAGCCTTCTTGCTGTTTGCCGGTCTAGCTTCCGAGGTTGCTTGCGGCGGTGGTGGCGGCCCGCCCCCGTCCCCAGTCGGCGGCACACCGGCGGGAACATACACAATCGCCGTCACGGGCACGGATGCGTCGGGCACCTTAGTGCACTCCGCGACTAAGATGCTCACGGTTCAGTAAGGTGAAAACAACCGTCACCGTCACGAGCGGTCCTGGCACCCACAGGTGATCGTGTAGTGATCGGAACCGCTCGGATCCGCGGGAATGAGCTAGAACTGCGGACCAAAGTCTCGGATTCCTATCCGTCCAGAAACCTCCAGCAGATGAGAATGCAACCCAATGCTAGGAACGCTTCATGGATGTCGGCCCGCTTTTCGTAGCGCACCCGCAGGCGGCGGAACTGGTTCAACCAGGCGAACGTCCGCTCCACGACCCAGCGCCATCGGCCTAGTCCACTGCCATGTTCGGTGTTGCGCTTCGCAAGAAAAGGAATGATGTGGCGGGCAAGCAGTCCTTTGCGGATTGCCTCAGCGTCATAGCCCCGGTCGCCCAATACGCAATCAGGCAGATGGCGCGCCCTTCCTCGCTTTCCCTGCAACGGTGGGATGGCATCAACCAGAGCGAGGGCTTGCTGCGAGTCGTTACGATTGGCCCCGGTGAGCTGGATGGCCAGGGGAATTCCTCGTCCGTCGCAAATCAGATGGCGTTTGCTACCGAGCTTCGCTCGGTCGGTGGGGTTGGGACCTGTTTGGAGCCCCCAAAAACCGCTCGCACAGAACTGCCGTCCACAACCGCCCGCGACCAATCAATCTGCCCGTAGCGCGCCAGCCAGTCCAGCACAACGAAGTGGATCAGTTGCCAGATGCCCGCCTCCTGCCAGTCACGCAGCCTTCGCCAGCAACTCATCCCTGAACCGCAATTCATCTCCTGTGGCAGCATCCGCCAAGGAATCCCGCTTCGCAGAACGAACAGGACGCCCTGGAGGCAAGCGCGATCTGACAAACGTGGTCTTCCACCTTTTGGTTTGGGCGTTGGTGTAGGAAGAAGTGATTCGATCAGATTCCACAACGTGTCGGGCAAGAGAGGCATGGCCATAAGAAGTCCGTTCCACTAACAGCGACTGCCTAAGCTACCACGAAGCGTGCAACGGAGGTTTTGTTACAGCTTTTTAGGTTGGGTGTTTATTTCGAGCCGCTCGATTCCTGAGCAGATACCATCGAGCCAAATCGCGAATCAAGAAACGTCTGGCGATAGTACAGCATCGTGCGCACAGGAAAGAACGCAAACCGGCTGATCACGGGAAATGAGTCTTCCGCAGTCAACCAGGTAAGATGACCCTTACCGACCACCGCGCAAATCCGCCCGAGTCGTTTTCCATCACAACTTTGCCCCTGCTATATACATACAGCTGCAGTGTCTCGGGAAAAGTCGACTCCTGTCAGTTTCGCGAGGTCTTCGATTACGGTCGTCTCGCCGGGATAACCCGGGCGGCTTCGACAACGGGAGTTTCTTGAAAAAACTCCTGGCTAGGTGTAGTAGCGCCAGCGGACCGTGGAACGCTGCCCTGCACGCAGAGTTATCAGTAGCGCACCTTGCCTCATGAAACGGCTAAAGTGGCGACAGTTCGTCTTCTTTTCCCTCATCCTTCCTGCCGTGAACAAATCTTTTCTCTAGAAATTGCTGTGCCAACTCCTTGCCGCCTGTGCCAAATGCAATGGCCAATCCAAGCATCATGGCGCCAAAAGCGACTCCGAAAGCAACCAGCATGGTCTGTTCCGCCACTCCTACCTCCTCAAAGGCCATGGACAACACAAAGATAATGATGATGGTGCGAACAGAGACACTCAGCAGGCGAGGGGAGGGAAAGTTGGCATTCACCGCGGCTAGCAGCGCCGCGCGAGACAAAAAAGTGGCGAGGAGCAGGCCGAAAAACATGATTAATAGCGCTACAAATAGGCGAGGCAGGAACAGGAAAAACTTGGCGATTTGCTCTTGCAAGCCAACAATCCCCAGGACTCGTACCCCCAGCAAGATAAAGCCCAGCCATGCCACCCAAAACACAAACCGGCATAGTAGATCCGTGGCCGAAGGTAACGCCGCCTTGGTCAGCAGTTGGGAAGCGCCCGCGTTTTCTGAGAGCCTGTCGAACTTGATGAGTCTTAGGATGCTGCGCAAGATCACCTTTGCGAGGTATGCCACTACCCATCCAACCAATGCCATGATCACCACCACGATGATCCGCGGAAGGATGTGGGCGAAGCCCCGGGCAAGGTCCCCCATCGCCTGCGTCAATTCACTGACAATCATTTTCCACATAGTTGCCTCACTCTCTACCGTTCCAGATCTTCAGCAGATACGGCTTCAGTCGTTCGAATTCAAGACACAAGGCTTCGATATCGTCTTCAACATTGGCGGCGGAACCGTTGCGGTTCTCGACCAGGAAGGTGAACGCTCTCCCGCGAAAAAGCGGCGCCAGCGCCTGGATGATGTGATCCCGGCTGATGACCGATTTGTGATATGCTGCGGCAAACTCATAAACCGTCTTCACCCACAATTCCGCGGAATAACTAAAGCTGGCTTCTTCCAGAGCTGCGATTCGCTGGAGTTCTGCCAGCGTCGAGGGTGAAAGAATAGACTGAAATACCGATTCCAACTCCGCGACTCCGATCGAGAACATCTCCCGCAGCCTTTTCCGGTTTACTCGCAGTGGCTCCAGACTGAACTCCTGCTTCGCGCCAGTCGTGGGGATTGGCTGGGAGCCAGTTTTGGCGTTCCACACCGAAAAGTTCGGCTCCAAGGAGGAGAACAAAGCCCCGACTGTTTGTCGCATTACTGGGACCAAATCGGCGGAATGTGTCCCAACATGCTCCTTGGCTCCCAGGAAGGATTGGCAGATTCGATAGCCTCCGGCAATGGCAGCCAGAGTGAATTGAATTTCCGAACCAGCCCGAGCCGTTTCATCGTGCCATGCGTTCTGCGCAAGAAACTGGCTCCCGAGTCGGCCAGAGAATGCGAACTCCAAGGCGCTGGGCTCGCGAATTTCCATCCCATAAAGTGCTCGGGTCATGGGATAGAGCAGATTCGTCAAGAGGATCCCATCAAACTTATGCCTTCGATACGTGGGCAACACAAGATCGAATGTTTCTGCATAAATGGGCCGCAGGAGGGCTGCGAGCCAATCCGGGGTAATTTGAGTGGATTCGGGTGAAATCACCACACACGCCTTGGCACGCAACAATTCGGCAGCGGCCAGAATGGTCCGCAGCGCCGTCCCGCTGGACGGACTGCTGGCATACTCCGTGCTGATCGAGCGCAAGGTACGGAGGGCGTACGGCTTGGACCTGCTCTGCGCGTCGCCGATCGCCGCACTTATCACCAATTGGCGCGTGCCATCCCGCGACCCTCCGTCGGCGTTGATGATGGCTGCTCTCTCCCGGGGAAAGAATGTCAGAATCCCCGCCTGAATCGTTTCGACAATCGAGCCGATGGTTTTGGCGTTGTTGTGGGTAGGCACTCCTACCAGGATATCTACTTCGCCGACACTGATGAGTTGGCCGAGAAAATCATCCGTGAGAAAACTCGTCTCCGCCAATCTAGCCTCCGTCATGTCGCAGCGTCGTTTCCCTGCCGACTATCGCTTCAGATTCTTCGCAACCGAAACCAGTAAAACTGATAAGGACCCAGGGTTAGCAGATATGGCAGTTCGCCCACTCGCGGAAAAATGTTCTTGCCGAACATTTCGATCAGAATATTTCCTTTGTAACGGCGCAAATCCAGTTCGACAGCCTGCGCAGCATTCGAAAGATTATTGACCACCAGGATCTTCTCATCGCCCAACTGTCGCGCGTAGGCCAGTATTCTTTGATTTCCCGGATAGAGAAACTCAATCGATCCGCTGCCGAAAGCACCAGTCGTCTTGCGAACGGCTATCAGGCGTCCCATCCAGTTGAGAAGAGAGTGTTGAGTGCGTTTTTGGGACAAGACATTGACTGCCGGAAAACCATAAACTGGATCTTGGATCAGCGGCGCGTATAGTTTCTCTGGATCGGCGGCGGAAAACCCTCCGTTCCAGCCTCCGCTCCACTGCATTGGAGTTCTCACTCCATTGCGGTCGCCCAAATTAATGTTGTCACCCATTCCGATTTCGTCGCCGTAATAAATGCTTGGGGTACCCGGCAACGACATCAGCATTCCATTCATCAACTCGATTCGCCTTCGGTCGTTGTCCAGCAACGGTGCTAGACGTCGCCGAATTCCCAGGTTCAGCCGCATCGCCTTGTCTTGGGCGTAGCTGTCATTCATGTAATCCCGTTCGATGTCGGTAAGCATTTCCAGGGTTAGCTCGTCGTGATTGCGCAGGAAAAGGCACCATTGACATGTAGGTGGAATCTCAGGGGTTTGCTGCAGGATCTCAGTGATAGGCTTGCGATCTTCCAGTTTCACTCCCATGAACATCCTTGGCATCAGCGGGAAATGAAACGCCATGTGGAATTCATCCCCATCGGCGAAGTATGGCCGAAGATCCGCAGGCCATTGATTGGCTTCCGCCAGAAGCATCTTGCCGGGAAATTGTTCATCGAGTTTGCGCCGCAACTCCTTTAGGATTGCGTGTGTCTCGGGCAAATTCTCGCAATTCGTGCCCTCGCGCTCCATCAGGTACGGGACCGCATCTAGCCGCAAGCCGTCAACCCCCATTTCCAGCCAGAACTTCATGACATTCCAGATCTCTTCCCGGACAGCCGGATTATCATAATTAAGGTCGGGCTGATGGCTGAAGAAACGATGCCAATAATACGACTTCGAAACCGGATCCCACGCCCAATTGGACATCTCCGTGTCGAGAAAAATGATCCGAGCTTCGTGATACCGGGCGTCGGTACTACTCCAGACATACCAGTCCCGGCGCGGGTTTTCCTGCGAACTCCGGGACTGCTGAAACCATGGGTGCTGATCCGATGTGTGATTCAGCACCATTTCGATGATCACTCTTATTCGACGTTCGTGAGCCGAGACCAGAAACTTCTTGAAATCTTCCAAGGTTCCGTAGCTGGAATGGACGGAGTAGTAATCCGCAATATCGTAGCCGTCGTCGCGCAGAGGCGACGGGAAGAACGGCATTAACCAGATGGTATTGATCCCTAAATCCACCAGGTAGTCCAGTTTTTCATCCAGACCGGGGAAGTCGCCAATGCCATCTCCGTTACTGTCGTAGAAAGTGCGAACGTGCGCCTGGTAGATGATCGCGTGTTTGTACCAAGGCTCGTCCTGCTCTAGTGGCAAATCGCTCCCTCCTTGCCTAATGCTCTGCGCGCCGCACGATCAGCATTTATCATCGTACCAGCGGGAGAACCGATGCGATTTCGGGCGATAGCCTCGGACTACGATGGGACCCTGGCTTGCGATGGGCGCGTCGACTCCCGCACCATAGCTGGACTGGAACAATGGCGGGAATCGGGAAGGAAGCTGATCCTGGTCACGGGCCGCGAACTTCCCAGCTTGCGCTCCGTGTTTTCGAGCCTCCATCTTTTTGATTGGATTGTCGCCGAGAACGGCGCTCTTATTTACCATCCAGTCACTCGCGAGGAGCGACTCTTGTGCCCTGCCGTGTCGTGCGAACTCGTCGCCCATCTGCGCAGGCAAGGGGTGCCGCTTTCCGTGGGAAAGTGCATTGTGGCAACGGTGAGACCTCACGATGTCGCCGTTCTTCTGGCGATCCGGGAACTGAACCTTAGCCTGCAAGTGATTTTCAACAAAGAATCGGTGATGATCCTGCCCCGCGGGACCAATAAGAGTACGGGCCTTACCGCCGTGTTGTCTGACCTGGGACTTTTGCGTCAGAGCATCGTGGGAATTGGCGATGCGGAGAACGATCATGATTTGTTGACCTCGTGCGGTTGCTCAGTCGCCGTGGCCAACGCCATACCTGCGCTCCGGCAGCGTGCCGACGTGGTCACCGATGGCAGCTACGGGGCGGGCGTGTTGGAGGTCATTCATCGATTGATCGATAGGGATAGCGTCTGCCGATAGGCCGCCCGGGGCACGCCCAAACTGCGACTCCAACCGGTTGGCCGGCTCGTCGAGCCGCACTTCGCACAGTTCTGCAATCAAAGTGCTGGCCCAGCGAAAGATGTTGTGTTCTCTGACTACCCTGCGCATATGCTGCATCCTGGTTTTTCGCTCCTCGATATCCATCTCCAGGGCGGAACGGATCGCTTCTGCCATCTGCTCGATGTCGTATGGGTTCACGAGGAGTGCGTCCGGCAATTCGCGGGCAGCGCCGGTGAAACGGCTCAAGATGAGCACTCCTTGTTCATCCTGGCGGGCGGCCACAAATTCCTTGGCCACCAGATTCATTCCATCGTGTAAGGAAGTAACCAGGCAGAGATCCGCAATCCGGTAAAACCGCTGAATTTCATGGTGGCTGTGCTGCCGTTTTATGAAAACAATGGGCTTCCATTTGCCTGTCTGGAAGCGCCAATTGATGCGATCTGCTTCGGACTCTACCTCCACCAGCAAATCGTGGTAACGCTTGATGTGGGTGCGGCTGGGAGCTCCGATTTGCAAAAACGTAAATTTCTCCCGGTAGGCCGGGTGCTTTTCCAAGAGCCGTTCGATGGCCAGGAAGCGCTCCAGAATGCCTTTGGTATAGTCCACACGATCCACGCCCACCCCCAGGAATACCGCTTCGACCCTCAGTTCCTGCAGCAATGCCACCCGCTCCATGTAGATGGATTCCGTGGCCTCGCCGGGAGCAGGATTTTCCGGAAACTCGACGCTGATGGGAAACGGTTTTACCACGGTGCGGTGTTCCTCTCGATTGACCGTGAAATGTTCCCAATCAATCCGCGATTCCAACGCACGATCCACCGTTTGCAGGAAGTTCGTGCAGTGGGATTGAATGTGGAAGCCAATTAAGTCCGCCCCCAGCAACCCGTCCACGAGTTCTCGTTGCCAGGGACAAATACCAAACGCTTCCGGGTTCGGCCACGGGATATGCCAGAAAATCGCGACCCGCGCATCCGGTCGCGCCTCCTTAATCATCCGCGGCAGAAGCGCGAAATGGTAATCCTGCGCCAGCAGAACCGGATGGTCCATTCCCTCCATTTCCTTCAATACTGCATCTGCGAACCGGCGGTTGGCCCGTTCGTAGTGCTCCCAGTCGGAGCCACGAAACAGAGGGCGCGTGTGGGCAATATGACAGAGCGGCCACAGTCCTTCGTTGGAGAAACCATAATAGTAGCCTTCTTCTTCTTCCTTGCTCAACCAGACGCGACGCAAGGTGTAGCGAGGATCGTCGGGAGGAACTCGCAACCGATCGTGCTTGTCCACGGTCTCGCGGTCCGCGTCCCCACTTCCGTGTGCCACCCAGGTTCCATCACAAGCGCACAAGACCGGCTCGAGCGCCGTCACCAATCCGCTGGCCGGAACAATCGCCTCCACACTCTTGCCTTGATGTTTATGAATGTAAGGTTCTCGATTTGCAACTACGAACAGACGGCTCTCGCCCAGCTTGCCGCGCAGGTGCACCGAGAGTCGTTCCGCCGTCCAGAAAGCATCAGCAGTTTGGCGCAGCTGAGCCTCTTTCTCCGCGGCGGAGCGAGCCGCTGTGAGACTTGCGGCGAAGTTTGCCATTTCGTGGGCAAGGGGGCGGAATAAATCCAGATCTGACGCGGCCGGCCTTGAAGAGATTTTGCCCGTGCGCAGTGCATGCATCCACTGCGCTGCCCGTGCAATGGGACCCGTAATGCTCCAGCGCACGATCAGCAGGGTAGTCACTGTGATCAGCAAAACCAGCGCGAGCACGCGCAGAAACGTGTCGCGCCACACCCGCCGGCTTTGGGCATTGATATAGCTGGCGTCGTGCACGATCGCCAGCTCGCCCACAACCGCTTCTTCCTGATGGAGAGGGGCGGCATAAATATAAACGGAAACCTCACCCCGCCGGATGTATTCCCCTGCGCCTCGGCCGGTCGTCGCTGCCTGCTGGACTGCCGCAGGTTCGCCTGTTAGGCGTCGCGCCAGTCCGGGGGTAATGGCAATGGATTCGCCTTGGGGGTTATAGACGACAACTCCGTCCAGATGTTCCCGGTTGCTGAACTGGTCAACGATTATCTGAAGTTCTTTCCGTGAGCCCTTTTTCAGAAGGGGTTCGACTTTGTCCGCGAGACTCTCTCCCAATACTTCCGCGCGGTGCTCCAGATCCCGGCGCAAAGCTCGCTTTTGAGACCGTACCTCATAATAGGACGAGAACAGCGAGATCAGTGTGATCCCAATGATCAGCGAGATCGTCAGGCGAAATGTTAAAAGGCGCACAAAGGACCTGTATGCAAATCGAGTAAACCGTGTACGATCCAAAAATCAACCGATTTGTTATCAGCGGCTTAGACCCACCATAGTCAGCAGGTGACGAATGCGGTGGGAAAAAAAGAAGATCATCTCGAGTCACCCGAGTTTGCCAAGTTGACTCCCTCTCCGAGTTCCTGATCTAACGGTTTCTTCTAAGCCTCAACGCAGTTCAGTTAAGGTCAAGAAAAAGGGCGAGGGCGCGGTCTGGTACATCGATCAAGGCCAGCACCCACAACCTTCAACTCTCGCCCATTCCGGGGGAATGCTTCGTCACCAATGCCTCAGATTCTCCCCATTAGTTTGTCCGTACCCTTCTGATCAGCAGGCCCATTGCCGCCAGGCCCAGACCGGCCAATCCGATCAGCGGTAGCGAACTGGCTGTCTCGGGGAGCGGCTCGGTACTCGCGGGTGCGCTGACGCTCGCCGGCATGGGCGCACTGGCAGTTGCGGGTGGATCAGCCACAGCGGGGGTACTGGCCGCCGGAGCCGGTGTTGGATCAGCCACGGCCGGAGTGCTGGCCGTCGCCGCTGGTGTTGGATCAACCACGACCGGAGTGCTGGCCGTCGCAGTCGGCGCTGGATCAACCAGGGCCGGAGTGCTGGTCGTAGCCGCTGGTGTTGGATCAACCACGACCGGAGTGCTGGCCGTCGCAGTCGGTGTTGGATCAGCCACGGCCGGAGTGCTGGCCGTCGCCGCGGTGCAGTGGTCGGCGATCATATTGACTCCGGTGACGCTCACAGTGTTGTCAGCGGGAGCGGAACTCGGTGCCACATTTGTTTGTTGCCCGATGATCTCGACGTCGTGGCCCAGATGGGGCTTCAGGTCGACTGCGCTGCTAGTGATTCTGTAGGTCTCAGTTGTGCCGTCCTGGGCTACGGTGTACTTGCTATCGGAGCCGCCGAGGCATCCCTTGAGGCTGTCCTGCCCGGGGTTGCTGCTTGGTGTGGGAGTTTGTCCAAACCCCAGCGTGACTAGTAGAACCGGGGCCGCTATCAGCAACAACACATTCTTCATGGAATCCTCCTAGGATCCTCGACCTGGCGGTCGCGAATTTCACCTGGGATTTGATTTTGCTTTCGATCCTTCCGCAGAACTCTCGCGCGTCGAGTACCGGTCGAGCCTCCGGCCTGGGAACCTGAAGCATCCAGAGTGGAACAGAACAGACTCTATTGGACAGCAACAACGAGTGTCTGATCAAAACGGCTCACATCCGATTCGGTGCGCCAATTCTCTCCCCAGCCCCGACGGAGTTTCTTCCTGCCTTGCGCTCATCAGCCGCGGATATACATGTCGGGTTCACTTTTCATTAGCGGCGCAATTGCGTGATCGACGAACTCCGGGAATCTTCGAAAAAGTGGCCGATTTTGCACAGACAGCCGTCCCTTCATTCCTTGGTTTTGTAATCACAGCCGGGCCATACCGGACGGCAGTTTCACTTCGCATTCGTCATCACGTCGTGGCGGGAGTGCCGGGTTCTGCGTGTTACGCACGTCGGAGAACGGCGGGCCAAAGCCAGCTAGCAAACATCCGCGAGGAGATGTGGCCATGGCCCCCCTTGTGTTGTGCATTGACGACCTTCCCCAAGCCTTGGAACTGCGCAAGAGGCCCCAACTGCGCTAATCCAGTAAACGCCCTGTTTACTGTCGTTTGAATTTTGGTGGCGGCGGTAGGACTCGAACCTACGACCTACGGATTATGAGACCGTCGCTCTAACCACCTGAGCTACGCCGCCACTTGCCTGCAAATCGGGAAGGATGCGCGAAAGGAACCTTGCCG
>Ga0116223_10004613_pt1 | contig 11901 bp, 9 predicted proteins | sample Sb_taG_3_FD_90092 | JGI IMG/M metagenome (GOLD analysis project Ga0116223, IMG submission 90092) | Peat soil microbial communities from Weissenstadt, Germany - Sb_50d_a_PC metaG | ecosystem: Environmental > Terrestrial > Soil > Wetlands > Peat | place: Germany: Weissenstadt | collected 2010-09-21 | reverse complement strand
GGGCCCGCGCCTCATTCACCCGCGTGATAGCCGCAGGCAACCGCTCGTCGATCTGCCGCTCGATCAGGTCGAGTTCTTTTTCGCAATCCTTGATGGCGAGAAACGCCATGCGCGAAGAATTGGTGAGCAGGTCGCGCACATTGAAGGCGGCGTCGCGCGCGATGAGGCAAGCCTTCAGGGCGAGGCGTGACAGATCGTCCGGGCCACCCAGTTTCGGTTCCGCTGCCGCCTTGGCTGGACGCGGGTTCGCTTCAACTTCTCCGGCTCCGGCATTTCGGGACGCTGGCGCTTTGCGTGGCATCAGAAGTTGTGCGCAACTCAACATCTGCAGTCTAGTCCTGAAATGTGAAAGGATGGTTACAACTTTGGATGGTGTGGGTTGAGTGTCGATCGTCCGTCGCTAGTGATTCCTGGAGGAAGTCATCCTGACCGGAGCCGCTTTTCAGGCGGAGGGAAGGATCTCGCGCGCAGACTGGCCCGTGAGTCCAGAAACTTCCCACGCGAGATCCCTCACTCGGCTGAACTGCGCCGAGTTCGGGATGACGCCCTCATCTACCCAAAGATCCAAGCGTCAGCGATTCCTGTGATTTTGCCTCCGGCGGCGCGAACGGATTACATTGGTTAAGTCGCTGGACGCCACGCGACGGAGGCCGCTTCGTGAATCTTGCTGATTATCTGCGCCGCCAGTTCGCCTACGATGAATGGGCGAACCACGAGGTTTTAGCCGCGATCCGAGCCGCTGGCGGCGCAAATGCCAGCCCCTCAAATCACCGATCTTTGCAGCTGATGTCCCACATTCTGGCCGCTGAGCGGGTGTGGCTGGAGCGGCTCAAGCAGCAGCCTCAGAGTATCCCGGTATGGCCCGAGCCGGACCTGGCGCAGTGTGAGGCAGAAGCGGCCACGCTGGGCGGTCTGTGGCTCGCATTTCTCGATCTGATCACCGCCGGGGACGTTTCTCAAACCATTTCTTACAAGAACAGCAAGGGCGAGCAGTGGACCAGCACGATTGTGGACGTCCTGACCCACGTCGTGCTGCACTCGGCCTATCATCGCGGCCAGATCGCCACCCACATGCGGGCCAACGGACAAACTCCCGCCTATACCGACTTCATTCACGGAGTCCGCCAGGGACTGATCAAGGAGGCGAGGGTTTAGTCAATCATCACCCGCCGCCCGCTTTGCCGCCGCGGGCTCGAAGACGTAATATTTCAGCGATGAAAAAACTGCCTGCCTTTTTTCTTTCACTGCTGCTCCCGGTGCTGTGCGCTATTTTCCTGCTGGCGGCCGAGCATCCGAAAATTCCACCCATGCCGGTCGCAGTGTCCAACAATGCCGTTGCGTCGCTCAAGAATGGCATCGAAGTCTATTCGCTGATGGGCGTCGGCACCAAGAAGACCTGGGACGACATCACCAACAAGATGTATGTCCTGCGCTTCAAGTCAGGCAAGTGGATCGAAGGCCGGCCGGTGCCGGGAGTTGCCGGGCGCCTGGCCGCGTCCGCGGTGGGCGCGCGAGGGCAAGTTTTTGTGTTTGGCGGATATTCGGTCGACGGGCAGGGCAACGAAATCATCAACGGCGACGTGAATTCCTTTCTGGCCGACGAGCATCGCTGGTACCGCGCGAAAGACATCCCCGTGCCGGTCGACAGCGCGGTCATCGGCGTCGATCACGACCGCTACATCTATCTGGTGGGCGGAAGATCGAAAAGCGGGCCGGTCAACCTCGTCCAGGTCTACGACGCCGAAAAGGATACCTGGAGCGAGGCCACACCCTTTCCCGGAACTCCGGTTTTCGGGCATGCCGGAGGTTTGACTGACGATGCCATCGTGTACGTGGATGGCGCAGGCGCCGTGAAAAACCCGGCGGCGGGCGCGCCCTACGTCGCCTCCGACGAGTGCTGGATGGGCAAGATCGACAAAAAAGATCCCAACAAAATCACGTGGAGCAAGCTGCCTCCGCATCCCGGGCCGGGGCGGTTCGGCATCATCGCGGGAGCGGGCGAACACCAGCACAAGATTCTGTTCTCGGGAGGCACCACCACTCCTCATAACTACAAGGGGCTGGATTCCGACGGCAAACTCGCCGAGATCTCTCCCGTTACGTTTGCCTTTGACATGCATGGCGCTCACTGGGAGACGGTCACCGAAGACACGTTTGACGTGCGCGCCGACGGCCGGGGAATTCTCTCCACGCCGCTGGGGCCGTTGATTCTCGGCGGGATGTTGAAAAACGGCGCGGTCTCGGCGCGGGTTTTGAACCTGGCGGAGAAGCCGTAGTCGAAGAAGTCGGCGAAAGAAAACCTTTACCACGAAGGACACGAAGTCACACGAAGGAAGCACTTGGAAATTGAAGTCCTTCGTGATACTTCGTGACCTTCGTGGTTGAGTTCTTCTTGCTCTTGGCGTAGGCCGTGAACTTGGGGTAAAATTCCGCCTGTTCGGTTCTGTGGGGATCCGCAATTCGAACCGATCCAAGCTAAACGATCCAAGCTGAGGAATACCGATGTCCAACCCTCGCTAACTCGCCATCCTGTTCGGCCCGCTGTTACGCGGGCTCCCTGACTGATTTTCATAGTTAGTTCTCTGTTCTGAATGCACCTTCGTCCGTGGATTGTCCCGGACGCGGTTGCGGAAAGCCAAAGGTTGGTTATGGAAGCGACTTCTCTTGCTGCGCAGCCGCAGCGGTCCCTGTGGTCGTCGCTGGTGGAGGCCGTCAGAGGTTCTCATCAGGACTACACCGCGGGCAGTTTGAACCGGGCCATTCTCCTGTTGGCTGTGCCCATGGTTTTGGAGATGGTGCTGGAGTCTCTGTTTGCGGTGGTGGACGTGTTCTGGGTGAGCCGCCTTGGCGCCAACGCTGTAGCCACGGTGGGACTCACTGAGTCGATGCTGAGCCTGGTGTTCGCGGTAGGCATGGGACTCAGTCTGTCTACCACCGCCATGGTCGCGCGCCGCATCGGGGAAAAAGATCCCGAGGGTGCGGCCGTGGCGGGCGTGCAGGCCATCGCCCTGGGCTTCATTGTTTCTCTGGCCATCGGGTTGCCGTGCCTGCTGCTGGCTCCGCGGCTTCTGAGGTTGATGGGGGCTACTCCAGAAATCGTTGCGGTGGGCAGCGGCTACACCCGAATCTGCCTGGGTGGCAGTTGCGCCGTGCTCCTGCTCTTTCTGAATAATGCCATTTTCCGGGGCGCCGGAGATGCTGCCATCGCCATGCGGCTGCTCTGGGTGTCGAACATTATCAACTTGATTCTCGATCCCTGCCTCATCTTCGGCTGGGGCCCGTTCCCCCGGATGGGCGTGACCGGCGCGGCGCTGGCGACCTTCACCGGGCGCAGCATTGGCGTGTTCTACCAGTTCTACCGCCTGCTGAAGGGGACGGAGCGGATTCACATCCTCACCCGCCAGCTTCACCTGCGCTTCGACGTGCTGTGGCGGCTGGTGCGAGTGTCGCTGACCGGAATACTGCAGTTTGCCATCGCCCACACCAGCTGGATTGGGCTGGTGCGCATCATCAGCATCTTCGGGGCGGCGGCACTCGCGGGATACACCATCGCGATCCGTATCGTCATCTTCGTGATTCTGCCCTCTTGGGGCTTGAGTAACGCCGCGGCCACGCTGGTGGGGCAGAATCTGGGCGCTGGCAAGCCGGAGCGGGCCGAAACCGCAGTCTGGCGCACCGGCCTCTACAACATGATTTTCCTGGGAACGGTGGGAGTTCTGTTCGTCATCTTCGCCGAACCGGTCGTGCGGTTATTCACCAATGATGCTGCAGTTGTGCCGCTGGCGGCCTCCTGCCTGCGCATCGTCAGCTGCGGCAACATTGGATACGCCTACGGCATGGTCATGCTGCAGGCATTCAATGGCGCCGGCGACACGATCACCCCAACCATCGTGAATTTCTTCGGCTTCTGGCTGCTGGAGATTCCTCTGGCTTATTGGCTGGCGATTCGCGTGAACCTGCAGTCGAAGGGAGCGTTTTGGGCGATCGTGATCGCCGAGGGGGCGATTGCCGGCGCCAGCGCCCTCCTGTTCAAGCAGGGGCGCTGGAAAAAGCAGAAAATCTGAGGCCGGGGTGCCTCGATCGACGAAAAAACTGGGGCGGGAGGAACGGTTTCGAACCGTCATCTCCGGGATGGAGCCCCGGCGCATTGCCGTGGTTATGCTACTCCCGCGTACAGAACTGTAAACAACGAGGACTAAAGGTATTGTATGACGCCTCTCCTGTCAATGCGAACAGAGCCTTGGATCATTCGATGGAGAGCGCAAAAGAGCGATTCACCACAAAGGACACGAAGTCTCACGAAGGCAATGTTGCTAAGGGTTTTCCTTGGTGTACCTTCGTGTCCTTCGCGGTTGACGCCTTTGACTTTCATCGCGCCCGGGCCAGAACCAGGGTCACATCATCCGGCTGTTCATTATCGCCAATCCAGTTATCCACTGCGAGAGTGACGATCTGGCTGATCTCGGGCAAAGGCAGGTCCCGGTTCTCCCGCACCAGATCAATCAGCCGCTGCTCGCCAAATTCGCCGAAATCATTTTCCGGCTCGGTCACGCCGTCACTGTAGGCCAGGAAAATTTCGCCGGGCTGCATTTCGACCGCGCCCTCTTCGTACGTCATATTGTCGAACAGGCCCACCACGGTTCCACCAGCCTCGAGCCGCCGGATGGTGCCATCTTTCCCGATCAAGATGGGAGGCAGGTGTCCGCCATTGCTGTAGGTCAGGTGGTGCGAACGTCCGTCATAGATTCCCAGGAAGAGCGTGGCGTGCTTCTCCGGCGGAGTGCTTTCGTAGAGTTGATGGTTGAGCAGGCTGAGCAGTGCTCCGGGAGACACCTCCACGCCCTCGGGCCAAGCCGCCAGCACCCTGCCTGAGCCTGCCACCGCGCCGACGGCGACCGGTTCCCGCATCTGCGGCAGGTTCTCCACGCTGTAGGCGCGTACCGCCGAGTGGATGGTCGCCATCAACAAGGCTGCCGAAATTCCTTTTCCGCTGATGTCGCCGACCGCCAGAATCAGCTTGTGGGAGCTGGCCGTCAGAAAGTCGTAGTAATCTCCGCTGACCGTGCGCGCTGGACGGCAGAAGCCATGCACCTCCAGTGATTCGAGTTCCGAAACCTGCCGCGGGAACAACTGCGCCTGCACTTCCTGGGCAATGGCCAGCTCGTTCTCCAGACGCTGCTTTTCCTTCTGCTCCTGGATCAGTTTCTCGATGGAGGCGGTCATCGAGTTGAACGAGTGCGCTAGATCGGCGAGCTGGTCGCTGGATTTCACGGGGATGCGGTGGCTGAAGTCGCCGCGGTCGACGTGCTTGGTAGCGTCGTGCAACTGCGCCACTGCCGCCGTCACAGTGCGAGTCATGCGCGTGCCGATAATCAGGGCGATCAGCTCGATGATGGCGAAGAAAATCCCGACACCGATCAGGATGTACGCCACACCCTGCACGAATTCGCCCAGCGCGGCGAACAGATGGCCGTACAACACCGAGGGACGGGTGCGAACTCTTACCAGCGCCCTTTGCCTGCGTTCGCCAGTGTCCCAGTCCACCACCGAAAGCGACGTGCCGGCGAGTGGGATCTCAAGATCGAACCGATCGGCCGGGCCGGGCAGAGTACCCACGGTGAGAGTGGGTTGCAACACCTGCTGGTCGACTTCCACCGTAGTCCCTTGCTGGTTTGTATTGATGGAGATTCGACCGTCACTTCTTGGGGGACTGCTTGAAGCGGCAGCGCGAGTCGCGGCCGCCCGATCCGCAGCTGCTGCCGGGTTCAGCATGATTCCCGAGGCAAAAAGCGTGATTTCGCCCAGATCGGTAGCGATGTTACCCACCAGCTCTTTGTCAAAGGGCTCGCTGGTAACCACGGTCAGGGTGCTCGATTTTATCGGCATCGACGTGACCACGCGGAGATGCAGTTCGTTGTGGTCACGGACGATCTCGAGAAATCTGTCCTTCACGAACTTTGGACGCGTGAGCGCCGAGCCTCTGAATTCGTTGCACAGCGGCAGCGGTTTGTCCCCGTACCAGGCGCAAACTTGCCGCCGTCCCCAGGCGGGGTCGCGTTTCCTCAATCCCGCCAGGGATTCCGCGGCCGGATTATCTCCGCGCTCCAGCCGCGCCGCCAGTTCATTGCTGACCGCAGCGTTGGCCGCTTCCAGGCTTCTCAGCTGAGAATGAATTTCTGAAGTCACGAGAAAGACGGCAAACTGTCCGGCCAGCCCATACAGTGTGACGAACGCCATCGTGACTAGGAGCACAGCGGGAATCACGCCGATGAAAACATAGGTGACGATCAGCCGGTTCCGCAGACGCCACAGGACTCTTCGTTTCAACCAGCGGAAGGCGAGGATGGAGAACAAGACGATGGCGAGGAACGCGAGGAATTCGACCCATCCGCCCAAATGGTCGCCCCAGGAAGGGGCCAACAGCCCCAGCAATTTCTCCAGGGCATACAGCGCTCCGGCCATGGCCGCCAGATAGCAGGCCAGGCGCGCCATGCGGCTCTCGGGCCACAGTCCGGCCTGAATCAACCGGCGCCGGATTTCTGGATAGGACCATTGCATGCTGTTTTGTCGGATTACTACTTTCTCAGATTTATCGTGCTGAGCGAAGCGAAATCCCGCGCTGTGCGCAGCTTGTCGGGCCTGTCATCCTGAGCAATCCGACAGGCCATCTGATTTCGCGCATTTTCAGGGACCACGCTAGATCTCCGGATAAAGATCGAAGAACGCTTCCAGACTCGTGCGCAACTGCTTTTCGATATCTTCCTTGCTGCCTTCGAGCACGTGCATGGTGACGTGGGCTTCTCGTCCACTCGTCAGCTTCACGGGAGCCTGACCCACCTCGGCTACATCCTCGGACGGCAACAGCCTCATGCCATAAACCAGCGTCAAATTTGCCATAGCTCGATTTTACGACGTTCCTGGCGGCTCCCGCGAATTCCGAGTCTTTACCACGAAGGACACGAAGTCCCACGAAGGAAACCCCAAAATGAAGTCCTTCGTGATCCTTCGTGGTTGAAGCTTTCTCTGGCGTTAGCTAACCATCTTTTGGGATTTAGGATTCCGGGCGTTCTCGTTTAGAATTCCTGAGTGCCCAGAATCCCGGTTTCCTCAATCTTGTGTGGTCTTCTAGTCCTGGCCCTTGGGCAGGGGGTTTCCGCGCAGGAGCAGCCCGCCAATCCGCCCGCCACCCCGCAGGCGACCCCGCCGCAGGTGAAGGTCAACATGCTGAACGTGTGCACGCCGTCCGCCGCGGAGCAGAAGGAAATTGCCGCGGCGCTGGACCGCATTCCAAAGGCGCCGCTGTTCGGCGCCGATTTCGAAGTTTCCCGCGGACGTTCGACTCTGAGCGACATGCCGAACCTGCTGCAGCCCGGAGCGAGCACGCACTTTGCCGACGAAAAATCCGTGGCGAGTTACGTTCGCATCCGCCGCGAGTTTTCGGTGCAGGCGCTTTTTTCCAGCGTCCAGTATTCTTTCAGCAACGACGGCCAGACCATGGTCGAGACGCTGGTTCTGCACGTGCGCGATCCCAAGGATCTGATTCAGGTCTCGCTCGAAGACAGCGCCTCGTCGGTCACCAGTTCCGAGGCCATGCTCACGTCGAACACGCCCGCCAGCCGGGTTCGACTGGAACGCTTTGGGAAGCCTTCGATCGCGCTGGCTCGCTGTTTGGCAACCGAAGCCGGCCCGCCGCCCGATCAGAGCGCGTACGAACCGCTGTTCCGCAACGCGACGGGAGTGCTGGCGAACTATCGCGCACTGCTGGGCGTCAAGAAAATTGTCCCCGAGGAACTGGTGAACATCAGCGCGGAGTCGAAGCCGAGGCCCGCGCCGACGTCCAAAATGAAGAAGCCCATCGAAGAAAAAAAGTGAGCTGCATTGACGCGCGAGCGAAGAACCATGAACCACGAAGGACACGAAGGTTCACGAAGGAATTCATCTGTAGGGTTTCCTTCGTAAACCTTCGTGTCCTTCGTGGTTAAGGCCGTGCAACTGGGCGTGCATCAAAATCGAAACTCAGCCATCTAATCTGCAACTACTAAATCCATGAGCGAAACTCGCGACGTAGTCATCATCGGGTCCGGATGTTCCGGACACACTGCCGCGCTCTACACGGCGCGCGCCAACCTGAAGCCGCTGGTCATCGAAGGCCACGAGCCCGGCGGACAACTCTCCATGACCACGATGGTCGAGAACTTTCCCGGATTTCCCGAGGGCATCCTGGGCCCGCAGCTGGTCGAGAACATGCGCAAGCAAGCCGAACGCTTCGGCGCCGAATATCGCATGGCGCATCTCACCAGCGCCGACCTCAGCAAACGGCCGTTTGTGCTGCATGTGGGTGTTCATCAAGTCCACGCTCAGACGCTGATCATTGCCAGTGGCGCTTCGGCGCGCTGGCTAGGCCTGCCGCATGAACAGCAGCTGATCGGTCACGGCGTGTCTTCGTGTGCGACCTGTGACGGCTTCTTCTTTTCCGGCAAAGAGATCGTCGTGGTCGGCGGAGGCGACTCCGCCATGGAGGAAGCGCTCTTCCTGACTCGCTTTGCCACCAAGGTGACAATTATTCATCGGCGCGACGCGTTCCGAGCTTCGAAGATCATGCTCGACCGCGCGCAGCACCACGAGAAGATTCAGTTCCTGCTCAACACGGTGGTGGAAGATGTCTACGACATCAACCACAAAGAAGTCACCGGCCTCAAACTGCGCGATGTAAAGACGGGCAAGGTCTGGGATTTCCCCGCCAACGCGCTGTTTCTCGGCATCGGCCACGAACCCAATGCGAAGATGTTTGCCGGCCAGCTCGACACCGACGCCGATGGCTACCTCAAGACCCACAACTACGTGTTCACCCGCGTGCACGGGGTCTACGCCTGCGGCGATGTGCAGGACCGCCGCTACCGCCAGGCCATCACCGCGGCCGGAACCGGCTGCATGGCCGCGATGGAAGTGGAGAAGTTTCTGGAAGGACACGGCAAGTAATCGGCGCTGGGCTGACGCAGTGTCGACTCTGTCGCCATTACTTTTGTCATCTTCCGGTTCACAGCCGGATTCTTCTAGACTACGACTCAACATGAGCCCCCGAATGCTGAAGGCTTCCATAGGAGCCTTACTGCTTGCAGCCAGCCTGTTTTTCGCCCCGAGTCACTGTCGAGCGCAGGATTCCGCCGACAGTGCACGGAAAACCTTAATCAAAACTCCGCCCACCTACCCGACGCTCGCGCGGTCCATGAACATTCGAGGCGTGGTCAAGCTCGAGGTCCTGATCGCTCCAAACGGCACCGTCAAGTCGGTGTCGGTGAGAGGTGGACACCCGATGCTGGCCCAAAGCGCTGTCACCGCGGTGGGGCATTGGAAGTTCGAACCGGCCGCGCATGAAACCAAAGAGTTGATTGAAATCAAGTTTGATCCGGAATGAAGGCCAGAAGAATGACGGCCGGAAAATGACCGCAAGAACGTTCAGTTCTGGCAGTCTTGAGCCCCAAGGAATCCGCTGTCCCGCCCCGCAAGAGTCACTTCCTCAGACGTTCTAACGGAGGTAGCCTGAGTCCGGCTGGAATCAGCACTGCTCGGGCGCTCTCGCGGAGGATTGCCTTCATGATTGCTCGCTTCGTCTGTTTGCTCGCCCTGTGCGGCAGCCTGTATGCGCAGCAGGCCTCGCAACCGTCACTCACCATCTATAACCAGGATTTCGCCGTAGTGCGCGAGGATCTGCCTCTCGATCTCAAGTCCGGCGAAAATCTGGTCAAGGTGAACGACATCACCATGCACCTCGAGCCCGATTCCGTGATCCTGCGCGATCCCTCGGGCAAACACGCGGTGAACGTGCTGGAGCAGAATTACCGCGCCGATCCGGTCTCGCAGTTTTCTTTGCTCTCCCTCTATGAGGGCCGAACTATCGATTTCGAACAGCCGGACCGCTCTATGGTGAAGGGCAAGGTTGTCCGCAGCGGATTCGTGCGCCCCGATGCTTTCAATATGAACGGCTACGCCCAGAATTATCCGGGCCAGGAAGAACCGATCATCGAAGTCGCGGGCCAGTTGCGCTTCGGCCTTCCCGGCACACCCATCTTTCCCGACCTCACGGCAGAGACCATTCTGAAGCCCCGCCTGGAATGGCTGCTCGCCACCGACAAGCCGGGCAAGTTTCCCGCCGAGCTTTCTTACGTCACCGGCGGCATGACCTGGCAAGCCGACTACAACATCGTGGCGCCCGAGAAAGGAGATCTGGTCGACATCGTTGGCTGGGTCACCATGGACAACCGCAGCGGCCGCACTTTCGAGAACGCGCGCATCAAGCTTATGGCTGGCGATGTGAATAAGATTCAGCCGGGCGCGATGCGTGGCCGTAACTTCACCCAGATGGTTGAGGTTAGCGCAGGGGGCGCGTTTACCCCACCCGTCACCGAGAAGGCCTTTGACGAGTACCACCTCTACACCCTCGAACGCAGCACCACTTTGCGCGACAGCGAAACCAAGCAGGTGGAATTCATCCACGCCGCCGGCGTGGCCACGAAGCAGCTCTACATCTACGACGGCGTCAAGATAGACTCCAACCGCTATAACGGCTGGAACTGGGAGAACATCCGCAACGATCACTCCTACGGCACCGAAGCCAATACCAAGATCTGGGTGATGCGCGAGTTCGCCAACTCGCAGGCCAATCATCTCGGCATGCCGCTGCCCAAGGGCCGCGTGCGCTTCTATCGTCACGGCGACGACGGCCAGGTTGAATTCACCGGTGAGAACGTGATTGACCACACTCCGCGCGACGAGACCATCCGCATCTATACCGGCAACGCCTTCGACCTCACCGGAGAACGACGCCGCACCAACTACACCGTTGACACCAGCCGGCACGAAGCGACCGAGTCGTTCGAGATCAAGGTGCGCAACCACAAAAAAGAACCGGTGGACGTGCGCGTGGTCGAGCACCTGTACCGAGGATCGAACTGGGAAGTTTCCGCCAAGTCCGACGAGTACAAGAAAAAAGACAGCCAGACCATCGAATTCCCGGTGACCATTGCTCCCGACGGGGAGAAGAAAATTACCTACATGGCTCACTACAGCTGGTGAAACCACGGCCCAGGAGAGAAAAGCCTCAACCACGAAGGACACGAAGGATCACGAAGGACTTCACCTCGCGGCAAAAAGCAGCGGGCAGGAGTGCCCGCTCCACACCAGCCAGCTTCTTTGGATTCCTTCGTGGTACTTCGTGTCCTTCGTGGTAAAGATCTTGGCTTATGCCCGGCCCATGCCCGTTTGTGATACAAATTTCTGTGGTCTCATAATGCACGTGGCTGCCATTCCTCTTCTCATCTTTCCACAGCCGGCAGGTACTTCATGCTAAGGACGTTCTTCGTCCGTCTTTCGGAAAATCGTTCTCTGCGCAGCTTTGCCGAGCGATCCTCAATCGGCCGCCGCGTGTCCGGCCGTTTCGTGGCGGGCACGGAAATCGCCGATGCGGTGCGCGTCACCCAGACCGTCAACCGCGCGGGCATGAGCGTCAGCATCGACAACCTGGGCGAGAACGTCACCAATCCCGACGAAGCCCGCCACAGCGCGCAACTCTACCACCAGATTCTCGATGCCATCGCGGCCAACCAGCTCAACGCCAACATCAGCCTGAAGCTGACCCACATGGGCCTCGACGTCGATGAGCAGCTGGCCCGCGACATGGTTGCAGGCCTCGTGGCTAAAGCGGCAGCCATGAAGCCGCCGGGTTTTGTGCGCGTCGATATGGAAGGTTCTCCCTACACCCAGCGCACGCTGGACTTCGTTCACGAACTGCATCGCATGCCGGGGAACCAGTCGAGCGTTGGCACGGTGATTCAGTCTTACCTGAAGCGGTCCGAAAGCGACGTCGAAAAACTGCTGGCGGAAGGCATCCGCATCCGATTGTGT